>Ga0302308_10003356_pt1 | contig 12749 bp, 14 predicted proteins | sample III_Palsa_E3_3_FD_200531 | JGI IMG/M metagenome (GOLD analysis project Ga0302308, IMG submission 200531) | Peat permafrost microbial communities from Stordalen Mire near Abisko, Sweden - III_Palsa_E3_3 | ecosystem: Environmental > Terrestrial > Soil > Palsa > Peat permafrost | place: Sweden... | reverse complement strand
AACCCACGTACAGTTCCACCACTTATGTCCGACAAGGCGATTCAGGCTCGGCTCGCCGTGCTAGCAGCATTTCAGACCTACGTTCAGTCCTTGGTTGCCATCAGCAACGGCACGGATTCCCCTCAATTACAAGCCGCCGCAAAATCCGCAGGTCAGAATCTCACAGACTTCGGCAACACGCTCGCCCCATCAGTTGAATCCACTTTCGGCATCGCAGTTGCTACTTCTTCCACGACCCAGACCACAGTGCTGACCAACTCCAACAGTACAACCGCAGCGACGACGACGACGTCCAGTCCCGTCAATCCGGTCACTCCAGCGATTCAGAATGGGATTAGCACCGGCATCAATGCACTTGGTCAATTTCTGACAAGTAGAAAGATCAAGAAGGAACTTCCTCCGATCGTGATCGCGATGGATCCTCATGTAAAAGTGCTTTGCGACCTACTTGAAAGCGATATCACGATCCTCAAGGGGATCGAGGACCGTGATTACAATTACGTCATCAATCAACAGACCCTCTTCATAAGAGAATCTTCGGGCAAGCTCGACCCCGGCGTGCGCCGCGTATTGATTACGAAGTTGCCCGGGATCGCGCGCGACCGGCAGACATCCGATCGGCAGCTTACGCAACTCAGTGCGGCAATAGTTCGTTTGGAACTTACCCATCACGCGCTCGCAGCCGACGTCCAAGGCAACAATCCAGAATCGCTGAAGCAGAAGTTCTCGGACATTGAAGCTGCCGGTGAAGAGCTCGGAAATTTCTATTCATCGCTACCATGAGAGCCATTGGAGAAGACAATTGACCAACTCGCCGACCACACCATCCGCACCCGCAATTCCGCTCACCGCAGAACTGCGTGCTGCCTACCAGGATCTCTACGACAGATATGAAGCCGCAATTGAAAATACCAGTGACGTTGGCGCGTTAGAGGCATTGAATGCCTCCCAACTTGACGTCGGTAATATTCTTACGAAGGACGGCGAATATCGACTCGCTGCGAACACGGCACTCTACGATGCATTACTTCAGCAGATCAACAGCACCAATGTTGATCTCAAGGCATTGAAGACCCAAATCCTTGCGATCTCAGATGGCGTCTCCACCTTCGGCGATATTGTCGGAGCCATAGACAAAGTGCTGACCCTTATCCCTGGCGTTTGACATCGTCAAGTGCGCCTAGAAATATAATGCGATCCCCTTCGCGGCTTTTATGCCTACCGTGGGATGCACTCTTTTATGGTCGTGCTACGCCCGTGTAACACGGCAACATTGCTTCGCTCGCATTCCTACCCGGATCATTTCCGCGAACCGGCTTGTCGTCACTAATTTAAGCGCAATCGCAAGACACTGCGGAACCACTCGAAGGTCCAATGCCGTGGTACAGTTTTCAGAACTGAAAAGATGTAATCCACGCATTCGTAAGCATGAACCTGTTTTCTGTTGTCTATTGAGACAAGCCCTCCGAGGTTAGGACCAACATACATGAGCAAGTCCACGAAGAAGGATCCTACCCCGAAGCCGAAAACTCTGAAACGTCGAGTCTTCTTTTATCGGATCAATGCCGGAATCGATCCCGCTACTAATCAGCCGCGCGTGGTCAACTTCCATCAGCCCATGACGCACCTCGAAACGCTGAAATTCGACGAAAATGGTCGGTACCTCAAAACGAGCGATGACGACAAACAGCTCTGCTTGTGGGTCGAGAATAGGAATCTGCCGATTCGCCTTCAACTGGCACACATCAGGCGCGGTGCCCATCCTCCCATCGAACACGGCGGACAGTTTAGCCCTCTGCTTCTACCTGACGGACGCGGGCTCGCCGAGGTCACGCATATGGTGATTTTTCCCAACAACATCTGCGTGGCGGAATTCAATTTCTATGGTCCAAGAGCTTCTCAGTTAGCCTTCTATTGTGCTCTAAAGCTGAATAACATATGTCCGGGCTTCAAGCTAAACCCACTCGTTCGACCCGACTTGCAGGCGCGGCTTGCGAAAGTCACGGACATTAAGGTTTTGGACATGAAGCTCCGTGCGTCCTACGCAGAGACTGTTCGCAAGGCAGACGAAGACCTCGGTGCCGCACTGATGGCGTCCATTAAGGCGGTAGGCGCGCGCGACTTCGATGAGGTCGAGATTCGTTTTGTTCGGAAAAGAAAGAAGGCGGCGCAGGTGGTGGCAGTGCCTCAGAAGCTCTTAGCTGCGGTGAGGTCCCTCGCCGGGAACAAGGACACGAGAGAATCAATGTCAACCTTTAAGATAGATGGAATAGTCGAGGGTGGCGTGAGTCCCTTCGACATTCTCAGCGAGCAATTCTCAGACAGCAGAGAAGTCCTTCCTGCCACCGATGGAAAAGGCGGCGTCGATTCTGGGTCTATGTTCGAGGCCATAGAAGCCGCCTATACTGAGGTGCAGTCCGTTCTCGCGGCCGCAAGCGAGCTGGAGTCTTAGTGAGTTTTTTCTATCCATCGTGGTGGCGTAAGCATTTTCTGCTGGTGGAACTCCTCATCGCGATCGCTCTGACAGCGATGCTCGTTACCTGGTCCGCTCAATGGGGCGGTCACCAAGTTCTGTTGAATCTCGTGAGAGGAAACCGGGCGGCCATATATGGGGCGCTTGCTTCATTGTTTGGGGCACTGCTCGGATTTTCGATCACCGCGATGTCTATAGTGCTCGGATTTACTACATCCGATCGGTTGGCCTTATTACGATCCTCAAGCCACTACAAAGACTTATGGGCTGTCTTTACCTCCGCCATTAGGGTTCTCGGCATTACAACCGTTTTGGCACTCGTTGGTTTAATCTTTGACCGGGAAGCAGTTCAACGTCCTTACATCTTTGTAGCCTGTGTTGGGCTCTCCGTGCTCTGTATTCTTCGGATGGCCAGATGTCTTTGGGTGCTTGAAAGGATCGTGGCAATTCTTATTGTTTGATTAGTGAAAGTGCTAAATCTTTACGAGCCGTCGTGCGAAGAGTCAGGCTCAATCTGACGAGGGTTGAGCCGGCCTGAATCCGCCCTCGCGATTAAGAATTGATCGACCACGAATATGCAACGTGGGTCACTTCAACTAATTCGCTCCTGGAGATTGTGAATCCCAACCAGCTAAGATGCGCTTTCCAAAATCCTGACAAACGTGCTTTCCGCCAGTGGACGATTACTGACGCAGGAGATTAGGGAAGCGCTTCTGCTGAAGGTCATCAATGATCTTTGCCGATAGCTTCCAAGCGTCGCCCTGGATGCGAACAATGAGCTCATCCCACACCATTGCAAATGCCCTCAATGCTTCTTGTTCATCGAAGTGGACTCCAGCCGGGAGGAGAGGGTCAATATCTTCGGTCAAGCTGCGCTGTAGCTTTTGCAGCATTCGCTCTTCCGCTGCGGCACGATGAATGGGAGTGCCCTCAAGCTCAAGGTAGTGGTCGAAGCAGGTAAGCAGTTTGCCACGATCCAAATTCAATTGCTTCAAGCCTTCGTACAAATCGAAAAGATCGCGGTTCTTGCGCCGCTGCAAGAGCGCCCGCAGCTTCGTCCCGAAGAGTTCTTCCGGCTCGAACGAGACGATCTCAGCCTTCCCCTGGTGCCAACGGCTATCCACAGCGAATGGATAGCGCTTGAGTCCAAGCAGGCAGACATGCTCGCGGGTATTGATCTCGACCTTGAGCTTGAGCTTCGTGCTCGCGTCCACCTCGGGAGCATAGCGGAAGATGAGATGAATGGAGTGGCCGGCCTGCTCTCTTTTGCAATCGCCGAGCCACGATAGAGCTTTGCGCACCGCATCGACGGTCGCTCCAATCGGCTCGGCTTTCGTCTGCACAAGGTCGATGTCTTAGGAATACCGCAACGGCTCCGCGAAGAGCAGCTTATGGAGTGCAGTGCCACCACGGAAAGCGATCTTGCCCTGCAACTCCGAGGCATTGAACAGGTCGCATAGAGCGCGGCAGATGATGAGGTCTTGTTCGACTTGCCGCAAGTCGGGCCACGGAGCCTTTGCGGTCCACTCCTGGAGGTATGCGTTGGGAATCAAAAATCTACCTCCACAGGCTCATGGACCGTTAGCCGCCACTTCATGTTCTTCTCGGCGTCTTCCGCAGAGGATTCCAGTATCGGCCTGATGGCCGGGTCAAGCGGCTTGAAGGATTTCGCCTGGGCAGCAAACGGCTCCAGCGCCTTCGACTGCCGGGAATGGCCCGCGAGGTCGAGTAGATAACCCAAGCGGCGAACCGCGGAGTTCTCGTAGAACTCGGCGAGCTTCGCCAACTTGCGCGGGACTGCTTTGGCCCCGGTATCTTTGACGACCTGCGCCACTCCGTCGATACCGGATGCCTTATGAAAGTAGCGGACGCAGTCCAGCAGGGTGAGCTCCACCCCGGCGACTTTGGCGTAACCTTCAGCGGTCTTTATCTTGTCCAGCCATTCCGGTCGATTCGCCTGCTCGAAAACCTCGGGCGCCTGGTAGATGAACTGAAGCCGATGCCGCCCGATTTCAAGCGGGCGGAGCTGCTTTGGAACGATGATCTGGAATACCATCGCGGCCTGATGCGATGCGCCATGAAATGCTGCGGCACGCAGGAGCGAGATACGATAGTCGATGCGTTGATGCCGCATAAGAGGGTCAATCCAGCGGACAGGATCGGGCGCCCCAAGGCTTTGATCCTCGGGACGCAGAATAAGATAAAACTCGTGGCGAGGGTTGGCGAGCCTGTGTTTTTTCACCAGCCTTTGCGCGGCTGCGGTAAACGCAGATGGCGATAAGCCCAGACTTTTCCTGGCGTCTTCTTTGGAGACGTAAGCGTGTCCTTGCGCGAGTTGCTGGTCGAGGTAGGACCCAAGCGATGCCATTACCCAATCATATACGAAAAACGACATGTGGCGCATGTTTTTGCTTATGATTGGGGAGAGGCGTGAGCGATCAAGTTGGAATTTGCATTCTGAGAGCATGTTTGGCCAGCAGCACTTCCAACAATTTGTCGCACCAGCGGCGCGACTTTCTTGCCGTCTCGATAGGTTCCGCAGAATTGCTTCATGTAAACAAGTTACGTGGGGCAAGGTCGCACAAAGCTGGTCTCACTTCCGTAAGCGGCGGTCAACACGCATCATGACGCTTTCCGGTATCCGTAGAGTTCTATAACTAACTGTCAGCTTGCCTGCTAACGATCTGTTGCCAATTCGCCATGGCAATCTCTGCGACTTGCGTGAGGGTCTTTCGCGAAGCGCCATCTCTTGATTGGAGGGCGAGGCCGTGAAGGACGGTGGAGAAGTACGCAGTCAGGGCTGTGAGGGATGCGGTTTTTGGGACGTCACCATCATGTTGCCCCTGTTTCAAGCGATTCGAGATGGATTGCGATATCTGGCGGCGGATCGATAAGAGGTGGTCCTGCACGGCCTTGCTCTCCACTGGGCAATTGGTGGCTCCCAGAATCAGTAAGCAGCCCCCAGGCGAGTCGGGCGCAGAAAACGCATCCACGGCAGCCTGCAACATCGCACGGATTGCTTCACGAGCACTGCCCCTGGTTGCAAGAGCAGCCGTAGTGCTGAATCCTGCCGTCTGGCGGTAAAGCTCGACTGCCTCGTGGAACAACTGCTCTTTACTTCCAAACGCCGCATAAAGGCTTGCTTGTGTAATCCCCAGTTCGGCGCGTAGATCCGCCATTGAAATGGCGTCGTAACCGCGGGACCAGAAGAGTCGCATCGCTTTCTCCAGCGCCTGCCCTCGATCAAATTCACGAGGTCTACCTCGATCCCGCCTGGGGCTTTCTGGAATATTTCTAGATCGAATGGTCTTTATATTTGCCTTTTTCTGATTTGCCATGTATGTATTTATAGACCAGTGATCTGTAAATGGAAGCGCTGGCCAATTCATTTCCTCAAATCAGGAGCACTCCATGAGCCTCAACGAGCGCAGTACAAGTTCAATATCGTTTCCACCAACCTTCGAAACCCGCGAGATCGAAACAAACGGCGTAACAATCCACGCGCGTGTCGGAGGTACAGGACCAGCAGTAGTGATGTTGCATGGCTTTGGCACAACCGGAGATATGTGGATACCAGTGGCCTCCGTACTTGCTGGCGACCATACCGTCATCGTGCCTGATTTGCGAGGACTTGGGTTGTCATCGAAGCCATCCGGAGGGTATGACAAGAAAACACAAAACCAAGACGTCGCAGGCGTGATGGATGCGCTAGTCCTTTCGACACTTGCGGATGTGCTATTAATCTCAGTCTTGGCTAACCGTGGCTGGGCAATGGCCCCATTACCGGTTACGGTCTTGGCGATGGTCATGGGCGCAGCGGTTGCCTTCTGGATGGTCCTAAACATCGTGAAGATCCCGATCTTCAAGGGCCTCAAGCTTTCGTAGTTTTGTAGCAATTTTGAATGCACAACTCAAAACGAGCTATGGCCGAACGGAACTTTCCCGCGGAACCAGCGAGACGCGTCGGATGCCAGGAACACGCTGCTTATTCCTGCGGCAGGTCCTTATATGGCATCACAAGATAAAGCTCAGTATGGCCGGGCAGGTGAGCGACATATGGCTGTCCCGTCGATCCGTCACGGCTGAACCTGGCAAGATCCTCATTGTGTGGAGTGATGATCATGACGTGAGGACCAACATGGTAGGTGTGGTCTTTGCTGCGAGAACTTCCATGCTGGTCTTGCACCCAGGCACCGGAGTACATATACATGACGCCGATTTGATCGATGTGAGTCGGACGCTCGGCCAGGCTGTCCATGATCCACTGCATGGATGTTTTATCCATGCACATGGGCTCGTCGTGAGTATAACCGGGAACTCCGGGCAGGCAGGTCCAATCGCCTTTTCCCGCCCGCAATACACGGTACTGCGCATGCGGATCTTTTGGATCAGCTGGCCAGTCCTCGATGATCGCGTCCTTGGTCACGAATGCGGGCCCAGCGCGTAACGCATCCGCGATTTTTTGTGCGTCAGTCATTTTGGCTGAGGGCTTCATATCCATCTGTGCCGATGCAGCGATGGCCGTGAAAAGAATCAACGAAAGTGCCTTAGTCATGCTTGCTCCTATTCAGAACTGCCTCTCAAAGGGTAGGAGCAACGCTAGACAAGCGTCTTGGCCGCGACTGCTCGGGAGTGGCCTCGTTTGCTTTTTCGCCACTCTCCGGGGCTCTGACCCACCACTCGTGTAAAAGCTCGGTTCAGCGCCGACTGGTCGGGGTAGCCACTCGATAGGGCGATATCCGCGAGCGATGTCTGCGAGTTCAGTAGAAGACCCTTTACCTGATCGATGCGCCGGTCGACTAGCCAGCGATGCGGAGGCCGTCCGAATGTGCGACGAAAGGCTCGCGCGAAGTGACTGGCGGACATGCCGCACTCCCCGGCCAAGGCAGCGACGGTAATATTGCCCTTGAGATTCTCCATGAGAAAGTCTTTGGCGCGGCGTGCTTGCCATGGAGCGAGTGTTTTCTCGTCTGGAGATGTCGAGGAACGGACGGCGCCATAAACATGCGCAGCGTGAGTCAGCGCCGCGAGTCCGATGTAGTCGAGGAAAAGTTTTGTAGGAGGCTGCGACCTTTGTATCGCCGACAGGACGGTAAGACCAAGTTGCTTCAGCACCGTATCCATAGTGCAGTGGGGCCATTGAAGCCGGTCGATCACGGGTAGTTTGTTGTCGTAAGAGAATTCTTCAAGTGCCATGCGCGGGATGTAGAACTGTACAACATCAATCGGATTCGGGAAAAACGCAATTGGATCTTCTTTCAGGTCAAGGATCGTCACTCCTCCCGATGGCCGCTTCGGAGTAGGAACGAGTTTCCCACCAAGCCACAGACGACCTCCACTCGTCGCACGTAGATGGAGATGAATGGAGAACGCCTTCTCAACGGGAATAGAACTTGTCGGTTCCGAGAATCCCTTCGGCGCATGAAGGCGTGTGACGGATAGTTCGGAATGACCTGATCCAAGCTTTGCGTATAAGGGAGGCTGCGACAGGTGAAGATATCCCGCCATCCGCTCTCCGTAGGCTCCCGTCTCAACCATGACGCATTATTCCTTCCAGTTGCAGGGAGGATGTTCTCCGAGGATTTGAGCCTGCATGATCACTGTCTCTCAATCCTGATGCTGGGACAATCCGAAATCCTCTATCCACTCTAGCAACTGTGATGATCCGAGAATTCCATGCGCATCCCCGCAGGCCTTCTATTCCATCGCGAGAGTCCGGAACGTAAGCGAGTACCGCAAGGAACTGACCGGGGGTACGCTATGCTCCCAGCTTGTTCGAGCTTCTCCATCCAGAATATAAATCGATCGGGGCTTTACTTCCTGGGACTTCCGAATCCACTTCTTCCCCGAGGCAAGACGAAGTCGCATGGTTGCTGGGGCTAAGAGCGAGACGCCGACGATGACGCCAAATTGCGGCTTGTCCTTGTGCCAACCTATTCCGGCTCCTGGTGGATATTCGTTGACGCCACCTTGCTGAAACTCGTGAACCTGCCGCCTAGCGAACATGGCCACCTTGTTCCGCAATTCCGCAAGAAATGAAGGGAATTCATTTGCAGTTTCCACGGTACGCCCGCGTAATCATAGCGAAGCCCAAATGAGGTGACACGTCGATTGCCAACGTGACCGTGGAATTCAAAGGGCCTCAGCTCAAGGGTTGCCAATGACGCCACCAGAGCAGCCTCTTCAGCTTCGCTGATAACGTCTTCTTGATAGCGAAACCCTTCGGGCATCGCGGGCAGCGCATCTTGCAATTCGGCGAGCAATCCAGTTTGTGTTGCCATGAGATTCTCCAAGTGCCGTCATCGCCAGGCCAATTTCATCAGCAAGGGTGACGAGCCGACCAAATTCAAAACAGATTCAATTGTGGCTTTTGAGCCGATCTTTTGTGTATTGCTTTGTCATCGAAGACCGTCCTTCCTCCTATCGAGGAGGAAATCGCGCGCTCATGTGCGATCGCCGCATCGAAGTCGGCATGCGGCTCGCGATCTGCTTCCACACTGCGGGTCAAACGATCCAAACGCCGAAAACCCTCGAGCTTTTCTATGTGTCCAAGACGAGCCGCATCCAAAGAGCGACGCAGGACACCCAGGCATTCATCGTAGGTCTTGAGCGGTACAGGAAAAGGGTGCCCATCTTTGCCACCATGAGCGAAGGAAAAGCGTGCCGGATCAGAGAAACGGCTAGACGCTCCATGCACCACCTCGGCGATCAGAGCGAGAGATTGCAACGTGCGCGGGCCGAGTCCGTCAACGAGAAGCAAAGAGGCAAAGTCGAACAGGTCCTGCTCATGCGCAACAGCAAGGACTGCTCCCAGTCGCTTCAAATCGATATCTTCGGCTCGAACATCATCATGCGTCGGCATCACCAGCTTGCGAGCGTCGTTCAGGGCATTCGTGACGGGACCTTTTGCAATGGTGAGCAACGCATCTTGTGCTTTCCCCGCGCGCGCATCCACCAAATTGAGGATCTCGCCCTGAGGCTTGCCCACAATGGCTGTATGTGGCTCAGAGACAAAATCGCTCACCGTGGCCGAATGCCAGTGATAGCGCCGCGCCAGGTGATTCTCCGGATTCATTCCCTGCTGCACGACGGCCCACTCGCCCGATTTCGTGATCGCGAAGGAGTGGAGATATAGTTGAAAGCCATCGGCGACGGCGTTGTTGTCCACGCGAGCCGTGAGTCGGCTGGTACGTGCAAGCGCGTCACCATCGAGCCCGTTCTTCAAGGAAAATGCGCGCAACTCGTCAGGCGTGCGGACCGAATGCCGTCCGCGACCACCGCAGAACATCAATCCAAGCTCCGAAAAACGCGGATTCATACCACGCTTCAGCGCACCCAATACCGATGTGGTGATGCCGGACGAGTGCCAGTCCATACCCATCACAGCGCCGTATGCCTGGAACCAAAATGGATCACTCAGTCGAGTGAGGAACTCGGATTGTCCGTAGTTGAGGATGACCTGCTCGGCGATGGCAGTACCCAGTTCTGTCATCCGATTAGCCAGCCATGGAGGCACACGTCCGCCGTGGAGTGGAAGATCGGCTGTGCCGGAGCGTTTCATCCGTTCTGATGTCTCACCTGCTTCCATATTCGCCATTTATTCGCTTAAAATCAAATCGTGAGCAGATGCGGACTCTGATCTCGATTTTGATCGAAAGGCTTCCAATCGATGGCAGCGGAGGAGATCACGACCGGATTGGATCAGACGGCTGGTTCTACGATCCGCAAAATCATTCATGTTGATATGGACGCTTTTTACGCCTCAGTCGAACAGTTGGATGATCCGGAGCTTCGTGGAAAGCCGGTCGTAGTCGCGTGGAAGGGTAAACGATCCGTCGTTTGCGCTGCGTCCTACGAGGCAAGACAGTTCGGTGTACGTTCAGCGATGCCGGCAGTGACTGCGGAGCGTATGTGTCCAAACGCTATCTTCGTTCCGCCAGACTTCACCCGGTACAAGGCCGATTCGCAGGGCGTGCGCGAAATCTTCCAACGACACACCGACTTGATCGAACCGCTGTCGCTCGACGAGGCGTATCTCGATGTCACGGAGAACAAGCTCGGACTACGGCAGCGCCTCGACTCCCATAGCAGCGAGCATGGCAAGCTTAGCCTCTGAAGTCGTAATGACTTCTTGGCCCCTCGCGTCCACAACGGAATCCTGAATTCCGTAAGTTCGGGAAAGAGCATCAAGGGCGGTCATGGCGTTCCCCCGATGCAATGGACCATCGCACCGACCAGGGACGGATCAAGGTCCCCTCAGATTCTGGTCCTTCATGCCAAAGCAGATCGCCCTCCAAGATGCGATATCCGTCGAGGGATTTGTCCGAGAGGTTTGCAGTCAGTACGAGTGCCTTACCATCGTCGATGGTCCAATACCATCACAGCACCGTCACCGTGAATGTGATAGCTGCCCGCATATCCTCCGATCTGATTCAGTATCGGAATGATTGTGTCCCTTCTCACCGCCAGGATGCGTTTGTACCAATCCAGCCATTCAGCGTGCACTTCTTGGTGCCTGCCGCCAATCGAGTTTTGCTGAGAGGAAGATATCTTTCGAGAGAGGATCGGGAATTCGATCTCGTTGTTTTGGATCTTTAAATTCAGGGAAACTCGCGAACTACTCCCGCCTTCCTTTGCGGATCTTCTCCCCAAGTTCACCGTCGAAGTCGCAGAAAAAAGGGAAGGGCTGAGAACTACCCACTATTCTCCCATAAAGAGCATCGGGATCGGACTTCTGAGCAAGCGAGCCACTGCCGCCGGCTCACTCACAGGCTTCTTCCTTGGACTTGCAACCGGCCTTATCATGCTCTTGCTGAAAACGTTTTTGGAGCGGTGTAGCTCAATTCCCAGGTGGCGAGTATGAGTTCGAAGGCATCGCATTGATCCTGAATACCGCCATGACACTCGTAGGCGTCATCGTCGGCAGCATGCTCAGCAGGAGAAGCGAAGCCGAAGAAAAGAGCGTTGCAGAATTCGCCGCAAGAATGGCGCACCCCGTAGACGCTCACGAATCACCCAACCCTCCGGCTTGGAAACGGGCACGATCCTTCCTATAGCAACTGTGTCCGTCGCGATCTTGATTGGCCTCGCCGGTATGATCAGTCACTCGGCGTTCGCGTGCTGGCTTGATGGAGGCGCTGCGCTCTTCTTCTTGCTTGCGTCCGCCGGATTGACGGTGCTTCACAAGCGAGCAGCGGCCCGTCAGACCGTGCGGAATCATTGACGCCCAGGATTGGGCGGCCCAACCGCTCCGCTGCAAAACTCCGATATTGCTAAAGGCGTCCTCGATTCCTGCCAAACAACAAGTAGAGGATAACCACCAAGATGATGAGATCAATGCCACCACCACCGTAATAACCGACACCAGGGCCCATATAGTAGCCACCGCCGCCAAACGCCAATAACAGGACAATCAGAATTATTATGAGCATGCGCGAAAGTCTAGCACATGGAAGACTGAACAAGCTTATCGGACTAGCTTGGTGTCTCTTGCCATTTCTGTATGTGGAATGTTCTGGCGCCTATGAGGGCTAGAGCTCGGAGTGCGCAATGTGGAGCGCAGTGAAAGACATAGCCGACACCGTACACGTAGGCATGAGCGCCACCAATATCGCAGGCCTCGCCACGGCGTTCAACACACGACTGGCTTCTCGGAAGCGGGCATCAATCGTCCCGTGGCGTTTGCTATAGACCCGTAGTGAGAGTTGGTAACGGCGAGCTATGTCGCAACAGTATTGATCGCAACGGACTTGCCGGAACCATGCCTCCCTAACTCACGAGGGTGACTGCGGCCACTAAGAGAAGTGCTGCCAGAAGATTCGTTGGGGCATCCTTATGGCTTCGTTCCCGGCGTGTTAGCTTGCACGGCGTTGGCTAACGGCATTGCGGGTGCTGCGCCGCCGAGTATCTCATCCACGCTATTCGTGGTGGGGTTCGCGGCCCAGACGTTTCCGGAGATATCGATCGCCACGCCGCTGGCTCCGGCTGTCGTGCTATCTGTTGCCGTGAATAGGGGTACGCCTGCATTCGACAGCACGACCAGATTTCCGTTGCCGTTCGCGATCCAGACCTGCGAGTTGCCGTCGAGCGCCAGCGCCGTTGCTCCGCTGAGTCCCACGCCGCTGTAGGTGTTGGCCACCACGCCCAGCATGTTGAACTGCATGACGCTGCTGCCTCCGCCAATCGACCACACATAGCCTCCGGCATCGACCGCCAGCCCTGTGCCGCCGCCGGGAACAGCCGAGGTATAGCCGACGCCCGAGGTCGTCAGCGTGCC
>Ga0302308_10003353_pt1 | contig 12753 bp, 7 predicted proteins | sample III_Palsa_E3_3_FD_200531 | JGI IMG/M metagenome (GOLD analysis project Ga0302308, IMG submission 200531) | Peat permafrost microbial communities from Stordalen Mire near Abisko, Sweden - III_Palsa_E3_3 | ecosystem: Environmental > Terrestrial > Soil > Palsa > Peat permafrost | place: Sweden... | reverse complement strand
CTCGAACATGTACCAGATCGAGCCCCAGTCGGCGCCGCGGTTCTCGCTGAACACGTAGAAGTAGGCCCAGCTGGACGGCGCGGCGATCATGACCGGCAGGTCGACGGCCAGCCAGGCCAGCGCGGCGGCGCCCAGGGTCTGCGCGAGCTCTTTCAGCCGTCCGGCGCGCAGGCACAGCAGCAGCAGCGCGCCGAGGACGACCAGCGGGTAGAACTTAGTCGCGACGGCCAGGCCGAGCAGCGCGCCCGCCCAGACGCTGCGGCGGGAAGCCCAGGCCGCGATGCCCAGCGCGGTCAGCGCGAACGCGATCAGGTCCCAGTTCACGAACGCGTCCAGGATCAGCGCCGGGGACAACGCCACCAGCAGCGCCTGCCACCGGCGGTCCTGTCCGGCCGCCCGCGCGGTGGCGAGCACCCCGGCCACCGCGCACAGCGCGAGCAGGGCCACGGTGACGTCGTAGAACTCCCGGCCCCTGATCGCCGCGTCGACGTTGTGGACCAGCCAGGCCACGGCCTCCATGGCGCCGCCGATCAGCACCGGGTACTCCACCGGGTGCCCGGTGGCAGGGACCTTCCCGAAGTAGGGGACCCTCCCGCTGTACAGGCCTTCGTTGTAGTACAGCGGGTAGATGTCGGTGTAGCAGGAATCCTGGAACTGCTTGGCGTAGTAGTTCCAGGCGCCCGAGCGGCACGGCACCTTCTCCGCGAACGCGAGCACCATGGCGAGCACGGACGCGGCGATCAGCACGCTGGTGCTGCCCAGGACGGCCAGGAGCGTCCGGTGCTCCCGCCACCCCCAGCTAACGTCGTGGCGATCGTCGGGCGGGAGAGTACCCGGCCGGGTGTCTTCCACCGTCCTATCTAACCGCGCCTGGTGACTCGTCTGCGCGTGCGGCGCCGGACCCACAGGCAGGTCGCGGGCAGCCCGGCGAAGATGCCGCCCACCGCGGCGCCCGCCTCGGTGGCGCTCACCGACTGGGGGCTGCCGTCGCTGCCCGGGGCGTTCGGGTTGCAGGTCACCACCGACGGGTCACAGCTGTAGGTGGGGTAGGGGCTGGGGTTCCCGCCGCCCTGCGGCGGCGAGGTCGGCTGGCCACCGTTACCCGGGTTCGGGTTTTGCTTCTTCTTCTTGGGGTGCTTCGGGCCGATGTTCCGCAGGTTCGGCGGCACCTCGTTCCACTTTTGCCCGGTGAAGACCACCGGCTGGAACGTCTCCACGCCCAGCGGGACGAACATGTTCTCCGCGTAGGTGTGCCAGATCATGGCCGGCCAGGTCCCGCCGAAGCCGCCCTGCTCCTGGCCGCCGAGGAAGTTGAGGGACTGGCCGTTCTTGTCACCGTTCTGCTCGCTGGTGAACAGCGCGACGGCGAGGGCCTGCTTCGGGATGGCGCCGATGAAGAACGCCGACTGCGCCGTGTTGGTGGTGCCGGTCTTGGCGATGATCTTCTGGCCGTTGCTCATCTGGGCGACCGGGGCCGTGCCGTACGGAGCGGTGTCCTCGGACATCGCGTACTGGACCTGGGAGTCCATCTCCGCGTTCTGGATCGGGCTGTTACTGAACACCTGGTTGCTGGTGACCTGGATCGGGATCTGCGCGTTGCCCTGCGTGATCGAGGTGATCACGTGCGGGTCGTGGTAGACGCCGTTGTCGTCGATGGTGGCCAGCATCGAGGCCTGCTCCTCGACGGTCAGCGACGCCTGGCCGAGCGTGACACCGTAATCGTCCTGGATATCATCGGCGCCGGTAATGCCGGCCTCGGTGGTGTTCACGCCGAACGCCTGCGCCATCTGGGCCACGTTATTGGCCACCGTCGTGCTGCCCACGCCGGCCACGACGTGCCACAGGTCAGAAAAGGCGGTGTTGATCGATTCGGCCATCGCCATCTGGGGCGTGAACGGGCCGTTCTCCGCGGCAGAGTCGTTGGTGACCAGCCTTGACCACCCCGACGAATCGACCGGCAAGGCCGTAGCCGGGTACGCGGTCGGCTCGGAGTCCGGCGGGATGTACTGGTTGTTGAAGCCGTCGAGCGTGCTGGTCTGCACGTTCATCCCCTGCTTGACCGCGGTGGCCAGGATGTAGGGCTTGAACGAGGAGCCGACCTGCTCCCGGTTCTGCGTGGCCATGTTCCATTGGCAGTCCATCTTCTTGACGCCGCACTCGCGGGCGGTGAGGACGGGCCCGGTCCCGTTGGCCTTCGAGCCGGGGAAGCCCGGGCCCGGGTACAGGGCCTGGATCGCGCCGGTGGCCGGATCCTCGAGCACCGCGCCGGCGTGCATGTAGTCCTGGAACGGGTACTCGGTGCTGTCCTCGTCGATCTGCGCCTCGTTCTGGCTGACCGCCTGGTAGAGCGCGGCCATCTTCGAGTCGTCGATGCTGGTCCTGATGACGTACCCGCCGTCGTCGATCTGCGCCTCGGTGAAGTGGTAGGTGTTCTCCAGCTCGGTGCGGACCATGTTCAGGATGTACGGGTCCCAGACGGCGATGCCCACGGTCTGCGGCACGTGGTCGCCGAAGGTTGGGAACTTCAGCGTCGCGGCCTGCGGCGCGGACAGGGTGCCCATCTGCACCATGCCGTCGACCACGTAGTCCCACCGGGCCACCAGCGCGGAACGGTACTGGGGCAGCGGGTACGTGCTCGGCTGCTGGATCAGGGCGGCGATGAGCGCGTCCTGGGACAGGGTCAGCTTGTCCACCGGCTTGCCGAAATACGTCTCGGCCGCGGCCTGGATGCCGTAGGCGCCCTGGCCCAGGTAAATCGTGTTGAGGTAGTTGGCCAGGATCCACTGCTTGGACTTCTCCTTGGCGACCTTCATCGCCACGAAGATCTCCTTGACCTTGCGGCTGACCGTCTGCTGGGTGCCGATCCCCTGGTAGTAGTTCCTGACGAACTGCTGGGTGATGGTCGAGCCGCCCTGCAGCGAGTTATCGTTGCCGGTGAGGTCCGCGTAGGCGGCCCGCACGATAGCGGTGGGCTGGATGCCGCCCTCGGTCCAGAAGTGGCGGTCCTCGGCGGCCAGCACCGCGTTGATGATCGACTGCGGGATCTCGTTGTAGGGCAGCATCTGCCGGTTGGTGCTGCCGAACCGCCCGATCAGCGTGCCGTTGCTGGAGTAGACGACGGACTGCGCGTAGCTGGTGGCGGCCATCGCCTCGGTGGGGACCGGCGTCTCCTCGTAGGCCACGGCGACCGTGACGGCGCCCGCGATGATGAACGCGCCGATGACGCCGAGCACCACGCCTAGGGCCTTCCGCCAGGTCCAGTGGCGCCACCAGCTGCCTTTGACCTTGACCCGGGGGCCTCGCGGCCCTCCGCCCGGACCCTGCGGCCCCCCCGGACCCTGTTGCCCGCCCGGGCCGTGCGGCCCTGGCGGGGCCCAGGCCGGCGAGCCGAGCTCCTGGGTGCTGGCGGGCGAGCCGAGTTGCTGGGTGCTGGCCGTCCGCGCGTGGCTGCCACCTCGCCCGTTGCCGCGCCCGCTTTGATACTCGTTGCCGTACCCGTTTCCGCGGCCGATGCCGTGCCCGTTTCCGCGGCCGTTCTCGGGCCCGGTGGCCGGGCTTACGCCGCTGCCTAGCTGGGCGGTCTCGTGGTCGTCCAGGTAGCCGGCCGTCGGGCTGCGGAAGCCCTGCGTGTCCCAGCCGTTCGCGTCGTAGCCCAGGTCGTAATCGACGGTCCCGCCGAGGGCACCGTGATCGTTTCCGGCGTAGTCCCCGTCGGTGTAGCCCTCGTCCGTCCCGTTGCCCCAGGCACGGCCGGCCCGCTCATCGCGATGCCGAACGTCAAAGTCATCAGCTTTGCTGCTCACGCGTCCTCGCTGGTGGCTCGGAGGCCGCGGCTTGGGGATAGCGGCCTCTACCTAGCGGGGGCCGGTTACCCGGGAACCCGCCGAACTCACACGTTACCCCTTGGCTAAGGGGCTCACTGGCTGCTTCGCGCACGTCGTCTGCGGCGTACGGCGGGCTCGCCAGTGCCGAGAACGTAGGAGGAAGCGAGATGGTTCCATCCGCAACTTTGGCAAACCTCCACCACGTACACCCGGAATTCACCGTATTCGGCGGCCATCTCGGCCAGTTCGCGGGTCTGCTTCACGCGTCCCTCGTACTGGCCGAGCTCGTCGCCGTAGACGTAAGTGACGTGGGTCAGCTTGGTCTTCCGGCAGATCGGGCAGCGCTCGTCGGTGGGCTCGCCGTGGAATTTCGCCGCCCGCAGCAGGTACGGGTGCGCGTCGCAGACGTCGGTGACGGTCGTTCGCCCGGAGAAGACGGACGCGAGGGTGGCCCGGCGGGCCAGGCCGTACTCCACGACGGAACGCCTTGACGTCATGTTCGCCAGCGTACGTCCCAACCGGGGTCTGAGCCGAGTCCCGGAGGTGATCATGTTCGAGTTTGCGGTAGGCCGAAGCGGGACATATTCTTTGGATATATCGGTTCGATACATCGATACGACCTAGCGATCCGAAGTATCATCTCGACGCATCGTGCGGATACGCGGGATGAGGACCGACACGATTACTAACCACGATTACCAACAGAGCGGACTGAGGGGGCAGCGTGGGGCGCAACCGGTCCGCAGTGCTTGAGCTCGCCGTGCTCGGAGTGCTGCGCAGGACACCGATGCACGGCTACGAGCTGCGCAAGCAGATCACCAGTGTCCTCGGGTTGTTCCGCGCGCTCTCCTACGGGTCGCTGTACCCGTGCCTGCACGAGCTGCTCGCTGCCGGGCTGATCGCGGAGGAGCACGACGAGGCCGAGCCCGACGGCCCGGCCCGCGCCGCCTCGGCGGGGCGGGCGCGCCGCGGCGGGCGGGCGCTGAAGGTGTACCGGCTGACGGCCGACGGCAAGGAACGGCTGCAGGAGCTCCTCGGCGAGGGCGGTCCGGCGGCGTGGGAAGACGACGGGTTCGGGGTTCACTTCGCGTTTTTCGGACAGACGAGGGTCGACGTACGGCTCCGGATCCTCGAAGGCCGGCGCAGCCGGCTCGAGGAGCGGATGGAGTCCATCCGGGCGGCTCTGACGCGAACCAGGGAGCGCGTGGACAGCTACACCCTGGAACTGCACCGACACGGCCTGGAGTCAGTGGAACGAGAAGTCCGGTGGCTGAACGAGCTGATCGCCTCGGAGCGACAGGTCGCTTCGGAGCCGCCGGCCGTTCCGGAGTCGCCGACCGGCATCCAAGAGAACACTTCCGATAAGGAGTCATCCTGATGGGCAAGGTCCGCATCGCCATCGTGGGGGTCGGTAACTGCGCTAGCTCCCTCGTGCAGGGACTGGAGTATTACAGGGACGCCGCCGACGGGGCGAGGGTTCCCGGCCTGATGCATGTCCGGTTCGGCCCGTACCACGTCAGCGACGTGGAGGTAGTCGCCGCGTTCGACGTGGACACCAAGAAGGTCGGCGTCGACCTGGCCGAGGCCATCACGGCGAGCGAGAACAACACGATCAAGATCGCCGACGTGCCGACGACCGGGGTGACGGTCCAGCGCGGTCTTACCCTGGACGGCCTGGGCGAGTACTACCGGGAGATCATCACCGAGTCGGACGAGCCGCCCGTGGACGTGGTGCGGGTGCTGCGCGACAGCGGTGCCGACGTGCTCGTGTGCTACCTGCCGGTCGGATCCGAGCAGGCCGACAAGTACTACGCCCAGTGCGCGATCGACGCGCACGTCGCGTTCGTGAACGCGCTGCCCGTGTTCATCGCCTCCGACCCGGAGTGGGCGGCGAAGTTCACCGAGGCGGGCGTGCCGATCATCGGCGACGACATCAAGTCCCAGGTCGGCGCCACCATCACCCACCGCGTCCTGGCCAAGCTGTTCGAGGACCGCGGGGTCGAGCTACTGCGCACCTACCAGCTCAACTTCGGCGGGAACATGGACTTCATGAACATGCTGGAGCGCAGCCGGCTGGAGTCGAAGAAGATCTCCAAGACCCGCGCGGTCACCTCGCAGATCCCGCACGAGATGGAGCGCGCGGCCGTGCACATTGGCCCGTCCGACTACGTGCCCTGGCTCGATGACCGCAAGATGGCGTACGTCCGGCTGGAGGGCCGGGCGTTCGGTGACGTGCCGCTCAACCTGGAGTACAAGCTCGAGGTGTGGGACTCGCCCAACTCGGCCGGCGTGATCATCGACGCGGTCCGCGCGGCCAAGATCGCGCTGGACCGGGGCATCGCCGGACCGGTGATCTCGGCCAGTTCCTACTTCATGAAGTCGCCGCCCGAGCAGTACGGCGACGACGTGTGCCACGACCTGGTCGAGAAGTTCATCCGCGGCGAGGTCGCCCGCTAAGCAGTTACCGGGCCCGGGTTCTAAGCTGGACGGGTGGCAGCGAGCGGCCGGTCCACGTTCCTGGGCGACCTGAGGGTCGTCCTGGCCGAGCGGGACTTCCGGCGGCTGTTCGCCACCCGGCTGGTCTCGCAGACCGGTGACGGCATCATCACCGCCGGGGTCGGCACGTACGTGTTCTTCAACGCCTCGACGTTCCCGAGCCCGGCGGCCGGCGCGGCGGCCTTCGCCGCGCTGTACCTGCCGTACTCGCTGGTCGGGCCGTTCGCCGGGGTACTCATCGACCGGTGGTCCCGGCGCCAGATCCTGGTCTGGTCGGCGGCGGTCCGGTCGGCCTTCGTGGTGCTGACCGCGGCGCTGATGGCGGCGGGCAGCCGCGGCGCGCCGCTGTACGTCGGGGTCCTGCTCGTGCTGGGCGTGAACCGGTTCTTCCTGTCCTCGCTGTCGGCGGCGCTGCCGCACGTGGTGGCCGAGGACAAGCTGGTCATGGCCAACTCGGTGTCGCCGACCGTGGGCGGCATCATGGCCACGCTGGGCGGGATCGTGGCCCTGGGCCTGAACGTGGCCACCGGCAACACCGAGCGCGGCGCGGCCGTCACGCTGCTGGTCGGGGGCGGCTGCTACGTCGCGGCCAGCATGGTGGCGGCCACCATGGGCCGCGACCTGCTCGGCCCGGTGCGGGCGCCCGGGCAGCCGCCCCCGGGCCGGCTGCTCAGCGAGCTGGCCGTGGTCGCGACCGGGCTGGTGGCGGGCGCGCGGTACGTCCTGCGGCGGCGCGGCGCGGCGGCCGCGCTGGGCGCGACCGGCGGCTTCAGCTTCCTGTTCGGGCCGTTGTTCCTGATGTCGATCCTGCTGTACCGGGACTACTTCTACCGGTCGAGCGTGGGCACGGCCGAGGGTCACCTGGGCGGGCTGGTCATCGCGTCGGGGATCGGTTATGCCTGCGCGGCGTTCATCACCCCGCCGGTCACCCGCCGGCTGTCCAAGCCGGCCTGGATCACGGTGCTGCTGCTGGCCAGCGCGGTGGTGACGGTGGCGCTGGGCGAGACCTTCAACGAGCTGGCCTACCTGGCCATCGGGTTCGGGCTGTACCTGACCCGGCAGGGCGTGGCGATCTGCTCCGTCACGATCTTGCAGGAAGAGGTGGCCGACGAGTACCGGGGCCGGGTGTTCGCCTTCTACGACATGATGTCCAACGCCACGTACGTGGCCGGGGCCGCGCTGAGCGCCGTGTTCATGCCGGCCAACGGCCACTCGCCGGCCATCGTCGGCGTGGTCGCGGCCGGGTTCGCGATCCTGGCCGGTACGTACTGGCTGGCCCGGCCCCGGCGTCAGTCCTCGTCCGGCCCGGACCCGGCGCCGGGCGGCTCCGGTCCGGATTCCGGGTCGAGCGACGCGGGCCCGGTCTCGGGCTCCGGTGTCTCCGGTGTCTCCGGTGTCTCTGGTGTCTCTGGTGTCTCCGGCACCGGGATGCCCTCCTCCGCGGCCCAGCGCAGCAGCTCCTGAGTGGCCTGCTCCCGGCCGATCGGACCGCGGGCCAGGCGCAGCTCGAGCATGAAGGCATAGGCCTTCCCCACCAGCGGGCCCGGCGCCAGGCCGAGGATCGCCATGATGTCGTTGCCGTCGAGCTCCGGCCGGATCCTGGCCAGCTCCTCCTGCTCGCCGAGCTCGGCGATGCGCTCCTCCAGGCCGTCGTACGCGCGGGCCAGGCGCTTCGCCTTGGCCTGGTTGCGGGTCGTGCAGTCGGCCCGGGTCAGCACGTGCAGCCGGGTGAGCAGCGGGCCAGCGTCCCGGACGTACCGGCGGACGGCCGAATCGGTCCATGCGGGCTCCGGGGCGGACCCTTTGGTCGCGCCCTCGCCGTAGCCGTGGAACCGCAGGTGCAGTTCGACCAGCCGGGACACGTCGCGGACCACGTCGTTCGGGAAGCGCAGCTCGGTCAGCCGGCGGCGGGTCATCTTCGCGCCGACCACCTCGTGGTGGTGGAACGCGACCCGCCCGTCGGGCAGCAGCGACCGGGTCTTCGGCTTGCCGATGTCGTGCAGCAGCGCGGCCAGCCGCACGGTCAGGTCGCCCGTCAGGCCGTAGAACGGCTCCAGCTCGATCGCCCGCCGGAGCACGGTGAGGCTGTGCTGGTAGACATCCTTGTGCCGGTGATGCTCGTCGGCCTCCATCCGCAGCCGCGACACCTCGGGCAGCACCTGGTCGGCGACGCCCGTCTGGACCAGCAGGTCGATGCCCGGCGCGGGATCGGGGGTGAGCATCAGCTTGGTTAGCTCCGCGGTGATGCGCTCGGCGGAGACAATCTCCAGCCGCGGCGCCTGGTCGATCATGGCCGCGCGCACGTCAGGCGCGACGGTGAAGCCCAGCGTGGCCGCGAACCGGGCCGCGCGCAGGATGCGCAGCGGGTCGTCGCTGAACGAGTCCTCCGGACGTCCCGGGGTGCGCAGCACCTTCTCCTTCAGCGCGTCCAGGCCATCGAACGGATCGACCAGCTCGTAGCCGGGCAGCCGGGCCGCTATCGCGTTGATGGTGAAGTCCCGCCGGCTCAGATCCTCCTCAAGGGAGCGGCCGTACTGCACGTCGGGCCTGCGGGACGTGGCCCGGTACTGCTCGCTGCGGTAGGTGGTGATCTCGAAGAACGAGCTGCCCTTGCGCAGGCCCACGGTGCCGAAGGCGATGCCGACCGTCCAGGTCGCGTCGGCCCAGCCGTCCACCAGGGCCAGCACCTGTTCCGGGGTGGCGTCCGTGGTCAGGTCGAGGTCGCCGGTGGCCGGGCGGTCGAGGAAGACGTCCCTGATCAACCCGCCGACCAGCGCCAGCTCGTAGCCGTGCCGCGCGAACAGGCGGCCGATCTCGGCCACCGCGGGAACTTGCTCGCGCAGCAGCGCGGCGGCCGCTCTCCGCTGTTCGTCGTTCATAGGCACGGCCATCGAGAGTACGGCAAAAGCACAGGTTGGACTCGATCGGCCATAACATTCCAAGTGTGCACGGCTTGCTACCGGCGGAAATCTCGCGGCGGATCCTGTCTCTGGCCGCCGTCGCCGTGCTCCCGGCCGCGCTGACCGCGGTACTCGCGCTGGCCGCTCCGGCGCAGGCCAGCCCCGCGCACCCAGCTCAGGCCGGGCAGCCGGCGCAGGCCGGCCAGGCGGCTTCGGCGGCTTCGGCCGGGCAGGTGTCGATCGTCATCGACTCGATGACCCCGCAGACGGCACGGCCCGGCAGTACGGTCACCGTGGCGGGCACGGTGACCAACGGCACCGGCCAGACCAAGGCCGGGCTGGCCGTCCAGCTGTGGACCTCGCCGGCCCGGTTCGCGACCCGGGACGAGATGGACGGGTACCTCAGCCAGGGCACTGGCGCAAGCCTGCAGCCAACCGGGAACCTGTTCTCCCCCGCGGGCCGCCTGACGCCCGGCGCCACCGTCAAGTGGCACGCCTCGTTCCAGGTCGACACCGTGGGCATGACGCAGTTCGGCGTCTACCCGGTCAGCGCCCAGGTCGAGGACAGCGCAGGTGACGTGCTGGGGCTGGACGAGACGCTGCTGCCGTTCTGGCCCGGGCAGCAGGCGGCGGGCCTGGAGCGCCCGCTGAACATCGCCTGGGTCTGGCCGCTGGTCGACCAGCCGCACCACCAGGTCTGCTCCGCGCTGACCAGTAACGACCTGACCACCAGCCTCGCGCCCGGAGGCCGGCTGTCGACCCTGCTCGGGGTCGGGCGGGCGCATCCCGGCGCGGACCTGACCTGGGTCGTCGATCCGGCGCTGCTCAACGACGTGAACACGATGACCAAGCCCTACCAGGTAGCGTCCGGGTCGGGCTGCAGCCCCGCGCCCGGGCAGCCGGCCAGCAAGGCGGCCAAGACGTGGCTCGACGCGCTGCGCGGTATCAGCGCCGGGCAGCCGACGGTGATCACGCCCTACGCCAACGTCGACGTCTCCGCGCTCGTGCACAGCGGGCTGACCGCGGACATCACCAGCGCCTACGGCAGCGGCTACGCGGTGGCGGATAGCGTGCTCCACGGGTCGTTCGGACCATCGATCGCGGTCCCCGCGGGCGGGACGGCCGACCTGAGCGTGCTCACCAACCTGGCCACCGCCCAGCACATCGGCGCCGTCGTGCTGGACAGCAACGAGATGCCGCCCGCCAACCCCGCGGTCTTCGAGCCGGACGACGCGATCACCTCGATCCGGGTCCCGTCCGGCCTGACCATGACCGTCCTGCTCGCCGACCACGTGCTGACCGGGGTGCTGGCCGCGGGCGATACCAGCTCCGGGGTCCTGCCGGCGAGCACGCAGTTCGCGGTCAGCCAGCGGTTCCTGGCCGAGACCGCGATGATCGCCGCCGAGGCGCCCGATTCGGAGCGGTCCATCGTGGTGGCCCCGCCGGAGGACTGGAGCCCGTCGGCCGCGCTGGCCAGCGACCTGCTCAGCGAGACGACCGGCACCCCGTGGCTCGCGCCCACCGCGCTGGGCAGCCTGGCCGGGGCACCGGACAGCGAGCGCGGCATCGCTCGCCGGCCCCCGCCGGCCAACCAGGACAGCCCGGGCGAGCTCAGCGCCAGCTACCTGAGCACGGTGGCCGAGGCCGGCACCGTGCTCGGCGTTTACCGGGACCTGCTCGATCCGGTCTCCAGCTCCTACATACAGGGCCTGGAGCTGGCTCTGACCGCCACCGAATCGGCCGCCTGGCGCGGCCCCGCGGCGGCGCAGGGCCTGAAACTGGCCCGCAAGCTGTCCGCGTTCATGATCGGCGAGGAGAGCCAGATCCATATCATCGCCGCGCAGCAGGTGGCGATGGGCGGCTCCTCCGGACTGATCCCGGTGTCGATCCAGAACGACTCCCATCACGCCGTCCGGGTCCGGCTCAACGCCACCGTGGTCGACCTGCCCGGCCGGACCTCCCAGCTGAGCATCGGCCACTTCCAGAGCGTGATCACGGTCCAGCCCCAGCAAGCACCGCTCGTCCGGCTGCCGGTGAGCTCGGCGCCGAACGTGCCGACCGCGATCCAGCTGACCCTCACCACCGCCGACGGGAAGCCGCTGCCGCTCCGGCTGACCTCCCTCACGGTCAAGTCGACCAGGTACGGCCGCGCGATCTTGTTCCTGATCGGCGCCGCGATCGGCGTCCTCGTCCTCACCTCGGTATTCCGCGGCGTCCGGCGGCGGATGCGCGCTGACCCTCAGGTTGGCCCCGAAGATGCGGATCCACCGGGTAGCGTCGTGACTGGCACCAGCAGTGCGCGACACCCGACGGAGGCACCGGATGACCTGGCCGATGCACGACGCTGGGCCGACGACGCCTGAGTCGGGCCGCGAACCCGGCCCGCGCGAGCCCGGACGCGAGCCTGGGCCGCCGGAGCTGGGGCTAGGGCCGGAGCCAGGGCTAAGGTCGGAGCCAGGGCTAGGGTCGGAGCAGGGGCGGGAGCCGGAGCAGGGGCGGGAGCCGGGGCTCGGACCGGAGGAGCCGGGGCCTGGGCGGTCGAGTCGGCACCCCGCGGACGCGGATCCCTTCCCGCCGCTGGACGGCCCGATGCCGGGCGGCGGCCCGAGCCCGGCCGAGACCACGCTGCCGCTGGCGCTGGAGTGGCCCGCTCCGCCCCCCCGGGCGCTCCGAACCCCCCGGTTTACCCCCACGCCCCCGCCCGGCTCGGTGGACGCACCGCCCAGCTGGCGCCGGGTACCCCGGACGACCGAATACCGGCCGCCAGAGGACCTGCGGCCGCAGTACCCGCAGCCGGGATACCGTCCGCCCCCGGGTGCGCCGGGTGCGCCGGGTGCGGCCGACGGTCCGCCCGGGCGCCCGCCGACGGGCCCGCCAGGAGGGCCCACAGGAGGTCCGCGGCTGTCGCGGCCGGCCGGGTCGCGCGCCACCCCGCGACCGAGCCTGGTCCGCTCCGGCGCCGGCATGGCGGTCGGCACCCTGGCCTCCCGGGGCACCGGGTTCCTGCGCACCCTGATCCTGGTCTACGCGACCGGCGTGCTCTTTCTCGGCAATGCCTATAACAACGCCAACACGCTGCCGAACGCCATCTACTACCTCATGCTGGGCGGCATCTTCACCAGTGTGGTCGTGCCGCTGCTGGTCCGGGCGGCCCGGCGCGACCCGGACCACGGCGAGGCGTACGCGCAGCGGATGTTCACCCTGGGCGCGCTGGCCCTGCTGGTGGTCACCGTGGTGGCCACGCTGCTGGCCGGCCCGCTGGTCGACCTGTACGCGCCCACCATCCACGGCCCGCCCGGGAGCCCGCTCGGCGCCGAGCACCACCTGATGGTGATATGGGCCTACTTTTTCATCCCGCAGATCTTCTTCTACGGCATGAGCTCGCTGATCGGCGCGGTGCTGAACACCCGCGGCCGGTTCGCGGCGCCGATGTGGACGCCGGTCATCAACAACCTGGTCGTCATCGCGGTCGGCGGGTTCTTCATCGTCACGGTGGGCCGGGGCAAGGACCCGCAGAACATCTCCGCGTTCGG
>Ga0302308_10003352_pt1 | contig 12756 bp, 10 predicted proteins | sample III_Palsa_E3_3_FD_200531 | JGI IMG/M metagenome (GOLD analysis project Ga0302308, IMG submission 200531) | Peat permafrost microbial communities from Stordalen Mire near Abisko, Sweden - III_Palsa_E3_3 | ecosystem: Environmental > Terrestrial > Soil > Palsa > Peat permafrost | place: Sweden... | reverse complement strand
TGATCTGGGCGATGTCGCCGCGGAAGTCCTCGAGCCACGCGTCGACACAGTTGAGGAAGGCGTGGTAGCTGGAGGCGCTGCCGATGTTGAAGCTGGCATGGATGGCCGCGTCGGAGATGCGGGTGTTGAAGAGAAGCTTCTTGTTGTAGAAGTTGCTGAGGAAGGTTTCGAGGAAGGCGAAGCGGTCGGCCTCGATCTGTTGCTTGATGCCTTCGAAGACCTTGGGGTCGACGCCTTCGGGGTTGTCGGCTGAGTGCCGGAGAGCGGGCGCGATGGACGACATGAATACGGCCTTGGTGACGCGGCCGGGCTCGGTGTACTTGCCAAGGTAGCGCGCGACTTCGCCGCCTCCCATGCTGAAGCCGACGAGGGTTACGTCGTGCAGGTCCAGCTCCTCGATGAGCTTGTAGGTATCGCTCGCAAGGGTGTCATAGTCGTAGCCTACGCTGGGTTGGGAGGAGCGGCCAAATCCCCGGCGGTCATAAGTAACGACGCGATGGCCGGCGGCGAGCAGAGCCGCAGTCTGGCGCTCCCACGACGCGCCGCTGAGCGGCCATCCATGGATCAGGACCACAGGTTTACCTGTCCCGTGATCTTCGTAATACAGCTCGATGTCTGTGTTGTTTTCTTTGCCAACCTTGAGGTATGCCATGGTGTCATTCTCCTTGTTCTTGGATGCCGCAGAGAGAGGATACGTGGCGAGCTGGGAGAGGAAGAAGAAACAACGGCAAAAACCTCGATGCGGAGTGCGCGAAGGTCGCATCGGCAGGCGGAAGAGCGAGACGAAAAAGAAAAAGCCCGGCGAGATGCCGGGCCTTTCGTGGAGTCGGGGGCAGGGTTATTCGGCACCCCAGCGCTTGAAGACGAGCGAGCCGTTGGTGCCGCCAAAGCCGAAGCTGTTGGAGAGGGCGAAGTCGATCTTCGCTGGCTGCGGCTTGTTGGGCACGTAATTCAGGCGGCAGGCTGGATCCACGTTGTCCAGGTTCATGGTGGGCGGGGCGATCTGGTTCATCATGGCCATGATGGTGATGCCGGCTTCCAGTCCGCCTGCGCCGCCGAGGAGGTGCCCAGTCATGGACTTGGTGGAGCTGACCAGCAGCTCGTGGCTCATGGCCTTCTCGCCGAAGACGTTTTCGATCGCTTTGGATTCCAGGGAATCGCCAACCGGGGTGGAGGTGGCGTGAGCGTTGACGTAATCGATCTTGTCGGGTGAGATGCCGGCGACGCGCAGGGCGGCCTGCATGGCGCGGCGGCAGCCATCGCCTTCTGGGGCCATGCCGGTCATGTGATAGGCGTCGCCGCTCATGCCGTAGCCGATGACCTCGGCGAGGATGTTGGCTCCGCGGGCCTTGGCGAACTCCAGCTCCTCGAGAATCAGGATGCCGGCGCCCTCCCCGCACACAAAGCCGTCGCGATCTTTGTCGAAGGGACGGCAGGCGTGGGTGGGATCGTCGTTGCGGGTGGAGAGGGCCTTCATGGCGGCAAAACCGCCGACGGAGAGAGGGGTGATGGCAGCTTCGGCACCGCCGGCAATCATGGCGTCGGCGTCTCCGCGCTGGATGATGCGGAAGGCGTCGCCAATGCTGTGCGCAGAGCTGGTGCAGGCGGTGGCGGTAGCCTCGTTGGGTCCCTTGGCGCCGTACTTGATGGACACATGTCCAGCAGCGAGGTTGATGATCGTGGCGGGAATGAAGAAGGGAGAGATCTTGCGCGGGCCGCCGGCGAGCATGGCCGAGTGTTCGCGCTCGATCACGTCGAAGCCGCCGATGCCGGAACCGATGTGCACGCCGACGTTCTCGGCATTCTCATCGGTGACTTTGAGGCCGGAGTGTTGCATGGCCTCCTGCGCGGCAGCCATGGCGAAGTGGATGAAGCGGCCCATTTTGCGGGCCTCCTTCTTCTCCACGAAGGCATGCGGGTCGAAGTCCTTGACTTCGGCGGCAATGCGGACCGAGTGACCGGTGAGATCGAATGCAGTGATCTCAGCCATGCCACTCTTACCGGAGAGCAGGCCTTCCCAAATTTGCGAAGCGGTATTGCCCACCCCGCAAAGGAGGCCCATGCCCGTTACAACGACGCGACGATGCGACATCTTACTCTCATTCCTTGTTGTCCTTAGACTGCAGAAACAGCTATCCCGCTGCTGCAGAACTGCGGAACGAACTACTTAACTTTCTGGTGCTTCTCGATATACTCGGTCGCGTCCTTCACGGTTTTGATCTTCTCCGCGTCCTCATCCGGGATCTGGATGTCGAAGGCCTCTTCGAACTGCATCACGAGCTCGACGACGTCGAGCGAGTCGGCACCGAGATCTTCCTTGCTCGACAATAATCTGCTTAACCTTCTCATCAACTGCTGCCATCGTACGATCTCCTATGAAGTCCTGGGTTGGGCGCGGACATTGACCTTCTAGAGCGAGCTGCCCGATTGACTGCCCCAATGTGAAAGCATACCGACGTGGTTGGATGGTGTAAAGCCGAGCTGGGGTCTACGGTGGAACGCTTCGACAGGCAATCCCCAAACATGCTTGACGAACCAAACTCCTGTATATTCTAGCGTGAATCTTCGGGGAGTAGAGATAGGGCCCGGGAGGCAAAAGGATCGACGCGACGATGTCAGTGAGGGTGTGTTTCTGGTGCGGATCAACCAAGTTCCGGCGGGTGAATCGGCGCGGATTCTTTCAGCGATACATTTTGAGCGCATTTGGCTGGTATCCGTGGGAGTGTGCCATCTGTCGCCGCAAGACATTAAGGCATAAAGAAAGCTAGCGGCTGCCAGCGGCGGATTATTCGTCATCGCTGGCAGCGAGCATGGGAAGCAGGCTGTCGAAGCCGGCATTGGAGGTGGAGGGCAGCGGTGGCTGTGTGCTGTCGACGCTGACGTCGCGCAGGGTCCGATTGATGGCGCGGGTGCGCACGCCGAGCTTGTCGATGGTCCCTTGTACCTTGCCTACATCGTCTGTCATCTTGTCCATCAGCGTCTCAAAGGTGCCAAACTCCTTGCGGGCACTGGCAAGTACCTTCCAGACCTCATCGCCCTTTTCCTGCATCTGCAGCATGTGGAAGCCCATCTGGAAGCTGTTGAGAATGGCGGAGAGGGTGCTCGGGCCGGCAAGGGTCACATGGCAATTCTGCTGGATGTCGGTCTGCAGTCCATCGCGGCGCATCACCTCGGCGTAGAGGCCTTCGGTAGGCAGAAACATGATGGCGAAGGATGTGGTGCGCGGCGGAGCAATGTATTTTTCGCAGATCTTGCGGCCTTCGTTGCGGATCGCGGTCTCGAAGGCTTTGCCGGCGCTGACGAGATCCGTGCCAGTCTGGTAGGCGGTTTCGAGGCGCTCCCATGCTTCGCGAGGGAACTTGGAGTCAATGGGAAGCAGTGCTTCGCCGTTCGGCGTAGGGAGCTTGACGACGAATTCGACCACGTCGTTCGAGCCGGACTTCGGCTTGACGTTCTTCTCAAACTGGCTCGGCGCGAGCATCTGCTTGAGCAGGGTCTCGAGCATGACTTCGCCGATGGTGCCGCGCGATTTGACGTTCGTGAAAATGCGCGAGAGATCATCAACACCTGCAGACAGCTTGGTCATTTCGCCCAGCCCGGCGTGGACCTTGGTGAGCTGGTCGGTGACCTGGCCAAAGCTTTCGGTGAGCCGGGTCTGGAGCGTGGCATGAAGTTTTTCGTCGACGGTGACGCGCATCTCCTCGAGCTTGGCCGCGTTGGTGACGTTGAGTTTGTCGAGCCGGTCTTCGACGGTCTTGCGCAGGGTTTCAAGATGTTCGCTCTGGCCGGTGCGGAGTTCGCTGAGGCGGGAGTGGAGGGCTTCGCGGCTTTCGTTCGACTGCTGCGCGGCGGCGGTGCGGGAGGCTTCGAGCTTCGCGTGCAGGCTGTCGCCGAGTGTGTTGATGTTGCTGAGCACTTCGGTGCGGAGCGAGGCGCTGGAAGATGCGGTATCCGTGCGCAGCTGGGAAAGCTCGGCGCGGAGGTGCTGATCGAGGCCTTGGGAGCGAGCGTCGAGGCGCGTGAATTGCGCAGGCAGATCGGCAGCGAGCAGTTGCGCGAGGCGAGGGTCTTCAGCCGGGGGAGCGGCATGATTGCGGCGCACGAGCAACACAACCAGGGCTACGAGCGTGAGTACTTGTAGGGCGATGAGAGCTGAAATCATTTCGACTTTCCTTCGCTTGGAGGATAGCATTCCCCCGGGGCAGAAGTGGTCTTTCTGGATGTGCGCAACGTGGAAGTTTTCGATCAGTTGCCGACAAGCCACTGGCGTTTGGCGATTTAGCCGCTAGGTGATTCAATAGGTCTGGAGCACACTTGCTCAAAGGTCAGCCGCTTGCGTCTATCTGTCATGTCTCGAGTTCTTGTTTTGACCGCCCTCGCTCTCTCGCTTACCGCAGTTTCGGCGAAGGCGCAGATTGCCGTTCCGTCCAGCCAGCAGCCCGATCACTTCCGGGATACCTCGATGCTGGTTCCACCGCCGGGCGCGAAGGTCGCGATCGTCGAGTGGGAGGACCTGGAGTGCCCCGCCTGCGCGCATGCGTTTCCGTTTGTGCATATGGCGGTGGATCACTACAAGATCCCCTATGTGCGCTATGACTTCCTCATTCCGGGCCACATATGGAGCCGCGAGGCAGCTATCTATGCGCGGTATCTGCAGGACAAGGTTTCGCCCGAGTTGGCCACGGAGTATCGCCGCGAGGTCTTCGCGTCGCAGTTCAAGTTCGCGAGCAAAGACGACCTCAACCGCTTCACTCAGGAGTTTTTCACCAAGAACGGCAAACAGCTTCCTTTCGTGATCGATCCCACCGGCCAACTGACACGCGAGGTGGAGAAGGATGTCGCGCTGGGCAATAAGCTTGGCCTTACCGAGACGCCGACGTTGGTGGTGGTCACGCCCAAGGGATGGATCCAGGTGAAGGATGTGTCCGACCTTTACCAGGCGATCGACCAGGCAGAGGCGTCGGTGGGTGGCGCCGCGCCGGAGCATCACAAGACCACAAAGTAAGAACGATTCGTTTGCCAGAAGGCCGTCCGCTTGCGCGGGCGGCTTTTTATGCAGAGGGAGCGTTCAAGGGCTGTGCAGCTTCTGCAACCGGCCAGGCCATGAGCGCGAGGTCGACGGCTCGATTGAGAGCGTCCCTTGTGTGGCCGCTGCTGGCTTGAACGGCGAGTCCATTCATCATGCTGACAACAAAGAGGGTGAGAGCCGGGACGTCGGTGGAGGGGGGAAGGTCGCTTTCGCGGCGGGCGCGTTCGAAACGGTCGCGCATCTGGGCGATTCCGCGCTCGCGGACGGCTGCCATTTCCTGGCGGATAGGTTCGCCTTCGCTGCTGGCGACGAGTGCGCCCTGGACCCAGAGACAGCCAGCGGGATTGGCGGTATCGGTGGCCATTGCAACGGTGCCGCGGAGCAGCATCTCCGCGACCTGACGCGCGCGGGGCTGACCAAGAGCTCGGCGGACGTAGCGGCCGGGGCCAGCGCCGTAGCGTGCCACCGCCTCGCGAAACAGGCCGGCTTTGTCTCCGAAGGCCGCGTATAGGCTGGGCCGGTTGATCCCCATGGCGGCGGTGAGCGCGGTGAGAGAAGCGCCTTCGTAGCCCTGCTTCCAGAACACACGCATGGCAGCGTCCAGGGCCTGCTCGCGATCGAAAGAGCGCGGGCGACCCGCCTGAAGCTTGGCGGGCGGGACTGACGTAGGGATGTTGGGCGTGGGAGGTGCCGAAAGACTCATACGCAACGATGGTAGCCTCCGAACGTTGCTTTGCGCAGCAGAATTCTGTCCGCTATGCAACTTTAGAGGACCTGGCGCGAGTGGAAAATATTTGGAACTACGCGTCTTTTGCGTCTTCGTACTCTTCGTGCCAGGCCCTTTGGATGGCCTCGAGGATGCCTTCGTTGGATTTGGTCGGATCGCCTTTGAATCCGGGAAGCTGCGTGACCCACTTATGGAGATCGGTGAAGCGGACCGAGTAGGGATCGGTGTCGGGAAACATCTCCTGCAGTTGAATGCCAATCTCCAGGGTGTCGGACCAGTCGAGTTCGTGCGGCATGGGGTGTCGCCTCCGAGGTTAGTTTACTGCGAGGGGAACGCACGTGGAGGCGCGCCGTGGGGCGGGCGCGATAGAATAACCAAGCCGCATGACAACGACGACTCTAGCTCCGAAGACAGTACCCGCAAAGGGCCAGGCAATGCGCCGGATGACCACCCGCCGACGGTTGATCGCCGCAACCCGCAAGCTCCGCGAGCTGGGGTCGATTGCTTCCGCCGTTGCCGGAACCTCGCATCCGTATATGGCGCACATTGTGCCGATGCGCCGCTGCAACCTGGCCTGCACGTACTGCAATGAGTACGACGACGTGTCGGATCCGGTTGACATCGAGGAGATGAAGCGGAGGATCGACCACCTGGGGCGGCTGGGGACTTCGGTGATTACGATCTCCGGCGGCGAACCGTTACTCCATCCGCAGCTGGAGGATGTGATCCGGCAGATTCGTAAGACGGGCGCGATTGCCGGCATGATCACCAACGGCTACTTGCTGATGCCGGAGCGGATTGCCCGGCTGAACGACGCCGGGCTCGATCACATGCAGATTTCCATCGACAACGTGATGCCCGACGAGGTTTCGAAGAAGTCGCTGAAGGTGCTGGACGCGAAGCTGGCGATGCTGGCCGAGCACGCCGACTTTCATGTGAATATCAATTCAGTCGTGGGCGGCGGGATTGCAAATCCAGAAGACGCTCTGACGATTTCCAAACGAGCGCTCGCATTGGGTTTCAGCTCAACGATTGGGATTATTCATGACGGCAGCGGTCAGCTCAAGCCGCTGGGCGATCGCGAGCGCAAGGTATGGGATGAGGTGCGGCGGCTGACGCGGCGCAGCTACTCCCGCTTCAACGGATTTCAGGAGGCGATCGCGAATGGCTTGCCCAATGACTGGCGCTGCCGCGCAGGATCGCGCTATCTCTACGTGGACGAGAATGGGATTGTGTCCTACTGCTCGCAACAGCGTGGGTACCCCGGCATCCCCGTAGCCGAGTACACGACGGAGATTGTGAAGCGCGAATTCCTGACCGAGAAGTCGTGTGCACCAAACTGCACGATAAGCTGCGTGCACCAGGTCAGCTATATCGACCACTGGCGCGCTCCGCAGAAGACGACCATCACGCCGGGCGGTGCGGGGCACGGCGCCGAGGGCGGTCTGGTGCATATTCAATAACCCTTCCAAACGCGGTTGACCAATCATTTTTTCTCGGAGACGCAAGTGATGCATGCTGCTGATCAGCCCGGCACAAGGCCTCGGTCTGCCGAAATTGGTTGGTGGATCTTTGTGCTATTGGCCTGCGCCCAGTTCACGATTCGGTACGTGTGGCGCAACGCGCCGTACCTGGACTTGCCGGCCTATGCCAATGGAACAGGCATGATGCCCTTCCAGGGCCGCGTATTGATGGCCTGGGTTTTGAAAGCGACTGCCGCGAATCCGCACTGGAGCGGCGTTCTCACACACCTGGGCGCTCATCTGCCTGACGCTTTGCAGAGTCCGTATGCTGTCGCATTATTGATCGTCAACTTTATTGCGATGGTCGTTTGCATCCTGGCGGGTCGATTGACGCTGCAGCATCTGACAGGGGATCGGACATTTTCGGCGTGGGCCTCGCTGCTCCTGTTGTACATGGCGTACTTCAACCTGATCGTCGGCTATGGAGTCTTCCTGTTACCGTATGACGTTCTCTCGCTGACCGTATTCGTGGTTTCAGTGTGGCTCGTGATCACGGAGCGGTACGCCGCCCTGACGTTGGTGGTTGCGGTCGGAACGTTGAACCGAGAGACCATCATTTTCATTCCCTTGTTCCTTGCGCTCTATACCTGGTTCAAGAGCAGATATGCGCAGGGCGCGCCCGCAGCCAGCGAACGTCCATGGGCAAAGGTACTGCCGTACGTGGCTGTTCAATTGTTCATCTGGATCGCATTGCGCATGTGGATTGAGCATCACTTTCGCAACAACCCTCTCGAGGGATCGATGCCGACGCGATGGTTTGGAATTCGCCTGGCTGGGAATCTACGGTCACTGACGAAGCCGCCTCAGTGGGCACTTCTACTCTCGTTATTTGGTTTTACGCTCCCACTGTTTGTCGCGAAGTTCGATAAGATTGGCGATCGAGCGCTCGCCCACTCCGCTGCAATTGTCATGGCCTTATGGGCTGTCGCTATGCTGCTGGTAGGCGTGGTGATTGAGATTCGAATCTTCAGCGAACTCACGGCATTCCTCATGCCCTGCATCGCGCTGATTTTATGGAACGAGTGGATACGACCGGCTGCGCAGCACAACGCTCGCGTGCAGGGGGAGTAAAACACCGGGCTGACCAACCCTCGCGAGGAGTCCAACGGCCAGTATCGGATCTCGCGGATTTCTGCGGCAAGTGTCTTGTAAACTCCTTTTAGTGCGTCTTTCCCTCCCAACGCGAATCCCCTTGTCGAAGGTATTTGTTTTTGCCTCCGTGTTTTTCTGCGTCCAGCAGATACAACACACCGGTCTGCTCTTCAGTGTGTTGTATTTCGGCTTCGTGATTCTGAGCGTGATTGCCTTCAACTTTGCGGAAGGGTTCACCAGGATCACCGGTGCGTATGTCTTCTGGTATTCCACGCTCATTGTGATCGTCGGGGTTACATGGAAGGCTGTGCAGGGCGAACCGGCAGACTCCAACCTTCTCGATCCATTACTCGACATGGCTCTCTATACCACCAGCATGGGGATGCTGCTGCTGGTCACGCTGCTTAATCGAAGGATGGATTTCCGGGGGATGGGCATCGGCGGCGGTTTCAGCAAAGGCGAACTCAACTACACCGCTGCGGGCCTCGGTTGCATTGTTGTGTGGCTTACCATCATTTTTGCCGTGCCGATCTTCGGGACCGCGCCTGGAAGCATCGTGAGCGCGCTCAATCAGGTGAATGTCTTCGGTTCCCTCGGCATCATTCTGTTGACCATCGGGGCGGTCAAAGATAGCGGGGGCCGGCGTTCTGTCAACATGATCAGTATCGGCGTGTTCGTATACTTTGAGTATCTGGGCTTGATCTCGTATTCCAAGCAGGCCATGCTCACACCCTTGGTTTGCTGGGCCGTCGGCGTCTTTTACGCGCGACTGAGAGTGCGTTTTGTCCATGTGGTGGCGGCTATCGTTTTGGGAGCCCTAAGCTTTGGCTTTGTCTCACCGCTATCCGCGTCGCGCGATCTGGCGGAGGGCATGGATAATGAAGGGCATCTAGTTCTTGCGTGGTATCTCCTTACGCATCCGGCGTACTTGCACCACCATATCAGCGAAATTCAGATAACGCGGGAGATGGGCGTAGCAGAGTATTACGACGAGCCCCAGGGATCTTTGATTGAACGCCTGTCGATGATCCCTCCGGATGATGAACTCTTCTCGTATTCAGCAAAGGGTCATTACGAGGGGATGGAGCCCATTTATCAATATTTCGGCAACCTTGCGCCCCACTTCCTCAATCCAGACAAGCAGATAACTTTTAGCGGCAACTATTATGCGCACGAGATGGGTATGGGCCTCTCAGAGGACGATTACTCGACCGGAATATCGTTCAGTCCTGTAGCGGAGGCATTTCACTGCGTAGGATGGGGTGGTGTCTTGTGGTTGCTTCCGGTGGTCTGGATCCTGCTGTTCAGTAGTGTTGACTTCGTTGTGGGTGACATGACGAAGTATCCCTGGGGGCTGATGGTGGTCGTGTGGCTTGCGCACGCAGCGCCGGAACAGCTCGTCGGTGGCATGGTCTACTTTATGGGTTACGGCAACTTTGGAATGGCGCTGGCGATCATCGTAGTCACACGCATTGCGCCGATTCTGGGAACTCTCTTCCTGGGCAGGGCGCCTACACCTTCAGGCCGCGGCCTGGCTGGCGCGCGTCCCATTGTTGCCCGGGCGCAGGCGTGAATTGGTTGCTCATGCTGCAGGCGTGCGCCGGGCGCAATCAACTGGCGGTGCGCTACTATGAAAGCTGCTGCCGTCACTACCCGCACGTTCAGCATCACCCATGAATAAACTGATCTTCGGCAATCTCATTCACCGTCCGCTGCGCTCTGCCATCAGCGCTTTCGCCGTCGCCATCGAGGTCATCATGATTCTCTCGGTGGTGGCTATCTTTTACGGTATTTTGAATGGCAGCCGCATGCAGACCACGGGGATTGGCATGGATATGATCGTGCATCCCGGGGCGGCGACTGCACTGATGATGACGAGTTCGGCGTCTGCAGATGTGCGCATTGCCAAGATACTGGGCGAGCTCCCGCATGTGCAGGTGGTGGCTCCGGTCAACATCAAGTTCACGCTCGGCAGCTCCCCTGAAAATATCTACGGAATTGATTTTCAGAGTTACAACGCGCTGCGCCCCTTCGTCTTCCTCAGCGGCGGCCCGTTCAAAGGGAATTACGACCTCATTATTGACGATCTCCAGGCCAGCTCGGGCAAGGGGCTAAAGGTGGGCGACCCCGTCAAGGTGCTGAACCACACCTTCACGGTATGCGGAATTGTGGAGCACGGTAAGGGCGCGCGCAAGTACATCCGGCTGGATACAATGGACGCTCTCGATAACAACCCCGGAAAGGCGTCCCTGTTTTATCTTCGGACGGAAGAGCAGCCGAAGTTTCAGGACGATGTTCGAAGAGAGATCCTCGCGACGGACGGCCTCCAGGACTGGAGCGTACAGACCAGTCAGGAATTCCTCTCGATGCTGACGCCGGAACATATGCCCGGATTCAACATCGCGCTGAACGTCGTGATCAGTATCGCGACCATCATTGGCTTCCTCGTGATCTTCCAGACGATGTACACGGCTGTGCTTGAGCGCACGCGGGAGATCGGGATCTTGAAGTCGATGGGTGCGGGCCGCCTGGTGATTGTTTCGGTGGTGCTGCGTGAGACGATGCTGCTGGCGATTGTAGGCACTGGACTCGGAGTCGTCGCCACCTATGCGCTGCGGGCAGCTCTGCATTCGCGTATTCCGACGATGTCCTTCCTCGTCACTGGCGCGTGGGTCGCCAATGCAGTCGCCATCGCACTGGGCGGCGCGCTCCTTGGAGCGCTGTATCCCGCATTGAAAGCTGCGCGGAAAGATCCCATTGACGCGTTGTCCTATGAATAAGATTCCCATGCAGCCAACCCGCGAGTCCTGACCCGTACTATCTGATTGAATCGCCTGACGCACCAGCCGAGAATGTGTCGATGCGGGGTAGCGCCGCGCCCGCCGGAGACGCTGCTGCATCCGGCGTCTCAGTGGCCGTGCCTTTGGCTGCACGGTTCAATGCCGTCAAGCTACTCCGCGACCTGATTTGATCGTCCTATCAGGCTCTGGCGGTGCGGATTTCTATAATTCGGGATCGTATCGTACAGTTCATGAAGGAATCCGAGCCGGTCGCATCCATGCCTGCTCTTGATTGCCACGGACCCTTGTATATCGTTTGGCTCGCCGCAACCGTTCGACTCGATCTGCCTGGAATGTATGAAGCCTCCAACTCGTCGGCTGTTGAGGTGATCACGCCCAAACAGGCGGTCGCAGCGGCATGGATTCATCGGCAGATCACGACGATCACGGCATCACGACTGCTCAGCCTGCTCCTGCTCGGTGCTTCGGTCGTCTTCATCGCGTTGCACTTTATAAATCTGACTGCGGATTTTCCGAATCACTCGCCGTGGATGGATTGGTCGAAGTATACCGACGAAGGCTGGTATGGCGACGCCGCAATTCGCCACTACGTAAGCGGTCACTGGTATTGGAAAGGCGACTTCAATCCGGCCGTTGCGCTGCCTGTATGGCCCGCGATCGAGCTGCTGGTCTTCAAGTTCACGGGAGTTTCCGTCATAGCCGCGCGTGCGCTGACGCTGTGTGTCTTCGGCTTTACGCTGGTCACGCTTTACCTGCTTATCCAGCGTCATACGCGTCCGCGCAGCAGCGAGTCCGGGCAGGCACTGGCCGCTCCGCTGGCCGTCTTCTTTTTGTGTACAAGCCCGTTCCTCTTTGTCTTCATGCGAATGGCAATTCTCGAGCCGCTGCTGGTTGCGCTTACCGCGCTGGGATTGTTGGTTGCGTCGGATATGCAGCCGATTCACCTGCAGGGACGACGTCTTCGCGGCCTCGGTTCTGTCGTTCTGCTGGCGTTCTTGCTGCCTGGACTGGTCCTCACCAAAACCACGGGCATCTGTTTAATGCCAGCAATCTTCTACATGATGTGGGCGCGCGCGAAATATCGGCTGCTGCCGGCACTGCGACTCGCCCTGCCGCCCGTGATCGGCGGCGCCGCTCTGTGGTGCGGGTATTTCTTCTTCTTCGTTCGGCCACACTATCTTGAGGATTATCAATATCTTTTCTCGGCGAACGCTTACACGGGAATCGGCCTTGAGCCGGTAGCGAAGGTCATTCTCAATACCATCGCCGACGGCGCGTGGATGGGAACGCTGATCTATGTGACCTTCTTCGTCGTGATTGCTCTGGCCCTTTTTTGGCGTCCGCGCATCCTGACCAACCCCCTCTTTCCGTCGCTGCTGCTCTGGATTGGCGGGTATTTTGCGTTCCTTGCATATCACAACAATCTGCAGCCACGGTATTACCTGGTGGTCGCGGTACCGATCACGGTGGTTGTCGCGATGGGCATCGACAGCTTTCGCCAGGCGCAGACCAAAGCAGCCGGCTTGGTGGCTTCGATTGCCTGCGCAGTCCTGGTGCTGGCGATTGCGGTTCCTGATGCGATGC
>Ga0302308_10003347_pt1 | contig 12762 bp, 10 predicted proteins | sample III_Palsa_E3_3_FD_200531 | JGI IMG/M metagenome (GOLD analysis project Ga0302308, IMG submission 200531) | Peat permafrost microbial communities from Stordalen Mire near Abisko, Sweden - III_Palsa_E3_3 | ecosystem: Environmental > Terrestrial > Soil > Palsa > Peat permafrost | place: Sweden... | reverse complement strand
GGCGGTCTGCGGGCCGCGGTCGCCCGCGCGGTGATCGAGGTGGCGCCGGAGAAGGCCCGCAAGCGGCGCGAGGACGCCGCGCGGGACGCCCGGGTACAGCGGTGGCTGGAAGATTCCGGCAACGCCGCGCTGATGGGCCGCGAACTGCCCCCGGCCGAGGTCCTGGCTGCCGACCAGCGCATCACGTGGTGGGCGCACGAGCTGAAGAAAGCAGGCCTGGAGGGGGATATGGACCAGCTCCGGGCCCGGGCCTACCTGGACATCCTCCTCAACAAAGACTCCCGCCCCGCCGCCCCGCCCGCCGCAAGCCAGGACAGCGGGGAGAGCAGGGACAGCGAGAACTACGCGCCCGGCAGCGGCGAGCACGGCAGCGACAGCGAGAACGGCAGGCCGGACGGTCCGCGCGGCGACGCGCCTGAGGGTCCTTGCGGCGGGCCTGAGGGTCCCGGCGGCGGGCCTGAGGGTCCCGGCGACGGCGGATCACCGGCGCCGGACCCCGGCGAGCCGGGGATCCCGCCGACCGCCAGCGTGCTCCCGGCCGGGTTCGCCGGCCGCCTGCACCTGACCATCCCGCTAGCCACCCTGCTGGGCCTGGCCGAACGGCCCGGCGAGATCTCCGGCCTGGGCCCCATCGATCCCGCCCTGGCCCGCGACCTGGCCCACGCCGCCGCCGCCAACCCCAAGACCACGTACTGCCTCAGCGTCACCGACGAGCACGGACACGCCATCGGACATGGCTGCGCCAGACCCGAACCCCAGAACCGCGCACGCCCGGCCCAGCGGGACAAACCGGTCTCGCCCGGCGGCCATGACCCGCCCAGCGGACCCGTCCCGCCCGGCGATCATGACCCGCCCGGCGGACCCGCCAGCCGCCCGCCGCCACGATTCACCTTCACCGCCCTCGGCGAGCACGGGCCACCCGGCGGATACGGCGCCTGGCGGCTGTCCACCGGCCAGCCCGGCCAGCGGGACCTGCTGATCGCGCTCGACCCGATCGCCCTGGACACATGCGATCACCGGTTTGAGGCCCGCGGTCATGATCCGGGGGTCAAGCTGCGGCACCTGGCCCAGATCCGGCACGCCACCTGTGTCGCCCCGACCTGCCGAAGACCAGCCGGTAACTGCGACTTCGAACACAACACCCCCTATGAGGCAGGCGGCCGGTCATGCCTGTGCAACGGGGGGCCTACCTGCCGTCACGACCATCGGCTAAAGCAGCACCCCCGGTGGAAAGTCGAGCAGATCACCCCGGGAACCTTCCGCCGAACCGCCCCCTCCGGACGCCAGTACACCACCGAACCAACCAGGTACCCGATCTAGCCGACACCGGAGAACAGTCGATGCGGCCGAGTCAGGCGTCGAAGACCTGGCCGGCGCGCTGGACGACCGGAGCCACGGAACTCCATGGGAAGTTGATCCAGCGGTCGGTGTGCTTCCAGACGTACTCACACCTGATCAGTGACCGGGGCTTTTCGTAGATCACGGCCGAGCGCACGTCCGCGACGTGATCCTTGATGAAGGTGTAGACGAGCTCAATCGTCCGGCCGGAGTCGGCGACGTCATCGGCGATGAGCACCTTCTTCTCCGAGAAGTCCACCGCGGAAGGCACCGGCGGCAGCATGACCGGCATATCGAGCGTGGTGCCGACCCCATCGTAGAACTCGACGTTCATCACGTGCAGGTTCTTCACCGCGAGGGCGTAGCCGAGGGATCCCGCCAGGAACAGGCCCCCACGCGCGATCGACAGGATCAGATCGGGCTCGAAGCCGTCGTCGGCGATCGCCTGCGCCAGTTCGCGGGACGCCTGCCCGAAGGCCTGCCAGCTGAGACTTTCACGCTCGTCGTCCATGACCTGCCCTCATTGTCAGGATGCTTCTTCTTATCCTCCCATGAGCCGGGCAGCAGAGTTCTTGAACGCGGGCATGTGCCGGGGTCTCAGGTTGTCTTGATGAGGCCGCCGTCGATCACGTAGTTGACACCGGTGACGTTGGCGGTCCGGTCGGAGGCCAGGAACGTGATCAGCGTCGCGACTTCCTCTGGAGTAGTGAAGCGGCCGGTGGCGAATCCGCCGATCCCGGAAATGATCGTCTTGCGGGCGGTATCGGCGTCGACGCCGGTGGCCTTGGCGACTGTCTGGGCCACGCCGTGCTCGCCGAGCCACAGGTCTGTGGAGACCGGGCCCGGGGAGACCGCGTTGACGCGGATGCCTCGCGGCCCGAACTCCTGGGCAAGGGTCTTGGTGAGGTTGACCAGCGCTCCGGTGCCCTTGTCCACCATCGCGGTCAGGGCGGCCCGGCTGGCACGCAGTGCGATGAAGAAATTCATCTGCATCGCCCAGGCGAAATCCTCATCACTGGTGCCGAAGAATCCCTCCAGCCGCATCCGGACGGCACCGACATTGTTGACTAGCACGTCGAGCCGGCCGTGCTCTTCGATCGCGCGCCCGATCAGCTGCGCCGGGCCGTCTGCTGTGGTCAGGTCTACGGCCATAGGAGTGACGCCTTTGAGGTTGGCGAGGCTGCCTGTCGTCAGTGAGCCCGCGATGACATGCGCGCCCTCGCCGGCCAGGGCCTTTGTTACCGCCAGCCCGATACCCTTGCCTGCCCCGGTGACCGCCGCGACCTTCCCTGCGAGGTTAAGGTCCATTGGGCTTCCTTTCGTACAGATAAATCAAGGGCCCGCAGATCATGCCCCGTTCGGCTGGGGTAGGGCGAAACGGTGTACGAAGGCGACGGCGGTGTCGGCAACCTCCCGCCAGCCGCTGTCGATGGTCAGCGAGTGCCCGCGGCCGGGCATCTCGATGATCTCGGTCACGTTCTTGTTGTGCTGCTGGTGTTTGTAGGAGGCGTTGGTGATCGCCCACGGGACGGTGTGGTCCTTCTCGCCGGAGATAAGCAGCAGCGGCCCGCGGTCGGGATTTTCGGTGTCGACCTTCGCTTCGGTCCACGGGTTGAGGTTGGCGGCCGCGGCCTGGAAGAGCGGCAGGCCCGAGGCGGGGACGGCGAAGGTCTCATAAAGCTGTTTCGCCTCGTTCTCGGAGACCGCGTTGGCGAACGCATAGCGGAACTGGTCGTAGGTGAGCGGGACGGCGCGGTGCCGGTTGGCCGGGTTGCCCAGCGCTGGCGATGCTGACCTCAGCGCCGAGATCGGCAGCGGCAGCACGCCACGGAACGGCGCCGGGTCTATCGCCACCGACACTGCTGCCAGGCCGCGTCCGGCCAGGATCTGCGCGAGCAGCCCGCCGAAGGAGTGGCCGATGATGGCGGGCTTGCGGGCCAGGGAATCGGCGATCGCGGCGAAATGGTCGGCGACCTGGCCGATCGATTTATGCGCGAACACCTCGGGATGCTGGCTGGCCTGCGTGGCGGTCTCGGGGTCGTCGGGCCAGCCGGGCGTCACCGATGCGTAACCGGCGGCCTCAAACAGTTCTGCCCAGCGTTCCCAGCTGCTCGGCAGCAGCCACAGGCCGTGGACAAACATGACCGGGGTGAGGCCTGAGGCGTTCGCGCGCTCTATCTGCCCGGCTTCATGATCGGTGATCGTCGTCTCATTGTTAACGGTGGCCATGCAGGTTCCTCCTTCAGCAGGGATGCGTTAGTGCATCCCGTGGCATGCGGTGCCGGACTAGGTGTGTTCAGGCTGCGCCTGGGGTGCGGGTGGATGCGGTGGCGGCCGCGGCGATCAGCTGCGCCACCGCAGCGGGCTGAGTCAGGGTGATGGCGTGCGAGGCGCGGATCTCGATGGTGTGCGCGCCGGCCCGCTGGGCCATGAACTCCTGGGCCGCAGGCGGGATCACCTGGTCGGTGGTAGCGATCGTGTACCAGCTGGGCGTCGTCTTCCAGGCTGCGGCGGATGATTTCTCCGCAAAAGCCGCGGCTGCGATGGGGCGCTGCGCGGCCGCCGCGGCCGCCGCCGTCCGGTGCGGCAGGTCGGCGGCGAACAACTGCGGGAAGGCTTCGCGGTCGATGTAAAGCTCGACACCCGAGTCGCCGTTTACGTCGGGGAAGCTGGCCGGGCGCAGGGCGGCCACCAGCTGGCTGCCGGGGAAGCGGCCGCTGATGTCGAGGGCGCTCTCACCCTCCTGCAGGGCGTAAGCGGTGACATACACCAGGCCCACCACGTTGCCCGCCGCAGATCCGGCGACGGTGATGACCGCGCCGCCATAGGAGTGACCCGCCAGCATGACCGGACCGTCGATCGCCGCCGCCGCCCTGGCGGCATAGTCAGCGTCGGACGCGAGGCTCCGCAGCGGATTGGCCAGCGCGATGACTCCGATGCCGGCGGCCTGCAGTTCAGCGATGACACCAGCCCATATCGACCCGTCGGTAAACGCGCCATGCACGAGCAAAACCGTGGGAATGCTCCCATTCCGGTATGGGCCGGACGGGCTCATCAAAGCATCCTGCCGCGCGGATAAGTCACGTCACGAACGTAAAGCCGCGGCACAGAAGCTCGCTTGGGTCAGGTGACTGCTTTTCTTGTCATCTGCGGCTCAGGGAGCGCCTGCGAGCGGCCGGGCTGTTCGCCTGGACCAGGGGCGCGCGAGCGTGTGAGGATGGCCGGTGGGATTTTACCGAATGGGTCAGACGATGCCGGCAGTCACCTCGTTGTTCGGGCGTGAGTCCGAGACGCAGGTGCTTGAAGAGCTGATTGATCACCTGCCGGACCAAGGCGGCTCGCTGGTGGTGAGCGGCGAACCCGGCGTGGGTAAATCAGCATTGCTGCGGGAGGCCAGCGCGCGCGCGCACGATCGCGGGATGATCGTCCTGGCGGCCACCGGCGTGCAATGCGAGGCGCAGCTGCCATTCGCCGGGCTACACCAGCTTCTGCGGCCAGTTCTCGGCCAGATAGACGGGCTGGCCGCACCGCAGCGTGGCGCGGTGCTGGCGGCGTTCGGCCTGACCAGTGCCGTCGCCCCGGATCTTTTCCTGACGGCGCTTGCCGTGCTCGACTTGCTGGCCGAAACCGCGGCGCGAGCCCCGGTCGTCGTTGTCCTGGAGGATGCTCACTGGCTCGACCGTTCCACCTGCGAGGTGCTGGCGTTCGTGGCACGGAGGCTGGAGTTCGAGCCGGTCCTCCTCTTGGCCGTCATCCGCGACGGCTACGACAGCCCCGTCAACGACGCCGGGCTCCCGGCCCTGCATCTGGAGCCGCTGTCAGCGGCGGCGGCCGCCGCGCTGCTCGACAGCCGCGCCCCCGGCCTCCCGGACGCCGTGCGCGACCGGCTGCTCGACGAAACAGCCGGTAATCCTCTGGCGCTGGTGGAATTGCCGATTACCTTCCGGCATCTCGAAACCGGAGCACAGCTGCCAGCGTGGCTGCCGCTCACGACGCGGCTGGAACGGGCATTTGCGGCACGAGTGCCTGATCTTCCCGCCGTGACCCGCACCGCGCTGCTGGTAGCCGCTCTCAACGACAAACCACGCATCACCGAGGTGCTGGGCGCGACGGCGCTGCTGGCGGGCGCAGAAGTGACAGTCGATGCGATCCATCAGGATGCCAGTGTGTCGCAGCGGCACGCGGCGCATGCCGCGCTGGCGGACGTCCTGGCCGGCGAGCCCGAACGCGGCTTGTGGCACCGGGCAGCGTCGATGATCGGGCCCGACGAGGGGGTGGCCCGCGAGCTGGAAACGGCCGCGGCGCAAGCTCAGCGGCGCGGCGCGACCGTCATGGCCGTATCGGCGCTGCAGCGCGCAGCCGCGCTCAGCGATGCCCCGCTTCGCGCCGCACGGCTGCTGCGCGCGGCGGAGCTGGCGTTCGAGCTAGGCCGGCAAGATCTTGTCCTCGGTCTGCTGGGACAAGTCGAGCCGCTCGATCTGGGGCAGCGGGAGCAGGCGCGGGTGGCGTGGATCCAGGAGAGCTTCGCGGACGGCACCCCGGGAGATGCCTCGAGGGTGCGCTCGCTGGCTGCGATCGCCGACCGCGCGGGCGCGGACGGCGACAGCGATCTCGCGCTCAACCTCCTCTACGGCGCGGCGCTGCGCTGCTGGTGGGCTGAACCCGGACAGGCCGCACGCGGTTACGTGGTCACGGCCGCCGAGCGGCTGGACGTCGACGAGCAGAATCCACGACTACTGGTGATTCTCGCGTTCGCAGCTCCGATCGGGCGGGGCACAGCGGTCATCGACCGCCTGTCCCGGCTTGAGCCGGACATGGGAGGCGACCCGGGGGCCACCAGGCTAATCGGCAACGCCGCGATGGCGGTCGGAGTTTTCGATCGAGCCGCCGGGTCACTCGCGGCCTCGGCCGCCGCGCTGCGCGCCCAGGGCCGGCTTGGCCTGCTGGCACGAGCGCTTGCGCTGCAGGCGTGGAGCGCCGCGCAGCTCGCCGACCTGGGCGCGGCGATCCCAGCCGCCGAGGAGGGACGCCGGCTCGCGCAGGAGACGAACCAGCCGCTGGTCATGGCAACGGCTCAGGCGGTCCAGGCGCTGCTGGCCGCGCTGCGCGGTGACCAGGAGGCTGCCGCGGTGCTCGCCGCCCAGGCCGAGCAGCTGTCGGTGCCGATCGGCGCCAGCGCCGTACTGGCGGCAGCGCAGCTCGCCCGGGGCATCGCGGCTCTGGGCGGCGGCCGCCCCGCAGACGCTCTCGGGCACCTGCGGCGTATCCATGACGCCTCCGATCCGGCCTATCACGCCGCGATCAGGTGCTTCACCGTCGGAGATCTTGCCGACGCCGCCCGCCGCAGCGGCGACCCCGAAAGCATCAGCGTCCTGGTGGACGAGATGGAGAATGCGGCCAGGCAGACCTCCTCGCCGCTGCTGCACGCCGGCCTTCGCTGCGCACGCGCGATGCTGGCCAAAGAGGCCGACGCCGGCGCGCTGTTCGAGACCGCACTGCGGTCAGATCTGAGCACCTGGCCGTTCTTGCGGGCCAGGGTCGAGCTTGCCTACGGAGAGTGGCTCCATCAGCAGCGGCATGACGCCGCCTCCCGGGCACACCTGCGCACCGCCCGGGAGACATTTGATGCTCTCGGAACAAGCCCGTGGTCCGAGCGGGCCCGCCAGCAGCTCCGCGCGACAGGGGAGACGAGTCGCCCGCGGATTGCCGAGGCACGGGACCAGCTCACCCCGCAGGAACTTCAGATCGCTCAGATGGCCGCCGAAGGGCTGAGCAACCGCGAGATCGCGCAGATGCTCTACCTCTCCCACCGCACCGTCAGCTCGCATCTCTACCGCGCCTTCCCCAAGCTCGGAATTACGTCCCGGGCCCAGCTGCGACGCGTGCTGGAACCGAGGCCCCCGGGCCAGACGTAGTGCGACCGCCCTCACGCGAACCGGTGGTAACGGCGGCATCAGGTTCCGGAGATTGACCGGTACGCCGCCCGGGTCGTCTCGCTAGCCGGCTTCGCGGGCGGCGGTGCGGTCGGCTTCCTTGGCGGCATGCTCCAGTCGGCTCCGGTAGCTTTCCCACCACGCCTGGTCACCCTGGGCCATGTTGCCGTTGCTGTCGCGCAGCCCCGCGGCCCCGTCGATGAGCTCACGGACGATGTCGGCGTGCCCGGCATGCCGGTCGGTTTCGGCGATCATGTGGACCAGGATCTTGTGCAGCGTCACCTCGCTCCGGTTCTCCGGCCACCACGGCACGTGACCCACGGCGTCCAGGGCCAGCGTGCTGATCGTGGCGTCCGAGTGCGCCCAGGCCCGCCGGTACAGCCCGGTGATCTGCTCCCGCGACTCGGTGACGGTGGCCCACATGTCGGCGTTGGGCTCCGCGTCGTCCTCCAGCCATGGCAGCCGCTCACCGAAGGGCCGGCCGAAGCAGTCGCCGAAGTACCCCAGTTCGACGCTGGCTACATGCTTGACCAGTCCGAGCAGATTGGTACCTGTGGGCACCATCGGGCGCCGGATGTCGTACTCCGAGAGCCCGTCGAGCTTCCAGAGCAGAGCCTCTCGAGCATCTTGCAGGTATCGGTGAAGGTCCGCCTTTGCATCTGATCCGGTCATGCTGACAGTCTGTCATCCCGGCCCGAGACAGCCGAACGGCGTTAATGGACCTTCACCGGCCTGGCCGCGTAGTCCTCGGTGATCGCCGTGAGGAGCTGGCCGGGTCCGGAGCCGGTTACGGCCGGCAGCCCGTCTTTTCGCAGCGCCAGCCACCGGCCGGCGCTGTCGACGTCGATCACATAGGCATGACCCCACTCCAGCCGCAGTGCGCCGAGGGCGTCACCTCGCCCGTCGGCGAACGGATCACCCTGGAGTTTCCCTAGGCGACTCCAGATGCCTGTCAAACCCAGCTCGTAGACCATCGGATTTTCCCCCCCGGGAGCGTCACCTGCCGCTACCTTTCCAGATCACAACCCGTTCTTGAAAGGATTCTCACTGCGAGAGATTACGCATACATAACGCACATGCGCAACGGCCGATAGTGACCGCCAACAGGTCACAAGTGTCCTGTCACGTGGGATGCCAGCCTGGTGGACTGCTAAGGAGCCGGCTCCTAGGCCAGCCGGGGCGGGAAACCTCCGGTGGCCACCGGACCCCAGCGCTCGGGGGTAATGCGCAGCAGCGACTTGCCCTGGCGGACCATCGCCTGCCGGTACTCGTCCCAGTCCGGGTGCTCGCCGGAGATCGCCCGGAAGTAACCGACCAATGGTTCGGTCGCCTCGGGCACATCGAGCACCTCGGCGGTGCCGTCGACCTGCACCCACGGGCCGCCGAAATCCTCCGAGAGCACCAGCACGCTGACCTGCGGGTGGCGGCGGGCGTTACGGGTCTTGGCGCGTTCGGGGTAGGTCGCGACCACGATCTTGCCGTCGTCGACGCCGCAGGTGACCGGCGATGCCTGCGGCGTTCCGTCGGCGCGGGTCGTGATCACGATGGCATGGTGCCGGGGGGTGATGAAGTCGAGCAGCTCATCGCGCGTCACCGCGGTGTTGACCGCGATCTGGGGGCTCATAGGTCAGCCAGCCTGGGGGGCAGGAGTTCTGGGGGGAAGTCCTGGTAGGCCACGGGCACGAGCCAGCGGCGGATCGCGGCCGTGCCCACCGAGGTGTAGGCAGGCGCCGTGGTGGCCGGCCACGGGCCGCCGTGGTGCTGGGCCGCCACCACGGCCACGCCGGTCGGCCAGCCGTTGCAGACGATCCGGCCCGCGACCCGCGCCAGGACCGCGATCACCGGTCGGGCCAGTTCCGCGTCCTCCGCCGAACCGGTATCGACATGTACGGTACCGACCAGGTTGCCTGCCAGCGCGGACAGGACCGGCAGCAGCTCCTCGACCGACGGGTAGGTGATCACCAGCCCGGCCGGACCGAACCGCTCACGGGACAGGACCGCGATATCGGCGGCGAACTCCTTCAGCGAAGTCTGGAACACCCGGGGCGTGGCGCCCCAGGGACCGGCACCCGGCTCCCCCTCGGCCAGCTCGGCGACACCGGGATGCGCCTGCGCCTCGGCGACCGCGTCCTCGTAGCCCGCGAAGATCCGGCCGGACAGCATGGCCCCGCCCGACGAGGCGCCGACCGCCTCGGTGATCGCCGTGAGCAGGCCCACGTCGTCGGGGACGAACAGCAGGCCCGGGTTGGTGCAGAACTGGCCGGTGCCCAGCGTCAGCGAGCCAGCGTAGCCGGTGGCGATCGCGGCCGGACGTGAGAACGCGGCCCCGGGCAGCACCACGCACGGATTGACCGAGCCGAGCTCACCAAAGAACGGGATCGGGACCGGCCGCTCGGCGCAGACCCGGGCCAGGGTCAGCCCGCCGGCCGTGGACCCGGTGAACCCGGCCGCCGCGACCGCCGGGTGCCGGAGCAGCCGCAGGCCGGCCTGCACCCCGTGGACCAGCGCGAACGTCCCGGCTGGGGCCCCGGCGGCGGCCAGCGCCCCGGCGATGATCTCAGCGGTCAGGTCGGAGGTGACCGGGTGGGCTTCGTGCGCCTTCACCACGACCGGGCAGCCCGCGGCCAGCGCGGAGGCGGTGTCACCGCCGGCCACGGAGAACGCGAACGGGAAGTTCGACGCGGCGAACACCGCCACCGGGCCGACCGGTGAGTTGATCCGCCGCAGCTCAGGCGCGACGCCGGCGGCCGGAGTCAGGACGGCGTCGGCGTACCCGCCGTCGCGCAGCACCGCCGCGAACAGCCGCAGCTGCCCGGTCGCGCGGGCCACCTCACCGGCGAGCCGCTCGCCGCCGAGCGCGGTCTCGGTGTCGGCGATGACCGCGAGCTCGCCCGCGCGGGCATCGAGCGCGTCGGCCACGGCCTCCAGCGCCTCCGCCCGGCGACCGGACGCGGACCAGGCGCCGAACGCGGCCGCCGCGGCCGCGACGATCGCGTCGACCTCGGCATCGGAGGTCTCGGCGACCGGCTCTCCCACCGGTTCTCCGGTGCGCGGGTCAAAAGCCTGAATCATCAGCTCTCCTACTTCGGGTTGGGTTCCGGGTTGCGGCCGCGCCGGGCCAGGAAGTCGAAGTCACAACCCTCGTTGGCCTGGGTGATGTGCTCGGTGTACAGGGTGCCGTAACCGCGCTCGAACTTCGGCGCGGGGGGCTGCCACTGTTGCTGGCGCTGGGCCAGTGTCCGTTCGGAAATATCGAGAGAAAGCTCGCGGGCGGCCACATCCAGGGTGATGAGATCTCCCGTCTGGACCAAGGCGAGCGGGCCCCCGACGAACGATTCCGGCGCTACGTGCAGCACGCAGGCGCCGTAGCTGGTACCGCTCATCCGGGCGTCGGAAATGCGGACCATGTCGCGCACGCCCTGGGCCAGCAGGTAGTCCGGAATGGGCAGCATGCCGTACTCGGGCATGCCGGGTCCGCCCTTGGGACCGGCGTTGCGCAGCACCAGGACCGAGTCCGGGGTGACGTTAAGCGCCGGGTCGTTGATCTGTTCCTGCATATCGGCGTAGGTGTCGAAGACGACCGCGGAGCCGGTGTGCTTGAGCAGGCGGGGTTCGGCCGCAATGTGCTTGATGACCGCGCCGTCCGGGGCCAGGTTGCCGCGCAGCACCGCGACCCCGCCCTCGGCGGCCAGCGCGGTGTCAGGGGTCCGGATCACGTCCTCGTTGTAGATCGGTGCTTCCGCGATCTTTTCTCCGAACGGGCCGCCGGTGACAATGGTCCGGTCAAGGTGCAGCGCCCCGGGGACCTTCGCCAGCTGGCCGAGCAGCGCGGGCAGGCCGCCGGCGTAGTAGAAGTCCTCCATCAGGTACGTCCCGCTCGGCTTGACGTTCGCCAGCCAGGGCACCCGGCGTGAGATCGCGTCGAAGTCGTCCAGGGTCAGGTCGACGCCGGCCCGGCCGGCCATCGCGATCAGGTGGATGAGCGCGTTGGTGGAGCCGCCCAGCGCCAGCACGGTCGCGACCGCGTCCTCGAACGCCTCGCGGGTGAGGATCTTGTCTGGCGTCAGGTCTTCCCAGGCCATGTCCACCACGCGCCGGCCGGTGGCCGCCGCCATCCGGTAGTGGGCGGAGTCGACCGCGGGGATCGAGGCCATCCCGGGCAGCGTCATGCCGAGGGCCTCGGCGGCCGAGGTCATCGTGGACGCGGTGCCCATCGTCATGCAGTGACCCGGGGAGCGAGCGATGCCGCACTCGAGTTCGGCCAGCTCGCAGTCGCCGACCAGCCCGGCGCGCGCGTCGTCCCAGAACTTCCACACGTCGGTACCGCTGCCTACCTTCTGGCCGCGGAAGTTGCCGCTCAGCATCGGGCCCGCGGTCAGGTAGATGGCCGGGATGTTGGCGCTGGCCGCGCCCATCAGCAGCGCGGGCGTGGTCTTGTCGCAGCCGCCCATCAGCACCGCGCCGTCGGCCGGGTAGGAGCGCAGCAGCTCCTCGGTCTCCATGGCCAGCAGGTTCCGGTACATCATCGGGGTCGGCTTCTGGAACGTCTCGCTGAGGGTGGCCACCGGCATCTCGACCGGGAACCCGCCCGCCTCGAGCACGCCGCGCTTGACCTGCTCGGCCCGCTGGCGCAGGTGCATGTGGCAGGGGTTCAGCTCGGACCAGGTGTTCAGGATGACGATGAGCGGCTTACCCAGGTGCTCCTCGGGCTCCACGCCGAGCTGGCGCATCCGCGACCGGTGACCGAACGCCCGCAGGCCGGACGTGCGCTCGCCGCCGAACCAGCGGAAGCTGCGGAGTTCTTCCGGGGTCTTTCTTGCCGTCACTTCATGCCCCAGGCGATCAGGATTCCGGTGATCTCGTCCTTGATCTCCTGAGGCAGCGGGCGGCTCGGCGGACGGACGTCGGCGCGGCACAGGCCCAGCTGAGCCAGCGCCTCCTTGACCACGCTCACGTTGTCGGCCGAGGAGTCCGCCGCGCGCAGTTCCTCGAACCGGCGCACCGACTCCCAGACCTTCATCGCGGCGCCGAAGTCGTTGGCGCGCAGCGCGTCGAGCATGGAAAGCGCCAGGTGCGGGCTGACGTTGGCCAGGCCAGAGGTGAAGGCGTGCGCGCCGACGGCCCAGTAGGCCGGGGCGGTCAGCTCGGCCGCGCCCGCCAGCCAGGTGAACCGGTCGATCCCGGCGTCCCTGGCCACCGCGGCGAACTTGGTCGCGTCGCGGACGCCGTACTTGACGCCGACGACGTTCGGCGCCCGGTCCGCGAGCGCGGCGATGTGCGCGCCGGTCCGCCGCTCGTCCCTGATGTACAGGACCACGCCCAGGTCGGGGACGGCGCCGGCGATGGCGGCGTGGTAGTCGACCCAGCCTTCGGCCGATACGTAGGGGTGCACCGGCTGGTGGATCATGATCATGCGGGCGCCGTGGTGCTGGGCGTGGCGGGCCGCCTCGATCGCCGTGGTGATGTCGTAGCCGACGCCGGCCAGCAGCTC
>Ga0302308_10003341_pt1 | contig 12778 bp, 9 predicted proteins | sample III_Palsa_E3_3_FD_200531 | JGI IMG/M metagenome (GOLD analysis project Ga0302308, IMG submission 200531) | Peat permafrost microbial communities from Stordalen Mire near Abisko, Sweden - III_Palsa_E3_3 | ecosystem: Environmental > Terrestrial > Soil > Palsa > Peat permafrost | place: Sweden... | reverse complement strand
TGTTCTCGGTGCTGCAGCCATTGGTGTTGGCGTTGGTCGCCCGGTTGGCCGCGGTTTGGTTCGACGAAGACGAACGGCTGCGTGCGACCGAGATCTCCAGCATGGCGATGTTCGCAGGACTTGGCGTGGCCTTTGTGCTGGTGCCGATGATCGGGTATCAGACGTTGTGGCTTGATGTGCTTGTGTTGGGTGCGCTGGCACTGCTGACCTGGCTATGGGTGCCGGCCGATCCGCGCGAGGCTGCCACCACGCCAGGCCCTCGGCCATCATGGCGATCGGCGATGCTGGCGATGCTGCGCGCACCGACGTTCCTGGTATTGACCGCGTATTTCTTTCTCGCCAATGGCTATTTCAATGCCATTTCCACCTGGCTGGAATCGATTCTGCATCGGCATGGGATTGATCCGCAGACGGCCGGCATCGTCGCGCTCTGCATGCTGGTCAGCGGCATCATATGCATGGCGTTGATCGAACGCGTTTCGCGTCTGCTGAGCCTGCGCATGCTGATGCTGATTGCCGCGCTGGGCTCAATCGGTGTCACCGTGGTGCTGTTCAGCAGCGGCTCACCGATCGTGCTGGGTCTTGCCGGTATCGTACTCGGCGCGACCCTGTTGGCGCCGCTGCCGTTGCTGATCCAGGCCGTGGTGAACACCACTGGTGAGGAGCATGCAGGCACCGCAGTCAGCCTGTTTTTCTTGATGGGTAACGCTGGCGCCGCTGCCATTATCGCCGCGCTCGAGCCGATCGCCGATGCCGGGCAGTGGACGCTGGGTTGTTGTCTGCTGATCGCACTGCTGGTCGTACAGGGGGCTCTCGCTGTCATAGGAGGGCCGCGTCAAAAACAGTCCGCGTAAGCGCCGTTCTGTGAATTGCCAAATACCCGGAACCCCCTACCCGGCACGACATGTGCAACAAGCCTGTTACCTCGATGCCGTATCGCTTCACGACCGTAGTACTTGTCGATGTCAGACTCGAACATCCTCCGCAGCAGCAGTCTCTTGATCAACGACACACTCAGTTTCAGATGAGCAATGCCGGCCAATGGTCAGCGTGGTTTGAAGGCATTTCCACGCCTTATCGCTGCCAGTCGAATGTGGCCACTACCGGCCGGTGATCGGAAGCCGTGGTCTGCGGAACAGAAATGGCGGAGACCTGCAGCCCCTTCGACAGGAAGATGTAATCCAGTTGCATCGTTGGCTTGTCGGATGGCCAGGTGAACAACGGTCGCGCTAGTACCAGACCGTCCCTCAGCACAGCCAAAAGCGGCTGCAGGCGTGCATCACTGGGCTCCAGGTTGAAGTCACCGGTGAGTATCAGCGGCCGGTGGCCGGCATTGGAAAGTCGGGATATCTGATGGGTCAGATCGACGACCTCGCTGGCTGGTACACCTGCAGTGCTCTCTTGCATATGCGTGACGACCAAGGTCAAATCGCGGCCGTCGCCGAGCTTCAAGACGCCGCTGAGCGCGCCTGGACGCGTGGCCACACCGGGCGTGGGCAGGGTCATGGGCTGAACGTCTTGCAGCGGCCATTTGCTGAGGATCGCGTCGCCGAACAGCGGCTCGCTAGCGGGGCTGTAGTAGGCGTACATGTGCAATCGCCGCTGCAACAAGGCGAGCGAGTCGTGACCGCCAGTGAGCAGGAAGCCGCGATCGACTTCCTGCAACATCACCACGTCCGGGTTATTGGCACGAATGACCTTGGCCAGCGCATCCGGGTTGAAGCGACCGCCATTGGAAATGCCACTGCGGATGTTGTACGTCAGAATCCTGAGCGGCAGGCGGGTGGGCACATCGGTCTGTTCGGGTCCCATGGAAGCCGCTATGAATGCCGTGGCGAAACACAGCACGGCCAAGGTCGCGATACCGATGGTCAGCGTACGCGGTGGTACCACCAGGTTCGCCGAGCGGCGGCTCAATGCAGCGATGCCCATCATTGCCGCGATCACCAACACGAAGACGGGGCGTGGAATCGGAATGACCATATCGAATGCAACGTAGTAAGCGATCAATAACAGCACGCTCACCAGCAGCCCGACATAAGCGGCTATCCCTCGCCATGCGCTGCCAGCAACGCGCGCTTGCGCGGCATGCGCGAGCGTTGCCGGAATGACGAATGCCAACAAAGCTTGTGGCCATGCGATCCAGATCGGAAATGCTTCGCCATGACGTGATAGATCCGCGAATGCGGTAACAACCATGATCAACACGGCAGTCAGCCAAGGTCCGCGTATCAGGCCACCGCGCCACGCTGCCCATACGCCGGCCGCAGCCCCCACACCTACCAGTGCGCCGCCCCACCACGTCGGTGGCCAATAGATACCAGCCCAGGTGCGGCCGATCGTCGTGCTGATCAGGCCGGCGAGAATCAGCGCCGGCATCGCCGCCATCCACAAGGCCGCACCGCCCTTGCCGGTCACGTCACGGCACGCCCAGCACCCACCGAGCAACAGCACCGCAGCCATCGACAGGATCGGCCAACCGGACCACGCCGGTTGCCAAGTCACGTCGACCGTGCCCGTCGCCAAGTTCATCAGCGTCGTCGCGGCCAACGCGATCGCGAAACCGATGGCCGCGTCTCGTGGCGCCCAGCCGCGCACGGCGATGGCCACCAGCCAGGCCATGCCTGCGGATGACGCCACGCAGCTTGCATACAATTGCCATGCGTCGCTGGCACCGGCCTGCAGCAGGATGTGTGCGGCAACCTCGACAGCGGCAGCGATCAGTGGCAGCCAACGCCCCCAGCGGGGCATTGCGAGCGGCACGGCCAACACCAGCGGCACGATCCAGGCCAGACAAAACACCACGAAAACACTGTCCGGTGTCGTTCCGGCCGAACCATAGATTGTGGTGAAGGAAGGTAGCCAGATGCGAAGGCTGTCCAGCAACAGGAACGAGCCGGCCGCGGCAGCCATCGTTGTACTGCGCGACATGCTCGATGCGGACGACATCAGATTTCTCCGAATGGCAGCCACTCATCGACGACACGACCATCCTCGATCACACGTACCGGACCGTAGTGCAGCAACGTACCTTCGGACTGATACGGGCGAAAGAATACGGTGTCGTTGACCGCGAGCGCATGTTCGCGCGGGCCGTTGAGGATGGACTGGTTGAAGCTGAGACCAAACTGTTTGTTGGGTAACAGTCCCACTGGCGAGGCCGGCTGCGCTGGCCAGCCACCGCCATAGATGAAGTAGCTACGTGCACGCTGCGCACGTCCGCCGAACAGCAGCTTCGACAGCCACGCCGGTCCCGGCAGGCGCGTACCGTCCTGCGCCTTGAGTACGGGGGTGGTGATGAATACCGCAGGCTCGAATTCCGCCAGCAGGTCGATATCGAACTCGAGCGGTTTGAGCAGCGCCGAGCCCGCGGACACATCGTTGAGCGGCGAGTTGTGCCGATGCAAGGCAACGGTCGGGCTGCCGGCACCGTTCCAGCAGAGCGTCGGCGCCAGTTCGGGGAACTCCGCGCGCGCCACTGCCTGGAATGAACGATACGCATCGACGGCCTTGCCGAAACTCGTCTCGCGACTCTGCACCAGACCCGGCAATTTGCCAACGTGAGCGTCGTAGCCCATCAGACCCGCAAATTCGAGATGCTCTGACGCGCCATGCAGTTGTTCAAGCATGACGCGCAAAGCCGACGGATCGGTCACGCCACCGCGATGCAAGCCGACATCGATCTCGACATTGACGCGTAACTTCGTGTCTAGACCGCGCGCGAGTTCCAGATATTCCTGCAGCCGCGCCGGCGTATCGATCAGCCATTGCAGCTGGCGTGCGGGATCGAAAGAGGTATTACCCAGGTGCCGGTAGAAATGCCGCGCGGCAAGCACAGGCATCGGCTTGCCCATCAGCAGATCGCTGTCGGGAAACCGCTGTGCCACCTGACGCAGCTGTGGCTCATGAAACACCATCAGTGCGCTGGTCTCGGTCAGCTTCATGGCCTCGTCCAGCAGCGCCGGCACCGGTAGCGATTTCTCGACCAGGCGAAGTTGCGCGTTCGACGCAATCAACGCCTTCAGGCGTACCGCGTTGCGGCGCAAACGCGCCCGGTCGATCACCACGCTGGGACTGGCAATGCCAGCGTGACTCAGCGCGTTCTGCAACCCGCTGAAATAACTATCGTGGGGGCCGGCATGAATCGCCGGCGAGCTGTCGCGGATGGTATCTGGCGACGATGGCGCAACCGACGTGGTGGAGCGGTCCCGACTCATGCCTTTGCCATTCCGAACAACTGCCGCAAGTGCGGATTGAGAAACTTTCCGCGCGGATCGAGTTCATTGCGCAGACGCAGAAAGCGCTCGAGATCGGGATACAGAGCATGCAGATCTGCACTATCGACGGTATGCAACTTGCCCCAGTGCGGGCGGCCGTTGTGACGGCGCAGCACAGGCTCCGCCACTGCGAACAACGGCCGGTAATCCTGCTTGTGATATTGATGCACCGAGATTGAACAGCGCGCTTCGCCGATGGCACTCTGGAATGGACTCAGCCAATAGTCATCGGCGGCGACGAAGCGGAACTCGATCGGAAAGAATACGCCGATCTTACTCTTGCTCACCGCCTTGCAAACCTCATCCAGACAGGATGCCCCCGTAGCTAGCGGTACCTGGTATTCCATCTCGTTGAAGCGCACGTTGCGCGCCGATGCAAAGATCTTGTGTGACCAGTTGACGCGTTCAGTGGGTTGAATGAAGCGGCCAATCATCGCTTGCAGTCGGTGCCCCAGGCCTGGCAACCAGCGGGTGAGTTCGCAGCTCAATCTCAGCATGGCATCGTCGGAGTCGGCGCCTTGTGTTGCGCCTGTGGGCGGCTCTTCGGTGAGATCGAGCGTCTTGACGATGGCTAGACGGCTGAACGGAAAAACCAGGAGTTCGAAGTGACGATGTTGTCGAACCCACGTATCCATCTCGGGCAATAATTGATCCAGCGGTAGCAACTGCACGCGCTCGTGCAGACGATAGGCCGGCACGTTCTGCAGCGTGACCTGGGTGATTACGCCGAGCGTGCCCAGCGACACCGCGGCCGCGCGAAAAAGGTCGCCATCACGATCACGACTGCATTCGAGCACGTCGCCCTGCGCGGTCACCAGTCTCAGTGCGGTGGCGCCGGCAGCGATACAAGGTAAGGTGATACCGGTGCCGTGCGTAGCGGTGGAAAGGGCACCAGCCAGACTTTGCCGATCGATATCGCCCAGATTCGGCATGGACTGGCCGATGCCGTGCAGCAGAGGGCCGGCGTCGAACAGACGAGTGCCGGCCCACAAACGAGCCTGCTGTTTCTGCGTGTCGTGGCTGATCAAGCCGCTGAGGTGATCCAGCGACAGGATCGCGCCGGATGTCGGCACCAACGGGCTGAACGAATGACCGGCACCAACGACGCGCACGCTGGCTGCGTCGCGCACCCCCTGACGTAGCTCATCTTCGTCCTGCGGTGACCATTTGGCGGAAGGTTGCGCGCGCTGCCCACCGGACCAGTTCTGCCATGCCGGCTGCGCGCCATGCAGGCCATCATCCAGGCCGGTGCGTGGCGCTGGGGGTGTGAAGTGACGGGACAACACACCACGTTTCCGCGGCGCCGCCAACGGCTGCGGATGCATGGGTTCATCGGCAAGCCGTGACGGTCTCTCAGACATAGGTGCTGGCTCGAAGCTCTAAAGCGCTAGTGCAGCACAGCTCCTGTGGGTGCTACAGGGGTCGGTAGCGGCCAAATCCGATAGCGACGTTTTCGCGTGTTCGCGTTACACGCCTGCGTTGCGCCGCATCGTCCCCGGCACTTCACCTACCCAACGCTTGAAAGCTCGCCGGAACGCGCGCGCATCGCTGAAACCAAGATGCTCACTGGTCTCTGCCACCGTCAGTCCTTCATCCCGCAGCATGTGTTGCGCCTTCAGTGCGCGCAAACGTTCGCTCAATATGCGGAACGATGTGCCGGCCTCGCTTAGGCGTCGACGCAAAGTACGCGAGCTCAGGCCAAGTGCCGCCGCAACCTCTTCGACCGACATCGCCACGTTGCCGGTCTGCTGCAATACGTGTTCGATGGCGGCCACCGTATTAGGCGTGTGCTGACTCAATGCGCGCGCTTCCAGCAAGGCGCGCAATTCGGCGGCGGCCACCGGCGAATGGCTGGCCAACGGCAGCGCAAACCAATGGCGCGGAAAAAGACCACGGTTGCGTGGCTGTCCGAAGCGCACCGGGCATCCGAACACTTCGGCGTAACGTGCGGCATGTGGCGGTGCAGGATAGTCAAATTCAAGAGCCTGTGGACGATAACCGCTGCCCAGAAGAATACGGACCAGCACCATCACACTGGCGTACAGTTCTTCGACCACGAACGTTTGCACTACCGGGTCGCTCGTGCGCGGCTGTCCGATCAGAGCACCGAGATCGTCGTTGAGTTCAAAGCTGACGTCCATCAGACCACCGCTTTGTCCTTGATAACGCACACCGATATCGACGGCCTCGCCGAATGTGCGCATCGCGGTCATGGCAAAGCCAGGCAGACCGAAGTGACTGATGTTCTGGCGCCGCCCCACTTCGAGACCCAGATCGGTACGGCCGGTCAGCTGGATGGCACGTCGGACGAGACGCCCGACCTGGCGATTGGAAATCAACTCGCCGGCGCACATGTCGGCACTGCTGATGCCTACATCCGCACATAAGCGCTCGGGCGCAATACCGAGTTCGCGCACCAGTTCGGTCAGTTCCGCCAGCGCCAACGGCGCGATTTCAGGAGCAAATTGACGTGGATCGAGTTTGGGACGTGGCACGTCTGACCCCCTATGTGGCCGCGATGGTCCCCATCCTACGCTCGCTTTTGTCGTCTAGCTCCGTGCGTTGCAGCATCCCTTGCAATTGACCGGATTCGTCCTATGCCCGGCATCGAACCCGAATCGAACGGCCGTGGACTTTCACGGCGAGCTTCAGCGCCCTGATACTCCAGCAACTCGATTCGCTCCCCGCTGTGTCGATGATGGTCAGCGATGAATTATGCCGTTCAATGCACCATCAACCACGGCAGCCTGCAATGATCTCTTCAAGAAATCGGATGACCTCATCGTGAGCGCCATCTCGCACGAGTTCAGCGGCCGTTTTATTACCCAGCTCATGAATTTGCACGGTCCTGAACCAATTAAGGGCATGTGCATCGTCAGCATCAATACGGGCAGCCCAACGCAGTACTGCTGCAGTCGCTGCACATTGGATAGCCGGATAGCTTCCATGCGCACGCAATGGGGTAGACGAAAGGCGTGACATGCTGTTGTTCATGGTGCCTCACTCAGTTTCAGAGTTTCTCGGATATCGAACCCGATGCCAGTAAACCGCCCAGCCAGCGCCTAGAACCGGTCGGCGAGTGCCCGCGTGCGCACCGGGAAGCATCTTCTCCGGCGGCGTCACCAGCGCAGTTTGTCAGGGGACCTGCGAGCTGAAGCAAACTTCCAGCGCGCCTGAATATCGGACCGTCGAGGATGCCGATGGTTCACAAAGTGCGCGGCTTTCAGCCGGTAGCGCTGAAAAGGGCGGTTTCAAAATTTCGGATCTTCGGAAGCGAAAAAGTCAGCTACTGACGTCACTTCGAATTAAACCGAATGCAATGGAGGTCACTGCATTTCCGACAAAATCACCAGCGGCTCTCAATCGTTGAAGATCGCCGGTGTACCTACCCAGATCATGCGCACTTCAACCTTGCCAGCGTTGCGCATGTTGTAGGGGTGGCGTTGATCGAAGTGGGCGCTGTCGCCAGCCTGTAGGACAAACTTCTTTTTGCCAACGCACATTTCCAACTCACCACTGAGGATGTACCAGAAGCCTTCGCCCTCACGATGGATGGTGGGCGCTACCAGACCGGGCGGCACGATCAACCGCAACGCTTCCATTTTTCGTTCGGCGTGTCGGCCACTCAGGCGCTCGTAGATCACCGGCGAATCGAGTTCGATGCGATCGTGCTCGTTGGCGCGGCATACGATCTGGCTCGGCGTTGGCACCCCGACGAAATAATCGACATCGACATCGAGCGCCTGCGCGATGGCTTCCAGTGACAACAGCGAGGGCGACGCCAGATTGCGCTCGATCTGCGACAGAAACGGTATCGACAAACCCGATCGGCTGGCGAAGTTCTGCAAGGTCAGACCGAGTCCACGGCGTCGGTCCCGGATTGCCGCGCCGATACTCAGTCCGCTGGATTTGTCCCGCTGAGGTGCGGTACTGGCCATCGTCAGGAGGTGTGGTCAACAACGATAAGCCACTGCTTGCCCACCTTGTGGAACAGCAGCGTGGTGATGCCGGATACCGTATCGCCAGTGGCAGGTTTCAGTGAATAGCGGCCGATCACGAACGCATATTGCGGCCCGACTTCTTTCACATCGATCAACTGCAGGGAAAGCTGGCCCATGCTGGCGCCATTGCCGTTGTGAAAACGTGCGGCATACATCGACTGGATCGCGTCGTAACCAACGGTGACGCCCTTGGGATTGATGTAGCGGACCGTCGGCGAGTTTTCGTAGAGCTGCATGAAGGTTTTCAGATCGCCAGCCGTCCACGCCACAGCGCTCTCATTGAGCGCTTTCTCGATCGACGCGTGCACGGTATCCGTGGTGGTTTCAGCGATGGCGGGCATGGAGACCACGATAGCTGCAGTCATGCAGAACAGTAGAGGAATAATTTTCATGGCGATCCTCAAAGATGATAAATGGCGGGCTATCGCCCCGCGAGCAAACAAAATCTGATCGGCCAACGTTGCCGGTGAAGCATATCGCGCAGACCAGGATCCGGCTCACTAAAGCCATACCCATTGCCGCGCCTCCGGTGCATGGCGCTTTTCACCGGACACTCAAACTGACGCAGGGCGATGGCAAAAGCCATCCTCGTCCTAGCCTAACTTAAAATACTTGACGTCATCATAATTTTTTGATTTGATCAAAATCAAGCATGACGCACAGCAACATAAAGTCGCGCAATGCCTGCAAAAAGCAAGATCGGGTGGTGGCGGCTGTGACATTGGCGAGCACATCCCTCTTCCGGCAAAGCCGCTGATCGTGCGGGTCTTTCGACCAGCGGATCGGGTGAGTAATAGAGGGATGAAAGCAAACGCATGCCGGACGACGGGCGGCCGTGATGGATGGGCTGCACGTGACAGGGGAAGCTCGGGAGCACCAAATCCATCGTGATTCGATAGCTACATAGCCAGGGGAAAATTATGAATAGTCATCTGGGCCGAGCCCTATTGCGCACAGCCATCGCGGCCGTTCTGGCCAATGCAGCACTGGCAGACATGGCTTGCGCACAAGAAGCGTCTGCCAGCGATACAGCCACGCCCAAGCCGGCGGCGGCTACCAGCACGTCCAAACTGGCACCGACAGCAACCACCCTGCAGGGCATCGTCGTTACGGCGGCCAAGCGCGAGCAGAATATCCAGAAGGTGCCGATCAGCATGACGGCCTTCTCCGGCGAGCAGCTCGAGCGCCAGGGCGTCACCAGCCTGCTGGATCTGGCAAGGATTGCACCAGCGCTCAACGTTGCATCGTCCGGTCCCGGTGAAAACAATCTGGTCATTCGCGGCATTTCTTCCAGCGCCGGCTCGGCAGCAACCGTGGGCTACTACCTCGACGATGTGCCCATCGCTGCCTCCAGCAACGCCGCCCTGCTCTCGACTCGCGGCGTGATCGATCCGTCCGTGTTCGATATCTCGCGCGTCGAGGTATTGCGCGGACCACAGGGCACCATCTACGGCTCCAGCTCGATGGGCGGCACGATCAAGTACGTGACCAACCAGCCCGACACGGACAGTACGGAGGCACGCATCAAGACTGACGTCTCGGGCACCTATCACGGCGGCCCCAATGCCAACGTCAACGGCGTGCTGAACATTCCGCTGATGCCGGGCGTGGTCGGTCTGCGCGTATCCGCTTACTACCGCGATGACGATGGCTTTATCGATCGCTACCCGATCGACCCCACCAACTATCTGGCGGCCGAACCGAACAGCAAGAAGCAGGACAACGTCAACACTTACAAGACGTATGGCACCCGTATCGCGATGCTGATCAAGCCGAACGACACGCTGACCATCACTCCAAGTTTCATCTACCAGTACTCGAAACTGGGATCGCCATTTACCTACGACAAAATTCCCGCCAGCCTGGATGACGCGTATCAGGTTCGCGACGTCAACGAAGCCAACATCCAGAAATCGACGATTTCCAACCTGGCGATCCACAAGCAGTTCGACAGCGTCGAACTGATGTCGTCGACTTCATACTTCACCCGTGATGTAAGCCTGCGCGACGATGCGTCCAAAGTTGTCAATTATTTCTTTGGATTGCCGACCGTCTATCCGGTGCCGATGTATGGCGATTACAAGAACAAGGAATTCACCGAGGAAGTACGTGCCACCAGCAAATTCGATGGCCCGTTTCAGGCCTTGATCGGTGCGTTCTATCACGACGTCAATGCACCACTCGCGTCCTCCATCCCCTTCCCCGCAGGCTTCAACGAAACCTTCGGCACGCCATTTCCCGGCTATTCCACCATCTATGCCGGAACCCGCAACGCCACCCTCGATGAGTACGCGATCTTTGGTGAGGCCTCCTACAACATTACCGACAAGTTGAAAGCCAGCGTCGGCATGCGTGCGTTTGAAGTGAAACAGTCCTTTGCGCAAACAGGCGATGGCCTGTTCAACGGTGGTTACAGCAGCGTCACGAGCGGCTCGAAAGACTATGGCAGCACTCCGAAGTTCACGCTGCAGTATCAGCTGACGCCAAGCGACATGGTCTATGCCACCGCTTCGGAAGGCTATCGTCCCGGTGGTCCGAACAATCCGGCACCGGCGGCACTTTGCGGCAGCGAAGTCGCCGGGCTCGGGCTAAGCCAATCGCAGCTCAACAAGTACGGCCCCGACTACTTGTGGAACTACGAGCTGGGTATGAAAACCGCATGGCTCGACAACCGGCTCACCGTGGACGGCTCGATTTACCACATCGACTGGAGCCGGGTGCAACAGCAGATCGTGCTGAGCTGCGGCTTCAACATCACGGCCAACTTTGGCAACGCGACGAGTCAGGGTGGCGAGCTGGAAGTGAAATTCCTGCCGATCAATTCGCTGACGCTCAGCGCAGGCGCGGGCTATACCGATGCCTATCTGAAAAACGATGTGCCAGGAACGCCCGCAAAAGACGGCGACCGCCTGCCCAACGTGCCGCGCCTCAGTGGATCCACCGCGGCCGAATACCGCTATCCCGTCAACGAAACCTACAACGGCTTCCTGCGTGCTGACATCAGCTACGTAGGCCACGAAACCTTTCTCTACGACCGCACCAGCCCGTTCTACAACCGGGGCGGATTCACTACCACCAATTTCCGTATTGGCGTCGAAGGTCGCAATGGCATCGACATTTCCTTCTATGCCAACAATCTGTTCGACAAACGGGGCGAGACGGATCTTCCGGTGGCAATCTCGGCGGATCTTCCAACGACCCGTCGTGTAGGTATCAACCAGCCGCGAACCATCGGCATGACGTTTCAATACCAGTACTGATTCTTTTCGACAGCCGGTCCTGCAGTGCAAGAGTTATGCGCTGCAGGACCACTGCGGCAGATCTCCACGCTCAGCCTTGCAGTTGCTGCACAGAAAACGGCACGAGCAAATTCGATGTCTATCTCGCTGCATAACCACGCCCTGAACCCGCAGCAAGCGGGCCTCGCAATGAACCACGGGGATTTTCCAGATGGCTTGCACATCCGATCCATCCGTCATCCATGACGCATTGAGCCGTATTCAACCCTGGCAGTCGGTGGCCGCACCCATAAGCCGCGAAGAACGACTCATACGTATCGAACACGCCCGTGCATTGATGGCTGCGGCCGGTATCGATGCGCTTCTGATCGGCGCCGGACCCAGCTTGCAGTACTTCACCGGCGTTGGCTGGGGCATGATCGAGCGCCTGCTGGCGATGGTCTTGCCGCGCGAGGGTGATCCCGTGCTGATCTGCCCAGCTTTCGAAGCCGGATCGCTGAATGCGGTTTTGGAAATCGATGCAGACGTTCGCCTCTGGCAGGAGCATGAAAGCCCTTATGCCCTCGCAGCGAGTTTTCTCGATGACGCGGGCATCAAACTGCTGGCACTCGATCCTTCGCTACCGTATGCCATGACGGATGCATTGCGAAAGGCCGCTTCGTCATCACTGGCGATTTGCAGCGCGGCGGCCGTTATCGATGGCTGCCGCATGAGCAAATCCCGAAATGAACTGGCGCTTCTTCGGCAGGCAAAGCAGATGACACTCGACGTGCAGCGACAGGCGGCGGCAATTCTGCAGCCCGGTATCGCGGCCAGTACGGTGCGTCGCTTTATCAATGACGCACATCGCGCCATTGGCAGCGAGGGAAGTACGTTTTGCATCGTTCTTTTTGGGCGATCGACATCATTTCCGCACGGCCTCCCGCAGGACGACATTCTTGCCGAAGGGGACATGGTGCTGATCGATACCGGTTGCGCGGTGCAGGGTTACCACTCCGACATCACTCGCAGCTACGTGTTTGGCGAACCGACGACCAAGCAACGCTTTATCTGGAATCTGGAACAGGAAGCCCAACAGGCCGCCTTCGATGCTGCAAGACCTGGCGCGCTCTGCGAACAGGCCGATGATGCCGCGCGACGTGTGCTGCAGCGCGGAGGCTTGGGTCCCGATTATCAATTGCCTGGTGCGCCCCATCGCACGGGACACGGCATTGGACTGTCCGTGCATGAAGCACCGTATCTGGTCCGCGGCGACCGGACC
>Ga0302308_10003337_pt1 | contig 12791 bp, 5 predicted proteins | sample III_Palsa_E3_3_FD_200531 | JGI IMG/M metagenome (GOLD analysis project Ga0302308, IMG submission 200531) | Peat permafrost microbial communities from Stordalen Mire near Abisko, Sweden - III_Palsa_E3_3 | ecosystem: Environmental > Terrestrial > Soil > Palsa > Peat permafrost | place: Sweden... | reverse complement strand
GACAACCGTTAGTTCGCCGCCATTGCCGAGCGAAACGCTGATATGAGCGCTGGACGAAGCAGGTAACGTGAACCGGTAAAAGCCGGCATGCTGAGTCGCCGTATATTCCGCTCTGGACGACCAGGTCTGCAGATCGACGGCATAATAATAGGGCGCAGCCGTCTCAAAGTCATGGTCGAAGTCAGAAGCAAAGGCAGCTGCCTCAGGTCTCACCTCACCTGTTGAGACCATGAACATTCCGGCGCCCGGTGAAAAGCCATAGATCTTGTCCGCCAGATAGCGATCCTGAATCCCCGGCGTGGTCACCGGCACGAGCCGAGCCATGCCGTACGGAACCTGGACGAAGGGCAACGTTGCGGAGAGCAGTTGTCCAATGCTGCCGATGTTCGGCGCAACAGAATCGACAGGCGATCTCTGCTGGGCAGCCAGCCCACGGACTGAAACCAGCAGAAGAACGGCGGAAAGAAGGGAAGGTTGTCTCATTGAGTGTCGGCTCTCGTCTCTTATGGCTTCAGGGTGAAATGGGTTGTAAGCTCGGCCCGGGAGTCGCCGCCAGCCCAAACGGTGAACGTGCCTGGCTCAACGACCGACTTGCCCTCCGCGTTCCAGATGGCAAGTTCTGACTGCGGCACGTCGAAGCTAACAGTCCTGACTTCATGAGGCTTCAGATGAATGCGCGCAAAGCCCTTTAGCGAACGCTCCGGGGTCTCGACGCTCGACGTGTCCTGACGTAGATAGAGCTGGGCCACTTCATCGCCTTCGCGCTCGCCGGTGTTGGTAACCTCAACGCTCACGCGGATGGGGTCCTGCGAAGAATTCTGAGGAGTCTGGGTCAGAAGGTGCGTATAGCGGAAGATGGTATAGCTGAGGCCGAAGCCGAATGGGAAGAGAGCTTCTCCGTCGTCGTCCACGTACTTCCGCTTCCGCGATGGATCGGCATTGTAGAAGTCGGGCAGTTGCCCTATGTTGCGCGGAAAACTCACGCTGAGCCGGCCCGCTGGATTGTTGTCGCCGAAGAGTGTCTCAGCGATGGCCTGTCCTCCAAATTCGCCCGGGTACCAAGCCTCGAGGATAGCCGGCACATGTTTTTCGGCCCACGGCAGAGTGAGAGCCCGGCCATTCTCGAGCACCAGAACTACAGGCTTACCGGTGGCGACGACGGCCTCCAGAAGTTGCTCCTGATTGCCGGGCAGGTCCAGATTGGTGCGATCGAATCCCTCGCCGGATATCCCCTGGCGTTCGCCCAGGCCAAGAATCACAACATCGGCTCCCCGAGCCTTGTTCACTGCGGAACCAATGTTCTCGCCGTCATCGAAATCGATCCGCGCCTGCGGCACCTCTTTGCGGAGGCCATCGAGCAAACTGAGATGCAACCCGTTCTCTTCCTTTTCGTAGTCGCCGTAGCGAGCCACATTGCCATTGGGACCGATGACGGCAATTTTGGACGTGGACTTAGAGAGGGGTAAAATCCCCTGATCGTTCCTGAGCAAGGTCATCGACTCACGTGCTGACCGAAGAGAGACCGCAAGATGCTGCTGCGACCGATAAGTCCGATCGCTCAGTTTCGGATCAACCAGAGGCCGATCGAATAGTCCGAGCATAAACTTGACACGCAATACACTTCGGACAGCCCGGTCCAGGTCGGCAGCGGGAAGCGTGCCCTCGTGGCTGCAATCGATTAAGGCCTGCTGAAAGACGTCATGTCCAAAATCGTAGAACTGCATATCCACGCCCGAATGAATCGCTAAGCAGACGGCATCCTTCGGGGTTGCGGCCACATGGTGCACCTTGTACAAGCGCTCGATCGCTCCCAGATCCGACAAGACAAATCCCTGAAAGCCCCACTCGTCCCGAAGCACCTTTTTCAGGAGAAATGGATCGGCCGTCACCGGGATACCGTCTATTTCGTGATAGGCCGCCATGGTAGCCATGGCATGACCCTCGCGAAAAGCCGGCTCAAACGACTTCAACATGACACTGCGCAGCTCCCGTTCTCCCATGTGGACAGGCGATGTATTGGTCCCCCCTTCCGGCGAACCGTGCCCAGCAAAGTGCTTGGGCTCAGCGACGACACTCTTGTCACTCTGCAGACTACTGCCCTGCGCTCCGCGAACATAAGCCAGTCCCATTTGACCGGTAAGATACGGATCTTCCCCAAAGTCTTCTTCGACACGGCCCCACCTTGGCTCACGCGCCAAATCGAGGACCGGCGCCAGGATCATATCGACTCCCTGCGCACGAGCCTCGGAAGCGATACTCGCAGCCGTCTCCCGGGCAAGCGTGACATCCCACGTGGCAGACAGGCCTATCGGCGCCGGAAAGACGGTTCCGGTGTTATAGCCATGGAGCGCTTCTTCCACAAAAAGTACTGGGATGCCAAGCCGGTTGTGGGCCATAACCCACTGCTGAATAGCGTTGGACTGCGCCGGTGTCGGATAGAGATCATGGATGCCGCCCACGCCGAGCGTACCGAAAAGCGCAAGCGCATTGGCCGGAATGAATGCAGCAGTCGGGGCGGCATGTGTATCGTCGCTATGAGCATCCACCAGGTCCTTTGCCCCGGCATAAAGATCGAGTTGGCGAACCTTCTCGGCCAGAGTCATGCGGCGCAGCAGATCGTCAAGCCGCGCCTCGATCGGTGCCTGTGACTGCCTGTAGATGGGCAAAGCCGGAGTGGCCGGTTGTTGCGCGGCTGCGCTCATCAGTGATCCGCCGAGCACCCCCACCATCATGGAGAACAATCTTGATCGCATTCCTTTCGCGACGCTCAAGCCGCCTTGATCACTCTTCTTCACAGTTTCCTCGCTGGTGCAACTTCTTGATGGAAGCACTCCATTATGGAGCCGCCATGAATATCTTCAGATCAATGGCATCCGCAATCGCCTTATGTCCCGCGTCATTGGGATGAAGGTGGTCCCCACTGTCATAGGCCGCGAGATACCGTGTCGGATGGGCCGGATCATGTGTAGCGGTGTCCTGATCGACAATCCCATCGCAACCGCTGCCATCGCCACGAATGAAGCTGTTGACCTTCTGCCTCTCCGTTTCCTCCGCAGGCGTCCAGTATTTTGCACCTTCGAATGGAGTCAGCGTCGAACAGATAAATCGAATATTCCGTTCGTGTGCTCGTGCAATCAATCGTTGCAATCCTGCGATGAGCGCTTCTCCAGACGGCGAGGGTCGCGAACCAAGATCATTGATTGGGTCGTCGGAGAAGATGACCCAGCGGACATTTGGTTGATCGAGAACATCTCTCTCGAAACGATTCTCCGCACTCTCGCCCGCCCCATTGACCAGGAGCCTGTTTCCGCTGATGCCCAAATCGAGAACCCCAATCGAATCGTCCTGGCTGACAAGACGGCGAGCCAGTTGATCAGGCCAGCGACGGTCGGAATCGTCCGCCGCGTTATACCCTTCGGTAATCGATCCCCCCAAAGTGACGACGGAGCCGCGGAGCGACCGTCCCTCAATGTCGACTCCAGTCAAAAAGTAGATGCTCTTTGAAGTCTTCCCGTCCTTCATCTGAGCAGCACTGTTTGCATCACCTGTCTCGACATAGCTGGTCTCATGTGCGGATGCATGGAAGGTCGCGGCACCGCTCGTGCCGGGAAGATACATACTGATCGCAAGTTCAGCCAGCGCAGGCGCATCGAAAGCAACCCGATCACTGAGTACGCTCGCCCCGGCAGGAATATTAAGTGCTGCCTTCCCTTCAAACAGGAGCTGCCGGTCGGACGATTCGATGATCGTAGAACCCGATTTCCGCAGAGCGAGGTGGACATCCTCAACTCTGAGTGGCTGCGTGCCGAAACGATTCGATATCTTTAAACGGACGCTCTTGCCGCCAACGCTGATGCGCACGATTTGCCGCAGTGCCTGGTCCGTGAAGGTCTTCCCCGAGTTGTCATGCATGTCTGCGGTTGCCCAGGTTCCTGTCCAGCTTGTGGCGGAAGCCCTCGCAATCGCATCCGTCAGGTTCGTTGCCTTCTGCTCTGCAATCGCCGGTGCCAGCGCAATCGCAATCAAGCCATAAGCAACTATGCAACTGATTCTCATAAGTACCTTGCGCCGTATAGAGCTGTCCGACAGTTGATTTAGGTCCAACGGGAAAATCATATGGTAGCGCTGCCAAGAAACAATACAGGCTGTGATTCCTTGATGTCAAGAAATGTCCGCTCAATGATTTCCATCCCGCGGCTAAGTTGAAGAACGACAGCGTAGCATCACCGGCGCAAAGCAGCGAACGCCACCTGCCGAACTCCTGCGTCAAGGGACTGCGCAGCCAGCTCAAACTGCGTCCGTGCTGCCGCCATCCGGCCGCCCTGCGAAAGAAATTCACCAGGCCTCAGATGTGCCCAGGCCCGTTCCATCTTGGGATTTGCTGGTGAAGACCTCCATGCGGTGTGCATAGGTTGCAGCCCACGCGCACCCCAGCCAAAGCAAGCACCGCTGCCAAGTGAGCTCTTTCATACAACGAACCCGCCGACCAACAATTTTCAAACTGCAAACACAGGAATCCGGAAAGGGCCATCGCCTGCTATCAAGGCTTCTGCAACGCCGAATGGAGAGCATCGAGAAAGGTCGTGTCGCTGGAGATAAGCTTTGCGGAGAAGTTATCGTCGCCGTTCGCGTGAGCCAGTTTCACCAAAAAGTGATTCCACCCCTGCTGTAAAGGCAGTCCAGATGCAGTCGCGTTCCCGCCTCCCGCTGGTCCGGCAAAAACGCTCTTTCCATTGAGAAACAACTCGACCTCATCCTTGCTCTCAAGCGCGAGATCCAGCTTCGGAACATTCGGCTCGATCAGCAGATTATCGAGAGAACGCGGGCTCTGCACCCAAAAGCTCAGATAGACCACCGACTTGTCCGACAGACCGGAGAGCGGAGAACCATTGAGATTGAATCCGCTAAGTCCCGCCCTGAGGCTCACCCACCGAAGGTCTTGAACTCTCTCATCGTTCCGGAATTTAGCCCGGTCGACTGGATCGACATAGACGGTCGCAGCGCCGCTCCCCTCGGCCTTGAAATGCCCTACTGCCAGGGTTCGCACGAGAGTTCCGTTCTTGAGAAACGGTTCGCCCACATCTACCTGGGGGCCAAGGCCAACCCCGAGATTCTCGAGCAAGCGGCGGTCCATCAGTTGGGCTTTGTAAACCGGCGACGACGCGGGAACGTCGATCAGCAGTAGCCTGCCGCTTCCCTGCTTGATCTCGACAATAGCCGCTCCGGCCGGCCTGGCCTCCCGCTCGGAGCGCACGACCATTGCCGTCTTCGCATACTCAGCTTCCTTGTTCCATTTCAGCCAGTCAGTATTCGCAGCCTCCAACAAAACCGTGCCCTGTTGGACCAGCGGGCCCGCCAGGCCGCCGTCAAGAATGATCTGTGGCGAGGACTCCGAGAAATAGAGATCCGACGGCTTCAACCCCGCCGTCACAGGACTGGCCGCAACCGGCAGAAGCGAGGAACTCTGTAGATATGTCACCTCTAGCGATGCCGGAAGCAATCCGTTCAACTGTGACAGTGTCTTCGGCGCGACTCCCCAGACAACCACCGTTCCGCCTTTACCGAGAACGGTATCCATGCTGCCTCGCGCCGTTCCCGCGGGAGGGGTGCGTCCGTCGATGAACAGCAGATCGGGCACCCCGTCGTGAAGGAGGTTTTGCGGGACTCCATCGCTCAGAAGCTCCCGCTCAAGATCGCCGTTGGGCCCGGAAAGAATAGAGATGCTTTGGACGGGCTTCGTCTTCGCTGGTGACGAATGGCCGGAACCGGAAGCCTCAGCCGTCCAGGGCAGCTTCACGACAGGATCGCTATTGGCATCTTTGATCGCATCGAAGAGTGGCCACGTCTCGTATGGCTTGAGCGCGGAATCGTATCCAGGGTTCAGAGTCGTCGAATAGGGCCCAAGGCGCTCCGGTTGCACACCGGGTTTGCCCTCTTCAAACGCGGGGAAGAATACTCCGTCCGTAAGCTCCGGCGGGCGCGAGGTATCCGCCATTCCGAGCGCCAGCGGACGCAATCCGTACCAGACCAGATTGAACACACTCCGGTAGTCCGCGTCATTTTTTCTCTGGTCGATCAGGTTCTGATAGGACTCGACCGCAATGCCCTCCATTCGACCTTCGAAGGAGACATACGCACGTTCCCCATAGGTTCTGGCAACCTGTTCCGGCGTGGCATAATAAGCACCGCCTGCCTCTCCTACCCCCCAGGGCTTCCCTAATTTCTCCGCCTGCATCATGGAATCTGGCCCGGCATAATGCAGCATGTTGACGGGCAGGCGTCCACCACCGTCTCCATCTCCATCGGCCGAGACCCATTGCCGGGTTGGATCGAGTCGATGAACAATCTCCAACCAGATTGAATAGTACCCATAGAGCGTCTGCATCATCTCCGGCGGCCCGTGAAACACGTTCGCGACCACCGGCTTTACTTCATTGCAAACGCTCCACCCAAACACGGACGGATGATTGCGGTCGCGGACGACTAACTGAGCGACATGCGACTTCGTATCCTGCCAAAATGCATCGGAGTCGAGCTTCGGACCTCCATCGCTCGCCCAGATCGCGGTTTCATCCAGGACCATGATGCCCATCTCGTCGGCGACATCCAAATAGAACGGAGGATAGGGTTCCGCGTGCAGCCGTACCGCATTCTCATGAGCGTCATGCAGGGCCCTGAACCACGCCCACGCATACCTCCGCGTCATTTGCGGAATACCAAGGAAGTGCCAGGAATCGCCCTTCAAAACGATCGGTTTTCCGTTCAGTTCGACCGCCGAGCCTTTGAACTTGAACTCGCGCCATCCGAAGCGCTGGTACTTGGCGTCTACGACACGGTCTCCGCTCTTCACATCAACGATCAATCCGTAAAGATTGGGATGCTCCGCAGACCAGAGCGCGAGCTGTGAATCGACTCGCGTCTGAAGTGTGACGGTCGCCTCCTGATGCGCGGCAATCCGTATCTGTGGACTCGTTAGACTGGCATCCACATGGGGTTCCAGCTTCCAGAGAGGCTCCGGAGCTTCCACTCCATCTTTGTCTGCCAGCGAAGTCCACCGATGGACCTCGCCCGCAAGATCGACCGTAGCATCAGCATTGCTGTCGTTTCGCAAGGTTACGTCGACCTTGAGTGTCTTTTGACTGACATTCGATTGCACAAACGTGCTCGTCACCCTCACGGGAGGCACGCCCACAAGATCCACATCCTGCCAGATACCCACGATATGCTGGCCCCAAAAGGATCCTGCCTGGTACTCTCTTCGCCCGTATTTTCCTTTGACGTCGAAGAGCGACGGCTTACGTACACCCACAAGAATTTCAGCGCTCTCGCCGGGCGCGACCAGATTGGTAATATCCACGTCGAACGGGAAGAAGATATCGAAGGTCTTCCCCGCAGTCTTTCCATTGACCAGGATACGTACATCGCCGGCGATGGCCGCAAAGTGCAGCAGCACCCGATCGCCCTTCCAATCGGCGGGAATCCGCACGCTTCGGCGCAACCATCCCATTTCTACAGATTCCCACGCTGCGGGATAGCTCGGATAGGTGCGGAAATCCCCTCCCAAACCGCGACGGCTTGCGAAGCTGTTGACATTCCAGGGAGAAGGCACCTTGACCGGAACCGTCTCCCACGCCGAGGGCACGGGCATTGTCAGTTCAGGAGCTCGATCGACGCCTTCATGGAAGTTCTTTGGCAACGCAACCGGTTGAAACTGCCATGAGCCATTCAGGCAAAGATCGTGACGATATGCCTGCTCAGGCGGGGGCACAAATGGAGCCGTAGGAGCGAACGCATGTTTGAAATCGGTGGATGCCATCGCCATGCGTCCAGGCCCAGTCAACACAAGAACCAGCGCGCAGCATCGGTACAACGATCGCACTATCACTCGATAGCCTCCAAAACGTTTCAGCGGAACGCCATTGAGCCGCAGGAAGAGCGATGTCGTTCTACGACTCAAGTGAAGGTACTATACAATTGCCGCGCATGGCATCGCAACCATACGCGCACGACCACTTCCTCGCGTCGATGCGGGAAGCGGAATCAAACGGAAGGCGTTAAGGACTCATTATGCTGTCAAGAAGAAGGTTTCTAGGTCAGGTCTCTGCTGCCGCAACTGCTTATGCGTTGCCCAATACGGCTCATGCAGAAATGCTGGGGTCGCTCTCTTCCGCTTTTCAAAACCCAGCACTGCCGGAAGCCGGGAATGCGCTTTGGAAATCCTATGGCAGGATCGTGTTGCAGCATCTCCAGAATTCCACCATCATTCAGGACGGCTTCACAATCGAGCAACAGCAATATGGCGATTGCAATTTTTCGTTCGACGGCAGAACACCGCAGGGCGTGTCCGAGGTCCAGATTTGGAGCGGCATCAAGTGCCGTGATCGCGACAGCAGATACGTCTTCGCTCTCCGCGGCGGCAACAACGACGACCTCTACCTGGCTCGTTACGGAGCCGATGGCGCAGCCAGGTTTCTCGGCATCGCCCCATTGGACTTTCATCCCGTCCCGGGTGATTGGTACACGCTGCGAGCGGTCACACGCGGCAACCGCATCCTCATCTTCCTGAATCAGGAGACAACTCCACGCATTAACGTGATCGATGACGAGGCACCCTGGGCCGAAGGAGGAGTGTCGCTCGGCGGCGGCTGGTTGCCGGCCGAGTTTCGCAATGTGAAGGCGAATGTCCTCTCTGTGGGAGATTCGGCAATCATTGACGCCTTGGGCAATGCCGTATGGAGCGCCCCGAAGATCGACAAAGAAGCCCTCCGGACAAATCGGCGCGATGCCTACCTGCCGGCCGAGGTGCACTCGCTTGACCAGCCCCGCGTTGAATGCCAACTGGATGGCAGCTGGCTCTTCCTCCCGGATCAGGAGCTCGCTCCATCGGTGGCACCACAGTCGGAGATTCTCGACGACCGCCAATGGCACGTAATGGAGGTTCCCCACTTCTGGACGCCAACCCTGTCCTGGCTGCACGGTGAAACAGGATTTCCGAAACTTAAGGGCGTCTCCGCTTCGAAAGGCATCTGCGACAAATTCTATGAAGCGGAGATGGGCCGGCTCGATGGATACACCTTTGATTGGCGCGCGACCAAAGGCGGGTGGTATCGGCACTATCTCAATCTCCCGGCTTCGGTCGCCAACCGGCGCTTCGAACTCTGCTTCGACGCTATCGCCAAGGTTGCGGACGTATGGCTGAATGGGGTCCAGGTTGGCTCTCACGTCGGCATGTTCGGCGAAGTTCGCTGCGACATTACACATGCGGTAAAGCCCGGCAAAAATCTACTCGCAGTTCACGTCGTGGGACATTTTGGGAGCCGAAGTGACAAGAACGAAGTCCTCGGCGTCGCAGTGACAGTTGAGGTCACTAGCGAGATGCTTTCCTCGTTGCCTCACGGCATGTACCCCAATGACGCCAGCGGGATCTGGCAACCCGTCACACTCTTGGTGACAAACGAGGTCTCCGTGCAGGAGGTCTATACAAAGCCACGGCTCAACGGCCTGGATTTTGAGGTAATACTCCGCAATGCTACGGCTCGAAACAGAGAGGTTTCCATCTCCTACACGATCGCGTCCTCAGCCGACGGAACAGAACTCTATTCTGCCCAGCACGCGGCGTCGCAGTCCATCGGCGCAACTCCAGCAGTCTTGCACCTGATGACTCCCGATCTGAGTCCTAAACTCTGGTCTCCCCACGAACCGCATCTGTACGTGCTGGAGATTACGATGACCTCCGGAGATACAGTTCTCGATAAACATAAGACGACGTTTGGATTCCGCACCTTTGCTACGGATAAAGGCCGGTTGATACTCAATGGCAAGCCCTTCTGGCTTCGGGGCGCCAATCACTTTCCCAATGCGCTCCGGCCAAACGACGCAGAACTCGCGAAACACTTTATGCAGCTTGCGAAGGCAGGTAATGTCATCGCAACTCGATCCCATACCGTCCCGTTCACCACCCGCTGGCTGGAGGCTGCCGACGAGGCTGGCATGGCCGTGTCCTACGAAGGAACCTGGCCATGGCTAATGCTTGAAGGAGACCTGCCCTCCAAAGAACTGCTCTCCGTATGGAAGAGCGAGTTTCTTTCCCTCATTCACAAGCATCGCAACCACCCTTCCCTCCTTCTCTGGACAGTGAACAACGAGATGAAGTTTGAAGTTCTGGAGCGAAAGAATCCAACTCTCTTGCGGGAGAAATGGGAGGTCCTCAGCGACATGGTCCGCTCCATCAGAAAGATGGACCCAACCCGACCTGTCGTCTGCGATTCAAGCTATTGCCGGCAGGAGATTGGTGCCGAGTACGAGAATCTGGTCCGTCCCAGCGATTTCGACGATGGAGATGTCGACGATGCTCATCGCTACTACGGTTGGTACGATCCATCCTTCTTCCACCTCTACCATGGTGAATTCGGAAAGAAAGCGGCGTATCCCGGCCGTCCCCTCATCAGCCAGGAGATGTCAACCGGATATCCCAGAAATGACGACGGGCATCCCACCCGGTTCTACCTATTCCAACACCATACGCCGCAGTCTCTGGTCGGGCCAGAGGCTTATGAAAATCGCGACCCTGCCTTTTTCCTGCAACGCCAGTCGTTTATGACAAAAGAGTTGGCCGAAACAATACGCCGGACAAACCGCACAGAATGCTCCGGAGTGCTTCACTTCGCCTATGTCAGCTGGTTTAAGAATGTCTGGAACGCAAAGACGATAGAACCGTTCCCCACCTACCATGCACTCAGCGATGCTCTTCAGCCAGTTTTGGTAAGCGCGGAACTCTACGGCCGCCACTTCTACTCCGGGTCCAGGACGCCGATCAGAGTTTGTATCGTCAACGATTCCGAGAGTGGCAAGGAACTTCCCGCCGGAAGGCTCATCTGGCAGGTGAAGAGCGGAGGGAACATTCTCGCAACGGGAGCGCTGGCGACCTCTGTCGTTGCGTATTACACAAATCTTTGGGGTGAACTTGTACTATCCCTGCCCGCCGAGCTTCCTTCTCCCAGGCTCAACGCGACACTGACGCTGCTTCTCGAAGTCAACGGCATCGTGGCAAGCAAGAACTCGTATGACATCACCATAGGAACACATGCCTGGGCGAAGGAAGGACTACAACATCCCATCGCCATCTTCACCAGCAAGAATAGTGTGCAGCTTGCCGCGCTACCGATCGCCGGCCGGGAGATTACTTCCCTACAGGACGCCAAACCGGACGAAGTGGTGGTGATTCCCAATGCTGAGACCATCCTGGGAAACTCGAAGGGAGACGCCGAACTCCGGCGCTTTGTGGCCTCCGGAGGACGCGTCCTCCTGCTTCACGCAGGTGCCAGACTTCCATCCCTCTTTCCGGATCAGATTAAATCTTTTCGCACCTGCCCCGGCGAGATCGCTTCCATGCACATCCCCGAATCCCCCGCGTTCGACGGACTAAGTCCCCTGGATCTGGCGTGGTTCGAATTGGGCGCAGGAAACGTTCCGAGAGCTTGCCGCGGTGTCTATCAGGTTGAGACACAACGAGCCGACACCAGTATCCTTGCGGAAGTCGTCGACATCCACGGCTACCTCAAGACGCCTGCGGACTTGGCGAAGTATAGCGGAACACCCTTGGTACAGTTGAGTGACGGGAAAGGTAAAGTCATTGCGAGTGAGATGATGCTCCTCGAAGCCCCGGAGGATCCAATTGCGGGAAGGCTTCTATCGAACCTCATACAGAGCCTGCGGGTTCCGTCGCAGCTAACCTGAGAGGCTCTCGAGTCTCAATCAGCGCAACACGACGCTCTTCGTAGCACGTCTCTCTTCCGGTGATGTTCCAGGCATAATAACCGCTTCATAAATCTGGCTGCGTCAGGATCTCCTGGAAATCCTGACGCAGCTTCCCAGCGCTACGGAGTAGTGAAGCTGTTGCAGCTGCCCGTCACCGTGAAGTTGGAGTCGAGACGTTGTCGATAAGCGGATTGTCCCGAGTTGATATTGAGCGCGGTATTGCAGAACCGAATCGGCGATTAGGCATCAGTTGTAGATTCCGCCGAGCCAGCTACCGCAGACACGGTGTCCGGCCCCCTTCTGCCACAGAAGATCTATCTACATTGTGAACAAGCCGGGGCACCCGACCTGTTAGAAGGTCGTCAACATTTGAAAGATAATTTCGCGTCCATTTCCGTTATCTGAAGTGACCTGTCCAAACTGTGAATTCGTCGGATTCATCTGAGCCCCACCAACCATGGCGACTCTTTGATGGTTGAATACGTTATAGAAGTCTGCGCGAACTTCAACCTTGAATCGCTCATTCGGATTGAGCGTCCTCCCTAAGTTGGCATTCCAGTTCTCAAGGTCCTCCGACCGAACGCCTTCGACGTGCCTTGGAAAGTCGGCCAGATTATACGTATTAGGCTGACACGAGGAATTCAGGACGAAGCCGGTTCCCGAGTAGGAGCAAGTGGTAATGCCGTTTGTGGTCGTCGCGGTTGCGGTTACCGCCTGGGTATTGAAACCGTTGATGGTGGGCACAGTTCCAGAGGTGTTGAAGGAAGTGTTGTTCTTGATTCGGATGCTGTTCGGATCTCCAATGAAGAAGATGTTCGGCTGCCCACTCGTCGACCCGTTTCCCGTAAACGTGAGCAGCGTGCCAGGATTCGCTTCCCATGATCCAGACAACTTGAACCCGCCCAGGAGCGTGCTCATGACGCCACTCCTGGCGAAGCGCTGTGCCGGACCGAACGGGAGAGTATAGACCCACGTAGCAGTAGCGCGCCATGGTGGCGTGAGAAGAGTGGATTCGAGGCTGGGGTGCGTGGAGT
>Ga0302308_10003335_pt1 | contig 12796 bp, 9 predicted proteins | sample III_Palsa_E3_3_FD_200531 | JGI IMG/M metagenome (GOLD analysis project Ga0302308, IMG submission 200531) | Peat permafrost microbial communities from Stordalen Mire near Abisko, Sweden - III_Palsa_E3_3 | ecosystem: Environmental > Terrestrial > Soil > Palsa > Peat permafrost | place: Sweden... | reverse complement strand
GAACTCGCAGTTATATCGAGAATCGCGTCCGCGCCGGAGTCCTCGAGCATCAGACGGCCGCCGTCATCGAAGCGGTGGGTGCCGGGGCGCGACTGGCCCGTGAGGGGCTGCGTCATCACGGTGTCGAACTGGTCTTCAGCCACCAGGCGCATCGCATCGATTTCGACGCGCTGACCGGCAAGGCGATGACGATCTACGGGCAGCAGGAGGTGGTGAAGGATCTCATCGCCGTACGAGTGGCGGCCGGACTGCCCCTGCTGTTTGAGGTTGCCGACGTGAAGCTCGGCGGCCTGGATTCGGATTTTCCGCAGGTATCCTTTACGCATGAAAGTGTCGAGCAGATCCTGGAGTGCGACTTCATCGCCGGCTGTGACGGTTTCCACGGGATCTGCCGCCCGAGCATTCCGGCGGGACTGCTGCGGGTATTCGAGCGAGTCTATCCGTACGCGTGGCTCGGGATCCTCGCCGAGGCGCCGCCGATGGGGGAGATCATCTACGCCCGCCACGAAAACGGCTTCGCACTGCACAGCCTGCGTTCCCCGACCATCACGCGGCTGTACCTGCAGTGCGCGCCGGATGAGCCCCTCGAGCGCTGGCCCGACGCGCGCATCTGGGATGAGCTGCAGCGGCGGCTGACGGTCCCCGGAGGCCCGCGTCTGAACGAGGGCCCCATCCTGCAGAAGTCAGTGACTCCGATGCGCAGCTTCGTGGTCGAGCCCATGCAGTACGGGCGGCTGTTCCTGGCCGGCGATTCGGCGCATATCGTGCCGCCGACGGGCGCTAAGGGCATGAATCAGGCGGCTGCGGACGTGCAGGTGCTGAATCGCGCCTTCGTGGAGTTCTTCAAACGCGGTTCGGCCGCGGCACTGCGCAGCTACTCAAGCGCATGCCTGGACCGGGTCTGGAAGGTGCAGCGGTTCTCGCGGATGATGACTGACCTGTTGCACCTGAATCCGACCGACTCGCCCTTCGACACGCGCTGTCGGGAGGCGGAGCTGGCGTATCTGGCGACCTCGGCGGCCGGCGCCGCGACCTTCGCGGAGAACTATGTGGGGCTGCCGGTTCCCTAAGCCGCGGGGCGTAGGAAGCGGACCTGCTGCTCGGTTTGTGCAGCCGCGATTGGACGCGGAGCAGCAAAATCTGTAGAGTGATCAACGCTGGAAGAGGGATGCGCGGTCAGCGCCCCATCTTGCTCGTCCGGTGTCCTTCAATGACACCCGTCGATATCTTCAACATCTCCCCTCGCTCTGACCGCGGCGCCACTGGCCCCGTGCGAGTCTTACTCAAGGTTTCCTTTAAACATGTCATTTTCCGATCTCGGGCTTGCTCCCGAGTTGCTTCGCGCCGTTGCCGAGAACGCCTACACCGAACCCACTCCGATCCAGTCACGCGCCATTCCCGCCGTGCTCGAAGGTCGTGACGTTCTGGCGGGCGCTCAGACGGGCACCGGCAAAACCGCGGCCTTCGTGCTACCCATCCTGCAGAAACTGGCCGGTCTTGGTATCACCACGACTCCGATCGGCGGCGTGAATCCGGACCGCCGCGCCCCGCGCGCGCTGGTGCTCACGCCCACCCGTGAGCTTGCGGCGCAGATTGCCGAAAGCGCGGCGACCTACGGCAAGTACGCCCCGGTGCGCTCGCAGGTCGTCTTCGGCGGCGTCAACATCAATCCCCAAATCAACGGCCTGCGTAGCGGCTGCGATCTGCTGATCGCCACCCCGGGCCGGTTGCTCGACCTGGCCCAGCAAGGTGCGGTGAACCTGCGCAATGTACAGGTGCTGGTCCTCGATGAGGCTGACCGCATGCTCGACATGGGGTTCATCCGCGACATCCGCCGCATCATCAAGATGCTGCCGGAACGCCGTCAGAACCTGCTGTTTTCGGCCACCTACAACGATGACATCCGGCAGCTCGCCAGCGGCATGCTGCGCGATCCGGTCTCCGTGGAGGTTGCCGCGCGCAATGCCACGGCTGATCGCGTGGATCAGTCGGTCTACAAGGTTCCGAAGGATCACAAGCGGCACCTGCTCGCCCACCTGATCAAGGACGGCAATTGGTTCCAGGTGCTGATCTTCACGCGCACCAAGCATGGTGCCAACCGGCTCACCCAGCAGCTGGAAGCCTACGGGATCAAGGCTTCCGCCATTCACGGCAACAAGAGCCAGGGTGCGCGCACCCGGGCGCTGGCTGATTTCAAGGACAACCGGATCACCGCGCTGGTGGCAACCGAAGTGGCGGCGCGCGGCCTGGATATCAAAGAACTGCCGCATGTCGTCAACTACGAGCTGCCGAACGTGCCTGAGGACTACGTGCATCGCATCGGTCGCACGGCTCGCGCCGGTGCGACGGGTCAGGCGGTCTCGCTGGTCTCACCGGATGAGTCGCCGCTGCTGCGTGACATCGAGCGGCTGCTGAAGCGTCCGCTGCAGGTCGTGGCAGCGCCGCAGTTCACGATCGACACGACGCCGTTGCCGCCTGCGGAAGCGGGTCCGCGGGATGACCCGCGGCGCGCCAACTCGGGTGCACGCCCGAGCCGTCCCCAGGGTCAGCGCCGTGATGGCGGTGGCCGCAGCGGACGTGGGCACAGTGCGCAGGGCCAGAAAGCCCGGCCCACCGGCAACGTCGCCGGGCCGCGTCGTAGCCCGGGCAATGCCACGGGCAACGCCCAGGCCGCCAGCGGCGAGGGTGGCTTTCGCCGCCAGCGCATGCACTAAGGGCGCAAGCCGCAGTCAGTCGCGTCAGGCTCCCTGCGGCTTCGCCGTACGGAGCCTGAACGTCTGGGGAGACTCCCCGGTGTGTGTCGAGAAGAACCGGGAAAAATATCCCGGGTCAGAGAATCCCAACTGGTAGGCGGTCTGCGCGATGGTCAGATCGGTGTAGGTCAGCGCGCGTCGCGCTTCGAGCAGAACGCGCTCGTGCAACAGTTGCCGCGGCGGTTTGCCGCTGATGGCAAGACAGGCGGCCCGCAGCTTGCCCGGACTCACCGCCAGCTGGCGCGCATAACGTTCCACGCCCCAGCCACTGCGGCAGCGTTCATCCAGCAGATCCCGAAAACGATCCACGAGCATCGCCACCGGGCCGCGCAGCACGCAACTGCCGCACGGATCCGCGGGCAGCAGGCGCAGGGTGGTGATCATGACGGCTGCCAGCCACGCCTCTGCGGCCAGCCGGTTCGCCGGGGCTTCCCACACCGTTTCGCGCCGCAGCCGATCGATCAGCGTTTCAAGATCAGCGACGGTGGCTGCGGCGTTGGACAGGCTAAGGCAGGCCGGTGCCGCGAACACGCGCCGCAGTTCCGGCTCGCGCACCTGGAGGGTGCGTATCAGGGGTTGCGCGGCGGTCACGACAAAGCCGCGCGTGCCCCGGACGAATTGGAAGCCATGGACCACGGTGGCCGGCACGATCAGCAGCGCAGGTGCCTGAATCGGCAGCTCCTGGCCATCCACCTGCATGGTGCCGCTGCCCTCCCGGATGAACAGCAGCTGATCCAGATCGCCGTGGATATGCGCGCGGATCCGCCACTGGTAGCGGCGGCTGCGGTAGGCAATGGTCTCCACGTGCACGAAGCTCTCGTCGAGCTCCTGCAGCGGCTCCCCATACAAGGAGAATCGCGGCACCGGCAACGGTTCGGCCAACACGGGGCGGTGCCGGGATTTGCTGTGGTCCACGGCGAAAGGCTCGCACGGATTGCGGCAGCCTCACAGGGGGTCCGAAGGAATATTAAATCTGTCAATCGGTTATGAGGTATTTCGCTACCAACATGTCAGGACCGCGGGTCCCTCGGGCTGCTTTGAACGAAGTTCATCGCCGGACCGAATCAATGTTTACGCCTTGCTCCGGCTGCCGTAGAATGCGCGGCCTCGGTGGGTCCGGACGGAATTTGTCCGTACCTGCATGTGCGGTGCTCGGCGGCCGCATTGCTTGATAGTAAAGCCCCCCGAGGGGCTTTTCGTTTTTATGGGGTCCCCCATCGAAAGCGGGGCCGTCGCGCACTGCATCGGGTGCGGGGCGCTGTTCGGGGGAAGTGGGCCGTATGGCCCATTTTTATTTTAGGCGGGTTTTAAAGCGCAATTGAGGGGAAGTGGCTCATGGCGACGGCCTTGCGCGATCGGCTCATCACCCTCATTGAACCGCTGCTGGTCCAGTTGGGCTATGAGCTTGTGGAGCTGGAGTTTGCCCCGGCGCGCAGTCACGGATCCTTGCGGATCTTCATCGACCGGCCCGAGGGCATCGGCATCAGCGACTGCGAACGCGTGAGCCGCGAGGTCTCCGCGCTGATGGATGTGGAGGATCCGATCCCGACAGCCTACTCGCTGGAGGTGTCCTCGCCGGGCGACGATCGGGTGTTGCGTACCCACGCGCACTTCGAGCGCTTCAAGGGTTCCCGGGTGTTGATTGAGCTGGTAGCGCCGCGCGACGGACGGCGGCGCTACACAGGAGTGTTGCAGGAAGTGTCCGCGACCGGCGTGGCCCTGGAGGTCGACCGGCAGCGCGTGGATGTGCCATTTGGCGAGATAGCGAAGGCGCGACTGGCCCCTTTGACTTAGGGATCGGCGCGAGGAATGTGAGGAGCTAGATAGAGATGAACAAGGAAATCCTGATGGTCGTCGACGCCGTCTCCAACGAGAAGGGCGTGGACAAAGAGGTCATCTTCGATGCGCTTGAGGCCGCCCTTGCTTCCGCCACCCGCAAGAAGCATGGCGAGGAGTGGGACGTGCGCGTCGCCATCGACCGCAAGAGCGGTGACTACGAGACATTCCGCCGCTGGAAGGTGTTCGCCGATGAGTCCACGGAGCTGGAAGTGCCGGAGCGCGAACTGCGCATGGATGACGCGCGGGACCTGAATCCCGCCATCGAGCCGGGTGGCTTCGTCGAGGAGCCGATGGAGTCCGTGGGCTTCGGCCGCATCGCGGCCCAGCAGGCCAAGCAGGTCATCGTGCAGAAGGTGCGCGAAGCCGAGCGCGCGCAGGTGGTCGATGCCTATCGTGACCGCGTCGGCACCATGGTGAGTGGCCTGGTCAAGCGCGTGGACCGCAACGGGCTCTATATCGATCTGGGCAGCAACGCCGAGGGCTTCGTGCCGCGCACCGACATGATCCCGCGCGAACAGGCGAAGCCCCAGGATCGCGTCAAGGCGTTCCTGAAGGAAGTCCGCTCCGAGCCGCGCGGCCCGCAGCTGTTCCTGAGCCGTACCGCCCCGGAGTTCCTGATTGAACTGTTCAAGCTGGAGGTGCCGGAAGTCGGGCAGGGCCTGATCGAGATCCTGGGCGCGGCCCGCGATCCGGGCGTGCGCGCGAAGATCGCGGTGCGCAGCAACGATCCGCGCATCGATCCGGTGGGTGCGTGCGTGGGCATGCGCGGCTCGCGCGTGCAGGCGGTCTCGAACGAGGTCTCCGGAGAACGCGTCGATATCATTCCGTTCGACCCGAACGCGGCGCAGTTCGTGATCAACGCCATGTCACCGGCCGAGGTGATGTCCATCGTCGTCGACGAGGAAGCACACAGCATCGACATCGCGGTGGCCGAGGACAAGCTGTCGCAGGCGATCGGCCGCGGCGGCCAGAACATCCGTCTGGCCAGCCAGCTCACCGGCTGGGAACTGAACGTGATGACGGAGTCGGATGCGGAAGCCAAGAGCGACACCGAGTCCCGCGATCTGGTGCAGACGTTCATGAAGCAGCTGGATGTCGGCGAGGACGTGGCGACCATCCTGGTCCAGGAAGGATTCTCCACGGTCGAGGAAGTGGCGTATGTCCCTCAGGCCGAGCTGATGGCCATTGCCGAATTTGATGAAACCATTGTCAAGGAGCTGCGTAACCGCGCCCGCGACGTGCTGCTGACGCAGGCGATCGCCAGCGAAGAGACCCTGGATCAGGCGATGCCCGCCGATGATCTTCTGACCATGACCGGCATGAGCCCGGACCTGGCCCTCGCCCTGGCACGCCGCGGCGTGCGTACGCGCGAGGATCTGGCCGAGCAGTCGGTTGATGATCTGTCCGATATTGATGGGCTGTCAGGCGATGAGGCCGGCAAGCTGATCATGACCGCACGCGAGCCGTGGTTCGAAGCCGGCCGCCGAAAGGAACTCACTGATGGCTGATGTAACTGTTTCGCAATTTGCGCAGGTGCTCAAAGTACCTGTGGACCGGCTGCTCGTGCAGCTCGATCAGGCCGGCATCAAGGTTGGTGGGCCTGACGATCGCATCAGCGACGAGGCCAAGCTCGAACTGCTCACGCACCTGCGCAAGTCGCACGGCAGCGATGACCAGGGCGGGGCGCCCAACAAGATCACGCTCAAGCGCAAGACGCAGAGCGAACTGAAGCTCGCCAGCACGCAGGGGCGTGCGCGCACAGTCAACGTCGAAGTACGGCGCAGCCGCACCTACGTAAAGCGCGACGTGCTCGAGGAGCAGAATCGGCAGCATGCCGAGGGCGACGACCAGAAGCGCCGCGAGGCGGAGGAAGCTGAGCTTCGCGAGAAGGAGCGGGTGGAGGCTGAGCGGCGCGAGGTCGAGCGCGTCGAGGCTGAGAACCGCCGCCGCATCGAGGAGGAGCAGAACCGCAAGAAGGCGCAGGAGGACGCGCGGCGCGCCGCCGAGCAGCAGGCGCGCGAGGAAGCTGAGCGCCGCGAGCGCGAGCAGGAGCGCCGCACCACAGATGAGCCGCGCGAGCAGAAAGCCGCGCCGCCGCCGAAGCCCGCGCCTGCGCAGAAGCCGGTGCCGGTGCCGGCGCCGCCGGCCCCGGACCGCGCGCAACCCACCCGCTATGGTCGCGAGGAGCTGCACGTCACCAGTGATGTCAGCAACCGCTACAAGAAAAAGCGACGCGTGAAGGGTCGCCCGCTGTCCGCGGGCGGCGATGCCCGCCACGCCTTTGAAATGCCCACCGCGCCGCAGAAGCGCGAGGTAGCCGTGGGCGAGACCATCACGGTGGCCGAGCTGGCCGCCAAGATGGCCATCAAGGCGACCGAGGTCATCAAGGTGCTGATGAACATCGGCATCATGGCCACCATCAATCAGCCGCTGGACCAGGAGACCGCCGTGCTGGTGATCGAGGAGCTGGGACATACCGCCAAACTGCAGCGCGAAGATCAGATCGAAGAGGATCTGCAGGGCGCAGGCCCCACCGAAGGCACCAGCGAGCCGCGGCCGCCGGTCGTCACGGTCATGGGCCACGTCGATCACGGCAAGACCTCGCTGCTGGATTACATCCGTCGCGCCAAGGTTGCGGCCGGTGAGGCCGGTGGCATCACGCAGCACATCGGTGCCTACCGGGTGCAGACGCCCAAGGGCGAGATCACCTTCCTTGATACCCCGGGCCACGCGGCGTTCACCGCCATGCGCGCCCGCGGCGCCAAGGCGACCGACGTGGTGATCCTGGTGGTCGCCGCCGATGACGGCGTCATGCCGCAGACCATCGAGGCCATCCAGCATGCGCGCGCCGCCAACGTGCCCATCGTCGTGGCCGTCAACAAGATCGACAAGAGCGATGCGGACCCGGAGCGCGTCCGCAACGAACTGGCGAAGTACGATGTGATCCCGGAAGCCTGGGGTGGTCAGAATATCTTCGTCAACGTCTCGGCGCGCACCGGCGAGGGCATCGATCAGCTGCTGGAAGCCATCCTGCTGCAGGCCGAAGTGCTCGAGCTGTCCAGCACCCTCACCGGTCCGGCCTCGGGCATCGTCATCGAGTCGAGCATCGAGAAGGGCCGGGGCCCCGTGGCGACCGTGCTGGTCAAGAAAGGCACGCTGCACATGGGTGATTTCATTCTTGCGGGCACCGAGTTCGGGCGGGTACGCGCCATGTTCGATGAAACCGGCGCCGGCGTGCAGGAAGCCGGGCCGTCGACACCGGTGGCCGTGCTGGGACTTTCCGCTGCGCCCAGGGCCGGCGATGACCTGCTGGTGGTCGAGAGCGAGCGCAAGGCGCGCGAAGTCGCGCTGTATCGCCAGGGCAAGTTCCGTGATGTGAAGCTGGCCAAGACCGCGACGCGGGCCGAAGACGTGTTCTCGCAGCTGGACGCGGGCAAGGCCGGCGTTGTCGTCGTGCTGCTCAAGGCCGACGTGCAGGGCAGCCAGGAGGCCTTGCGCGAGGCCCTGACCGCTCTTTCGACCTCGGAAGTCTCGGTCAAGGTCATCGCCAGCGGCGTCGGTGGCATCACCGCCTCGGATGTGCAGCTGGCCGCCGCTTCCAAGGCGCTCATCATCGGCTTCAACGTGCGCGCCGACTCGGGCGCGCGCGAGGCGATCAAGGACCTGGCGGTGGATGTGCGCTACTACAGCATCATCTACGAGGCCATCGACGATGTGAAGGCGATGATGAGCGGCATGCTCGCGCCGGAGGTCAAGGAGACCATCGTCGGTATTGCGCAGGTGCGCGACGTGTTCCGCTCCAGCAAGTTCGGAGTCGTGGCCGGCTGCCTGATCACCGAAGGGGTGGTCAAGCGCAACAATCCCATCCGCGTGCTGCGCGAGAGCGTGGTGATCTTCGAGGGTGCGCTGGAGTCCCTGCGCCGCTTCAAGGATGACGTGGGCGAGGTCCGCGCCGGCACCGAGTGCGGCATCGGCGTGAAGAACTACCAGGATGTGCGGGTCGGCGATCAGATCGAGTGCTATACGCGCACCGAAGTCGCACGCACGGTGTAGGCGCTAAGGAGCACGCTCGACCATGCCCACCAAGCACCAGCCCTCCGGGGGCCGCCATGGCCGGATCGAGGCACAGATGCAGCGGGTGCTCGCCGATCTCATCAGCCGTGAGGTCAAGGATCCGCGCGTCGGCAACGTCACCATCACCCAGGTGGAGGTGGCGCAGGATCTGGCGACTGCGCGGATCTTTTTCGTGCCCTTTGCCGGGAGCCATGATCCTGAAGAGGTGGCGCGGGGGCTGACCCGTGCGGGCGGCTTCCTGCGCGGCGCGGTGGGTCGGGAGCTGGGCCTGCGCCACGCACCGCGCCTGTCCTTCGTCTTCGACGATACGCTCGACAAGGCGGCCCATCTCACCGACCTCATCAACCGCGCCGTCGCCTCCGATACGGACCGCAAGCCGGACGAGTCGTGAACGGCATCCTGCTGCTGGACAAGCCCCGAGGGCTCTCGTCCAACGCAGCGCTGCAGCGGGTCCGGCGTCTCACCGGCGCCGACAAGGCCGGCCACGTCGGCAGCCTTGATCCGCTGGCAACGGGCATGTTGCCGATCTGCCTGGGGGAGGCCACCAAGGTCGCCGGGGAGATCACCGCGGCCCGCAAGCGCTACCAGTTCAGCATTGCCTTGGGCGCCCGCACCGCCACCGGTGACCTGGAGGGCGAGGTTGTGGAAACGGGGCCGGTTCCGGCGCTGGCTGCGGCCGAGGTCGAGCTGGTCCTGAACCGCTTCCGGGGCAGCCAGTTGCAGGTGCCCCCGATGTACTCGGCGCTCAAGCGCGACGGTCAGCCCCTGTACAAGCTGGCACGCGCCGGCCTCACGGTGGAGCGCGCACCGCGACCGATCGAGATCACGGAGCTGGCGCTGCTGGGCCTCGCGGAGGGCCTGCTGGAGTTGGTGGCCCTGTGCTCAAAAGGGACGTATATCCGTGTTCTGGCGGAAGATATTGCGCGTGCCCTGGGCACCTGCGGCCACGTGGTCGTCCTGCGCAGGCTGTATGTCGAGCCCTTCGAGTGTGCGCCCATGTACACGCTGGTCGAAGTCGAGGCGGCCTGCCTCGCCGGGCAGGTACCCGGGATGATTGCGGCCGACGAGGCATTGCCGGGCATGCCCGCCGTGAGACTGACCGCGGAGCTCGCCGGACGCCTGGCACATGGTCAGACGGTAATGGTGGCGGGGGGTACACCGGGCGGAAAGGTACGTCTCTACGACGCCCAGGGACGGTTCATGGGGCTGGGGGAAGCCGATGCCCAGGGCCAGGTGCGGCCGCGACGGATGTTTACATCCTGATGACTATTTTTCCTTGAGACCTCAAGGGTGTGCGGGTAGAATGCCGCGCTTCAAAAACGGACCCAATCAACTTAAAGTTCTTAGGAATATTCGCGCAAATGACCTTAACAGCCGAACAGAAGGACGGAATCCTCGCGCAGTTCCGTCGTGATGCCAAAGACACCGGTTCACCCGAAGTCCAGATCGCATTGCTCTCCGAGCGCATCAACGGACTGGGTGAGCACTTCAACGCTCACAAGAGCGATCACTCATCGCGTCGCGGGCTCGTGAAGCTCGTCAATCAGCGTCGCAAGCTGCTCGATTACCTGAAGTCGACTCAGCCGCAGAAGTACCAGGAGCTTGTCGAGCGCCTGGGACTGCGTCGCTGAATTTACGTGGCGCCGCAGTCAGCGAAGTTACGCGGACCGGCGTGCAGTCATCCGGGTGTCACGCGAAGTGATGCCCACATTGCGGCCATTCCTGGCCGCAATTTCCATTAAGAGGATAAAAGCGTGAGTGCTTTTTCGAAGTCATTTGCTTACGGCAGCCAGACCGTAACGATCGAGACCGGCGAGCTCGCCCGTCAGGCCGATGCGTCGGTCAAGGTTTCCATGGGGGACACCGTCGTCCTGGTCACCTGCGTTGCCAAGACGCAGCCGGTTCCGGGCCGGGATTTCTTCCCGCTCACGGTGAACTACATCGAGAAGACCTACGCGGCGGGCAAGATCCCCGGCGGGTTCTTCAAGCGCGAGGGCCGTCCTTCGGAGAAGGAGACCCTCACCTCGCGCCTCATCGACCGCCCGCTGCGGCCGCTGTTTCCGGATGGTTTCTACAACGATGTGCAGGTGGTCGCGACCGTACTGTCGCTGGATCCGACCATCGATCCGGATATCCCCTCGCTGATCGGCGCCTCCGCCGCCGTGTCGCTGTCGGGCATTCCCTTCAGTGGCCCGATCGGTGCCGCCCGCGTCGGCTACAAGGATGGCCAGTACCTGCTGAACCCGACCACCACCGAGATGGAAGGCTCGCAGCTGGACCTCGTGGTTGCCGGTACCCAGGGCGCCGTGATGATGGTTGAGTCCGAAGCCAAGGGCCTCTCCGAAGAGGTGATGCTCGGCGCCGTCGTCTTTGGCCACAAGGGCATGCAGGTGGCGATCAGCGCCATCGGCGAACTGGTGGCGCAGGCCGGCAAGCCGCGCTGGACCTGGACCGCGCCGGTCGATAATCCCGAGCTGTCAGCCGCGCTCACCACCCAGGCCGCGACTGCGCTGACCAAGGCCTTCGCGATCACCGAGAAACTGCAGCGCCGGGACCGCGTGGCCGAAGTGAAGGCCGCCGCGATCGCTGCCCTTGCCGGCGGCGAGAGCCCGAAGTTCACTGCTGACCAGGTCGACGATCAGTTCTTCAAGCTGGAAAGCAACATCGTGCGCCAGCGCATCCTCAATGGTGAGCCGCGCATCGACGGGCGCGATACCAGCACCGTGCGCCCGATCACCGTGAAGGCCGGCGTGCTGCCGCGTGCCCACGGCTCGGCGCTGTTCACGCGCGGCGAGACCCAGGCGCTGGTCGCCGTGACGCTGGGCACCGGCCGCGATGCGCAGATGATCGACGCGCTGGCCGGCGAACGCCGCGAGCCGTTCATGATGCATTACAACTTCCCGCCGTTCTCCGTCGGTGAGACCGGGATGATGGGTTCGCCGAAGCGCCGCGAGATCGGCCACGGCAACCTGGCACGCCGCGGTGTCGCGGCCGTGATGCCGGATATGGTCACCTTCCCGTACGTGATCCGCGTGGTCTCGGAGATTCTCGAGTCCAACGGTTCGAGCTCGATGGCGAGCGTCTGCGGCAGCAGTCTGGCGCTGATGGATGCGGGTGTGCCGCTGAAGGCGCCGGTTGCCGGTGTCGCCATGGGCCTGGTGCTCGATGGCGGCCGCTTCAAGGTTCTGACCGACATCCTGGGCGACGAGGATCATCTCGGCGACATGGATTTCAAGGTGGCCGGCACCAAGGACGGCATCACGGCACTGCAGATGGACATCAAGGTCCAGGGCGTGACGCCGGAGATCATGAAGGTCGCGCTTGATCAGGCCCGTGCGGGGCGTTTGTTCATCCTGGGCGAGATGAACAAGGTGCTGAGCGAGCCGCGGGCCAAGATGTCCGAGTGGGCGCCGTCCATCATCACGCTGAAGATCGATCCGGAGAAGATCCGCGATGTCATCGGCAAGGGTGGCGCGGTCATCCGTCAGATCACCGAGGAAACCGGCACCACCATCGACATTGAGAACGACGGCACGGTGAAGATCGCCTCGGTGAACGGCACCGCAGGCAAGGAAGCCCAGCGCCGTATCGAGCTGATCACCGCGGACGTCGAGGTCGGGCGGATCTATGAGGGCCGCGTCGCGCGCCTCATGGACTTCGGTGCGTTCGTGACGATTCTGCCGGGTCGCGATGGCCTGGTGCACATTTCGCAGATTTCCGATGAGCGCGTGGAACGTGTCAGCGACAAGCTCAAGGAAGGCGATGTGGTGCGCGTGAAGGTGCTGGAAGTCGACCGTCAGGGTCGCGTGCGCCTGTCCATGCGCAGCGTGGATGCGGCCTGAGCGCTTAAGCGCGCAACTGGCAACCTGAGTAAAAAAAGGGCGCGCCGCTTTTGAAGGTGGCGCGCCCTTTCTTTTTGCTTCGTTCCAGGTAGTGCGAATCAATCCTTAAGAGCTAAGGACTACTTCGCAGCTGCCGCCTCTTCCTCTGGTCCGCGAGTGCGCGCGGCACTGCCGATCAGCGTGCGGAAAATCTCATCCTGGACCGTACGCCAGCGCTGGAAGTTGCGTTGGGTAACCGCCGCGACGGCTCCATCCGTATCTCCAGCCGTGAAACTCTGGGCCTTGTCG
>Ga0302308_10003332_pt1 | contig 12806 bp, 7 predicted proteins | sample III_Palsa_E3_3_FD_200531 | JGI IMG/M metagenome (GOLD analysis project Ga0302308, IMG submission 200531) | Peat permafrost microbial communities from Stordalen Mire near Abisko, Sweden - III_Palsa_E3_3 | ecosystem: Environmental > Terrestrial > Soil > Palsa > Peat permafrost | place: Sweden... | reverse complement strand
CGATCCGGGTCCTGAAAGCCTTGTCCCATCTCAATAGTCAGCTGGAGTTGTCCATGAGCACACTGCGTCCGTTGCACGACCGCGTCATCGTCAAGCGCCTGGAAGAGGAGCGCGTCTCCGCCGGCGGTATCGTCATCCCCGATAGCGCCACCGAAAAGCCCACCCGTGGCAAGGTTGTCGCTGCCGGCACCGGCCTGATCATGACCGACGGCAAGGTGCGCCCGATGTCGCTGAAGGCTGGCGACACCGTGTTGTTCGGCAAGTACGCCGGTCAGGAAATCAAGATCGACGGCGAAGATCTGGTGTTCCTGAAGGAAGACGACATCGTGGCTGTGATCGAAGGCTGATTGCCTTCCGGGTCGGGATTCGGGATTCGTTGAGCGCGACTATCCGCGCACGCTGAACTTCCCCGGCTCCTGATCTTTCGCGCTACTGCTTGAAAAGCAAAACCCCATTCCTATTCAAAAATTTTGAGGCAAAATTTTATGGCAGCTAAAGAAGTACGTTTCGGCGAAGACGCTCGCGCCCGCATGCTCAAGGGCGTGAACACCCTGGCCAATGCGGTCAAGGTCACCCTGGGTCCGAAGGGCCGCAATGTCGTGCTCGAGAAGAGCTTCGGCGCCCCGACGATCACCAAGGACGGCGTGTCCGTCGCGAAAGAGATCGAACTGGCCGACCGTTACGAGAACCTCGGCGCGCAGATCGTCAAGGAAGCCGCGTCCAAGACCTCCGACGTCGCCGGTGACGGCACCACCACCGCGACCGTGCTGGCCCAGGCGTTCATCCAGGAAGGCCTCAAGGCCGTCGCCGCGGGCATCAACCCGATGGACCTGAAGCGCGGCATCGACAAGGCTGTCGCGGCTGCCGTCGGCGAGCTGAAGAAGCTGTCGAACCCGACGGCGAACGACAAGGAAATCGCCCAGGTCGGCACGATCTCGGCCAACTCCGACACCAACATCGGCGACATCATCGCCACCGCGATGAAGAAAGTCGGAAAGGAAGGCGTGATCACGGTCGAGGAAGGCTCGGGTCTCGAGAACGAGCTCGACGTGGTCGAAGGCATGCAGTTCGATCGCGGCTACCTGTCGCCGTACTTCATCAACAACCAGGCGTCGCAGCAGGTTGAGCTGGACGACCCGTACATCCTGATCCACGACAAGAAGGTCTCCAACGTTCGCGAGCTGCTGCCGGTGCTGGAAGCTGTTGCCAAGGCTGGCAAGCCGCTGCTGATCGTCGCCGAGGAAGTCGAAGGCGAGGCGCTGGCCACCTTGGTGGTCAACACCATCCGCGGCATCGTCAAGGTCGCTGCCGTCAAGGCGCCGGGCTTCGGTGACCGTCGCAAGGCGATCCTGGAAGACATCGCGATCCTGACCAACGGTCAGGTCGTGTCAGAGGAAGTCGGCCTGTCGCTGGAGAAGACCACGATCGCCGATCTGGGTCGCGCCAAGCGCATCGTCATCACCAAGGAAAACACCACGATCATCGATGGTGCCGGTGAGGCGGAGAAGATCCAGTCGCGCATCGCGCAGGTCAAGGCGCAGATCGAGGAGACCTCGTCCGACTACGACAAGGAGAAGCTGCAGGAGCGCGTGGCCAAGCTGGCCGGCGGCGTTGCGGTGATCAAGGTCGGTGCCGGCACCGAGATCGAAATGAAGGAAAAGAAGGCCCGCGTCGAAGACGCCCTGCACGCCACGCGCGCAGCCGTCGAAGAAGGCGTGGTCCCGGGCGGCGGCGTTGCGCTGATCCGCGCGTTGAAGGCCGTCGAAGGCCTGAAGGGTGACAACACCGATCAGGACCTGGGCATCGCGATCACCCGCCGCGCGCTGGAATCGCCGCTGCGTGCGATCGTCGCCAACGCCGGTGAAGAGCCGTCGGTGGTGGTCCAGCGCGTCAAGGAAGGCACCGGCAACTTCGGCTACAACGCCGCGACCGGCGTGTTCGGCGACATGGTCGAGATGGGCATCCTGGATCCGACCAAGGTGACGCGTACGGCCTTGCAGCACGCTGCATCGGTCGCCGGTCTGGCGATCACCACCGAGGCGATGATTGCCGAGCTGCCGAAGAAGGACGACGGCCACGGTCACGGCGGTGGCATGGGCGGCGGCATGGGCGGTATGGGCGGTATGGACTTCTAATAAGTCCCGCTTTACACGCAGCAACATGAAAAACCCCGCTCCGGCGGGGTTTTTCTTTAGCGAACGGTGGAAATATTGGCCACGACTCCAGTGCCAATCGGTAGACTGAGCCAGATCAGCTGTTGCCGACATACTTCCATCGTGGATGCGTGATGCAGATATGGCGGAAATCGAGCAGAACGACTTCAACCTAAACATCTCCCGCTATGTCAGCACCGCGCAGGCGGAGGAAGAAATCGATCTCAAGGCCGTGCATGGCGATTTGGAGAAGATCGAGCAGGCAGTTGTTGTGGCGAAGCAGCGACACAATGCTTTCCTTGCGGAGTTGGGACTCCCGCTTTTGCCCTGAGCCGAACTCCTGGAGCAATCCGCTTGCCGTGCCAGGCATCCTTCGTACGAAGACCTCATCATCGGCCACGGCCACGGCGGCATGGGTGGCGGCATGGACTTCTAAGCCCAGCCCCCCAAGCTGCAATACGAAAACACCACCTCGGCGGGGTTTTCTTTCGGGTCATTGGCGGCAGTGCCGCAGGTTGGAACAGGCAGGGTGACCCCACACAACATGCTTCGCGCAGCCGGTGTCGGGATTTGTTATTCGTCGTCCTGAATCCACAAGCGCGTGCTGCAGGATTTCCTGTCGATCAGCAGTTTTACTACGGCAACGCGGCGGTCGCCGGCGGCTGCGTCGGCGCGTTGTCGTTGTGGGCGATGCCACCGGTAGGGAGTGCCCCGGCCTTCGGCAGCAGCTTGTCTAGTTTGCCGTTCATGCGCAGCTGATTGATGCTGGCCATGGCGTCGTCGAGTTTCTGTTCGTCGCTGCCTTCGGCCGGCGGCGGGGCGCCAGGGGCTGCAGTCAATGCGGCGAGTTGTTGGCCGACCACGCCGGTCAGGGCGAAGTAGGCATCGTCGTGGATGCCGGCCTGCTCCAGCAGCTTGCCCGGAAGCAGCCATGCGGCGGTGTCTTCGTGTATCGGCTGGCCTTGATAGTGCGGATCGACCAGCAACCACGTGCCGGCCTGGCTGAGCATGTCCTGACCGTCGACGAAACCGGTGGTGCGGTAGCTGTCAGTCAATGCCGGCAGATGGTCACCATAGAACAGCACCAGGCTGGGCCGCTTGCGCTGGGCCAGCCACGTCACTAGACGGCCGAGTTCGGCATCGGCGTGTTGCAGATGGTAGAGATAGGTCTGCAGTTCCTGCTTGTCCAGGCCGGTGATGCCGTCGGGTACCGGGATGGCATCGCGTTCGGCGCGATTGGCAGGCTCGACATCGTACGGGCCATGCGCCTCGATGCTGATCGCGAAGATGAATTGTGGCGGCCCGCTGTCCTTCAGTTGGGCCATGATCTCGTCGGTCATCGCGCTGTCGGCCATGTACTTGCCGTCCATCGCCGCATTCGCGGGAAACGACGACTGCGATACGAAGCGGTTGAAACCCAGCGATTTGAATGCGGCGGTGCGATTCCAGAACGCCGGATCGTTGCCGTGCAGTGCCGTCGTCGCGTAGCCATGTGCGTCCAGTACGTGCACCAGACTCGGTACACTCTTGTGGCTCATCTGCAGATAGGGAAACTGCAGGTTGTCGAAGTAGCGCAATGAAAGGCCGGTGAGCACCTCGAACTCGGTGCGGATGGTGCCGCCGCCAAAGGTCGGCACGTGCAGCTTGCCGCTGATCCCGTGCGCGGCGAGTCGGCGCAAGTTCGGCGCGAAGTTGCTGTCCTCGTAGCCGCGCATGTTGGTGGGGTCGAAGAACGACTCGCTCTGTATCACCACGATGTCGGGCAGTGGATCGCTTGCCGTCGGCGTCTGCAGCGATTGCTGCAGCGCTGCCGCAGACTGGCCGATCAGCTGCGATGCCGCGGCGCCGTCAGGTTTGCGCTTGCCGTTGCCATACTGCAGGTGAAACATCACCAGCGAGCTGTTCAGGCCGGAATGGGCGCTGGTGGACGAGGCCGACCACGGTTCCAGCCATAGCACCCTGGCGTTGTAGATATTCCCCCATGCGGACAGGCCGACCAGCATGCTGATCAACACCGCCGCCAGCACGGTGCCGGCCAACAGTCGTTTGCCGCGGGTGCGCCGCGCGAACAGCGGCGGCTCATAGCGCCACATCGCGATGATCAGGACCAGTCCGGCCAACAATCCCAGATAAGGCCACGGGCTATGCGGCAGGTAACCGAACAGCAGGTGGGCACCGCCCTTGCGCAACTGGCCGACCATGCGGAAGTCGTCCGGTAGCAAGGGCGTGCCGAGGTTCGCCACCTTCAGCATGTTGACGGCGTACAGCAGTCCCTGCAGCAGGAACGCCAGCCCGAACGAGAGCAGCGCGCGACGGCTGAGCGCCAGCAGCACGCCGGCCAGCAACAGGCCGGGCCATGCATTGGCCAGCGGGAAGCGCGGTTGATCGAACAATTGCGCAGGTGCGACACCGTCGCCCCCATCCAGCAGGCCGGTCAGCAACACGAATGCCAGCGCCAGCAACAACAACAGCGCGACGCGCGGTGCCAGCGCGCGCCAGGGATGGGACGGGTTGGTGGAACTCAACGTCATGGCAGTCCTGCGGTTGCTGTCATGGTGCAGACACGGAAATGTAATCGGGACCGGATGAACCAAGTGTTCGTGCCGGGTTGGCAAGTTTCAGGCCTGTGAATGGGTTGTACAACGCCCCGGCGAGTCGTTGGTGTACGAGCCCGAGGGGCCATTCAGGTCGGCATCCTTTGCCGCGCTGCGGCACAATGTCCCGATGCCTGCCTATGCCCCTGAATCCGCCGCGCTGCGTGCGCTGATCGACGACCGCTACGGCGACCTTGCCGCCCGCTGCCGCGCCGCCGGCGTGCCGTTGCACGACGATGCCGGTGTCGCTGAACGGATCCGGCGCACCTTGCTGGCCAGCGACTTCGCGTTCGACGTGTGGTGCCGCCAGCCGCAGCTGCTGGCGCCGCAGGGGCTGGAAAGGCTGCGCTCCGGCAACGATGCCAGCGCACGCATCGACGCCGTGAAACTGCCCGACGACGAAGCTGCCTGCATGCTGGCCTTGCGCCGCTTTCGCCATGCCGAGGCGTTGCGACTGGTGTTTCGCGACGTCAATGGTCTGGACGACACACCGGAAACCCTGTCGGCTACCAGTGTGCTGTACGAGGCGTTGCTGGGCGTGGCGCTGGACTGGTCCGAACGCGCGTTGGCGGCACGCTACGGCCATAGCCGCACGCACGAGGGAGCCCTGCAGCGGCTGCTGGTGATCGGCTTCGGCAAGCTCGGCGGCAGCGAATTGAACTTCTCCTCCGACATCGATCTGGTGCTGGCCTATCCGCACGCCGGCCAGACCGATGGCGCGCGCCCGCTCGACAACAGCGAATACTTCATCCGGCTCGGCCGCCAATTGGTGCGGCTGCTGAACGAGACGACCATGGATGGCATCTGCGCACGGGTCGACCTGCGTCTGCGCCCGTTCGGCAACGCGGGCCGGCTGGCGCTGTCGTTCGCCGCGATGGAGCAGTACTACCAGAGCGAGGGCCGCGACTGGGAACGCTATGCCTGGATCAAGGCGCGCCCGGTGGCCGGCGACCGCGCCGCCGGCAAGCAGCTGCAGGAACTGCTGCGGCCATTTGTCTATCGCAAATACCTCGACTACACCGCCTTCGCCGGCCTGCGCGAGATGAAGGCGCTGATCGATGCGGAGGTCGCGCGCAAGGATCTGGCCGACAACCTCAAGCTCGGTCCCGGCGGGATCCGCGAGATCGAGTTCATCGTGCAGCTGACCCAGCTGATCCGCGGCGGTCGCGAGCCCAGCATGCGCGTGCGCGGCCTGCTGCCGGCGCTGACCGCATGCGAAGCGCGCGGCCACATTGCCGCCGCGCGCGCGCGCATGTTGCGCGAGGCGTATGTGCTGCTGCGCCGGGTGGAAAATCGCGTGCAGATGCTGCGCGACGCGCAGACCCACGATATCCCCGACGATGCACTCAGCCGCGAGCGCATCGCGCTGAGTCTCGACTATTCCGATTGGGATGCGCTGGACGCGGCGCTGGCCAGACAGCGCGCCATCGTCAGCGAGGAATTTGCCGCTGTGCTGATGCCGCAGGGCGGCCGTGCCGCGAGCGTGCCGGCGGCGGACATGGTGCTGTGGCAACGCGCCTGCGACGAATCGCTCGACGCGGGCGTGCTGGAAGCCTCCGGTTTCGTACCCGGCGTCGAACTCGCCGAGGCGTTGCTGAAACTGCCGCAGGCGGCGCCGGTACGCGCGATGTCGGCGCGTTCGCGCGAGCGGCTGGATCATCTGATGCCGCAACTGTTCAGCGCGGCGCGTACCACCACGGCGCCGGTACCGAGCCTGTTGCGGCTATGCCGGCTGATGCAGGCAGTGGCGCGGCGCTCGTCGTACCTGGCGTTGCTGGAAGAACAGCCGGGTGCGCGCAAGCGACTGGTGCGCCTGTTCGGCGACAGCGCGTTCCTGGCCGAGCGGGTGATCGCACAACCACTGTTGCTGGACGACGTACTCGATCCACGCATCGATCAACTGCCGTTCAAGCGCGCCGACATCGCGGCCGAGATCGCCCGCGTGCTGACCACGCTGGACGAACGCGAGGCCGAAGCAGAGCTCGATCGGATCAACGAGTTCAAGGCGTCCACCGCGTTCCGGCTCGGGCTGGCCTTCAACGATGGCCGTGCCGATGCAGTCGCCACCGCGCGCCGGCTGGCTGCACTGGCCGAGTCGGTGGTGGGTGCCGTGCTGGTCCTGGCCGAGCGTGAGCTGGTGGCTCAGCACGGGCGGTTGCCCGGTGCGGGCTCGGGCTTCTCCGTGCTTGGCTACGGTAGCCTGGGTGGCGAGGAACTGGGCTTTGCTTCGGATCTGGATCTGGTGTTCGTCTATGACGGTCGGCGCGCGCAGGCGATGAGTGATGGTGTGCGTCCACTGGAAGGCGCGCGCTGGTATCAGCGGCTGGCTCAGCGGGTGATGAACTGGCTCACCGTGCTGACCCGCGGCGGGCGCCTGTACGAGGTCGATGCGCGACTGCGCCCGGATGGCTCCAAGGGCCTGCTGGTCAGCAGCCTCGATTCCTTCGCGGCGTATCAGAAGAGCCGCGCATGGACGTGGGAGCACCAGGCACTGCTACGCGCCCGCCCGGTGGCCGGCGATGCGGCACTCAATGCCGAACTGGCCGAGGTGCGCCGCGACATTCTCGCCGTGCCGCGCGACCCTGCGGCGGTGCTGGCCGACGTCAGCAGCATGCGCTCGCGCTGGCGCGCTGAACGCGACCGTTCCGACGAACGCCAGCTCGATCTCAAGCAGGGCCACGGCGGCTTGCTTGATATCGAGTTCGCGTTGCAGGGCCTGGTGCTGGCACATGCTGCGCGGCTTCCCGAGCTGCTCGGCGTGACCGCCAATGCGGCCCTGATCGAAGCCTGTCGCGTGGCCGGGCTGCTCGACGCCAATCAGGCGGCGATCCTGAACGTGGCGCACGCCGACCTGCTGCAACGTGGGCTGGCCTGCACGCTCGATCTGCGCTCGCGCATCGCGCCGCGTAACGCGGAACTGGAACAGCTGTGCGCCAGCGTGCAGGACGTCACAACGGCGCTTGGTTTTGCGTTCGGCGTGCCGGGCAACCCGACGTAGTGACGCGATAAGTAACGACCCGGAAGACGAAGTGGCACCAGCCAGTTGCGAGGTGTTGCCGTTCACCCTTGGCAGAGCCTTAGCGACAACTCTTGTCTGGCACCTTGTCAACAGTGCAAGATCGCCAGAAGCCAGCGATGTCACCTAGAGTGCCGATGTCGCTTGCACAAGGGGAAGCATGGTACGGGCGTTGTACGCGGTCCTATTTGCGGTCTCGATCTGCATATTCGCTATGCGGCCAGCCGTTGCCTTGGATCCGCAGACGCCGTTCCATGCCTTCGTGCTCGATCACTGGAGCGTGGAGCAGGGCCTGCCGCAGATCACGGTTCTCGGCATGACCCAGGATCATGCCGGCTTTCTATGGGCCAATACCCAGACCGCGGTAGCGCGTTTCGACGGCACGCAATTCGTCACGTTTGATCGTGCCGGCACCGGGGTCGATCTCAGCATGCTCACTGCGGTGTGGGCGGATCCGCTCGGACAAGTCTGGTTCGGCGGCGCTCACGGCCTGTTGCGCGAGGGTAACGGTCATTTCACCGCACTGGGCGGCGACGCGGTCAACGCGATCATCGATGCGGGTGATGGCACGCCCTTGCTGGCCACGTCACATGGTCTGGCGCGCGTCCGCAACGACCAGATCATGCCGGTGCCTGGCTACAGCGGTCCCGCCTTCAGCCTGCTGCGTGAGGGCAGCACGTTATGGATCGGCGGCCTCGGGCGTGTATGCAGCCTCGTCGGTGCGCTGGATTCAGCGACCGTGACATGCATGCAGCAAGACACCGAAGGTCATCCACCCGTGGCCATCACCCACATGGCGAGTACGCGGGACAACGTATGGCTGGGCACGCATCTCGGGCTGATGCGCGTGGCCGGGAGTCGCATCGTATCTTCCGGCCTGAGTGCCGATCTCGATGCCACGTCGATTGAAAGTCTTCTGACCGATCGCAACGGCACGTTGTGGATCGGCACCGTGCCGGCACTGTATCGGCGGTTGCCGGACGCCACGCTGGAACAGGCGGACGACAACGACATCGAGCATCACCCTTGGATCCAGGCACTGTACGAGGATCGCGCCGGCAACCTGTGGATGGGTACCCATATCAGTGGCCTGTATCGCGTCTGGAATGGCTGGACGCGGCGTGTCTCGTCACGCGACGGGCTGGTCGATTCGCTGGTATGGAGCATCGTGCGCGCGCCGCACGGCGATATCGTGTTCGGTACCAATTCCGACGTGGAAACCTTCGATGGCAGGCGCGTACACCCGTTGATCGCGGGCAAGGCGTTGCCGAATCCCGCCGCGTACGAGTTGTACTACGACCATCGCGGCCGCCTGTGGATCGGTACCCGCGCGGGCATCGCGGTATACGACCACGGCAGCAACATCACTCCACCGGCCTTGTCAGCACTGGGCAGCTGGCAGATCAACGATATCCGCGAAGTCGCCGATGACGACTTCTGGATTGGTACCTCCGGTGGCCTGTATCGCTGGCATGCGGGCATCCTCAGCCGCGCGGATCCCGGCGCGTCGGTGGCGGCGTCGACGATCCGATCGATACTCCCGCTGGCACCGGATCATCTTTATCTGGGTACCGAGGATGGTGTGCGCGAGTGGCGCGATGGCAAGCTGGTACAACCTGCATGGGCCGAACCGTTGCATGGTCACTTCGTATCCCGCGTGGCCATGCTGGGGCCTAGCATGCTCGGCATCGCCACCACGGATGCCGGTATCGGCGTCATGGTGAACGGGCAACTGCGCATGACCAGCCAGAAGGATGGTCTGCCCAGTGACAATGCCTGGACACTCGACGTGCTCGATGGCGAGCTCTACGTCGGTTCGATTGCCGGTGCGTGGCGACTGCCGCTCGCGCAACTGCCGCTGCCGGGCTCGCCGGCAAGCCAGGTCATACCGCAGCTGCTCGCTGGCGAAGAGCGTACTACCAGTTTGCACAATACGCACTGCTGCAACGGCGGCGCGGGCGCGCGCAGCCTGATCGATGGCAACGATATTTGGTACAGCACGACCGACGGCGCGCTCGGCCTGGATATTCGTGCGCTCGGTACGCAACCGAAGCCGCCGATGGCAATGGTCGAATCCATCGAGCATGCAGGTGTGCAGTTTTCCGGTGAATCATTTGATCTGCGTGAGGGTGCGCGCGACCTGGCCATCCACTACACCGCACCCTATTTGCGCATGGGCACCGTGCGCTTCCGCTATAAGCTGGAAGGTTACGATGCGGATTGGCAGGACGTGGGTGTGCGGCGCACCGCGTTTTACACACACTTGCCGCCGGGCAAATACCGTTTTCGTGTCGCCGCGGCGCTTTCCGGTGGTCCCGGAGTCGGTCCCGAGGCGGATCTGACGGTCCAGGTCGAACCGCACTGGTATGAACGCACCCTGGTACGCGGCGCAGCGATCCTGCTGCTGTGCCTGGTGGTCATCTGGCTGGTCGGATGGAGCCTGCGCATACAACGTCGCCGCAATGCACGACTGGAAGCGCAGGTCGTGCGCCGCACCGCGCAGCTTGCCCGCGCGGTCGAACGCCTGCGTGTGGCCAACCTCGCGCTGGCCGAGGAGAGCCACACCGATGCACTGACCGCGCTGCACAACCGGCGCTACCTGCTGGCGCGTTTGCCCGCACTGCTTTCCAGCGGCGAGAGCATCGGTGTGCTGCAGATCGATATCGATTATTTCAAGCAGGTCAACGATGGCTATGGTCATGCGGTTGGCGATGCGGTATTGCGCGCGCTTGGCGGGTTGCTCACGGCTGCGCGGCGCGACAGCGACGTTACCGTGCGCTGGGGCGGGGAGGAGTTTCTGCTGCTGCTGCCCCGGGTTGATGTCGCCGGTGCATTGAGCATTGCGGAACGTCTGCGCCGGGACATCGCCGCGCACGAGTTCATGGATGGCCGAGGCGGCAAGATCCGCTTGACCTGTTCGGTCGGCTTCAGCCTGCATCCGCTTGCCATGCACGCTGACAGCAAGACTTTCGACGCAGCACTGGAACTGGCCGATCTTGCCCTTTATCGCGCCAAACAGGACGGGCGCAACACCAGCGTCGGGCTGGTCGCCGCCAGGCCGTTGTCTGCGGAAATCCTATGCAATCCATTCGTGCCACAACTCGACGCACTGCTCGCCGCGGATCAACTGCGCTGGGTGCGCGAAGCGTCCTGAAGCAGATTGCCCGCGCCGCTGTAGCGTTCAGCCCTGCCGGTGGCTGTGGATGCGTTCGCGCAGCTTGCTTGCGATCGCAGCGGTTTCACGCAAGGGCGGCGCTCGTGCTGCGGGTGCCGGCGCGCCAAGATCTTGCAGCAGCCCGGCATCGCGCAGCTCGCGGTGGAACCGCTCGATCTTCGGCGGCAGTGGCTTGATGACGAGGGTCTGCACGGGGCAGCCGACGGCACAGGCTTCGCTGAGCATGTTTACCGAATCGGGAGTGACGACCAGACGATCGGCCCAGCCGAGCACGCAGGGATAGGGATTGCGGCCGTCATCGTGGCCAGCCCAGACCAGGCCAGGCACACCTTTCAGCGCATGGCGGAAGGCCTCGATCAGTGTGGGCGAGGTGCGTCGAGAGGCCAGCACCAGCAGGCTGCCACCTTCGCGGCGCTGGCCCTTCAGCAGGCGGTGAACCAGTTGGCGCGCGTAGTCGGCATCCAGCGCGATACCCTTGCGCGGGCCGCCCAGCAGCACGCCGACGCGTGGCTGTGGCAGTTCGGCAAACTGCGGGCAGGATTCGCGGCCATCAGCCAGCCATGCGTCGTCCACCGAATTCAACGAACCGAGCAGTTGCAGCACGTTGGCGCCATCGACCTGGTCGTGGCGCGGCACGATCACCGTGTCCCAGTGGGCGGGATCGATACGCGGGTCGAGGATCTGCACCGTGTAGGACTGACCGTCGGACCGACGGCGCAGCATGCGGGTGAACAGGGCCGCGGCACGGCCGCAGCCAACCGCCACGCTCGGCCACGGCGGAGCAAACAGGTTGTCTTGGCTGGCGGGCAGCGCCAGTTGTCCGCCCAGTGCGAGGCGTGGCGCCAGCCACGACCATGGTGGGCGCGGTTCAAGGACCAGATGGCGCAGCGGCATCTGCAGGTACTCGGCCAGCGCCAATGCCTGCCGCTGGTTGCCGGCGGCAGTATCGGTGATCACCCAGCACTCGCCCTGAAGCTTCAGCATCGGCGCGGGCGGCGTGGCATTGTTTCCCTGATCAACACAGTACGTTCCTCAGATCGTGATCTGCTGGTGCACGGGCACCTATACACTTGCAGGCTGTAGCGTCATACCGGCGCGTCTTTCCGCAGAGGATACCCATGAGCGAGTTGCTTTCCGAGGCCAGCCTCGACCAGTTGTTCCGCAACGCCCGTACGTTCAATGCGTGGCTGCCGAAAGAAGTGAGCGACGAACAACTGCACCAGCTCTATGAGCTGGCCAAGTTTGGCCCGACCAGCGCCAATGCCTCGCCGATGCGTGTGGTGTTCGTGAAGTCGAAGGAAGCCAAGGCAAAGCTGGAGCCGTTCCTGTCCGAAGGCAACCGTGCCAAGACGATGGAGGCGCCGGTGACGGCGATCATCGCCACCGACCATGAGTTCTACGAGCACCTGCCGAAGCTGTTTCCACACGCCGATGCGCGCAGCTGGTTCGTCGGCAATCAGCCACTGATCGACACCACCGCCTTCCGCAATGCGACCCTGCAGGGTGCCTACGTGTTGCTGGCAGCGCGGGCGCTGGGACTCGATTGTGGTCCGATGTCCGGTTATGACCAGGCCGGCGTGGATGCGGCATTCTTCGCCGGCACCGCGATCAAGTCGAATTTCCTGATCAGTATCGGTTACGGCGATGCCAGCCGTAATCTGTTTCCACGCAGTCCCCGCCTCGCGTTTGACGAAGCCTGCACGATCGCTTGAAAAATCCCCTGAAGCTAACGCTGCCCCCCATTCTCAAGGAGCCACCTCATGCGCGCACTGAAATATCTCGTACTCGCCGGTCTGCTCGGCGCCGCTGTGTCGGTGCAGGCCGCACCGGTCACCTACAAGCTCGATCCGGGCCACACCATGGTGCTG
>Ga0302308_10003321_pt1 | contig 12817 bp, 11 predicted proteins | sample III_Palsa_E3_3_FD_200531 | JGI IMG/M metagenome (GOLD analysis project Ga0302308, IMG submission 200531) | Peat permafrost microbial communities from Stordalen Mire near Abisko, Sweden - III_Palsa_E3_3 | ecosystem: Environmental > Terrestrial > Soil > Palsa > Peat permafrost | place: Sweden... | reverse complement strand
ACCGACTTCTGCACGGTGACCCAGTTGGTGAGAAGACCACCGAGCCAGCGGCTGTTGATGTAGGGCATCCCTGCACGGGTGGCCTCTTCGGCGATGGCGTCCTGCGCCTGGCGCTTGGTGCCGACAAAAAGGATGAGCTTGCCGGTGGAGGTAAGGTCGGTGACGAACTTCGACGCTTCCTTGAACATCTTCAGGGTCTTCTGAAGGTCGATGATGTAAATGCCGTTACGCTCGCCGAAGATATATTCCTTCATCTTCGGGTTCCAGCGCTTGGTCTGATGCCCGAAGTGAACGCCAGCTTCGAGCAGTTCTTTCATAGTGATGTTTGCCAATGTAGCTCCTTAGTGAAGACAGCCGGACCGTGATGCCGGTGCCTGGATTAATCCCGCGTACGGGAGATTTGACTCCTTACCTCATGCGGCGACCGCAAGCGATCGATACGTGAGGGTGTTGCGATGGGCGCCGAACGAAATGTCCGGCACCCATTCAAACTGTGGGGGCCCAAAGTACGAGGACGGCAGGCCTTCTGTGCTCCGGCGACTAGCGCTTGGAGAACTGGAAGCGAGCGCGGGCGCCCTTCTGACCGTACTTTTTGCGCTCCTTACCACGCGAGTCGCGGGTAACGAGGCCTTCTGCCTTGAGCGCCTTGCGGAGCTCGGGGTTGAATTCCATGAGGGCGCGGGCGATGCCGAGCTTGACCGCATCGGCCTGGCCCATGACGCCGCCACCGCGAACGGTGGTGATGACGTCGAAGGTCTCGCCGATGTCGGCGATGCCGAGGGAGCGGCGGGCGGCTGCGCGCTGCTGTGCGGTGACGAAGTAAACGTCACACTCTTTTTTGTTGACGGTGAATTTGCCGCTGCCCGGACGCAGGAAGACGCGTGCGATCGAAGACTTGCGACGGCCGGTTCCGTAGTACTGGATCAGATCTGCCATGATGCTCCTTGAACTTGATAGAACGTGGGGCTCACGCCCCTTCTTTCGTTAGCTCCTGCATAGCAGGACGGGACGCTTAGCCTTCGAGCGAGTGAGCCGGGTGCGCTGGCACCATGACCTTGGACGTGAGCACCTTTGGCGCGTTGGAGGCATGAAAGTCCATGGCAACGGGCTGCTGGGCGAGGTGCGGGTGCTGGCTGCCCTTGTAGACCTTGAGCTTGGTAGCCATCTGGCGGCCCATCTTGTTCTTGGGAAGCATGCCCTTGACGGCCTGCTCGACGATCGCCTCGGGGCGACGGGCGAGGAGCTTGACGAAGGACTCTTCGCGGAGACCACCAGGAAAACCGGTGTAGCGGCGATAGAGCTTCTGGTCAGACTTGAGGCCGGTGAGGACGATCTTTTCGGCATTGATGATAATGACGTGATCGCCCATATCGATGTAAGGGGTGTAGAGGACGTTGAGCTTGCCGGCGAGAACGGAGGCGGCCTGGGTGGCGAGGCGGCCGAGCGTTTTGCCGCTGGCGTCGAGCACATACCACTTGCGCTTAATATCTTTGCCGCTCGGAATGGTGGTGGACATCGTTGAGTACTCCCTGATTCTGCCGTCTTCAGTGTTCGGCGTGGTGCATGAAGAAAGTGGTGCCGGTTAATGATTCATGAAAAAGCAAAAGATCGATTGTTCCAGAACATGACGGTATGGCGAAGGAAGAGAAGCTGCCTCTTCAAACGCGCGGAAGACGAACCGCCTGGCCTGGACTACGCACAAACCTATGGGATGGGTGCTTCAGGGCGGCTGTGTTGCAAGCTGCTCCCAGTGGATCCACCACGGATGTCCCGGATGTCTGACGCGGCGGTGAACGGTGAAGACACAGACGTACAGACGCGAGACTGCGCGAGATTCAAGAATAGACGAGAGTTCGGGCGGAAGTCAACGAGGGAATGGCGGAGAAGGTAGCTTAAAATCGCGTGCAGATGGGGTTGCGGCCATCAAAGAAGCTTATGAGGAATGATTTGATGGCTGGTTTCGGTTTTTTGGAGATGCGGCTGGTGGCAGCCGGGCTTTGGCTGGCTTGCCTGGCTTCGGGAGATGGGCGGGCCCAGGTTGCAGCTCCTGCGACAAATCAGGCTCCCGCACAGGTTGCGGTTCAGAACCAGGACAGGACGCTGGCTCCGGCAGAGGCGCTGGTGGGGAAGGCGCTGTTTCTGCGGGGGTTTTATCTGGCAAATGACCTGAGTTATGACGCTGCGGGGCGGGTGCAGGGCTTGCCGAAGGCGGGCGACTGGACGCTGGCGGCGGTGAATGTGCTGAAGGTCGAGAGACGGAAGCCCGATGAGATCGAACTGGACGGGGTACGGGTTGCAATCCGGTATAACCCGGATGCCCATGAGTTTCAGCGGCATGCGTTGAATGATGAGAAGATGCGGCTGATCATGGCGGATACCGGGAGCGTTGCCGGAGTGGAGGCGGCGTTTGCTGCGATGTTTTCCGTAGGGATCGACCCCGCGCTGCAACGAGCGATGCCGGACTACTGGCGGCACTACTTCGACCCGACGCTGGCATGGCCGCAGGACGAATTGAGCGGGCAGACGGTGTATATGCTGGTCGGACAGGCAGGCCAGACGAAGGACGTGGGGCCTCCTGTGGTGGCACGCCGAACGGACGCCAGGTATCCCGAATTTGCACAGCGGGACAAGGTGCAGGGAGCGATTCAGCTACGAATGGTGGTGGACGGGGAGGGAGTTCCGCACAGGATCAGCGTGGCTCAGCCGCTGGGGTATGGACTGGATGCCTCAGGAGTAGAGGCAATGGCAAAGTGGCGGTTCACGCCAGGGATGCGCGCGGGTGCACCGGTAGCAACCGGAGTGGTGGTGGAACAACAGTTCAGACTCGTGGGTCCGCCTCGTTAGAGGGATTTCCGATTCGAAAGCCCGTCGTCCGGACGCTCTCAGGTAAGACTTACCTGACGCAGCTTGTCGCGGGTCGATTTGCGGCAGAAGAGCATGGCGACGGAGGAGGAGTCGGCGCTGCGCCCGGAGTTTCGAAGACGGGTGAAGAGCAGCCCGACGGCGCCGGTGACGATATAGAAAACGGAAGCAGGCTCGGAGGTAAGGACGGTAAGGTGTGCGAGTTCCATGGCGCTCCCTGGTGCGATGAAGTGAGCGTATCCATGGCTCGGCGCTTTGGGAGTACCACGAAGGTGGTATGAGGCAGCTTAGTGCTCCAGCCGGGGGACGCTGGGTTGCTGGCCGAAGCTGGTCTGGAGGAGATGAGGGAGGAGATGCGGAATGATGAGTTTGCGGCGGTGGCTCGGGGGCGTGGCGGGAGCAGCAGGGTCGAGACGGTAGAGGATGAGGAGGTTGCGTTCCGGGTCGTCCATGGCAGGAAATTCGGCGACGCGCTGCAGGCGGTACAGAGGCGTGAGGGCGTCCATCTTGTCGTCTTCGACATGGTTCCAGGCGATGTACCAGCCGGGGCGGTAGGCACGGACGCGGACGGCGAGGTCCATCGTGCCGAAGTCGTCGCAGATAGACGGCAGGCCGGTCATGAGAGAGAGATTGGACCCACTGATGGAGAGGATCAGTGAATTATGGGTGTGGTCGGACGAGACGATCTGGTGGATCTGAGCGGCGGCGGCGGTGAAGGTGTAGTCGGGATTGCGGACGTAGTGGAGGGTCTGGCGGGCGTCGGTGACGGTGAGCACGGCGAGAATAGCCACAACCGTGGCAGTGGCGAAGCTGCGCCAGCGGAGCACGGGGCGACTGGCCGTGGAGCGCGTTGCGTTCCAGATGCCTTCATAGATGAGGGGCACAAGAAGGGTGAGCGGAACTGCGACCACCAGGTAGTAACGGGGCTGCAGATTGTCATGGTAAGCAAGGAAGGTCGCGTAACCCGCAACCCAGAGAAGAAGCGCCGGAATGAGTGGGTTGCGCATGACTCGCGGCCAGACGGCAAGGGCGATCGTGAGGGTCGTGAGGGCAAACGGATACATGATGTTGCCGATACAGATGCCCCGGACGATGGTGTCGCTGAGGACGTCAAGAACGGTGGAGGGTGTGATGCTGGTGTAGGAATTGGCGTCGAAGAGGTAGTGGTAGTCGGAGAGGAAGTGGGGTCGGACGAGCAGAAGGTAGTAACCAAGCCATACAGCGATGCCCAGGATGGCCGGGGGCAGGGCGAGACGGAGGAAGGACCGCAGGCTGTATCCGGCGCGGGCCAGGAGAAGCCAGGCGATGGCGGGGATGAGGCAGACGGCGGTGGTCTTGGTGAGGACCATGAGCGGTAGAAGAAGGCCAAGGGCGAGGAGGGGGAGGATGCGGCTCAGGTGGGCCTTCAGGGTTGACGGGCCGGTTCCCTGCTGCGGAGTGGCATAAGAAGCGGCGAGAAGAGCGAGGAGGGTGAAGAGAATCAGCAGGGGCTCGAGGATGGCCATGCGGCTGAAGGCATAACAGAATGGGCTGACGGCCAGCAGAAGTACAGCGACAGCCGGAGCAAGTGAGGTCGCAGAGGCTTGTGCGGACGAAGGTCGGGCCAGGGTATTGAGGATGTGCCAGCGGCGGAGAAGAAGCCAGGAGCTGACAAGGATGAGAGTGAAGATGCCGAAGGCCAGACCGCGGGCGGCAACCAGGTTGACGCCGGTGAAGCGGAAGAGAGCCGCTTCGAGCAGAGGCCAGACGGGAAGGGCGGCGGCGGGATTGAAGTCGCCGGGAACATACCAGTGGCCGAGCTGAAAGTGGCGGATCGCGGCGTCGCCGTACCAGCCTTCGTCGGTGTACTTGGCCCAGTCTACCCAGGGGGAGTGGTTGGGGAAGTCGGCTTTGAGATGGAGAGCATGAAGAACCAGAAAGATCGTGGCAACCAGAAAAAGAAGTATCTCGACTGTTTTGACGAGTTTACTGGGAGGCACCGGACTAAGTGAGGACTGCTTCATTGTCTCTTCTGGCTTAAACACAGCTTTTCATTAGGAGTTTAGAACATTACAGAATTGTTACAGGGGTTCACCTGGGATGAGGCGATCCATTTCCTTAGAAAGACGCAGACGAGAAGAATTCGGTTGCCAGCCGGTTGAGATTGGCGGTACGTCGGCGACCTATCTCTATGATACCAGATATGGTTACTCATACGAGAGGGCGTCGATGGGGTCCTTGGTGGCGGCTTTGAGAGCCGGGTAGAGTGCGCCAAAGATCGCACCCGTGAAAGCGATAGCGACGGCGGAGGCGACCCAGGCGGGAGTTACGGAGAAGTCGAGCGTGGGAAATCTGTAGTGGAAGATCAGCCGCATGAGGTAGACGGCGGCGACCCCCAGAACGATGCCGACGATGGCGAGCAGCCCCGTTTCGCGCAGGACGACGGCGACGATGTAGAAGCGGGAGGCTCCGAGGGATTTGAGAATACCGATCTCGCGGGTGCGTTCCATAACGGCGGTGTACATGGACTGGAAGATGACCAGAAAGCCAATAATGACGGCGGTGCCGATGACGATGCGGAGGCCGATGTTGAAGCCGGGGAGCTTGTCGGGGGTGAGGCTGGAGAGCAGTTCTTCGAGGGTCTGGACGTCGTACTGGCTCATGCCGGGAGTGGAGAGGATCTCTTTGCGAACGGTCTCCCGGTTTTTGAGGTCGTCGAGTTTGAGGTAGAAGACGCTGGCTTTGCCTGGAGTTCCACCGATGGCGTTCATGGTCTCGATGGGGATGAACTTGCGGCCGCCCTTGCCGTTCTCAACGATGCCGCAGATGCGGAAGGGGTGGTTGAGGATGGTAATGGTGTCGCCGACTTTAAAGCCGCGAGCGGCCTGGAAGTCGTCGATGATGACATCGTTGGGGCCGGTGAAGGGCCCGCCGGAGAGGAAAACGAAGGGACGGAGCGCGTCGTAGCTGGAGAAGTCGATGCCGTAGATGTTTTCGAGGCTCTTGCCGGAGGTGAGCTGGATGTTGACGGGCGCGGCGACGGTGACGTGAGGAAGGGTGCGGAGGACATCGGCGACCTGGATGGAGGCGGCGGCGCCGGACATGCCGATGAGGTTGGTGACGGCGCCGGGGTGAGTGATCATGTCCATGCCGATGCCGCTGGTGCGGGTGCGCTGGCCGTTGAGCATGCCGAGCATGATGGCGGAGATAGAGAGGATCATGATGACTTCGATGGCGACGGCAACCGCGCTGATCAGCGAGCGCAGAGGACGATGGACGAGATTACCGACGACAAGTCTGTTCATGTCCTACCAGTGTATGGGAGTGGGGAGAGACGCGCTGGTGGTCGGGTTTGGTTTCGTCCAAGGCGGAAGAGGACGTGCGCGAATCCGTGCTGTCTCTGAGGCGACGAGCTGGTTGCTGAACGGTTCAGTTGTGGCCGGTCGCTGAGCTTATTATGCCAATGCCATATCTTGACCTGCCGCAGTTTGCCGCGATAGCTTTCAATTGGCGCTGTCCGGCTGGTACCTGTTGAATCGTTTGGAACTCATCGACAACCGGAGCGCCCGTTTTTGAGGTGAAATCATTCAGGAAATCAGCGATTCCGCTTCGGGGCTCGGCCAGGTGAATCAATACCTCCTTGTCCTGACAGCTACAGTCACACCGTTCGTTGGCGCGCAGGTACAGCGCAGCGATCCGGCTACGCGTCGTGAAGACTACAAGGCGGCGTTCCGATTCTGGCTGAACCATGCGGACCCGAGAATCAATCGCATTCTGTTTCTGGAGAACTCAGGAGATGATCTCGAGTTTCTGAAGGAGATCGTCGAGCAGGAGAACAGTTTTGCCAAAGACGTCGAATTCATCTCAACGAGTTCCAGTGTCATTCCCCCTGGACTTCACTATGGATGGGGTGAGCTGAAGATGCTCGACGAGGGGCTCAGGAGAAGCCGTCTCGTCAAAGAAACGTCCCATCTCCTTAAAGCAACCGGGCGGCTTACGTTTCCTGACATCAGCAGACTTCTGGATCGTACGCCGACGGGTTGCGACGTGATGGTGGAGTGCCGGATTCCAACCAGTTCGTATCGGAAGGGCCTGAACCTGATCCCGGCGATTCTGAAACGGCAGGGAGCTTATGTGAGTACGCAACTGGCGATATTCTCTCACCGGTTCTATCAGGGACGGATCCTTGGACTTGTCGATACGATGAAGCCGAACTGCTATCCGGGAATGATCGAGGAGCTTATCTACGATGAGCTGATTAAGATGGAGCACTCTGACGGGGTATACCTGCGTTTTCCGGTGAACTGCGATCCGTCCGGTGTTGGCGCAACGTTAGGAGACGTGTATGACTCGAAGACCAGGAGAGCGATCAGTCTGCTTCGCGCTGCCTCGAGGAAGACAGGACTGTGGTTTTAGATTTGATTCGCCGTTAGCTCCGGGCTGCTGTCTTTGTTGCCAACGCATCTCGCTTTACTCGCGTCGAGACGTCAATTGACGATGCCCTGAGAGGAACCGATGGGATGAATGCGACCCGGACGGTTTCGGACTGTGTTGAGGAAATGAATGGTTTTCTTCTTGTTCGGTCCTATCAGAATCTCGCCGACGATGGGCGTGAGATAGGTGACCGTCACCGCTGCGAACAGGATGCCGAGAGTCAGGAAGCCCATCAGATAAATGATGCCGCCAATCCCACCCTCAGGCGCGTAGTGGGAGAAGACGAGGACGACGAGGAGCCCCCACGGAGAGTTGCGGACATCGCCGCAGAGTGAATCGAAGAGGGTAAAGAGACCGATCCAGAGAATGGGAGCGAGGATAAGGATGCCAGTCCATTCCATCAGATGAAAGGCCTCCCCAGCGGGACTGAAAGAGATGCCTGTCGTGGTGTCGTCATCCTGGAGGCGGCCCATCTGATGGGCATAGATATTTCCGTAACCCTGGGTGGGTTTGTTCGGCCAGATGACGTGCGGAACGAAATTCGCAAATGCCATGTAGACGGGAGTGATACCTGCGACCACACCACTTTCGGTGAGCTCGTTAAGATCATCGTCGGGACCGATCATCTGGAGGCGGTCGAAGAAACCCTGATGTCCGTTGAAGTATCCCTGAGCCAGCTCATCATTCGTATCGGCTTCACCCTCAAGTTCGCTCTCGAGGAACTGTTCGCGAACGTATCCCAGATTGCCCAGAAGCGAGAAGGCAACGCCAACGTCCTCAGTGAAGGAATCTGCACGATAGACCCTCCCGTACTGCGAGTATGGAACAAGGTACTGAAAGAGGATGAAGGCTCCCAGAAGGCCGCCGGCAATCTGGGCCATGGATACTTTATAACGCTGGGAGGCTGCGGCGAAGAGCCAGCACGCAAAAGGGGTGATCATTCCTTCCTTGGAGAAGGAGAGTATCCCGGTAAAGAACAGGAAAGTGCCGGAGATAAGTATAGGGAGACTGACACTGCGGGTGCCTCCACTGCGCCGGATCGTATGGAGAGTACCGAGGAAGATAGACAGGATAAGAAAGTGATTCAGCTGATTCAACGCACTGAGGACCGAACCGCTGCCGCCGTGGGGTACGAACATGAGAACAAGCGTGAGAATCAGCCCGACCGCCATGCAGCCGACTGTGGCGTTTTGCATGTTGTCGTCGGTGACGAAGTCTGCCAGAAGAGCTCGCCTGGTGGTCAGTTTTTTGCTGATATAGGCGGCCACGAGAAGACCGCATATCCCGCAGAGGTAGACCGTGATGGTGATCGTGGGAACGGCAAGGTTGGAGTCTGCGGGTTCCCCCAGAACGGCCTTCCAGGTCAGCCCGATAATGACGCCGAGAACGGAAAAGAAAAAGATGTAGCTTCCGGAGGGACGTGTAAATCCGCCGGCCACGTTGAATCCCACGGCAGCAACGAGGATAAAGAAAAAGCTGCCCAGCGCGAACAGCGGAGCTGTTCCCTCATAAATCTGGAGCCCGGCGAGGACGGCCGCGAACCAGAAGACGGGCCAGAGAGAAACCCGTTCTGGACAAGGAAGGCGCACGCAGTCTCTTTTCTGGGTAGTAGCGGTTCAACACCGTAAGCCTGAGGCGACCAGAAGACTTCGAGTGTTGAATCTGAAGACCAAACTATGTTCGGTACAGAGCTTTAAGGGTGATGATAGCGGCTGGGAGGGGACGAGTCAAAGGCATCGAGGCCTGCGCCTGCCATCGCCAGAATGGATGTTCAGGATGAGATTTGCGCCGGCCTGCGCTGCTGGCGGCGGGCAGCGTAGAGATGAAAGCCGCGGATGAGACTGTTTCGAAGGCGAAGCGAGGGCTGCTCGACAAGATAAAAGGACAGCTCAGCGACGACGAGGATGGCGAGCCAGCTGAAGGGAAAGATGGTCAGCAGCCTGAGAGAGGAACCGAAGATGGCGGTGTTGTTCTCGTGAAGGAAGATGGTCTGCCAGAGATAGATGCTGTAGGAGAGCGCACCGATGTGGACGATGGGACGAGCGTTGAGTAGGCGGCCGACGGCAGATGCGGGGTTGCGGACGCACCAGAGGAGAAAGAAGGCGATGGCAGCTCCACAGATGGTGTAGCCGAAAGGAAACTGCCAGTAGTTCTGAAAGCGGGCTCCGATGCAGTCGGAGAGGAAGATGACGGCGGGGGGAATCCACCAGTATTTTGTGACTGCGGCGTAGACGCGCTCGAAGACAGGCGTGCCCTGCAGCAGGGCGAAGACGCAGCCGTACATGAGCGAGTCTGCGCGCATGTGAAAGCCGGCTCCGTTATGGATGTACGGGTTGTGCAGGCGGAAGCTGAGGACACGGACGACAGGCGAGATCGCGATGACGGCAAGCGCAATTTTTGCTGCAGCAAAGCGGCCCGCGTGACCGGGTTTGCGAAGGCAGTAAAGCAGAATGACCGGCCACACAAGATAGAACTGCTCTTCGATGCTGAGAGACCAGAAGTGCTCGACCGCCCACATGCCGGCGTGGACGTAGTTATGCACGAAGAAGAGAGCACTGAGAATGTCGACGCGATTGAGCGCCAGGCGCCCGGCCCAGCCGAGGAGGAGGAGCACGCCAATATAAGCGTAAAGCGGCGGCAGAATGCGCATGGCCCGGCGAAGATAAAAGCCGCGCATGCTGATGGAGCCGCGTTTCTGCTGCTCGTTGAGCAGAAGGCTGGTGATGAGGTAGCCGCTGATGACGAAGAAGATAAAGACGCCGGTGCCACCGTCGAAGATGGCGTACCAGATGAGGGAGACGTGGTGAGTGAGACTAAAGTGCTGAATGGTGTGAAGAGCAACAACGAGAAAGATGGAGAGCGCACGCAACCCATCCAGACTGGGGATGCGGGACATGGACGCCGCGCGTGGGGGGAGGGGTTCTGCAGACATGAATGGATCTCGTTGGGCTGATTATAGCGTGGCGCTGTGGAGCGGGCAGGGCATTCGCCCGAGATATACTAAGCGACAGAGCCCCCATTCCTTTCACGTAAAACCCTTGTGGAGCGTCGCATCGTAATGAGTTCATCTTCGCGTTACTTCGCTCCAATTGATTTCAAGACAAGATTTCCCGCCCTGGACGGCATTCGCGCGCTGGCCGTGACGATGGTCTTCTTCGCGCATTATGGCGGAGGATCCCATGGCGGGCACGTGTTGCGCATACTGGACGCGATTCGCAAATGCGGCTGGATGGGTGTGGATATATTTTTTGTTCTCTCCGGCTTTTTGATCACCGGCATTCTTTTCGATACGCGCAATGACCCGAAGTTTTTCAGACGGTTCTTCGCGCGTCGTACTCTGCGCATCTTTCCGGTCTTTTATCTGGTCTTCGCAGTCCTGCTTTTGCTGACCCCGATCTTTCAGTACCAATGGAGATGGCAGCACTTTACCTTTCTGCTCTACATTGGCAATTTTTTTGCGAATCGCGATTTCAATTTCTACACGCTGGTGAGCGGAAACCATCCTTCTGCTGTGGTCTTCCTGAGCCACCTGTGGTCGTTGTGCGTGGAAGAGCAGTTCTATCTTTTGTGGCCGATTGCGGTGTGGGCGATACGGGATCGGGTTCGACTGCTGTGGACGGCAGGCGGCATCTCGTTGTGCACGTTGCTGGCGAGAGTTTTGTTGCTGCACTTCCACCCGGTCTTCGCCAGTCGCTATATTTTGCGGACGCTGGTGTTTCGCCTGGATACGCTGCTGATCGGGGCGATGCTTGCACTTTTGCTGCGCGGCCCCGGTGCGGACTGGTGGCAGCGTCACTGCAAGTGGGCGCTGGCGGGATGCGGTACGCTGGTGGCGATTCTTCTGATTTCTTCTTCTAATCCCGATTCGCCGAGGATGCTCGGCTTCGGGCTTACGGTGATCGCGCTGGCGAGCGCAGGACTGATCGGCGTCACCCTGAGGCCGGGCTCGTTCGCCTTTCGATTGTTTTATCTGCGGCCGCTGCGGATTATGGGCAAGTACAGCTATGGGTTCTACATCTACCATCTGCTCTATTCGTGGGCCTGGATTCAGTTCCTGATCTTTATGACGCAGAAGACGCATTCGCTGGCGATAGCCGGGGCGATCTCTCTGACTTCAAGCTTTGTGATCACATTTCTTGTTTCGAAGCTGAGTTATGACCTGTTTGAGGTGCGATTTCTTCAGTATAAGAAGCACTTTGAGTACGATTCTGAGGTTGTGGAGCATAAACACGCGTTCACGACCAAATAAGGGGCTGATGGGCTCGGGGTTTTGTTGGGGTTGGTGTTGCCTGTTTTTTTTTGGGACAGAGAGTGTCATATTTGGCACAACTGCTTTGACTTGAAGAGAGTACGGGTCTATTCTTTCCTGAAATGAGGCGGGCAGGGCTACAGCCAGCCTGCGCTACCAGGGCTGAACGGAGCGAATGGAGAGGTTCTGCGACGAGCTGCGGTTTGAACGGGAACGGCGTCAGGTCTCGATCGAGACGATCTGCGAGACGACGAAGGTCTCGTCGCGCCATCTTCAGGCTCTGGAGGCGGGCAACTATGGGGAGTTGCCGGGCGGGGTGTTCCGGAAGGGGATTGTCCGGAGCTATCTCGGAGCGCTGGGGCTCGAGGAAATGCCGTGGATTGAACGGTTTGAGGCGAGTCTTCGAGAGAGTGGGGCGGCGACTGCCGAGACGGAAGACTGGGCCGAATTTGCTGAAAATGTAAGAAGAAACAGGGTGGGTTCGCGTTCGCAGACGAATCTGCGGTGGATGGGCGTGGCGATGATGGTCGCGGCGGTGATCGTTCTGGCGTGGTGCGTGTGGCGATTTGCGCTGCATGGGAGACTGGCCGGGTAGCTGGCGGGCTTCGTTTTGACCAGACATTTGAGCTGAACGGACGGAAAAACTTTACAAAAAAAGTGGAGGGCGGTTTGCTTCCGGATTTCGCTGTTTTGCTGGTGTTTTTGAGGGGGGTTGCGGGAAAAATGCGTGTTCGGTGTGGTCATTCTGTGGTGATTTCGTGGTGAAATCGTGGTGAAACGTGGTCACCTGGCGTGCGGTTTTTCGAAGACGAAAAATACGCCACTCTTTTCAACTATTTTTTGATGAGGCGCAAAAGCCTGGTTTAACCGGAGCTGACGGTTTTGCCGATGCCGGGGGCCACGGGTAGAATAGAGGGATTGTGAGCTGCCTGGGCTAACGGTCCAGGCAGAGAGTTTCCGGAGGAGTTTGTTTTGGCTAAACGCGACCGTTTTCTGTTTACGAGTGAGTCTGTCACTGAGGGGCATCCCGATAAGATTGCCGATCAGATTTCCGATGCGATTCTTGATGCCTGCCTTGCGCAGGATCCCTACAGCCGTGTGGCCTGCGAGACGCTGACCTGCACGGGTCTGGTGGTTATCGCCGGTGAGATCACGACGAAGGCTTATGTGGACTTCCAGAGCCTGGTGCGTGGAACGGTCGCGGCGATTGGGTATGACAATGCGCTGTATGGGTTCGATTCGAACACCTGCGCCGTGATCTCGACGATCAATAAACAGTCGGGCGATATTGCG
>Ga0302308_10003317_pt1 | contig 12824 bp, 8 predicted proteins | sample III_Palsa_E3_3_FD_200531 | JGI IMG/M metagenome (GOLD analysis project Ga0302308, IMG submission 200531) | Peat permafrost microbial communities from Stordalen Mire near Abisko, Sweden - III_Palsa_E3_3 | ecosystem: Environmental > Terrestrial > Soil > Palsa > Peat permafrost | place: Sweden... | reverse complement strand
ACGATCGAAAACAGCAAAACATTGCCGCTGATGTGTACTTCATCGAGCCGCGGAACGGCGGTGCCCGCCCCGAGGCGCAAGAGGGGGAGAGAGAAAAAGGCGAGGGCCACTCCCAACGCGCCGCCCGCAAACGAAAGCACCAAACCTTCGGTAAGAAGTTGGCGCGCCAGGCGCGCGCTGGTGGCTCCCAGCGATTGCCGGAGGGCCATTTCTTTTTCGCGCACGGTCGCGCGCGCCAGTAAGAGGCTAGCGACATTGGCGCAGGCAATCAGCAGTACGAAACCGACGGCGCCGAGCAAAACGAAAAGTGAAGGTCGAACGCGGCCCACGAGATTGTCGGCAGCCGATGTCACATCCAGGGAATGTTTGCCGGAGTCGGCGTTACCGGGAAATTTTTGAGAGTAGTTCTGATTGATGGAGTCGAGTTCGCTTTGGGCGTGGGCCATCGTTTCCCCGGTCTTGAGCCGCGCGAGGATAAAAAGAAATCCGGCACCGGAGCGCAGTTGCACCGGACGGAGGCCGAGAATATCGAAGACGCGCGGAACCCAAACGTCCGGTTCGGGCTGCTGAAAAGGAAAACGGAAATTGGGTGACAGGACGCCAACGATGGTGGTGGATTTTCCGTCGAGGGCGATGGTGCGGCCGAGAACCGCGGGGTCGGCGTTGAAATGGGTATGCCAAAACGCGTCGGAAAGGATCGCCACTTCGGCGCCGCCGATCTGATCTTCCGCGGGCAGAAAGTCACGACCGAGAACGGGCGAGACGCCGAGAACATGAAAGAAATCGTGATTGACCCGGTTCGCGTTGATTTGCTCCGGTTCACCATTCCCGGTCATATTCAGCGTGGTCTGATAAAAAGCGCTGGCACTTTCGAGGGTTTGAGTCTGTTGCTGGATGTGCTCGAACTTCGGGAGGGATAGGGGGACTCCGGTAGTCCCTTTTTCTCGTTCACCGGCCGAAATGCTGATAAGCCTTCCGGCGTTGTGGTACGGCAGCGGACTTAAGAGGACCGTATTGATGATCGAAAAAATTGCAGTGTTGGCGCCGATGCCCAAGGCCAGAGTGAGAATCGCGACGACGGTGAATCCTGGGGCTTTTAGCAGAGTGCGGAATGCATAGCGCAGATCCTGCAAGAGAGTCTGCATGGCGTCACATTCCGCTGGAATGCGAGTGGGTGCGACCTTTCTTTTTCGAGTGTGGACGGCGAGCCGATTTTTTGGCAGCGGCGGGCGGCGCCGGTTTTTGCGCGGGAAGGTCGGAGTTAAAGATGTCGGCGACTGTTTTCCAACTGCCGTCGGCTTGTTTTTTCCAAACCTCGACAAATTTGCCGCGATCCGCAGCTACCGATCCCTTAGGATCGTTGGTCATCAACTGATAGGTGCCGACGACGTAGGCCAGATCGCTGGAATGCGCGACATCTACTTTGGTGGCTTGCCAGGTCAACGAAGTGCCGGAGCCCAGCAGCGCATTCCAGGCTTCGCGAATCGATTGCTTGTCGCTGGCGATCGGAGAGTTGGGAGCAAGGAGCGAAGCATCATCACTGTAGTAACCGACGGTTGCGTCCAGATCCTTGGCCGCAGCGGACTTGGCCCATTGGGCGTCCAGAGCACGAATGGTGGTTTCATCCGCGGCGCGGGTGTCTTTCGGCGTCGACTCGCAGCCTGACGCAATCAGCACCAGCGCGAGACAGGCTGAACCTGCTGCGGCTCGAATCAGGTTTTGCGTGCGGTGTGATGTTTCTTCGGAATGCTTCGCCATGACAAATCCTCCGAACGTAAGAATTTTCGTGCATCAAATCTTAGGTTGAGTCGTGGGACGAGTCAATGAAAGCCGCGACTCGGAGAATCAGAAACGGGCCAATGGCACGATGCCTTTGGTTTCGGTGCAACGATAGGCTTGTCCGGCGGCGAGATCTTTGTAGTCTTCGATGCGGCCGTTGGGCCACTCGATCACGACGCGGGCAATTTTGTCGCGTTTGCCGAGTCCAAATGTTACCGGAAGTTCGGACTGCGACAGGTAACTCGATCCACTTTTCACCAGACGCGATTGGCTGGAGCCGTCGTACTCGATGCACACGCGGGCGCCAATGGCGTCGCGGTTGGACTGAGTGCCGACGAGGGTGAAACGAATACTGTGGTTTCCAGCGAGCTGATCGTTACGGTACAGATACGCCGGGCCATTATTGGTGGTCATCAGTAAATCGAGATCGCCGTCGAGATCGAAATCAGCGTAGGCCAGGCCGCGCCCCACTTTCGCCTGATTGAAACCCTCGCCGACCGCTTGACCTAGCTCACGGAATTTACCCTGGCCGTTATTCAGGAAAAGCTGCGGAGGTTGCGCGTAGCCCACGTTGCCGCGAATGTTTCGGACGGTTTCGTCGATGTGGCCGTTGGCGACGACAAGATCCACCGAGCCATCGAGATCGGCATCGAGAAAGGCGCAGCCAAATCCCAGCGTATTTTGCGACGGGAGCCCCACGCCGGCCTGAATGGCAACATCGTTATAAGTTCCCTTCCCCGCGGGCCGGTACAGGCCAATCATTTCATTGTCGAAGTTCGTGATGGCGATGCCCGCGGAACCTGAGTTGTCGAAATCGGCGACATCAACGCCCATGCCGGCGCGCGCTTTGCCCTCGGCGCTGAAGGCGATTCCCGCTTCGACCCCTACATCTTTGAAAGTTCCGTTATGCAAATTGCGATACAGCTTGTTGGGTTGGGTATCGTTCGCGACCAGCAGGTCGGGCCAACCGTCGTGCTCGTAGTCCAGAAGGGCGACGCCGAGGGATTTGGAACTGGTATCGAAAATGCCGCTCGCCGCAGTGACATCTTCGAAAGTGCCGTTACCGCGATTGTGGAAGAGCCAGCAAGTTTCGCCGCGGTACGCTTCGGGGGTGCAGTAGGTTTTTTGCTTGCCGTCGAGGCTGCAGAAGACGTCATGCTCGGCAGACCACTTCACATAATTGCAGACGAACAGATCGAGAAAGCCATCGCGGTCGTAGTCGAACCATAGCGCAGAAGTGCTGAAACCCGTGCGACCCCCAAGACCGCTGGTACGCGTGACGTCGACGAACGTGCCCTTGCCGGTGTTTTTGAACAGGCGGTTCTGGCCGACGCAGGTGACCAGAATGTCGGGAAATCCGTCGTTGTTGTAGTCGCCGACGGCGACGCCCATGCCGTACATTTCGAGATCGAGGCCAGCGCGTTGGGTGACGTCGGTAAAAGTTCCGTCACGATTATTGCGATAGAGGCGCATGGGGGTTGGCGCTTGTTTGTGGTTTGGCCAGGCCATGCCGTTGATCAGCAGAATGTCTTGCCAGCCGTCGCCGTCGTAATCGAGAAAGGCACAGCCGGAGCCGAGGGTTTCGGGGAGAAGTTTTCCGCCATACGCGCCGCTATTGTGGCGAAAATGAATTCCGGCCGGAGAAGTCACATCCACGAGGCGAAATCCAGGAGATGACGCGGAAGCTGGCGGGGATTGATAGGCATCCGCGATTCGCAATAAGGGATTGGAGGCCAAGGCCGCAACACCGACCAGGAATGAGCGGCGGTTCACGAAATATTCACCAGGCCGTTGCGAATGGCGTAGACGATCAGTTCGGCGGTCTTGTGAATCCCCAGCGCGTCCATAATATTCGCCCTATGGACAGCGACCGTATTGGCGCTGAGATTCAGCTGGTCGGCGATGGCTTTATTGGAGTGGCCGTCGGCGATGAGTTGCAGAACTTCGAGTTCGCGCGCAGTGAGTTTGGAATCACGATCGCCTTTGAGGCCCGGCGGTTTCGTCACGCCCGGACTGAGCACAATTTCTCCACCGGCGACGCGGCGAATAGCGCCGCCCAGGCCCACGTCTTCGGCGTTCTTCAGGATGTAACCGCGTGCGCCAGCATCGATCGCTTGCCGAACCAGCGTGTCTTCGGCGTGCATGCTGAGCATCAGAATGATCTGGCCTGGACATTCCTGGAGAATCGTCTTGGTGGCAGCAAGACCGCTCAGGCCGGGCAGCGCACAATCCATGATGATGACGTCGGGACGAAGCTTGCGAGCCAGGCTGACCGCATCATCGCCATTGCTTGCTTCGGCGACCACCTGAATGTCCGGTTCGTCTTCGAGAATGCGCCGAAAGCCGAGGCGCACAAGATTGTGATCGTCCACCAGCAACACGGATATTTTGGCCGCCTTCCTGGCAGGCTTGCTCTCGATCGTTTTATTCGCCATTTTGCTGATAGTCCTCGCGCGGAACTTTCAGTGTAACTAGGGTTCCCCCTTGCGGCGGCCGCTTAAATTCGATGGTGCCTTTCAATAATTCGGCGCGCTCGCGCATGCCGACGAGTCCGATTCCGTTCCGGCTTACAGACCCGTCATTTCCCTTTCCATGATCTTCAATTTCAAGTTCGAGCGATTCCGCCAAAAAATTCAAACGGACCTGGGCTTGGCGCGCGCCGGAATGGCGAGCCACGTTGTTGAGGGCCTCCTGCAGCACTCGATAGATGTGGACTGAGGAATTCCCATCCACCGCAAACGGTGCACCGGATTTCAAGTAGCTTATGTCAATCCCGGTTTGTTTTTCCACGGTGGGAATGTACCAGTCCAGGGTGCTTTCCAATCCGGTTTCGTCGAGCATTACCGGATGAAGCGCCTGCGACAGGCTGCGCACCTTATCGAGCGTGGTCTGCGCGATGTCGCGCACCTCGCCCAAATCGGCGCGCAAGGGCGAGCCTTCGGGGAGATGGTTGGCGGAGCGCGTGAGCAGCGAGCCAATGGCGGTGAGAATCTGGCCGAACTCGTCATGGAGTTCGCGCGAGATTGAGCGCAGCGTGGATTCCTGTGAGGAAATTAATTTTTGCGCGAGATCGCTGCGCTGCTGCGAAAGATCACCCAGCTGCGCGAAGAGACGGCGATTCCAGCGAATCAAATACAGGCTGGTAAGCAGGATCGCCAGCAGCGTGGCGGTGAGGAACGTATAGACCTGACGCTGCACCCGGTCGTAGATCGCGCGGACTTGCGCCGCGGCCTGCTGCTCGTTTTCATTATTTTGCACCAGGAGTCGCGAAACGGTGGTGCTGAGCGTGGCCTGACGCGCCTGGAGCGTAAGACGAATCTGGGTTCGGGCTTCGGCCTCCTTTCCATCACGCGCGGTGGCAAAGGTGCGGTCGACCGCATTCCAAAATTGCGCGAGAGACTCTTGAAGATATACGGACTGCTGCGGATCACGTTTGGCCATGCTGAACTGATCTTCGACTTGCAGGGCGCTGGTGAGGTCGGTGCGGATGCGCTGGAATTGAGCCTGCCAGGCGATCAGTGGGTAGGGCTCGTCGTTGTCGAGCATGTCCCGCATGGCGAGGCCCAGGGAATTCAGGTCATTCTGAACCCGGAGGAGTTGGAGCGAATCGCGGCGATTATGCTCGACCAAATTGTTTTGCAGTTCGCGCAGCGTGGAAATTTGCCGGGTGATGTACCAGGAATAAGCCACGACGGCGGCGATGGTGATGATCAGCCCGAGAAAAAGCCCAGCAGTGGGAGAAGGCTTGGGCAAAGATGCCATGCGCCGAGAATATAACGCGAAGCGGAATACTGCCAAGGAGCTGGAGACGAAAGCGCGACGAAATATTTAGGCGAAATGCTCCTTGGCTCAGAAATAAAACTTTAATGCGAATTGGACAAATCGCGGATCGCGCGCGCCCTGCACAAACCCAAATTGCGGCGTGCCGAATTCCAACGGCTGAGGCTCTTCGCTAATTTGCCCGGCTGGTTCGAACAAGGGATTGACGTGATTCCATATGTTGAAGAACTCAGCGCGGAATTCGAAGCGCATCTGGTCCTGCACTGGAAACATCTTGAATATGGACAAATCCCAGTTCTGGAAGCCCGGGCCGCGGACGATGTTGCGTCCGGCATTGCCAAACGTGAACGGAATCATATTGTCGACGAAGGCGCACGTATTGAAAACCGTGCCGGGCAGGCATGGCTTACCGTTTTGATTTCCCACAACGTTTGGTCGAACCTCAAAAAAAGCCACGCCACCGCCGCCATCGCTGGAAGATACGTTGGTCGCAGCGTCGGTGATGGTGAACCAATTTCCGGTGGAAGCGGTGGTGATTCCGGCGATTTGCCAATTCCCAATGATTTGATTTTTCAGGCCAGTCGCATCGCCGCTGAATCTTTTTCCGTTACCAAACGGAAATTGATAAATGTAGCTGATCACAAAACGGTGACGAACGTCGAAATCGGAATTGCCGTATTCAAGAAATGGAAAGCGCTGATCGCGAAAGTCGCCGTTATTCAGCGAGCCTAGGGCGGCGCTCGAAGCATCGTCCAGGGCGTGAGCGTAGGTATAAGACGCTTCAAATTGCAGTCCCTTGGAAAATTGCTTCTCCAGGCGAACCTGCAGCGAGTTGTAATTCGAAAAACCGTCGGTGCGAAGCAAGTCGATGCCGGTGTCAAAGACCCCATTACAATTAGGCGGAAAAACGGAGTCATCGCACATCTGGGCGGGGCGCCGCGGCGCAGTGGGACAGTTGTTTGCGCTGTTGGGCGGTGTGGTGCAGAACGTCGCGTCGGGTACCGCTTGATTGCCGTTGTAGAAATTATAGAGGTCCGAACCGTGAGAGCCGGCGTAAGAAACTTCCAGGACTGTTTGGCTCGGCAACTGATACTGAACGCCGAAGTGCCACTGCTGGGTATAAGGTGTGCGAACTTTGGGACTGACTGAAAACAGAATCGGCGTGTTGGGATCGGTGAGGGAAGAGGCTGGAAAGCCCTGGGACAGCACGTTTAGCGGCAAATTCCCGTTATTGGCGGCGCTGATCGAGCAATCGACTTGGCCGAGGTTTGGATTTGCCGAGGACAAGAAGCATGGCGGGTTGAAAGATTGGGTGACAAAAAACGGTGGATTGAAACCCGGACTGGGATTGGAGTAGGGCCCGTTTTCCTGGCCGCCGTAGAAAATGCCGTAGCCGGTGCGCAACACTAGCTTGTCAGTGATTTTGTAGGCCAGGCCGATACGCGGCGCAAAATTGTTCAGGTCCGGAGAGATCAAACCCGCGCTGCCAGTCCGCACGATGGGAATGTTTGCCGCCAGAAACGGCGTCAGTTGGGCGTCTTGCCCCTGGGGCACCACGAGCGAATCCGTGGCAAAGTCGAAATTGGCCTGCTCCTTGCCTGCCGCTTTGATGGTCGTGAACAACTCGTAGCGCAGACCCAAGTTGAAGGTTAGCCGCTCGGTCATGCGAAAATCGTCTTGCGCGTAGAAAGAATAGATTTGGCGGTGATAGTCAACGTTATGGGTGTTGGTGAGGGTCCCACCGTCGGGAATACCCAACAAGAAAGTTGCGAACGCTTCGCCACCGGTGGTGGGCGCAGCGGGATTGTCGGTGAAGTCACTCGCGAAATTGTAGGTGCCGCGGGGGGCGGATGGCTCAAACAGCGTGAATTGTTCATTCCGAACTTCCGTCCCGAATTTCCAGGCATGCCGCCCGTGAATCCAGGTCAGATTGTCGGTGAACACAAAACTATTTTGTTTTTCAATGGCCGGAAGAAACCCAGAACTTCCGATGGTGGCGGTACCATCATTGATGCTGATCTGTGGAAGACCACCCAGGTTTGGGCCGAATGGAACTCCCGGAAAATCGAGTTGCTGCGCGACATTGGTATCTGAGTTGAGCTGGAAGCGATGCGAATTGATTCGGTTATATCCGACCCGGAATTCATTCACTAGATTCGAAGAAAAGACGTGGGTTTCACTGATCGCGACGCTACGGAAGGAATCGTCTTCCGTTCCATCCTGAAAGGCTCCGCCATCCAGCACATTTTGGAACGGTGAGGGCTCGAAGCTCGGCTGAACTTCGTAGCTGAACCGCCCGAAGATGCTGTCTTTGTCTGAGAGCTTGTGATCGACGCGCACATCGAAATTGTCGCGGCTGGCCGTGCGTTTCGGATCGGCAATAAAATTGGCGCCATTAAGATTCGTGTTGGGGGCGGGAAAAAGGGCTGCGAGGCGGGCGGCGAGCGGGTCTATGGATCCGTTCGGAAAAATATTCGTGGGATTGCCCGCTCCGTCAACGCCGATCGGAACGCCGCAGAAACCACTCGGATTCAGCGCGGAAACCTGGGCCAGGCGAGAATTGAAAATTTCTCCCAGGAACGTGGGATGACCGCTGCAATCGAGTGCAATCTGATTCGTGACATTCCCGTTCATGTCCACGGCCATGGCAGGCGTATTCGTCAGAAAGCTGGAAAAATTGCCGCCGATCAGATCCGGCGTGGGCACGAATGAAAGCTGTGGCAGTGCTTGAATAATGCGCAGCCCCTCGTAATCGACAAAGAAAAAAGTCCGGTCTTTTATGATTGGACCGCCAAGGGTCGCCCCAAATTGATTCTGGTGGTACGGCTGACGGCTGGAATCGAAGGCGTTGCGGCCGTCGAGTGCGTCGTTGCGGAAGAATTCGTAAACATCGCCATGAAAGCCATTGGTTCCAGACTTGATGATCGCGTTCAGAATCGCGCCATTCCCACGGCCAAACTCGGCGCTGTACGCATTCGTCTGAACTTTGAATTCTTCGATGGCGTCGACCGACGGCTGAATTACGTACGCCTGGCCAGTCAGAACGTCGCCGAGATTGGAATTGTTATCGACACCGTCGAGCAAGTAGTTGTTCTGCAGAGCGCGAGCGCCATTTGAACTGAAACCGTAACTGGTTTCCACTCGAGAACCTGGTTCACTCGGCACAACGCCAGCGCCGAGCAAAGCAAGTTGGGCGTAGTTACGGCCATTCAAGGGGAGCGTTACGGCCCGATCGCCATTGATGACCTGGCCGAGGTCGGACGTCTCGGTTTCCAACAACGGGCTCTGGGTAGTTACCGTGATGGTTTCGCCGGCCTGGCCTACTTGCAGCGTAACGTTGACCGCCGGATGTTCCTGAACTTCCACCGTCACGGGACCGGCAACAACCGTCTTGAAACCTGCTTTTTCCACGGTGACCTTGTAGCGTCCGACTTTCAGCGGGCTGACCGTGTAGTCGCCCACCTCATTCGTGAGCGTATCGACTTCAGTTCCCCGGTCGACGTCACTTACCCGGACCTTGGCACCGACAACCACTCCTCCCGAAGAATCCTTAACTGTTCCGGCGATGGCGCCCGTATCTTTTTGGGCTAATGCGCCGGGGCAGGACAAAAGAAATAACAGAGCAGAGACCACGACGAACCATCGAAATCCCACGTGTTGCAAATGGCCTGCCGCCCCCCGCAGGTAAACCGGTCGAACCATCGAGAGACTGCGGAACAAATCGGTCACCAATACCCCCAGTCAAAGCTTTTGACCCCGAAACGCCAGTCTGGAGTTAGCCCACCCTCTAAGCCGGTTCGGGAGCTAAGAATGCTCGTCGTGGCTGAGGTAAATAGTCTCATCGTGCGCGTTTGTCAACTATTTTTATCGAATTTGACGTATTTTGTACTTTTATGCATGCTTTTAGGCTGAGTTGTGGCACAATCCCGCTGTTTTGCGGACGCGCTCGCGCGATTAGGGGATTTTCTTCGATGAGCCTGCTGGCGGAGGAACGGCGGTTTCGCATCCGCGAGATTCTGTCGCGGGAACGAAGTGTCACCGCTTCCGAACTGATCCGCACGCTGGGGGTGACCGCCGCCACGATTCGTCGCGACCTGGCGGTGTTGGAACAAGAGGGAGTGCTGGAGCGGTCGCATGGCGGCGCGGTTTCGCGGACGTCCAGCACAAATTTTCAGCCATCGTACGAAGCGCTGGGGCGCAGCAACCGCGCCGAAAAACAAGCCATCGCGCGCGAAGCGGAGCGGCTGATCCTGGATGGCGAGACGATTTTTCTGGAAGCCAGCACTACCGTATTCGAACTGGCGCGGCGCCTGCTGCGTCGCAACCGGCTGAACGTAATCACGAATTCCCCGCCGATCGTGGATGAGCTTCAACGCAGCCAGCACGTTTCGGTGATATCGACCGGCGGTGAACTGCAGAAGGACGTCTTTTATCTTTCCGGAGTTTGGGCGCAGCGTGCGCTTTCGGAAATTCGCGTGGACAAGGCGGTGCTGGGCGTCAGTGCGATTGATCCAGCCTATGGAATTTCCACCGCGAGTCAGGCCGAAGCGCAGATCAAAAAAATGATTTTGAAATCGGCGCGGGTCAGTATCGCGCTGGCCGATCACAGCAAGTTTGGCAATCAGGGATTCGCGTACGTCGGGCCGGTAACCGATATCGATATTCTGGTGTCGGATTCCCTGACCGACCCGCAGTACCTGAGGCCCTTGCGGGAAGCGGGAGTCGAACTCATTCTCGCTGACTTGCGCACACCGGATAGCGGCAGCGATGACACCGAGCACGGCAAGGTCCGAGGGCGTTCGGGCGGCAATAAGCGCTAATCGAAAACAATGCACAAATACATCAGAACTATTTCCGTTCTTTTGCTGGCGGCCGCGATTGTGATGGCTTCTCATGCAGGTCGGTTCGCAGGCGCTTCGGGATGGGTGCCGATCTCCGTCAGCCGGGACGCGGCGGCGGACGACTTGCGGGCGTTCGCTGCTGTCGAGCCGATTGACAGTCACGTCCATGCATTCCAGAGCGATCCCGGCTTCACAGCCATGATCAGCGGCTTGCGACTGCATGTGCTGGATATCACGGTGGCTGACACTCAGGGGATCTACGGCAACCTCGATACGGAATTGGCACGTGCGAAGAGCTTCGTGCAGAGCAGCAACGGCCACGCCAGTTTGTGCGTCACTTTCGATCCATTCAGGTTTCAGGAGAAAGATTTTGCGGGCAACACCGTAAAACAACTTCGGGCGGAATTCGCGGTGGGTGCGGTTGCGGTAAAAATCTGGAAAAATATCGGGATGGAACTAAAAAGGCCGGATGGAAGGTACGTCATGCCAGATGATCCCGCATTCGCACCCATCTATCGCGCGATCGCCGCGGAAAATAAAACGCTCATTGCACACATGGCCGAGCCGACTTCTTCGTGGAAGCCGCTGGATCCGGATAACCCCGATTACGAGTACTACAAGGAAAATCCGGAATGGCACATGTATCTGCATCCAGACCATCCCCGCAAGGAAACGATTCTCGCTGCACGGGATCACCTGCTCGAGCAGAATCCAAAATTGCGAGTGATCGGAGCACATCTGGGGAGCATGGAAACCGATGTGGATGAAATCGCGGAGCGATTCGATCGCTATCCCAATTTCGCGGTGGATATGGCGGCGCGGATGGAATACCTGATGATTCAGCCGCGCGACAAAGTGCGGAATTTTCTGATTAAGTATCAGGATCGTGTGTTGTACGCGACCGATCTGGAATTTCTGAACGGACAATCTGCAGCCGAAGCGGAAAAAGACTGGCGCGAAACGTACACGAGGGATTGGAGATTCCTGGGAACGGATCAAATGCTGCTGTATCGCGGGCGTCAAATTCAGGGTCTGAAATTACCGGAGACGGTTCTGCGCCACCTGTTTCATGACAATGCCGCGCAGTGGATTCCCGGAATACTTCCCTCCAAGTAGATTCGACTAACTTGGCCCAAAGTTAGAGTCGCTGCACTTCGATTTGAGGCAGTAGCGATTTCACCGTAGCCAGTTCGATCCTGCCTGGGGCAATCGCCGAACAGTTTGCGGCGCCGAACGCCGCTGCAAGACGAATCGCGTCTTCACCGGTGATTCCTAGCGTAGCGGCGCGGGCAAAGCCGGCCAGCGTGGCGTCACCTGAACCAACCGCCGAGACAACCTGCAGTTGCGGCGGTTTTGCTTTCCATACGGGTCCGTCGTTGGCTTCGACCCAGATCAGACCTTCACTGCCCAGAGTAATCGCGACGCGGGCTGCGCCGCGTCGAATGATTTCCTGAGCTGCCGAGACCGCTTCCGGAGTGGTTTGCACGGCTTTGCCGATCAGGTCTTCCGCTTCTTGACGATTTACCTTCACAAACTGCGGCTTCGCTTCGACGCTCAGGCGCAAAGCCTCTCCGCTGGAATCGATAAAGCTGGGGAGACCATTCGCCCGCGCAGCTTCGATCAGCGACACATATAAATCGGCACCGACCCCTGAAGGCAAACGTCCGGAGATTGCGAGCAAGCCGCTTTCCCCCGCGTTCTCAATTTCTCTACGACATCTCTGCAAAAATTCCTGGGCCTCGCCGGCGGCGGGCGCTCCGCCCGGCTCGAGAATCTCGGTGATTTGGCCAGAGTCGTCGATGATTTCCAGGTTCACGCGAGTCGGTGCCGAGGACGGCATCGAAACGACGCGGACACCGAGCGATTCCATCTGTGTGACGCATTCCTCTCCGATCGGACCACCGAGGAACGCAATCCATACGGATTTGGCCAGCAAGGCGTGAGCGGCCATGGCCACGTGTGCGGCTTTGCCGCCGGCGAAGCCTTCGGCGCTGGAGGCGCGATTGATGCTACCGGCCACCAAGGACTTCATGCGCAGGCGCCGGTCCATTCCGGGGTTAGCGCTGACGCAAAGGATTACAGGCTCGCGCATAATTTCTTGCTCCCGCGTTAAGTTTATGCCAAGCTATGGACATCGATAACAAATAGTAACAAAAAGTAAGGAATCGAAAGCAAGCTGAAACTCATGCTATCCGAAGAGCGACGGCGAAAAATCCTGGAATTGACGCAGCGCGACGGCCGGGTCGTAGTCAAAGATCTGGCGCGCCGTTTTTCCACTTCGCTCATTACCATTCGAAAAGATCTGGAAGCATTGCACCAAATGGGCCGCATCCAGCGCGCGCATGGCGGCGCACTCCCGCTCGACGCATCCTCGTTGCGCGACCCCACCCTACACGAAAAAGAACAACTGCACCGGAACGAAAA
>Ga0302308_10003311_pt1 | contig 12833 bp, 8 predicted proteins | sample III_Palsa_E3_3_FD_200531 | JGI IMG/M metagenome (GOLD analysis project Ga0302308, IMG submission 200531) | Peat permafrost microbial communities from Stordalen Mire near Abisko, Sweden - III_Palsa_E3_3 | ecosystem: Environmental > Terrestrial > Soil > Palsa > Peat permafrost | place: Sweden... | reverse complement strand
GCACCCGCTCGCACGGCCACACCGCCTGCACCGCCTCGAGGATCGCGGCTCCCGCCAGCACCAGGTCGGCGCGATCGGGGCCGATGCAGGGCTGGGCCGCGCGTTCGGCAGGGGTGAGCGCGGCCAGATGACCGCGCACCCGCTCGCACTCACCGCGCGTCATCCAAAGCCCGTCGACCTTGGAGCGGTCGTAGCGCGGCAGGCCCAGGTGCAGGCCGGCCAGGCTGGTGATCGCGCCCGAGGTGCCGACCAGGTGGGTGCGACCGGTCTCGAACAGGGCGCGCAGCGGCTCGGCCGCCGCAAAGGCCGCGATCGGCGCCTTCACCGCCTCCACCATCTCGCCGAACCAGGCCTCGCTCGCGCCCTCGCCTTCCGGGAATCGCTCGGCCAGGGTCACCACGCCGATCGGGATCGAAAGCCAGGCGGTGATCGGCGGCGCGCGGCCGCCGCGCCAGTCGCGCAGATCGACCCAGGCCAGCTCGGTCGAGCCGCCACCGACGTCCAGCACCAGCGCGGCGTCCGCCTCCGGATCGATCAGGTTCGAGCAGCCCGCGACGGAAAGCCGCGCCTCCTCGCGCGGGCTGATGATGTCGAGCGCGATGCCGGTGCCGGCCTCGACCCGGGCCAGGAACTCCAGCCCGTTCTCGGCCGAGCGGCAGGCCTGGGTGGCGATGGCGCGCAGGCGCACAGGCTGGTGGCGGCGCACCTTGTCGGCGCAGACCCTGAGCGCCGCCAGCGCCCGCTCCATCGCCGCGTCCGAGAGCCGGCCGGACTGGCTGAGACCCTCGCCCAGTCGCACGATGCGCGAATAGGCGTCGACGATGCGGAAGCCGCGCGCCGTCGGCGTGGCGATCAGCAGGCGGCAATTGTTGGTGCCCAGGTCGAGCGCGGCGAAGTGAGTCGGTCCCGGCGCCTCGCGCCCTGGCCGACCGCCTCGAGGCTGGGACGCCGTGAGCGCCTCGGACATGACGATCACCGTCCCCAACTCCGCCAGGCCGCGACGGCCGGGCACGCTCGTTCCTTCAGCAACTTAGCAACCCTGGCAGGCGACCGGAAGACGCGCCCTTGCTCCGGGCGCGGAAGGCTCTACGTTCATCTCCTAGTCAGGGGTGGGGGCGTAAGAATCCGGTCATGAACATGCGAGCCACATCCTCGGAGTGGACGCCGGGCGCGGCGCAACCGGGACCTCATCCCGATGTCGTGCCGGATCTCGCCGACCCGCCCGAATCCTTTCCGATGGCCAAGTTCGGCATCGGCGAGGTGGTGCAGCACCGCGTCTATTCGTTCCGCGGCGTGATTTTCGACGTCGATCCCGTGTTCGCCAACACCGAGGAATGGTGGCAGTCGATCCCGCTGGAGGTGCGGCCGCGCAAGGACCAGCCGTTCTATCACCTGCTGGCCGAGAACGACGAAGGCGGCTACGTCGCCTATGTCTCCGAGCAGAACCTGGTGCCCGACACCTCCGGCGAGCCGGTCGGCAACCCCAACACGGGGCTGATCTTCGACGGCTTCCACCGCGGCCGCTACCATTTGCGCCCGCGCGTCACCCACTGAGCGTGACTCAGTAGTCTTTCCGCCAGCGCACCTCGATCTGCGAATCGCCGCCGGGACCGCCGGCGAGCCTCGAGATCAGTGACACGTCCTTCCGCACCCGCCACTCCACGGCCGCCGGGGCCGTTGGCGCCGCCCGCGATCTCGACATAGACGTTGTTGGTCACGTACTTGCCGCCGGAGACCACCGCCCCGGGGGTGTCGCCGCCCAGCGCCAGCCGATCGAGGTGGGCGAGCGTGCGCAGGTTGCCGGCCACGTCGAAGCCGGCGCCGCCGGCCAGCGAGCTGGCCGCCGAGGCCAGGGTCGCCGCGTCGAGGGGGGATAGCTGCGAGGTCGAGGTGCCGAACAGCACCTGCGACAGCACCTCGTCGCTCGGCAGCACCGGCGTCGAGGTGAGCGTGATCGTTGGCTTCGCCGCCGTGCCCTCGATCCGGATCACGGCGGTGAGCGACGGGTCAGAACGCGTCGCGGTCAGATCTAGCCGAATGCGGTCGGTCGCGCTCGCCAAGGTCACATAGCCGCTCGTGTCGAGCTGGAACCGCTTGCCGGCGAAATCGTAGTCGCCCCGCACCATGTGGGCGGTTCCGGTCAGGATCGGCGCGGCGGTGTCGCCGCCGACGTGCGCGTCGAGCGACAGCTCCACATTCAGGCCCCGCCCCTTCAGGAAGACGCCGCGCGCGGCCTTCAGCGAGACGTCGAGCGCCACGGCCGGCGCATGGCTGGTCACCGTCTGCAGGTGGCCGCCGCCGGCGCCCGGTTGGCGGTTGATCTCGACCACGTCCATCGGCGTCACCCCGGTCGGCGTCGGCGGATTGGCGGCGACGTCGACCCGGTCGATGTTGAGCGCGCCGCTCAGCTTCACCTCGCCCGCGGAGTCGCGGCTGATCGTGGCCACGCCGGAGGCGGCGGCCGTCGCGAGGTCGTTGTCGACCAGGCGGAAGCGCTGCAGTTGCAGCCTGAGGCTGCTGGCGCCGGCCCGCTCCAGGCTGATGCGTCCCTGCCCGGTGATGCTGCCCCCCGAACCGTCCTGGCCGCTGAACTGGCTGACATCGATGGTGCTCTGGTCGAGTTGAGCGGCGAGCGTGACCCCGGTGAGCTTCAGCCCTGTCGCCGACTCGTTGAACTGGCCGCCAGCGATCGTGGCCTCGCCCCGCGCCTGGGGATCGGCCAGGGTGCCGGCAAGCGTGCCGTTGGCGTGGACCTTGCCGGCCAGGCTGCGCTCGCCGCCCATCAGCAGCGTCCACAGCGGCTTCACCTCCCCGTCGGCGGCGAAATCGCCGCGCATCGGCGCATTGCGCACCAGGGCGATGTGGAAGGGCGCGGCGCTCGCCACCGCCGGCAGCACCAGATGGGCGTGGCTGGTGAGCCCCTGGCTGTCGCTGAGCTGGGCGTCCACGGTGAGGTCGCTGCCGGCCAACGTGGCCTTCACCACCCCATCGAGGCCCGGTGTTCCGGTCGCGCCGCGCTCGCCGGCGCCCGTCAGCCGCGCGTCCAGGACGCCGCCCAGCCGAGCGCCGTCGCCCTGCAGCGTCAGGTTGGCGTCGAAGTGGCCGGCCATATCCTGGTCGAGCAGGCCGAGGCCGACGCCGGTCAGCGCAGCCTTCGCCTGCAGCGCGTCCCCGGTCTGGCTGGCCTCGACCTCGGCGCGGCCGCCGCCGACGTCGGCCAACAGGCTCAGCGAGCGCGAATGGTCGCCAAGTTTCAGCACCGCCGGGGCGAGCGTCTTGAAGTCGGCGTCGCGCACCTTGCCGGCGCCTTCGAAGGTCGCGCCGAGGTCGCCGGCCGCGCCGTCGATCAGGCCCGAGCCCGTGGCCCGCCAGCTGCCATGCGAGGAGAAACCGGAGACGTTCACGCTATAGGGCAGCTTCGCCAGCGGCCCGTCGGCCGTCAGGCTCGCCTTCTCGATCAGTAGCCCGCCCTCGCGACTCATGGCGTCGGCGGCGGTGAACTTGAGCTGGGCGCGCGCGCCGCCGGGCGCCTCGGCGATCACCAAATGGCCCGAGGCCTCGCCGCGCGACAGGAAGGCGCCCGGCCCGACGCTCACGGTCAGGTCGGCTGACGAGGGCGCGCCGCGGCGCAGCGACGCCGAGCCGGTGGCGTGGGCGCCGCCGGCGTCGAGGGCGAGGCCAGTGACGTCGATCCCATCGCCGGCGAAGCGGAAGCCGGTGTCGAGGCGGGCGGGGCCGTAGGGGCTGGTCGCGGCCAGGGCGAACACCCCGTTGGTGTCGGCCGGCCCCTTCAGGAAGCTGAGTTTCACATGCGCCTGGGTCAGCGGCATCTGCGGCAGGTCGATCGCGGCGAAATTGGCCTCCAGGTCCGCCCTCGGGCTGGCGAGCGTGCCGGCCAGGTCGCCGGTCCCGTCCGCCGCGCCGGAAATTTCCAGCGGACCCACGTCGACCGGTCCCTTGGCGCGCCAGCCGAGCTTCAGCGCAAGGGACCCGTCGCCGCCGACCGAGCCCGCGGCGTTCGCCTCGCCCGCCGCGCCGGTCAGGTCCGCCCCAGCCACCTGGAACGCATGGCCGTCCCACGCCGCGCGGCCCTTGAGCGCCGGCGAGGCGCCCAGCAACCGGTCGAGATCGGGCGCGCCGCTGGCGAAATCCTTCGCCTGGGCGTCGAAGGTGAAACTCCACGGGCCGCCGCCGGACTGGCCCGCCGTCCAATCGACGCTCATCAGCCCCTTCGCGCCAGCGTGGGCCGCGGCGAAGTTGGAGAACTTGGCCGCACCCTGGAACGAGAGGCCGCCGAGCAGGCCGCGCTGCCCCTGGCCCTGCACCGCCAGGCCCGGCCCGGTCACCGAAAGCGCGCGCATCAGCAGCCGGCCGTCGCCGAGCCACGCGATCTGCGCCGCCGCATGCGGCCGCCCGCCGAGCAGGGCGGCCAGCACGCCGGACCCCTGCCCGCCCACGCCGTCCATCGTCGCCTGCACCGCGAGCGGGCCATTGCCCCAGTCGAGCCGCGCCGGGCCGCTCACCTGTGCGAGTTGGTAGCCGAACGCCGATGGGTTCTGCACCGCCAGCTGGCCCGCCAGAGCGCCGCGATCCGTCCGACCACTGAGGGTTCCGGCGAACCGAGCCGCGCCCATCGCGGGCCAGCCGATCAGCCGCTGCGCCTGGCGCGCCAGCAGCGTCACCGCGACGCCCTTCGGGCCGGCGATCTGGCGTGCGAGATCGGCCTCGCCCGCCGCGGTCACGTCGACGTTCTCCGAGGTCACGGCCAGCGTCAGGGCGTCGAGGCCGTTGGCGGCCTCAGAGCCGGTGATCCGGAACCGCACCTCGGGACCCAGCATGCGCTGGTAGCCGGTCAGCAGCCGCGTGGACGCCAGGGCGATCCGGCCGTCCGCCTCGCCGCCTCGCGGCGTCCAAGCGCCCTGCGCCTGCGCCGGCGAAGCGCCGCCGCTGCGGCTGGCAAGCTGGAAGCGGCCCGCGCTGGTGGTCCCAGTGGCGCTGGCGGAGACGTAGAACGGTTGGTCGGCGGTGAGCCCCGCCGCGCCGGCCAGCGCCCCGCCCTCGGCCTCGCGCACGTCGAGCGCCAGGCGGATGGTTTTGTCGCGGCCAAGATCGAAGACCGTGTCCAGCCGGTCGCCGGCATGAGTCAGGCTCGCGGCGTTGAGATGGCCGGCCATGCCGCCGGCGCGCCGCATCTCGAAGGCGCCGCCCACGTCGTAGAGGCCGTAGCGGGTGCTGAACGCCGGCATCAGCTCGAGCCGGACCGCGATCTTCTGGATTTCAAGCGACACCGGCGAGGCGCCTCCGGCGCCGCCATGCTCCTGCGCCGGGGCGTGCAGCAGCGTCAGCTTCGCGGCGTCGACCTCGTTGATCGTCAGACGACGGTCGATCAGCCGCGGCCAGTCCCAGCGCAGGCGCACCGCGCGGGCGTCGATCCACGGGCCCCGGGCGTCGCTGATCGTCAGTCGGCGGAGGGTGAAGTCGCGCCAGAGATCCCCGTCCAGTCCCTCGACGTGCAGACGGCCGTAGCCGCCGACCTTCAGGCCATTCAGCGTCGATTCCGCCAGCCGCCGTCCCTGCGGCGTGAGCACCCCGAAGCGCACGGTCGCCGCCAGCGCCACGACCAGCAGCACCAGCACGCCGAGCGCGACCAGCACCGTGCGCAACGGCCGGCGCCGCCGGCGTGGCGGAGCGGGCGCCGGCGCGGCCTCGGTCGTCTCAGCGCTCAAAAGCTCTGTCCGATACTCACGTAGAATTCCGCCCAGGGGTCGCCGCTGTGCCGGGTCACCGGCGTGGCGATATCGAAGCGCAGCGGCCCGAAGCCCAGGTTGTAGCGAACCCCCACGCCAGCCCCGACGTCCATCTGGCTGAAGTCCGGGACGAAAGTTGGGCCGAGCGAACCGGAGTCGACGAAGGCCACCACCCCCCACGGCCCGGTGACGTGCTGGCGCAGCTCGAACGAGGACTCGAACAGCGAGTCGCCGCCAAGCGGGGTCTGATACGAGGTGCCGACGGCCAGTTGCGGACCCACGCCCTGATAGGCGAATCCACGCACCGAACCGCCGCCGCCTGAGAAGAAGCGCCGATCGGCCGGTACGTCCGGAATGTCGCCGCCGACGATCGAGCCGAGCTTGAACCGGGCGGCGAGCACGGTGTCGTCATCGGCGCCGAACGGCAGGTAGCCGCTGACTTGGCTCTCGAGCTTCAGATAGGGCAGCGTCCGATCGCCGGTGACGTAGGTGGGATCGGCCTCGGCCTGCAGTCGCCATCCGCGCGTGGGATTGAGCGGGTCGTTCGATCTGTCGAGCGAGAAACCGCCGGTCAGCGAATAGATCAGCAGCTTGAGATTCTGGCCCACCGCCGTGCCGTTCGGATTGATGGCGATATTCTCGCGCGTATCGACGGCGTCCACCGCCGCGCCGTAGTTGATGAAGGTGGTCTTGGTGAAATGCAGTTGCGCGCCGATGCGCAAGCCGACGCCATCGTCGTCGTAGGCCAGCGTGTCGTCGCCGTAGACGTCGCCGCCGATCTGGAGCGTCTGGTCCGGCAATACCCAGTCGGGAAGGTCGAGCTCCCCGTCGAGCTTCTGCTGAATCTGCGCCAGCCGGCCGGTGAAGATCACCGTGTCGGCTGCCCCAAGCCGATTGTAGAGGATATATTTCGCGTCGATGCCCGCCCCTTCGCTGGTGGAATAGCCGCCGCCGAGCTCGAGCGTGTGCGGCGGCCGGTCGGCCACACTGACCACCACCGGCCGCTCGCCGTTGACGGCTTCGCCCGGCGGGGCGATGGCGACGGTGAGCGAATTGAACACCCCCGAGTCGCGCAGACGCTGCTCGAGCTTCGCCACCTTCGCCGGATCGTAGATCGTGCCGTCCTTCCACGACTTGAGGCGGTTGATCCATTTCACGTGGGTCCGCCCGTGGGCGACGATCTTGATGCCATCAAGGCGGACCAGGCTCCCGGCCGCGAAATGCAGGGCCGGCTCGAGCGTATGGCTGTCGTGATCGACGATCACATGGCGCATGTTGACCGCAGCGTCGGCGTAGCCGTGCTTGCGCAGCACGGCCTCGATGCGCCCCTCGGCCGCCAGCACGTCCTCGGCTCGACCCGGCGCGCCCGGCTTGAGCGCCATCGCCTTCTCGGCCGCGGCGACCGTGTCCGGGTCCGGGGCGCCGTCGTCCCAGACCACCTGGCTGTTGGCGAGGCTCGAACGCGGGCCCGGCGTCACCTTGACGATCGGCGACGGCGCGTCGCCCTCGCTCACATCGGGCTCGACCGTATAGTCGTAGTAGCCTTCGGACCGCAGCACCGCGATCGCCGCCTCGCCGGCCTCGCGGGCGCGGCGGCGGGCGTCGACGCGGCTGGCCGGACGGATCTTGGAGACGCCGACGGCACGCTGAATCTCGAGCCTGAGGGCCCGGTCCATGTCGCCCTGGATCACAGCCTTCGGCACATCCGCCAAGGCGGCGCTCGGCGCCAGGAAGATCAGACCGATCGCCGTACAGGCGACAGCCACGGCTTGAGCTGGTCTCACACGCCGACTTTCTTCCGATCCCCCGAAGGAGTCCTTAGTGCGCGTCGCCTAGACTGTCACCAGACTAGAACGCCGCGCTCGACACGGCTCGCCGGCCGCTGGCGGCCCCGCCCAGGCGCAGCAAGGCCGGCGCGAGGCGGTCAAGCCCCACGCCGGCCCATAGCCGTCGCGAAAAACGCGGGCGCCTAGGCGCCGCGCAGATCGACCGCCGACTCGCGGCCGGTCTTGCGGTCGCGCTGCAGTTCGAAGCCGACCTTCTGGCCTTCAGCGAGGCTGCCAAGGTCGGAGCGCTCGACCGCGGAGATGTGGACGAACACGTCCTTGCCGCCGTTGTCGGGCTGGATGAAGCCGTAGCCTTTTTGGGAGTTGAACCACTTCACGGTTCCGGTAGCCATTTAGTTCCACCTTTCGGGGTGTTTGGAGGGTGCGAGAGAGCTGTTGGCGGACTCGCGGTAGATCAAATTCTCGAAGGGCGGAGCCGGGCCAGAGATCGGGTTCACATCCGAGCAAAGGGTAGACAGCCGAACCAAAGCGAAATTCGACAGCAGCGAGATAGAGGATTTCTCCGCCGCTACAAGCTGTACAGCGATGATTTTTCGGCGGGCCAGCGCGCAGCGAACGCTCAGATCACGTCCGCGACCGGCGCGCCCGGAACCTGCGGCGGCCGCGCGGCGACGCGGGCCAACAGCCGCTCGACCAGTTCCTCGGGGTTGTCCGCGACGACGATCAGGTCGTGATCCTCAGGGGAGATGAAGCCCTCGGCGTCGACCTGGCGGATGAACGCCAGCAGCCGGTCGTAGAAGCCGGCGACGTTCAGCACCCCGATCGGCTTGGCCTGGATGCCGAGCTGGGCCCAGGTCCAGACCTCGAACAGTTCCTCGAAGGTGCCAAGGCCGCCCGGCAGGGCGATGAAGGCGTCGGAGAGCTGCGACATCAGCGCCTTGCGTTCGTGCATGGTGTCCACGACGTGCAGCTTGGTCAGCTCGGTTCGCGCCGACTCGGCCTCGGCGATCGAGTGCGGAATCACCCCGATCACCTCATTGCCCAGCGCGAAGGCGGTCTCGGCCAGCACGCCCATCAGCCCCAGCACATTGCCGCCATAGACGACGCCGATGTTGCGCGCGGTCATCACCCGGCCGAGCTCGGCGGCGGCCTCGCGATAGGCCGGCAGGCGGCCGAAACGCGACCCCATGAACACGCAAAACCGCATCTCGCCTCCGATGAACCCGCGGGCAAACCAGCTATTTAGGCCCCACGCCCGCCGGCTCATAACGCCCTCGCGCGGGCCGCGCTTCCCTCGCCGCCGGAACTTTGCACAAATGATGGGCGCTGGCGCTCGTGGGCGAGTCGATCCCCAGCGGCGGCTTGCCGGGTCAGCTCTGGCCGGCGGAAAGAGAAAGGACGGCGTTGAGCCCGGAGCGATGAGTCCAGACACCCCCGTGGCCAGAGACGCGACCGTCGAGGAACCACTGCCGCTGATGCAGGCCGCCTACCTGCCCGGTCGCGCCTACGATGAGATGATCGCCTCCGCCGGCGTGGTACGGCCGCATTACGAGGTGCTGCAGGACCGCATCGCCAGCCTGGGCGCCGAGGAGCTGGGCGAGCGCCAGCGCACCCTGGAACGCTCGTTCCTGCTGCAGGGCATCACCTTCACCGTCTACGGCGCCGAGAGCGCCACCGAGCGGATCATCCCCACCGACCTCTTCCCGCGCATCATCCCAGCCGACGAATGGGCGACGATCGAGACCGGGCTGACCCAGCGGCTGACCGCGCTCAACGCCTTCCTGGGCGACATCTACGGCGAGCAGAAGATCCTGATGGACGGGGTGGTGCCGCGCGACCTGGTGCTGGGCGCAGCCTCGTACCGGCGCGAGATGCAGCACCTCTATGTGCCGCACAACGCCTACGCCAACGTCTGCGGCAGCGACCTGATCCGCGGCGAGGACGGCGCCTTCGTGGTGCTGGAGGACAACCTGCGCGTCCCGTCCGGCGTCTCCTACATGCTGGCCAACCGCGACGCCGCCCGCCGCACCTTCCCGGGCGTCTTCTTCCAAGCCGGCGTGCGGCCGGTGGAGCGCTACCCCGACCTGCTGCTCGCCACCTTGAAGGCCATGGCCAGCGAGTGGCGCAGCGACCCGCAGGTCGTGGTGCTGACCCCTGGCGTCTACAATTCCGCCTACTACGAGCACGCTTACCTGGCGCGGCTGATGGGCGTGCCGCTGGTCGAGGGGCGCGATCTCGTGCTGCACGACAACCACGTCTTCATGCGCACCACCTCGGGCTTGCGTCGGGTCGACGTGATCTATCGCCGCGTCGACGACGACTTCATCGACCCCCTCACCTTCCGCCGCGACTCCTCGCTGGGCGCGGCGGGCCTGTTCAACGCCTACCGGGCCGGCAATGTGATGATCTGCAACGCCCCCGGCACCGGCGTCGCCGACGACAAGGCTGTCTACGCCTATGTGCCCGACATCATCCGCTACTACCTGGGCGAGGAGCCGATCCTGCCCAATGTCGAGACCTTCCTCTGCCGCGAGCCCAGCCAGCTCTCGCACGTGCTGGCCAATCTCGACAGCCTGGTGGTCAAGGCGGTGGGCGCGTCGGGCGGCTACGGCATGCTGGTGGGTCCGCACGCCTCGGCCGAAGAGCGGGCGACCTTCGCCGAGGCGCTGAAGGCCAATCCGGACAACTACATCGCCCAGCCCACCATCCAGCTCTCCACCGCGCCCTGCCTGGTGGATGGGCGGATTGAGCCGCGGCACGTCGACCTGCGCCCGTTTATCCTCTCCGGCGACAAGGTGGTGGTGACGCCGGGCGCCCTGACGCGAGTCGCGCTGCGTCGCGGCTCGCTGGTGGTGAATTCCAGCCAGGGCGGCGGCTCCAAGGACACCTGGGTGCTCGCCGAGGAGACGCGCGCATGATGCTCGCGCGGGTCGCCGACAGCCTCTACTGGATCGGCCGCTACATCGAGCGCGCCGAGCACGTCAGCCGGCTCTCGGCGGTGATGCTGAACGCCACCCTCGACCGCACCCAGGGCGCGGTGCAGACCGGCCGCATTGGCTTGGCCGCCCTCGGCGAGCCCGACTCCGGCCGCGCCAACCAGACCTATCTCGCCGCCCACGATCTGGCGCTCGACCGCACCGACTCCGGCTCGGTGGTGGTGTCGCTGGCCCGAGCCCGCGAGAATGCCCGCCAGGTGCGCGACCAGATTACCACCGAGACCTGGGAACGGCTCAATCTGCTCTACCTGCGGATCATCGGCCCGGAGGCCGAGCGCGCCTTCGACGACGACCCCGCCGGCTTCCTGCAGGAGATCATCGCGGATCTGCACCTGTTCAAGGGCGCGGCCGACACCACGCTCAGCCATGGCGAGGGCTGGCGCTTCCTGCTGCTCGGCGTGCACATCGAGCGCGCCCAGCTGATCGCGCGGCTCTTGGAAGTCTGCTTCAGCGACGGCAAGACGCCCGCGGTCACCGAGCCGATCGCGCTGATGAGCGTGCTGCGCATGGCCTGCGCGCTGGAGCCCTACCTGAGGGTGTACACCGCCGACATCAATTCGCGCTTCATCCTGGAATTCCTGCTGTTCGACGAGGATTTCCCGCGCTCGGTGCGCTTCTGCACGGCGCGGATCCAGGAGCTGCTTGGCCATCTCGGCGGTGAACTCGGCGTGCGCCGCTCCGACGCGCTCAGGCTTGCCGGCCGGCTCGACGCGCGGCTGAAATACGCCGACGTCGGCGAGGTCGAGGCCACCGGCGCCAGCGCCCTGCTCACCGCCGTCGCCGCCGAATGCGCGTCGATCCACGAGGCGATCTACGCCACCTTCGTCGCCTACCCCCTTGAACTGGGCCTCCCGGCGTGAGCGTTTCCCCTCCCCCGCACAGGGCCCGCTCATCCCGGCGGAAGCCGGGACCCAGGCAGGCGTCCAGACTCGTCTCAGCCTTGGAAAAGATGAAACACGAAGGTCACCAAGGTCACAAAGATCACCAAGGACTTCGTGGTCTTCGTGCCCTTTGTGTCCTTCGTGTTGGACTGTTTTATCGACCTGCCTGGGTCCCGGCCTTCGCCGGGATGAGCGGACCTGCGCGGCCCGGAGTGACCTGATGCTGCTCGAAGTGCGCCACGTCACCCAGTACCACTACGCCGAACGGGTGCGCGAAAGCGTCATGGAGCTGTGGATGCAGCCGCAGAAGTCGGCGACCCAGCGACTGCTAAGCTTCGAGCTGGAGACCGATCCGGGCGCGCAGCTGTTCTCCTACGCCGACAGCTTCGGCAACGCGGTCTACCACTTCGACGTGCCGCAGCCGCACGACCGGCTGGAGATCATCGCCCGTTCCGCCGTCGAGACCCAGCCGCCGCCGCAGTTGCCCGAGGCGCTGGATCGTGGCGAGTGGGACCGGCTGCGCAGCGACTTCATCCAGGGCGAGTGCTTCGATTTCCTGCGCCCGCATGGCTACGCCGCCCGCACCGAGGCGCTGGAAAAGTTCATCCGGGAGAAGGGCATCGAGGACCTGCGTCGCCACGACCCGCTCACCGCGGCGCGCGAGCTGAACCAGGTGATCTACGCCGCTTTCGACTACCAGCCCGGCGTCACTGAGGCCGACAGCCCCATCGACCTGGCGCTCGCCGAGGGCCGCGGCGTCTGCCAGGACTTCGCCCACGTCATGATCGCCATCTGTCGCGACTGGGGCCTGCCGGCGCGCTACGTCTCCGGCTATTTGTTCACCAACCGCGGCGAGGGCTCGGACCGCTCCGACCCTGACGCCAGCCACGCCTGGGTCGAGGTCTTCCTGCCGTCGCTGCGCTGGGTCGGCCTCGATCCCACCAACAACATCCTCGCCGGCGAGCGGCACGTCTGCGTGGCGATCGGGCGCGACTATGGCGACGTGCCGCCTTCGCGCGGCGTGTTCAAGGGCGAGACCGAGAGCCAGCTCGCCGTCGGCGTCTCCGTGCGCCGCGCCCGCGCCGCGACGACCGACCCGGAGTTCCTGCGCCTCGCCAAACCCGCCTTCGCCGGCGGCCAACCCCGCCGCCGCACCTCGCTCACCGGCCTCGTGGACCAGCAGCGTCACCAGCAGCAACAACAGTAATTCACCTCTCCCAAAGGGAGAGGGAGGGGCCCGCGCCGCAAAGCGGCGTGGGAGGGTGGGCTACGTTCTCACCAATTCAAGCTCCCGCAAAATCGGATCCCCAACCCCAACCGGGTTCGTCAGCACATCGTAGTTGTCGAACCGGACGACGCGCCAGCCGCACGCTTCGAGCACCTCCGTGCGCGCAGCGTCATAGGCCGCACGATCCTGATGTT
>Ga0302308_10003305_pt1 | contig 12847 bp, 10 predicted proteins | sample III_Palsa_E3_3_FD_200531 | JGI IMG/M metagenome (GOLD analysis project Ga0302308, IMG submission 200531) | Peat permafrost microbial communities from Stordalen Mire near Abisko, Sweden - III_Palsa_E3_3 | ecosystem: Environmental > Terrestrial > Soil > Palsa > Peat permafrost | place: Sweden... | reverse complement strand
AGCTTGGTCCAGTCGAGCTTCTGGTTCTCTGCCGTAACCGCATTCGTTCGTGGAGTCGCATCAGCTGTCCAGTTCCCCATAGTCAAACTTGCCTCCTGGGCGCACCCAGTTTTTCCTAGCGAATCTGTTCGCCTTACAACTTCTGTGCTTCTCAGGATTTCTATGCTGCTCAGGATGAGCAATTCTGTTCGTTGAGCTTCGAGTGGACGGGAGAGCGGGCCTGATGGTTCACTCCCAAAATCCCATCGGCTAAGAATAGAAAACATGGGGTGCAAACTATATCCCCCGAAAGCTGTATCCGAATGCAACGTTACCCCGGTTTGAAATCACAATAGGTGTACGCAAGGCGAATTTTCAGTAGATTTCTTCTGTCGCTGTGAACTGCAACAAGAACTGCGCAATTGTGCACAATTGCCTGCTGGCGCTGCGATTACTTTGTCGTTCCTGACGATGAGGGGCCGGTATGAGCAATTCAGGTCTGCAAACCCTTGGCCCCAGGGTCAACATAAGTACAGTACGTGGAGGTTTTCTATGGCAGCAACAGCAGTGGGACTTTTCGCAGACTCAGGCGTCGCAGACGCAGTAGTGGATGCGTTGCGCGCGCATGGCCTTCCATCGAAGGGAATACGCACCCTGGCTCAGCCTATAGACTTTCCCGTGAGCAGCTCGACCAGCACGCCGGCAACCAACTTCACTGCAGAACTGGCGCGAGATTTGCGCTCCATGGGCGCTGAGGATGATGTATGCAACGCATACATCGCTGGAGTGAAGGACGGAAATGTTCTCGTATTTGCCACCGGCTCGCTGGAGCAGGCAGACGCGGCGACCGCAATCATGAATCAGTACACAGCTCTTGAGATCGAAGAGTATGCCGGATCGGCACCAACTCTGCCCGGCGTTCACTACGGCGAAGTCGGGCCGCATGATGCAAGCTCGAAGAGCGATCGCGCCCGTGCCAAGGGCGATGGAGCGCGGTTGTTTTCGTGGTAAGTATCAGTCAGTAGTGGACCATTTGCCTGATGCCACGACTTACATAAGGCGCAACGCATCGACGTCCACTATTAGATTACGCCGGGGAATTCCAGCCTCCTCGGCGTGCGCCAGCACACCGCGCAAGGCAGCGTTCAACGCCTTGCGCGAGCTGGCCTTCAGGATCATGTGAAAGCGATATGTCTCCTTGATGCGCGCAATCGGCGCAGTACATGGGCCCAGCACGCGCACACCATCAGGCGCTGTCTTCGCAAACCACTTCCCCAGCGTGGCGGCCCATCCAGCTGCTTCTTCCATCCGCTTTGACTGGATGAGGAGATTGGCCAGCACGCCGAACGGTGGATAGTGCATCCAGCGGCGATACTTCAGCTCCCGCGTTACAAAGCTTGCGTAGTCGTGCGTGGAGGCCGCGAGGATTGCGTAGTGATCCGGATGATAAGTCTGGACCACAACGCGCCCCGGCAACACGCCGCGACCGGCGCGGCCGGAGACTTGCGTCATCAATTGGAAGACGCGCTCCGCAGCGCGAAAATCCGGCATGGAGAGCGCATGGTCGCAGCCTACTACTCCCACCAGAGTTACACCGTGGACATCGTGACCCTTGGCGATCATCTGCGTGCCTACGAGCAGGTTGATTTCGCCGGAGTGGAGACGGGCCAGAAGCCGTTCCATGTCATAGCGGCCGCGCACGGTGTCGCGATCCATGCGGCCGATGCGGGCTGAAGGAAAAATCTCCTGCAATCGCTCTTCGCCTTGTTGCGAGCCTGCGCCGAGGTAGTACAAGTGCTCGCTGTCGCACTTTGGGCAGCGCTTGGGGACGGTGCGACGGAAGCCGCAGTAGTGGCACTCCAGGCGCTGCCCGGCGCTGGCGGTTGCTTCTTCTGAAGCGACTGGCTTGTGATGTGTCAGGCTGATGGCGCAGTTCTGGCACTCCAGCTTTTCGCCGCAGGCACGGCACATAGCCACGAATGAATAGCCGCGCCGGTTGAGCAGAATCATCGCCTGCTCCCCGCGATCAAGCGCTGCCTGCGTTTCAGTAATGAGGAGACGGGAAAAGAGATGTTCCTGACCGGTTTGCTGGAATTCCTGGCGCATATCGACCAGTTCGACGCCGGGCAATGGACGGTTCAGCACGCGCTTGTCCATCGCGATGCGCTTGTACTTGCCAGCCTCAGAGTTCTGCCAGCTTTCAAGCGAGGGCGTGGCCGAACCGAGAACCACAGGAGCGCCGGCGAGCTTGGCGCGCATCACGGCCACATCGCGGGCGTTGTAGCGAGGCGTTTCTTCCTGCTTGTAACTCTGGTCGTGCTCCTCGTCGACCAGGATCAGGCCGAGATTGGGCACGGGCGCAAAGATGGCAGAGCGGGTGCCGACGACGATGGGCGCTTCGCCACGCTGGATGCGATGCCACTGCTCAGAGCGCTCAGCCGGCGTGAGCGCGGAGTGCAGCAGGGCTACGCGATCGCCGAAGGTGGCGTCGAGTTGCGCGGCAGCTGCGGGCGTCAGGCCGATCTCCGGAACCAGCAGAATCGCGCCCTGGCCGCGGTCGAGCGCGCGCTGCATTGCGGCAAGGTAGACCGCTGTCTTGCCTGAGCCGGTGACGCCGTGCAGCAGGAAGGGCTGAAAGCCTTCTGCTGTGGAAATGGAGGCCAGTGCTTCCATCTGCGGCTCATTCAGCGCATGGGCTGGATTGATGTGACCGATGCCGCTGAGGCTAAAACCTGCGGGTCGCTCGTCGATCCGGACGAGGCCGCGGCGGACCAGTGTTTGCACGGTGCTTGCCGAAGCTCCCTTGTCATAGAGGGCGGTTAGAGGCAGCTCACCGCCGCAGGCTGCGAGTTCGGCGAGGATCGCCTGCTGTTTTTCGGTTAGCGTGGGCAGGCGCGTCTCAGGAAGCAGCACGGCGATGCGCTCGACGCGGCGCGCATCGCGCTCAACGGCAGTGTTCTCGCGGACGATCCACTTCTTGCGCAGCATCGCAGTCAGCAGCGGAAGGCTGGCTGCCGTAGCGGTGCGCAGGGTGCTCAGTTTGACTGCCTCACCATCAGCCAGGCGCGTTAGAACCTTCTGCTCAATGTCTTGCTCTTCCGGGGAGAGTTTGCTCTTGTGGTGCTGGCTACCGCCGTCATGCGAGCTGGCCAGCACGTCGCGCCCGCTATCGGTGATGCGGTAATAGACAGTGCGGCGGACCTCGGCCATGAGCGGCAACATGCCGCGCAGGACTTCGCCCAGAGGAGCGAGATAATACTGGCCCATCCATCGGGCCAGCTCCATCAACTGGTCTGAGAGCAGCGACTCCGCGTCCAGCACGGTCTCGATCGGCTTGGCTTCAAATTCAGTTGGAGCTTTGGAATGCAGCTCCATCACAACGCCGATCAGCTTTTCATTGCGGAAGGGCACGATTACCCGGCAGCCGGACTGAGGCGCCGCGCCTGCGCCAAGAAGATAGGTGAAGGTCCGGTCCAGGGGGATGGGAAGCGCGACTTCACAGTAGATTGGCGGAGTGGTGGACATGGCGGCCAATCCTCAGTGTAGGGGATTGGGTTGGCGGCCTGAACTGGACCGGAATCGGGCCGGTACCGGACTGATATCGGATCGCAGGGCAATCGCATGAACGTGCAAGAAGCTAAGACAAGGTTCCCCAAACCAACCGCCAAACCCATTGAAGCCCATCCATTCCAGCGCCTTGCCCCATTTGCGTGGAATTAACCATGTTTGGCGTACAATAGAGATGTAGCTGGGAGTCCACACCCCGGCGGCATTCCCAGTCATCCTAACCTTCACTGCGGATTTGGCATTCATTCGCAGCCCTGACGTCCCGTCCGGTCGTGCGCAAAAGTGTCGCAAATCACTGGCTAATCGCGCCATACGAGCACCGAAAAATCTAGCAAGTCATTCATTCTATTGGAGATGAATCTGGAAAACAATACCCACCCCCGGTTTTTGGCCGGTTTGTTCGTTTTTCGGCAATCCAAGCCACGTTTTTCGTTCATGCAATTGCCCTGTACCGGACCGGTATTGCACCAGCAGGGCTGGGTCTGCGCGTATACAATCTGTTGCTGATGAAAAAACGCAGTTCCAATCCCATTCCTCCCGTTCCGCCTCCGTCCAAATCTTCCGCTCGCGTCGCTGAGGGTCCAATCACCCTGTCAGTGGACATTGGCGGCACCGGCATCAAGATGATGCTGCTCGACCCGGTCGGCAAGCCTATTTCAGACCGGATGCGAGCTCTGACCCCGACCAATCCCACGCCGGAACGCGTGCTCACAGTGCTCGGGCAGATGCAGGCGCAGCTTGGCGTATTCGACCGCGTCTCCGTGGGATTCCCGGGCGTCGTGAAACATGGTGTGACGATCGCCGCGCACAACCTTAGCCCCAAGTGGGCTGAGTTTCCGCTTGAGGAGACGCTGGCCAACATCTGGAAGAAACCTGTCCGGGTGGCCAATGATGCTTCTGTGCAGGGCTATGGCGCGATTTACGGCAAGGGCGTGGAGCTTTGCCTCACGCTGGGCACCGGCTTAGGCTCTTCCCTGTTTACCGGCGGCCACCTCTGCCCAGGTTTGGAGTTGGCTCATCATCCGTGGCGCAAGGGCAAGACTTACGAGGAGTTCCTGGGCATCCGCGCGCTGGAAAAGCACGGCAAGACTAAATGGAACGAACTGCTTCAGAAGGCCATAGCGCAGACCTTTCAGCTCTTTAACTGGGATTATCTGCATCTTGGCGGCGGCAACGCGAAGCACATTACGTTTGAATTGACGAAAAATATGCGCATCGTGCCCAATGAAGAGGGATTGCTGGGCGGCGTGGCGCTTTGGCGAAATGAGCCGTCAAGCTAGGACCGGCCAAGACCAGCTAGGATTTACTCGCCCGCATCGCCGCCGATGGCATATGGTTGTGTCTACCCATTCGGATGGATAGACCGGCGCAATGACGACACGTGAAATGAACACGCCTGACGCGCGATTCCGCCGCTTTGCTGTGGCCGGCGCCGTCGCGGCTTTGCTCGCGGTCATTTTTCTGCAGATGGCCGTGATGGCGCGCGCGAATTCAGCTACCTGGGACGAGCCGGATCATATCTACTCCGCATACATGCAGGCGAAGCATGGAGACTTTGGGCTCAACCCGGAGCATCCGCCGCTGATGAAGTTTCTTGGCGCGCTTCCTCTGCTCAGGATGCATTTCACCATGCCTCCTACTAGGAACGATCTGCCTTACCGGCTTCAGGAAGCCATTGGAGGCAGAGACTTTCTGTTCCACAGTGACGCGAATACGATCCTGTTCCGTGTTCGACTGGCGACCTCAGTAATCACGATCCTTCTGGCGCTGATCGTGTTTCTGGCCGCGCGAGAGATGTTCGGCACGGGCGCGGGGATCATTGCGCTGAGTCTGATTGCCTTCGATCCGACGCTGCTGGCGCACTCTGCGCTGATGACGACCGATGCGGGCCAGGCATGCTTCATGTTCTGGTCGATCTATGCCTTCTACCGCTACGTCAAGTCGCCGTCGATCGCGCGGTTGGCGGTGGTTGGCCTGGTGACAGGAGTTGCGCTGGCTTCCAAGCACAGTTGCGTGCTGCTGTTTCCGATGTTCCTCTTGCTGATTGTTGTCGAAGTGTTCTGGCCGCAAGAGCCGCAAGAGCCTCTGAGCGAGCAAGCCGTCAGCCGGGGAAGGCGCACTCTGCGCTATGCAGCGGCGTTCGCAGCGATTGCGATCGTGTCGGTTGGCGTGCTGTGGGCATCCTACGGATTTCGCTACGCGGCGCGACCGGATGGGCAGAACGGGCAAGCCGGGCTACAGCTGAATCCGCCTTTGACGGTGCAGCTAACCCAGGTTCCCAGCGCCGCTGAAGGAGATGTGCTCGCGGCCGCAGCCACGCTGCACCTGCTGCCTGAGTCGTACATCTACGGCATGGCTCATGTGCTGATTCAGGCGAAGATATTTAACAGCTATCTGCTGGGCACGATCTACCCTCATGCGGTCTGGTTCTATTTCCCCATCGCGATGCTGATCAAATCCACGCTAACCTTCCTGATCCTGCTCGGGATCTGCGTGTGGGCAATCGCGACGGGCACGCTGCGCGCGCGGCGCGAAATTCTCTTCATGACCGTCCCAGCTGCGGTCTATATGGCCTTTGCAATGACCGGAGGCATGAACATCGGCGTGCGGCACGTCCTGCCGATTTACGTCTTTCTCTCCGTTTTGATCGCCGGAGCGGCGTGGAAGCTGGTGCAGAGGGATCGCCGCTGGCTTTACGCGGTAGTGATGCTGCTGGTGCTTCAGGCCGTGTCGGTGCTGCATGCGTTTCCGGCGTATATCTCGTATGCAAATGAGGCGTTTGGAGGACCCGCGCACGCTCACGATCTGCTCAGCGATTCGAGCTCCGACTGGGGCCAGCAACTGAAAGCCGTGAAGCGCTACACGAATACACACGGCATCCAGAACTGCTGGTTTGCTTACTTCGGCCAGGGGATTGCGGATTACAGCTATTACGGCATTCCGTGCAAGACTCTGATCACTGCCGATTCGCTGTATTTCGATGGTCCGCACGATGTGCCGGCGGCGATCGACGGCCCGGTCTTCATGAGCTCGGGCGTGCTCTCAGGATTTGAGTTCGGCCCCGGCGCGTTGAATCCTTACCGGCAGTTCCAAAAGCTTAAGCCAGTGGCGATGATCGATTACGGCGTCTTCGTCTTCGATGGACACTTCGATATTCCACTCGCCGCTGCTCTGAGCCATGGGCAAAAGGCAGGCCTGCTGATGGCTCAGAAGCACGTTCCGGAAGCGCTCGCTGAAGCACAGCAAGCCGAAGCTCTGGCGCCCGACTCGGCCAGCGTAAATGCCACCATGGGCAGAGCGCTCGACGCAAGCGGCCGGGCGCAGGAGGCGCTCCCGTACTACCAGAAGGCGCTCACGCTGGCGCAAACAGTCGAGCCCCAGTTCCAGCAATCGCTGATACACGGACTCGAAGCGCGTCTGAGGGCAGCGCATTAGGTGGTTTGCGCGTTGACGGTTTGGGATCAGGTGGTCGCGGCAGAAGTCTTTGTGGTCAGCGTGATCCCCAGTACGTTCATGACTGCAAGCGTGGTCTTCAGGGTCGGATTTCCTTGTGCGCTGAACGACCGGTAGAGTTGTTCACGAGATAAGCCGGTCTGGTGCGCGATTTCCGCCATGCCTTTGGCACGCGCGACCACGTCCGGCGCATGAGAAATGTAGCCGACATCGTTGGTTTGAAAAGCTTCCGCCATGAAGACCGCGATTGCTTCATCCGAGACAAGGTCTTCGGCTGGATCGTAGTTAGTGAGTTTCTTCTTCATCCTGATCCTTCCATTCGTTTGCCAGCCAACTACTTGCGGGCGGGTGGCGTGAGGTCGAGTTCGCGCATGGCGATTTGGAGATCTGCCCACGCATGTTTTTTTTGGTTAGGGTCGCGGAGCAGGAAGGCTGGGTGATAGGTGACGATCAGCTTGGTGCCGCGCAGTGGATGCACCACTCCGCGCCAGGCTGCGAGTGACCTCTTTTCGCCAGTGAGGTAGGTTACGGCTGTCTGGCCGAGGGCCACGATGACTTTGGGGCGCACGACGTCGATCTGGCGGAAGAGGAATGGCGAGCAGGTGTGGGCTTCGCCCGGCTCAGGCATGCGATTACCGGGTGGACGGCACTTGACCACGTTGGCGATGTAGACCTGTTCGCGCTTGAGGCCCATGGCGACGATCATGTTATTGAGCAGCTGGCCGCCGCGGCCTACAAATGGCAGTCCTGAGGCGTCTTCGTCGGCGCCTGGGCCTTCGCCGACGAACATTAGGCGCGCGTTGGGGTCGCCATCGCCAAAGACGATCTTGTTGCGGCCTTCGGAAAGCTTGCATCGGGTGCAGTCGCCGATGTCTTCGCGAATGAGTTTGAGCGCGGCAAAATGCTGCTCGGGAGGCAGTGGCTCAGCCTGCGGGGGCGCAGCGGGAAATGGCTTGCGGGGTGCGATTGCGGTCTCCTCTATGAGTTGCGGGAACAAGGCTGCGGCTGCGGGCACTTCAGGCCCGTTTTGCGGCAGAGATTCAGCTTGATTTTGCGATGAGGCAGGCTGGGCTTGGGGCTGAACTTGCGTCTCCGCCTGCGCCCAGATCTCTGGGTTGACCTCACGGCGGTAGAACTCACCGATGCCCAGCTCCCGATAGAAGCGCAGGCGAGCGTGGAGAGCCTCGCGGGCTGCGTGGTCGCCCTCTGCTATTGGGTCTGTTGGGTTGAAGGGCGGCATCACTCGGCGTCAGTCTTCAATCATAATCTGGCGGCGCGAACCTGCTCCGGCGACAAAAATGTCGGCGTCTGAGACGCCTTCCGCCTGTCCGCTTAGCTCTTCCGACGAGAGCTCAACCAGCAGCGACTGGGGACGGCGAAGGCCGACTACTTCGTCGAGAATGCGGTCTGCCATGGCGCGCTTGGACATGTCGGGCAGATCGATGGCCGTGGTGGCAGTGAGAAATGTCGCGCCGTTGCGGTCTGAATCGAAGCCTATGCCCTCGCGGGAAACATCGTTGACAACGATAGCGTCCACGCCCTTGCGCAGCAGCTTGGCGCGGCCGTTTTCGAGGGGATTCTCAGTCTCAGCAGCAAAGCCGACGATCAGCTGACCGGGACGGCGCTGACGCACGACTTCGGCGAGAATGTCTTCTGTCGGCGTGAATTCGACAGTCAGAGGGCCAGTGCGCTTCAGCTTTTGGTCTGCGACGACAGTAGGTCGGTAATCGGCGACGGCGGCGGACTTGATCACCACTGTGGCTTCGGTCATGCGGGTCAGGACGGCTTCGCGCATTTCGTCCGCCGTGGTGACTTTGACCAGTTCGCAATGCGCCGGTGGATAGAGCGCCGAGGGCGCGCTGACCAGAATGACCCTTGCGCCGCGGCTTTGCGCCGCTTCAGCAAGCGCATAGCCCATTTTGCCGCTGGATCGGTTGCCGAGGAAGCGCACCGGGTCGAGCGCCTCTCGCGTGCCGCCGGCAGTGATGAGGACGACTTCGCCGGCGAGATCGTGGCTTCGGCCGAGTGCGTTGAGAACGGCGTTGGCGATGAATTCAGGCTCGGCCATGCGGCCTGGCCCGACCATGCCGCAGGCAAGCTGGCCTGAATCCGGCTCGATAACCCGCACGCCGCGCTGGCGCAACAGTTCAAGATTGGCCTGGGTGGCAGGATGCTCCCACATGTTCACGTTCATCGCCGGAGCGACAAGGACCGGCGCCGTCGTGGCGAGATACATGGTGGTTAGAAAATCGTCCGCCAGTCCGTGGGCGAATTTGGCGAGAATGCCAGCCGTTGCGGGAGCGACGACGAGCGCGTCGGCCCACTGCGCTTCGGCGATATGCTCAATGCTGGCCTCGCCTGATCCGCTGTTTTCTTCGGATGCCGGCCAAAGGCTGGTGATTACGCTGTGGCCGGTCAGCGCGGCGAAGGTGAGCGGCTGCACAAACTTCTGCGCTGCCTCCGTCATGACGACGCGCACTTCGAGAGCCTGACGTTGCAGGGCGCGCACAACTTCCGCTGCCTTGTAAGCGGCGATTCCGCCCGAAACTCCAACCATCACCTTCATGTCTGGATTGTAACGCGGACGCAGCTCAGGCAATCGCGACAGGCAGGACGATCGCGGTCCGCCGCAAAATACAACAGCGTTGCCCATGACAAACCATGGCAACGCTGGAAATACGGTCTTATCTGCGAGACGGACGGGCTAGGAGTCAGCGCACATCCATTCTGTTGGGTGACTTTAGACGGCCAGGATTGGAATTCCTGGATCTTCGAGCGTGGGCCTTTCGGGTGGTGGCCCGGTATGCACGTAGGCAATCTTGCCAGCCATAATCTCTTCCTGGGCAAGGCGGCAAGCTTTAGTGGACAGGCTGCGAACCAGCGGGCTGGCTCCGCTCTGGATCTGGCGTGCGCGGCGTGCCGCCACCATTACTTTGCGATAGTTGGAGTCGAACTTGGTCTCAATCGGTAGGTCCGTTGTCATCAGTGTTCTCCAAAAAGGTTTGTTGCTGCCGGTCACAGTAGTTTATATTGCTGTGGGTCGCTCCCGGGTTCGATACCGAACGATTCCAGTATAGGCCGCAATCGTTCACGAGAATTCACTTCGCGGCAGCCCTCTGCAATCTCCAGCTCCCGTTTGGTGCGTTTGTCCAGCGGTTTGCCGTCCTGCTTCATCCTCTCTACCTGCACAATTGCTTCCAACTGCGCTACGGCTCGTTCCAGGACGTCGTTAACCAGAATATAACGATACTGGCGATAATTCTCAATTTCCTTGCTGGCTTCATCCTGGCGGCGCTGCAGGACGGCTTCGTCCACGTATCCCTCAGCGCGGCTGCGATTGCGCAAACGCGTGCGTAAGACCTTTGGATTGGGCGGCATGACGAAGATGCTTACCGCTTCGGGAACCTTGGCGCGCACCTGAACTGCGCCTTGCACGTCGATATCGAGCAGCAGATCGCGGCCCGCGGCCGTTGCCTCGTCGAGCGAACGCCGCGCGGTGCCGTAGTAGTTGCCGAAGACTTCGGCGTACTCCAGGAACTCGCCCGCGTCGCGCATCCGCTCAAACTCTTCGCGGGTGGTGAAGTGATATTCGCGCCCTGTCTGTTCTGAGCCGCGCGGCTGGCGCGTTGTCCAGGAGATGGAAAAATCGATGCCGCCGACCTGCGAACGCAGTGCGTTCACCAGTGTGCTCTTGCCCGAGCCCGAAGGCGCCGAAATGATAAAAAGAATGCCTGCCACTTTCCCCTATTCTTTCCTGATGCGTCTTATGAGTTCTCTGTCCGCTAATCTATTCGAGATTCATGATCTGTTCGCGAGCCTTCTCGACTTCTGCCTTCATGGCCAGGCCCAGCTCGGTGATGCGAGTTCCCTTGCCTGCCACGCCGGAGGTTTTTGAGAGCAGCGTGTTGGCTTCGCGATTCATCTCCTGCAAGAGGAAATCGAGCTTCTTTCCAGTCTGGCCACCGGTGGCTAATACATCGCGAAAGTGCTGAATATGGGTCTCCATCCGCGCAATCTCTTCAGAAACATCGCTGCGCTCCACCAGAAGCGCGACTTCTTCAAGCAGCCGCTGGCGATTGATTCCATCCGTGCCTTCAGCGCCGACTGCCGCTTCCAATCGCTCGGTGAGCCGCTGCTGGTAGCGCAGTTCAACCTCCGGTCTCAGCTCAGCGACACCGTTTACGGCTTCGGTGAGCCGGTCGAGAGTCCCCAGAAGGACCGCAGCCAGCGCCGCGCCTTCACGCTGGCGCATCGTCTTCAACGACTCAAGCAGCGGCCCCAGATTCTCCAGAACGCTTGCCGTCAGGGCCGCGTTGTCTGCGTCGTTAGCACGCGACTCTGCCTGGAGCACCCCTGGTGTACGCAGGATCACATTCAGATCCGGCTGGCCGGGCAGATCGAATTCCTTAGCCGCGGCGATAAAAGCCTCAACGTATGCGGCTACCTGATGCTGCGCAGTGCGATCGACCTGGAGGGTGAGCTCGACATGTCCGCGCAGCAGTTGCTCCTTAAGCACGCGCCGCAACTCCATCTCAAGCGCGTCAAGGCCAGACGGCAAGCGAAGATGCAGATCAAGAAAGCGATGGTTTACGCTCTTGAGCGTGAGCACGTAGTTCAATTGAGAAGTAGCCTCAACGGCCGCGCGCGCAAAGCCAGTCATGGAAGAAACAGCAGGGGGAGTTGGCATAGAGTTGGCTATCGTCCTGCCTCCATCGTAATGAAGGCGGCTGAGATTGCGGCATCCGGGCTTACGGCCTCAAGCACTGTCTCGGGCACGTCGGCGAATTGCAGCTTGTAGAGCCGTTGATAGGTTGCCGAAGTGGTCAGCAGTTCGTCATGCGAACCGACGGCTGTGATGCGGCCATGCTCAAGAACTACGGTGCGGTTGGCGCGACGCACTGTGGAGAGCCGATGCGCGATCACCACCACGGTGCGTCCCTGCATGAGGTTGCTCAGAGCTGTCTGAACCAGTGATTCGCTTTCGGAATCGAGCGCTGAAGTTGCCTCGTCCAGAATCAGGATGGGCGCGTTCTTGAGAATGGCGCGCGCAATGGCGATACGCTGCTTTTCGCCGCCGGAGAGTCGAAATCCCTTTTCGCCGATCACGGTGTCGTAACCCTGCGGCATGCGCAGGATGAAGTCATGCGCAAGGGCATGTTTTGCCGCCTGTTCAACCTTGTCGCGGGGCGTATCGGGTTGTCCGTAGGCGATGTTGTTATGCACCGTGTCGTTGAAGAGAATCGTCTCCTGCGTGACCTGCGCGATCTGCTTGCGTAGAGAGTCGAGCGTGAGCGCGCGCACATCGTAATCGTCTATGAGGATGCGTCCGCTGCTAACGTCGTAAAAGCGCGGAATCAGGTTCACCAGCGTCGATTTACCTGCGCCGCTCGGACCAACCAACGCGAGCATTTCACCTCTGCGCACTTCAAGGTTGATCTCATGCAGTATCTGGTGCTCGCCCTCTTCGGTGGAGTAGGCGAAGCCCACATTGTCAAAGATGATCTTGTCGTGGAAGGCTTTAAGGGCATGTGCGCGGGCACGTTCGCGCACATCGTCCTCGACATCAAGAAAATTGAAGATGGAAACCGATGCGCCCATGGCTTGCTGAAAGCTGTTGTAGAAGAAGGCAAACTTGCGGACCGGATCATAAAGCTTAAACAGCGCGATGATGAAGACCACGAAGGTCCCCATATCCATCCTGCCTGCTTTGATTTCGTTGCGACCAACGAAGAGCAGCAGAGCGATGGCAATCGAACCGATCACATCCATGAGCGGTGAGCTGATCGACTGAATTCGCACGCTGTGGAGATTGGCCCGGAAGAGCCTCCGCGCAGCCTTCTTGAAGCGC
>Ga0302308_10003304_pt1 | contig 12848 bp, 7 predicted proteins | sample III_Palsa_E3_3_FD_200531 | JGI IMG/M metagenome (GOLD analysis project Ga0302308, IMG submission 200531) | Peat permafrost microbial communities from Stordalen Mire near Abisko, Sweden - III_Palsa_E3_3 | ecosystem: Environmental > Terrestrial > Soil > Palsa > Peat permafrost | place: Sweden... | reverse complement strand
CATGTTTCTCATTACCGCTACGACCGGCTGGTGACGCTCGGTCCGCAGCTGGTGCGGCTGCGACCCGCGCCTCACTGCCGCACGCGCATCCTCTCCTACAGCCTCAAGGTTCTGCCGGCGCAGCACTTTATTAACTGGCAGCAGGATCCGCAGGCCAACTACATGGCGCGGCTGGTATTCCAGGAGCCGACCCGCGAATTTCGTGTCGAGGTGGATGTGGTCGCCGAGATGTCGGTGCTCAATCCCTTTGATTTCTTCCTGGCACCGTACGCCGAGAAGACACCCTTTAAGTATGAGGATGAAGAAGCCATAGAGCTCGCGCCTTACCTGCGCCTGGCGCCGCAAGGCGCGCGCTTTGATGCCTATATGAAGGGCTTCCCGCGCCAGCCGATGCCGACCAATGATTTCCTGGTCGATGTGAATCGGCGCGTGGCAACCGACGTGCGCTACCTGATTCGCATGGAGCCGGGCGTGCAGACCCCGGAGCAGACCTTGGGCTTGGGTTCAGGCTCCTGCCGCGATTCCTCCTGGTTGCTGGTGCAGGTCATGCGCCACCTGGGTGTCGCGGCGCGCTTCGTCTCCGGCTATCTGATCCAGCTGGTGGCGGATGTGAAATCCCTTGATGGCCCCTCCGGGCCGCCGGCCGATTTCACGGACCTGCACGCCTGGTGCGAGGTGTACCTGCCCGGGGCAGGCTGGGTCGGCCTCGATCCAACCTCCGGCTTGCTGGCGGGTGAGGGTCACATACCGCTGGCGTGCACCCCTGAGCCGTCGGCGGCCGCGCCGATCAGCGGCGCGGTCGATGAGTCCAAAGTGGAATTCACGCACACGATGCGCGTTGATCGCATCTGGGAAGCACCGCGCGTCACCAAGCCCTACAGCGAAGCGCAGTGGCGGGCGATCGAGGCCTGTGGCGCCGCCGTGGATGCCCGCCTGAAGGCCGATGATGTGCGCCTGACCATGGGCGGTGAACCCACTTTCGTAGCGATCGATGATCCGGATGGCGCCGAATGGAATATCGCGGCACTCGGGCCCACCAAGCGGCTGCTGGCCGCAGATCTGTTCCACCGTCTGCGCGAGCGCTACGCACCCCAGGGGCTGGTGCACTTCGGGCAGGGCAAGTGGTATCCGGGCGAGCAGCTGCCGCGCTGGTCACTGAACTGCTACTGGCGGCGCGATGGGCAGCCGATCTGGCGTGAGCGCGCACTGATCGCCGATGAGCGGCGCGACTATGGCGTGAGCGCCGAGGACGCCGCGGAATTCCTGCGTGGCGTGGCCGCGCGCCTGGCGCTGAAGGAAGAGGGCGTGTTCCCCGCCTTCGAGGATGTCTTCTACTACCTGTGGCGCGAACGGCGCTTGCCCGGGAACGTGGATCCCTTCGACTCGCGGCTCGAGAACCCGATGGAGCGGGCGCGCCTCGCACGCCTGTTCAGCCAGGGGCTCGAGCACATTGTCGGTCACGTGCTGCCGATCGCACGTGATCCGAGCGGTCAACGCTGGCAGAGCGGCCGCTGGTTCCTGCGCGATGAGCGCTGCTATCTGCTGCCCGGGGATTCCTCGATCGGCTACCGGCTGCCACTGGATTCATTGCCGTGGGTGAGCGCGACCGATTTCCCCTTCGTGCACAGCGCTGACCCGACGCAGTCCTTTCCACCGCTGCGCGCGGCGGCGGAGCTGCGCCAGCAGCGTGCCCACGCGGATCTGCGCGCCGCGGCCGGCCCGCGCGGCGGCGCCGATGCCATCGCAGGTCTGGCACCGCGCCCGGGCGAGTCCGCCTACGGGATCACGCGCTCGGCGCTGTGCGCCGAGCCGCGCAATGGCGTGCTGTACCTGTTCATGCCACCGCTTGAGCGCGCCGAGGACTACCTCGAGCTGGTCGCCGCCATCGAGGAGACGGCCGTGGCGCTTGAGCAGCCAGTGCTGCTCGAGGGTTACCGGCCGCCTGCAGGCGATCCGCGGCTCACCAGCTTCAGCGTCACGCCCGATCCGGGAGTGATCGAGGTCAACGTGCAGCCGGCCAGTCACTGGAAGCAGCTCGTGGAGCGCACCGAGCACCTGTACGAGCAGGCGCGGCTCTCGCGCCTCTCGACCGAGAAGTTCATGCTCGATGGTCGGCACACCGGCACCGGCGGGGGCAATCACTTCGTGCTGGGCGGGGCGAGCAGTGCCGATTCGCCGTTCCTGCGCCGTCCCGACCTGCTGGCGAGCCTGGTGAGCTACTGGCACAACCATCCTTCGCTCTCGTTCCTGTTCTCCGGGATGTTCATCGGACCGACCTCGCAGGCCCCGCGCGTCGATGAGGCGCGCAACGACTCGCTCTATGAACTTGAGATCGCGATCCAGCAGTTGCCGCAGCCCGGCGCCGAGGTGCCCGCGTGGCTTACCGACCGCCTGTTTCGCAACCTACTGATCGATGTTACGGGCAACACCCACCGCTCCGAGTTCTGCATCGACAAGCTCTATTCACCCGACAGCGCGACCGGGCGGCTCGGGCTGCTTGAGCTGCGGGCCTTCGAGATGCCGCCGCATTATCAGATGAGCCTCGCACAGCAACTGCTGCTGCGCTCGCTCGTGGCCCGCTTCTGGCGCGCGCCCTACCAGCCCACGCGCCTCGCGCGCTGGGGCACGGAGCTGCATGATCGCTTCATGCTGCCGTATTTCGTCGAGCAGGATTTTGCCGACGTGATGACCGAGATGCGCCAGGCCGGCATGGCGCTCTCGGCCGAGTGGTTCCGGCCCCATTTCGAGTTCCGTTTTCCAAAGTACGGCGACTATGCGCTGCTCGGCACCAAGCTCGAGCTGCGCCAGGCGCTCGAGCCCTGGCACGTGATGGGCGAGGAAGTCGCAACCGGCGGTACCGCCCGCTACGTGGACTCTTCGGTCGAGCGGCTGCAGGTGCACCTCACCGGTCTCGCGCCCGATCGCTACGCGCTGACCTGCAACGGCCGGCGGGTGCCACTGCGCCCGACGGGCAATGCGGGCGAATATGTGGCTGGCGTGCGCTACCGCGCGTGGCAGCCGCCCTCGGCACTGCACCCCAGGATCGGCGTGCACTCACCGCTTACCTTCGATCTGGTCGACACCTGGCTCGAGCGTTCGCTCGGCGGCTGCCAGTACCATGTCGTGCATCCGGGTGGCCGCAGCTACGCGACTTTCCCGGTCAACTCCTTCGAAGCTGAAAGCCGCCGGCTCGCGCGCTTCTTTCGCATCGGGCACACGCCCGGCATCATCAAGGCACCGCCTGCATCGACGAACCCGGAATTTCCGTTTACTCTCGATCTGCGCCGCAAGGATTGATATGTCTTGATTGAGAAATTGGCCGCCGACCCGCTCGTTCATTATTCGGGCAGCGCTCAACGTTACGATGAGCTGCTTGACGCCGACGGCGCGGTGCGCCCCCACTGGGCGAGTTTCATCGATCAGCTGGGCGCCAGTGGCGCCGATGCGGTGCGCCGCAGTGTCGAGCTGGCGCGCCGGCTCGTGATCGAAAACGGCGTGACCTACAACGTGCACGCCGATCCGGACGGGCGCGATCGGCCCTGGCTGCTCGATCCGCTGCCGCTGCTGCTCAGCGCCGAGGACTGGAGCGCGATCGAGGCGGGTATCATCCAGCGCGCGGAGCTGCTCAATGCACTGCTGCGCGACCTGTATGGCGAGCAAAAGCTCCTCAGCAGCGGCGCCATTCCAGCCGAGCTTGCCTACGGGCATCCGAATTTCCTCTGGCCGGTGCACGGCCTCAAGCCCGTGGGTGATGTGTGGCTGCATCTGCTGGCGGTTGATCTGGCGCGGGCGCCGGATGGCAACTGGTGGGTGCTCGGGGATCGGACCCAGTCGCCGGCCGGCCCGGGATTCGTACTGGAGAATCGCCAGGTCGTCTCGCGCGTGCTGCCGCGCCTGATCGATGATCTGGGTGCGCGCCCGATCGAGGGCTTCTTCAATGCGATGCGCGGCGGCCTGATTGATACCGGACAGGATGATCCGCCGCTCGCGGTCGTGCTGACCCCGGGTCCGACCAACGATACTTATTTCGAGCACGCTTATCTGGCACGGCGCCTGGGTCTGGCGCTGGTGCAGGGGCAGGATCTGACGGTGCGCGCCTCGACCGTGTACCTGAAGACCTTCGCGGGGCTGCGGCGCGTGCACGCGATTTTCCGCCGGCTCGAGGATGACTACTGCGATCCGCTCGAGCTGCGGGCCGACTCAACTTTTGGCGTACCCGGACTGCTGGGTGCGGTCCGCGCCGGCCGCGTGACACTCGCCAATGCGATCGGCAGCGGTGTGCTCGAGTCCCCGGCCTGGCTCGGGTTCCTGCCGGCCGCGGCGCGTGAACTGCTGGGCACCCGCCTCAAGCTGCCTTCGGTCGCCAGCTGGTGGTGCGGTGAGGCTCCGGCGCTCAAGTACGTGGAGGAGAACCTCGATGTGCTGGTGATCAAAGGGGCCTTTCCGAACCAGCGCTACGAGCCGACCTTCGGGCGGCACCTGGATCGCACCGGCCGCCTGGCACTGATCGAGCGGCTGCGCGCGCGCCCCTATGCCTATGTCGCCCAGGAACGCATGCTGCTCTCGCACGCGCCGGTGTGGCGCTCCGGAGCGGCGCTGCGACTGACGCCGCGGCCGATGAGCCTGCGCGTATATGCGCTGTGGACGCCGCAGGGCTATCGGGTCATGCCCGGGGGTCTCGCCCGTATCGCGGCCGAGGGCGTCAGCGATCTGATCGCCAAGCAAAGCGGCGGTGGCAGCAAGGATGTGTGGGTCTTAAGTGCCACGCAGGAGCCGGTGAGCGGTGATGAGGACACGGTACCGCCGCGCCAGGTGCGCCACGCGGAGTTGCCCTCGCAGCTGATCGAGAACCTGTACTGGCTGGGCCGCTACTCGGAGCGCTGCGAGAACAAGGCCCGGCTGCTGCGCGCGACGCTCGCAGCGCGCACCAACCGCACGGTCTGGAGCGTGGCGCTCGAGCACTGCGCGCATCTGGGCGTGCTCTCGCGCGATCGGGATCCAGGCGTCGGGGTTTACGATGAGAAGCTCAAGTATGGCCTGGCCCGTGATCTCGGACGCTTCAGCTGGTCAGCGACCCAGACGCGCAGCCGGCTCTCGGCCGCGCACTGGCGCTCGATCAGCCTGATGCAGCGCCAGTATCACGAGGCGGGCCGCAGCCAGTCCGAGCCGGTCGAGACGCTCGATCGGCTGCTGGTCTCGCTGACGGCCCTCAGCGGCTTCGCGCTCGATGATATGACCCAGGATGATGGCTGGCGCATGTTGATGCTGGGTCGCCGGCTCGAGCGCGTGCATTTTCTCTCCGAGCTGTTCACACGCATGCTCAAGAGTGGTTTCTCCCCGCTCCCTGGTACGCTCGACTGGCTGCTCGATGTCTCGAGCAGCAGCATTACCTATCGCACGCGCTATGTGTCGGCGCCGCAGCTGGGCGCCGTGATCCAGCTGCTGGTGTTCGATGATACCAATCCGCGCGCTCTGGCCTTCCAGTGGCAGAAGATCCGCCGCACGCTCGGTGATCTGGCCCACTCGCTGCATCAGAGTCCGGATCGGCAGTTCGATGAGCCCGTGGCGGCGTTGCTGGCGGCGGCCAAGCAGGGCATCGATGGGGCTTCTGATCAGGCCGTGGCCGCGCGCAAGCAGCTGGCCGAGCTGCTGCTGGCGCTCACCAGCGCCGGCGAGCGCGTCTCGGAGCGCCTGTCACTGCGCCACTTCTCGCACATCGAGCAGGACGTGCGTTCGGTGGCCACATGAGCGTCGCGGCGCGCTACCAGATCCGCCACCAGACCGTGTATGCCTATGCCGGGGACGTCGCGCACGCGCATCACATGCTGCACCTGACCCCACCGGCGACGCCGACGCAGCGCTGCAGCGACTATGTGCTCGAGCTGTGGCCGCGACCGGCCCTGTGCCGGCGCCATGCCGATGCCTTTGGCAACATGGTCACCAGCCTTGAGATCGACCGGCCGCACTCGCGCCTGGAAGTGACCGCGCGCATGCAGGTCGAGCTGCTCGAGCGCCCGGCGCGCGTCGCGGCCGACTCGCTGCCCTGGGAGCAGGTGGCTGCGAGCCTGCGCTACAGCCCGGCCCCGGTGGAATCCGAGCGCCTGCATGCGATGCGCTATCGCACCCAGTCCCCCTTCGTGCCGCTCAAGCGCGTGCTGGTGCAGTTTGCGCTCGAGTGCTTCGCTCCCGGCACGCCGGTGCTGGCGGGCGCCGAGGCGTTGATGCACAAGATCCATCGCGAGTTCACTTACGCGCCCGGCGATACGCACATCAGCACACCGCTCCTTGAGGTGCTCGACAAGCGCCGCGGTGTCTGCCAGGACTATGCGCACCTGATGATCGCCTGCCTGCGCTCGATAGGTCTCGCAGCCCGCTATGTCAGTGGTTATCTGCGCACGGTGCCGCTGGAGAATACCGCGGCGCTGGTGGGTACCGATGCCTCGCACGCCTGGGTGGGCGTGTGGGCACCGCCACTGGGCTGGGTGGAGCTGGATCCGACCAACAACGTCGCGGTCGGCAAGGATCACGTGGTGCTGGCCTGGGGCCGGGACTTTGGCGATGTCTCGCCGCTGCGCGGCGTGATCCTGGGTGGTGGCGCGCATTCCCTCGAAGTCGGCGTTGCCGTGCGTCCGCTCAAGATCTGAAGGCGCCTGCGGCCGATCCGATGTCGATGCCAATGGACAGCGAAGGCGCCTGGTCGGCGCAGCTTGGCGAGCGTGCGCCGCACACGGCGGCGCAGCTGCAGGCCGCTCCGGCTGCATTTGCCGAGAGCGCCAGGCGCGTGTTGCCCTTCAGCGATTTTGTCCTCGACTGCCTGTGCCGCGACCCGGAGCTGCTCGGGCAGCTGCTGGCGCGCGAGAGTGTGCAACTGGCCGGCCCGCTGCCGGTGCCGGCGCCCGCCGGAAGCGAGGCCGAGTTCATGTTGGCGCTGCGACGCTGGCGCCGCGCCGAGTTCGCCCGCATCGCCTGGCGCGATCTGGCCGGCTGGGCCACGCTTGCCGAGACCATCGCTGATCTGAGTCTGGCGGCCGATGCAGCCGTGGCGCTGGCCGAGCAGCAGGCGAGCAAGATTCTCCAGCTGCGCTACGGCGTGCCACGCTCGGAGGCGGGTCTCGAGCAAAGCCTGGTCATCGTGGCGATGGGCAAGCTCGGCGGCGGTGAACTGAATTTCTCCTCCGACATCGATCTGGTGTTCCTGTTTCCGGAGCATGGGGCCACCGATGGCGAGCGCTCCTTAAGCAACATCGAATATTTCATCCGCCTCGGGCAGCTGCTGATCCGGCTGCTCGATCAGATCACGATCGATGGCCGGGTATTTCGCGTCGACATGCGGTTGCGGCCTTTTGGGGAGAGCGGGCCGCTGGTGGCGAGCTTCGCGGCCCTTGAGGATTATCTGCAGCTGCAGGGCCGGGACTGGGAGCGCTATGCCTGGGTCAAAGCGCGCGCATTGACCGGCCATGGCGACTACCAGCGCCTCTATGGCAGCGTGATTGCCCCCTTTGTCTATCGCCGCTACCTCGACTTTGGCGTGTTCGAATCCTTGCGCGAAATGAAAGGGCTGATCGAGCGCGAAGTGGTGCGCCGCGATCTGCAGGAGAACATCAAGCTGGGGCCCGGTGGCATCCGTGAGATTGAATTCATCGTGCAGTCCTTCCAGCTGATCCGCGGCGGGCAGGAGCGACGCCTGCAGAGCGCTTCGTTCCTGCGCACCTTGCCGCTGCTGGCGGGCAGCAAGCTGCTGCCGTTGTTGGCGGCCACGGATCTGGCGGTCGCCTATGAGTTTCTGCGCCGGCTCGAGAATCGCCTGCAGATGTATGCCGATGAGCAGACCCATCAATTGCCCGAAAACCCGCAGGCGCGTGCCCGCCTGGCCGCCAGCATGGGCTTTGGTGGCTGGCAGCAGCTGTATGAGAGCCTGCAGCAGCAGCGGCGCGCGGTGTCGCGGCATTTTGCCGATGTCGTCTTCGGTCAGGCGAGCGATGCGAATCCCCCGGGCACGGAGCTGGCCGGGCTGTGGGAGCCGCCGGTACAGCGCGAGCAGCTCGAGGCACGGCTCAGTGCCTTGGGGATCGATCCGGTGGCGCCCGTGGCACAGCTGCTGATCGATCTGGGCTCCGGCGCGCTGTGGCGTCGCCTCGATGAGCCTGGCCGCCGGCGCCTGGGCGCGCTGGTGCCGCTGCTGATCGTGGCGGCCGCCCGCCATCAGCAGCCGCTCGAAGTGCTGCGCCGCCTGGCTCGGGTCCTGGAGGCGATCGGACCGCGCTCGGCCTACTTTGCGCTGCTGCGGGAGAACAGCGCGGTGCGCGAGCGGCTCATTGAGCTCTCCGGTCACGGGGATTTCTTAACCGGACAGATCGCTGCGCATCCGCTGCTGCTCGATGAGCTGATCGACCAGCGGCTGCTCGAGTTGCTGCCCGATCGCGCGGGCCTCGCCCTGGATCTGGAGCAGCGGCTCGCCAATGTGGCTGGCGAGGAGGAGGAGCGGCAGGTCGAGCAGCTGGTGCACTTTCAGCGCGCCGCGATGTTTCATGTGGGCGTGGCGGACCTGGGCGAGCGGCTCAATGTCATGGCGGTGAGTGATCGGCTGACCGACATCGCTGAACTGATTCTCGAGCAGGCGCTGCGCCTTTCTTGGTCGCACCTGACGCCGCTCCTCGGGACGCCGATGTGTGGCAGCGCCGATGAGCGGCGCGTGGTGCGCATCTGCGCCGTCGGCTACGGCAAACTCGGCGGCATCGAGCTGGGCTACAGCTCGGATCTGGATCTGGTGTTCCTGCATGACTCGGCCGGTGAGGCGCAGGTCACCTCCGGTGCACGCAGCGTGGATAACCAACTGTTCTTTGTGCGCTTCGCGCAGCGGGTCGTGCACCTGTTGTCGATGCACTCGGCGGCTGGCCGGCTCTACGAGGTCGATATGCGGCTGCGTCCGAGCGGCAAGGGCGGCATGCTGATTACCAATATCGAGTCCTTTGCCGACTACCAGCGCAGCGAAGCCTGGACCTGGGAGCATCAGGCGCTGCTGCATGCGCGCGCGGTTGCCGGTGATGGCACGCTGCGTTCACGCTTCGAGCAGGATCGGCTCGAGATCCTGGAGCACGCCGTGAACCGCGAAACCTTGCGCCTGGACGTGCAGCAGATGCGCCAGCGCATGCGCGATGAGCTCAGTCGCGCGACGCGCGGGCAGCTCGATCTGAAGCAGGATCCGGGCGGCGTGGCGGACATCGAGTTCCTAGCCCAGTACTGGGCCTTGCGCTGGGCGGGCGAGCACCCGCCGGTGGCCTGGTTCTCGGACACGATCCGCCAGCTCGAGTCGGTGGCGTCCGCGGATCTGGTGCCGCAGGCAGTGGTGGATGTGCTGACTGGCGCCTATCGCGCCTACCGGGCCAGGATTCACCGCCGTGCACTCGACGGGCAGGGCCCGGTGGTCGAGGAGAGCGAGTTTGCGCTCGAGCGGGCCACCGTGATCTCCATCTGGGACCAGACATTCGGTTTATAATGAGCCCATGCCCGATCCTGCCCAAGGCCTGCCGGCCAATACCCAGAACCAGTACGAAGTGACGGCGGCCGATTTGCCGCTCTCCTGCCCGAGCGAGGCGATGGCGCTGTGGAATTCGCACCCACGCGTGTATCTGCCGATCGAGGAGACGGGCTGGGCCAAGTGCCCGTACTGCGGCGCTGAGTACACGCTCAAGAGCTAGAGGTCGGCGCTAGCGATAAGGCTGGTAGGACTTTTCCTCGATCAGCGCCGAGCCGAGCGCGACATTCACGCGCTTCTTGATCGCGGCGCGCTCATCATTCTCGATGTAGACCGAGCGGGCCAGTGCAATGAACGCGGCATCAAACTGCTGCTTGCGCTCCAGCACCCGAATCTCATCCTCGATGTCCCACAGCCGTGCATTGACCGCTGCCAGCGCTTGCTCATCGGCACTTACGTTGGCCGTCGCGGGCACCGCATCGGCCCAGGTCTGCTCGAGCAGCTTGAGTTCGTGGCGGACGTTGGCGAGCTTGCTGGCATTGCTCATGCGCTCGGACTTGATGCGCAGGATCGTGATCTTATCGAGCAGCTCGCCCGGAGAAATGGGCACCTCTATGTCTTGCATCGCGCCTCCGGCGCCGTCGCTGCGCGGAGCGGTTCCGCGGGCCGCTATCCTAGCAGGCAGCAGGGCTTGCGAGCGTGGATGCTAGACTTGCCGCCGCGGCGGGCACGGCGTGACCGGGGCCAGCCCGAGGATTCTGCAGCAGTCGCCCCAGGGATCGCGAGGCCTGAAAGAGAGTGTCGGTAATCGAAGGTTGGATAGCAGGACCGGAAGTGCACCTGGTACCAGTCCCGGGCGGCGCGATGCTCTATGACAGTTCGCGGGTCGCCAATGCCGAGCGCGGCTGGCTCGATGAAGCCTGGTGGGCGCGTCGAGGCACGCTCTCGGTGCCCAGTGAGGGGCGTGGCAACGCGCATTTCATCGACGCTGATGGGCGGCAGTTCGTGTTACGTCACTATCGGCGCGGTGGCATCGCGGCGCGCATCAGTCCTGATCGCTACCTGTGGCGTGGCGAGGAACGCACCCGCTCCTTCCGCGAGTGGCAGCTGCTCTACCAGCTGCTGCGCCAGCGCCTGCCGGTGCCCACGCCGATCGCCGCCAGTTACCGGCGCGATGGCCGCACCTATTCGGCCGCGCTGCTGATAGATCGGATTCCGGATGCTCAGTCGGTGCATGCACACCTGCGCGAGGCGACGCTGCCGATTCACCTGTGGGTGGCGATCGGGCGTTGCCTGCGTCGCTTCCACGAGCGCGGTGTATTCCACGCCGATCTGAATGCACGCAACATCCTGATTGATTCGGCCGAACGTGTGTGGGTGATCGACTTTGATCGCAGCTCCATCCGCACTCCCGGCTGGTGGTGTGATGCGAACCTCGCGCGCCTGCATCGCTCGCTGCGCAAGCTGATCGTGGATCTGCCCGAAGAGCGCTTCACGATCGCCGACTGGCACTGCCTGCTGGATGGCTATTTCAGCGGTCAGGTGGAGTAGGGCAAGCGCCTGTGAGACGCATTTACACGCTGCTGCTGTGGCTGGCGCTGCCGTTCGTGAGCATCGTGGTGGCGTGGCGTGGCTTAAGGGATCGCCGCTACTGGCAGGGCTGGTGCGAGCGCTTTGGCGCTGCGCCGCGCAGCAGTGGCGGTGGCCTGTGGGTGCACGCGGTCTCGGTCGGTGAAGTGCAAGCGGCCTTGGGGCTGGTTGGTGAACTGCGCGCCGCACAGCCGGCGCGAGCGCTGTGGCTGAGCAGCGCCACACCCGCGGGTCGCGCGCGTGCACGCGCGGCACTGCCCAATGAGGTCACGGTCAGCTATGCGCCCTACGATCTGCCGTGGGCACTGCGGGCCGCGCTGCGTCGCTTCCGGCCGGCACTGCTCATCGTCATCGAGACCGAGATCTGGCCGAACCTCCTGGCCGAGTGTGCGCGCGCCGCTGTGCCGGTGATCTTTGTGAGTGCGCGAGTCTCGGAGCGCAGCACGCGTCGTTACCAGCGCTTTCCGGGCCTGGTGCGGCCTGCCTTTACCGCCGCCGTGACCATCGCGGCCCAGAGCGCTGCCGATGCGGCGCGCTTCGTGCGACTGGGAGTACCCGCGCAGCGCGCCATCGTGTGCGGCAACATCAAGTTCGATCGCCTGAGCGATCCTGAGATTGCGGCGCGTGGGGCGGCACTGCGCGCGCGCTATGCCGGTCAACGCTTCCTGTGGGTCGCCGGCAGCACGCACCCGGGCGAGGAACAGGCGGCCGTTGCGGCTCACGCACAGCTTCTGGATCTGCAGCCTGCGGTGCTGGTGCTGGCGCCTCGCCATGCGCCGCGATTCGAGGAGGTCGCAGCGCTGCTGCGTGCCCAGGGCATGCACTTCGTACGTCGCAGTGATCCCCAGGCCAATGCCTCGGCGGCCGATGTGGTGCTGCTCGATTCGATCGGTGAGTTGAACGAGTTCTACGCGGCCGCAGACCTGGCGTTCGTCGGAGGGAGCCTGGTCGGGGTTGGCGGCCACAACCTGCTCGAGCCGGCGCAGCTTGGCGTGGCGACCTTGAGCGGCCCGCACCAGTTCAATGCACCGGAGGTGGCCTCGGCACTGCTCGAAGCCCACGCCGTGCGTATCGTGGCGAACGCGGCCGAGCTGGCCGCTGCGGTCAGTGCGCTGGCGGGTGATCCGGCGGCGCGTGCTGCGCTGGGCCACGCCGGCCGCGCCGTGGTCACTGCCAATCGCGGTGCACTCACACGCGTGCTCGCGCTCATCGAACCGCTGCTGGCGAAGCGCTAGGGGCGGCGCCCGGCCTTACTTGGCAGCCGGCGGGGCCACCGGCGCAGTCACGGTCGGCGGCAGGATCTGTTGTGCTGCCAGCCAGCCGTTGAGCTCATCAATGGTCTTGCGATCCAGGTTGCCCGCCGCCAGACGCAGCGCGACGATGTTGTTCAGGTAGGCGTACTTCGCATCGGCATAGTTCGACTGGGCGAGCACCAGGGTTTGGCGCGCCGTGAGCACATCGACCGCCGTCTTGGTGCCCACCTCATAGCCGGACTCAATCGAATTCATCGCCACCTGGTTGGATTCCACGGCCTGCTTGAGGGCCTGGACCTGGGCAATCTGGCTGATGACGCCCTGGTAGGCATCGCGCGCCGCCTCCTCGGTGGAGCGCAGCTGCGCCTGGTAGCCGGCCTTGGCCGCCTGCCAGGTGAGCTTGGCCTGGCGCACCTTGGACTGGGTGGCGCCGGCGGTGAAGAGCGGCACCGTGATATTGATCTGCCAGAGGATGTCCTGCGTATCGGTGATCTGCAGGCCGCCGCCGCTCTCGACTTCCTGGAATGCGC
>Ga0302308_10003302_pt1 | contig 12849 bp, 10 predicted proteins | sample III_Palsa_E3_3_FD_200531 | JGI IMG/M metagenome (GOLD analysis project Ga0302308, IMG submission 200531) | Peat permafrost microbial communities from Stordalen Mire near Abisko, Sweden - III_Palsa_E3_3 | ecosystem: Environmental > Terrestrial > Soil > Palsa > Peat permafrost | place: Sweden... | reverse complement strand
CCACCATGGTCATCAGCAATCCACTCTTCCCCAACCCCATCTTGTACGCCTCAATTGAAAACCCAAAGCAAAACACCAACAGCGCGGCCCCAACACTGCCGCAAACCCACACCATCCGCTGCGAAATCTTCCGCCCCGCCAGCAGCATCGCCGTCAAACACCCCATCGCAATCGCATCCATCCCACCCAGGTAGCTATACTCGCGCCACACAGGATTCGGATCAAACGCCTTCGCCCGCGCAAACGGCCCCGCCACCATCAGCAACACCAGCAACCCCACCAACCACGCCTTGTTCCGCAACATGCGCGCCACCAACGGAAAGAACAAATAAAACATCTCCTCCACCGACAGCGACCACAAAATATCCCAGCTCCCCGGCAAATACCCGCGCGTAGCCTCCAAATAATTCACATGAAACGTCAGCGCTGCCACCAGCGCACGACCCAGCCCACCTGTCTCCTGCCCCACCACAAAATGCTTCACCCCAATAAGATCGAACCCACTCAGCACGCACAGCAGCAAAATCATCAGCGGCGCAATCCTCGCAAACCGCAGCCAGTAAAACTCCCGCACCTTCATCCCGCCCGGCGTTCCCCACCGCCGAATACTCGTCGAAGTAATCAAGTACCCCGACACCGCGAAAAACATCTGCACCCCAAGCTGCCCATTCCACACCAGCGTGTACACCAACTGCAGCGGCAGCCCCACCGGGTACGGCACATCCCGAAACAGCAGCTGCATGTTCACATGATTCATCAACACAAAGAAGATCGCCGCGCCCCGCAGCAGATCAATCCCATCCACCCGCGCCCACCCGCGCGCCCCCACTTCAATGTCTCGGCCCATCGATAGAGTCTACCCTCGCTCGCAACCGACTCGCACAAACAAACGGGCGACGCCATCAGCGTCGCCCGCTCCATTTCCCCAGCTCTTATTGCCCCTCAGGCGCCTTCTTCATCGGCATCGCCATCGCCTTCGGCTTTGGATTCCAGAACATCGGATCCGCCTTCACCCAGCCGTCGGGCACGTAGCTCATCCGTGGACTAAACACAAACAGGTTCGACTGGCTCGACGCATACGCGGTCCTGGCAATCTCCAGATCACTCTTCAGATCCTCTTCGCCCAATGCCTTCACAAACGCATCATGCTCATCGTGAATCTTGTCCAGGAACGCCATTGATTTCATCGGCAGAAGCACCAGGAACACAGGCCCCGTCGCATGTCCATACGCCATCTCGTAGATCGCAGCGCTATAGCTCGGATCCGCCTTCGCCCACGCGGCAATCACGCGCTTCGCCACTTTCTCAAACTCCACGCCATACCCCGGCTTGGTCTCCACCTGCACCAGCTGCATCATCCGCATGTCCGCAATATTCAATGGACTCTTGCTGCTTAAATCTTCACGCAGCCGCCACAACGACGACGCTTCGCTATCTAGCAGCGCGCCATCCGTCTCGTTCATTGCAGTGAGCTTCGACTCCAGCCCCGCCAGCTTCATCGCCGACATGTACGTCGTCTCCACGTCCGCCATGTTGTCATAGCCAGACAGAAACACCACCCGCGGCTCCCCCGTTATCGACGACAGCGCCAGCGCATACAACGGGCTCTTCGCCGCTCCCATCGCCGATGCGATCGCCGCCTCGCTCTTCAGGTGCGCCATGCCCTTGCCCGGCTTCACATACTCCCGCTGCGTGTACAGCACCTTCGGCGGCCCGGCCATCGGGTTATCCTGCGCCTTCGATACCACCGCACTTAAGCTCCCCATACACAGAGCCACGGCCACTGCGACCTTCGCCATCCATGAACTATTCATGCTCACAGCCTCCTTCGGCTGACATCAACGCCTGACATGCAAGAAGCAGCCGCAGTGCGGCCGCCACGGTCAATCCCATCGCACACACTTCAGCGAAGGCAGCGACAGGGGCTTCTAGTTTTTCAGGGGGGCCGGTAAAACGGCTGCAGGAGAACGTCTCTACAGATGCGTCTCGTCACTACGGGAGAACTCTGCTCCCGCATAATTCCTTTGTCAATAAAACTCGCACCCTTTGGACGCAAAAAATAGGGCAGGGCCGAAGCCCTGCCCTTCTCCTGTACAGGCGACCACGCACGTCGCCGACAAAACTTTTCTCTACGCCGCCACCAACTTATTCGCCGTCAACGCCTCCGCAATCGCCTGCGAAAACGCCGGAATATCGTCCGGCTTCCGGCTCGTGATCAAATTTCCGTCCACGATCACCGGCTCATCCACCCAGTGCGCTCCAGCGTTCTTCAAATCCGTGTGCACCGAAGGCCACGACGTCATCGTCTTGCCTCGAACCACGTCCGCTTCAATCAGCAGCCACGGTGCATGGCAGATTGCCGCCACCGGCTTGCCACTCTCCACAAACGTCCGCACAAACGTCACCGCGCCGCTGTCCATCCGCAGCACATCAGGATTCATCTGCCCGCCCGGCAAAACCAGCGCGTCAAACCCGTCAGGCTTCGCATCCTTCACCAGCCCATCCACCTTCACACTCTTACCCCAGTCCGTGTGGTTCCACCCTTTGATCTCTCCCAGCTTCAGCGACAACACGGTCACCTTCGCTCCAGCATCTTCCAAATGTTTCTTCGGCTCCAGCAACTCGCTCTGCTCAAATCCGTTCGTCGCGAGAATCGCGACCCGCTTGCCCTGTAAATTCTTCTCCATAACGACTCCTCTGGCCCGACATCCAAGCCATCTCACCGCAGGTTGCGGCACTCCCCGTAAGATGCGTCTTATCCCCCAGGCGTCTTCCAAGCCGCCCACTCGGGTCCTCTATGAAATCCCCTCCACCCAACTCGCCTGTCATCAAACACATCCACATCGGCACCGCCGGCTGGACGCTCCCCAAAGACCACGCGCCCCACTTCCCCCCGCCCGGCGACGCCAAGCTCACCCACCTCCAGCGCTACGCCCATCGCCTCCAGTGCGTCGAAATCAACTCCAGCTTCCACCGCCCCCACATGCGCAAAACCTGGGAGCGCTGGGCCGCCACCACGCCCCCCGACTTCCGCTTCTCCGTCAAACTTCCCAAGTCCATCACCCACGAAGCGAAGCTCAACAACGCCGGAGCCCTCCTCCAAGCTTTCCTCGACCAAGCCACCGGCCTCGGCTCCAAACTCGGCCCGCTCCTCATCCAACTCCCACCTTCGCTAGCCTTCGACGAGCCCCTCGCCCACGACTTCCTCACCACCCTCCGCGAGCTTTACCCCGCAACCTACCCCGCCGCCCTAGAGCCTCGCCACGCCTCCTGGTTCAACCCCGCCGCCGACCGCCTCCTGCGCAGTTTCGCCATCGCCCGCGTAGCCGCCGACCCGCCCAAAGGCCACCCCGCCGCCGCCACTCCCGGCGGCTCCCAACATCTCCACTACTACCGTCTCCACGGATCCCCCCGCACCTACTACTCCCCCTACACCGACGCCGACCTCACCCACCTCGCCCACACCTTACGCTCCACACCGCCCACCACCAACCTCTGGGTCATCTTCGACAACACCGCCCTCGGTCACGCCACCGCAAACGCACTCCACCTAAGCCGCCTACTCAATCTCTGAAGCAGCCTCTCCCCATCCAATTTTTCTTGCAGCTAGAGCCGCCCGCGGCCCCGCCCAAACAGCAGGTAAAGAATCACCAGAATAATAATCAGGTCCAGCGTTCCGCCGCCATAGTACCCAAGACCGGGCCCCATGTAATACCCGCCGCCACCAATAACAATCAGCAGAATAATAAGGATAATCAGCATGCGCGGAAGTCTAGCACACCCCGCCCTCTCTATCCTCTACGCTCTATCTCCTATCCCCTGTCCTCCCTCAATTCACCACCTTGGCGTTGCGTAAATCCAGCGCCATCGCAGTGCTCCCCGCCTTCAACTCCACCGCCCCATCCCACACCAGCGCCTGGTTGTTATAGCGCGTCGAGATCATCAGGTAGTACGTCCCTGCCGGCACCCCCGGCATCGTCCCCTTGCCCGCCCCATCCGCCCGCGCCGCCGCTGCCGTATCCGCCTGCACCGCCGCAATAATCTTCTGACATTCAGGAGTATGCTGCCCGCACGCAATCCCAAGATACTTGTAAGGCGACGTCCCCGCCGGCACATTCACGCCCGCCTCCGCCATCACCGTCGCGAGGTTGTCCCGCAGCAGCACATACGGATGTCCCGCCAGCGCATTCGGCGCTCCCGCCTGCGCCGGCAAGCCCGACTCCAGCAACAGCACCGCCGTTCCCGTTGGCGCCCCCGGCGTAGCCATCGCCTTCGCTGGCCCCGCCGTCCGCGCACTCGCCATCACCGTACTCGGCGCCGCACTACCCCCGCTCGACGGAATCGTCTTGCTCGGCGTCAGCACCGCAAGATTGCAACTCTGCTCCATCGGTGCAAACGTAAAGTTCCCATCATCGTCCTGCCCCGTCGTGATGCGCCCATGCACCAGATACGCACCTCCCGCTTCCGGCTCCAACGACCCATTCCCACGGAACGCCAGCACCAGCGGCTTATCCGGCGCCGCAATCTTAATCGTCGCCCCTGACGCCCCCGCCTCCACCGTGTACGGATACGCTCGCGCCACATCCGGCCCGCAACCCACAATCACCGACTCCGGGAAAAACTCCAAACTGAATCCCGTCTCCGCCGCAAAGATCCCATGCATCCGAATCCCCGCCGGTGTCGGCGCCCCCGTATCGCCATCGCTGAACATCCCCTTCAGCAGATTCGTTCCCATCGTCTGCACGCCCGCCGCGCCCGCTTTCGCCGACAAATTCAGCGCCGGGCACGTCACTGTCCTGTGCGCAAACGTGGCATGCGCCGGTCCGCTCCCATCCTTCGACCCGTAATACGCCTGCCCGTTCTTGTAAACGTCCGCTCTCGACGCCGCCTGGCTATTCGTCAGCGACATCCCATACGCGTCCGTCAATCCGCTGCTCGCATTCGGATCTGGCCCCTCCTTCGCCACCCCCGTCGCCACCACGCCATCCAGCACAAACGGCCCCGGACCCACCAGCGTTCCATCCGCGTGCAAGGTCAACACCAGCGGCCGCGGCGTCGTGTCCACCCTCAACAAGGCTCGGTCGCTCCCCAACTCCAGCTTGTAACTGTGTTGATCAGGAGACAGCCCTGCGCAGTTCACCAGCACCCCACCATCAATGAAATCCAGCCGCCAGTTCCCCGCCCCCAGGTACACGCCCGCCATCTCCGGCCCCGCTGCAGGATGCGTAGTATCCAGCGCCGGCGCCACCGACCCCAGCATCTTCCCAAACGCCCCCAGTAACTGGTTCCCCGTACACGTAGCCGGCAGTCGCCCCGACGAAACACATCGCCGAATCTCCCGTTCCTCCGCATTCTTCGGCGGTGCAATTCCCCCTGGCGGCATTCCCCCGGAACCCTGCATCGACGAGCTCTGCCCCGCCGCCGAACTTCCCGCCCCGCTCCCCTGCCCGCTCGCCCGCGCCACATTCGCCGCGTAGATTTCCGCCTGCTTCTTCTTGAACGCCTCCGCCCGCGCCAACTCTTCCGCACTCGGTTGCGTGCATGTCGGGAACAGCTTCTTCAACGTCCCCCGCGTCTCCGTCGTGTACGCCATGAAGCCGTTATGCTGCGGCCGATCCGGATGCGCCACCATGCACGTCGCCGTGTCCGACAAATCGCGTATGTTGCAGCTCTCCACATACACGCGCTCGCCACCGCACACATACGTCACGTTCAGCTTTATATCCTGCGCCACAACGATCCGCGCACCAAGACCCAGCAACACCCCAGCGCCCAGCATCAGCACCACGCGAGCATCTTGAAGAGGAAAAACAGAAGGAAACCGTTGCAGGCCCATAAAACCTCCCAACCATGAAATGGAGGCAGCCCGGCCCGGCAGCGTCGCCGAAGACCTCGACAGGCGTCGCTACGATTGTTGCAATGGAAACAAAATACTATAGCGTTTCAGAAAGTTCCGGCAAGCAACGACCGCCCTCACCAGCCCCAACGGACAACTAAGAACTAAGAACTAAGAACTCATAACTGTCCTTAATGTCCCACGCTCATATTCTTCGGCGCCTTCGGAATGAAGAACAGCAGCGGCAGCATGCAAGCACAAATGATCGTCAGGTACCGAATAATATCGACGTACGCCAGCGTAGCCGCCTGCGCATGTAGTTGCTGATAAATCGACGCCTGCGCCTGGTGAATCGCTCCCCAGCTCGCTCCACCGAACGGCCCGCCATGCACGCCCGCTCCGTTGCCCGGCTTGTACGCGCCCGCCCGCGCCTTCACCACGCGATCAAACCCCGCCGACCCCGCCACCAAATTCCTTACCGCCGAGCTCTCATGCGCAGCCGTCCGCCGCGTCAGCATCGTCGCCACAAACGCAGTCCCGCAGCTCGCACCAATATTCCTGGCCAAATTCGTCAGGCCCGACACATCATTGTTCTCGCTCTGCTTCACCCCGATATACGCAATCGTATTAATCGGAATGAACAAAAACGCCAGCCCCGACGCCTGGAAGCACCGCATGAACACCAGCTGCCCATAGCTCAGCTGCAGACTCAAATTCCCCATCCACACCAAGCTCAGCGTCAGCATCACGAACCCATACCCGATCAGCTTGCGCGGATCCACCCTGCCGCTCAGCACGCCCACCACCGGCATCATGCACATCATCATGAACCCCGCCGGCGACAGCACCAACCCTGCCAGCTCCGCGGTATATCCCATCAGCGTCTGCACAAACTGCGGAATCAACAGCGTCGTCGCATACAGGCAGAAGCCCAGCACAAACATCAGCCCAAAGCTGATCGAGAAAACTCTTCGCCCAAACAGCGTGAGATTTAAAATCGGTCGTCGACCCTCGCGCAGCTCCTTCAGCTCCCACCAGATCATCGTCACGAACGCGACCACCATCATGCACACAAAGAACGTGATGATCTTCGACCCGAACCAGTCATCCTCCTGGCCCTTGTCCAGCACAAACTCCAAACTCCCAAACGTCAGCCCCAGCAGCGCAAACCCAATCAAATCCAGTCGCAGCCCGCCACTCTGCGTCTTCTTCACCTGCTCCTGCACATACGGAGGATCCTCAACGATCCTCGACGTCAAAAACAAACTCAACAAACAAATCGGCACGTTCAGAAAGAAGATCCATCGCCAATTAAAGTTGTCGGTAATATATCCGCCCAGCGTAGGACCAATCGCCGGCGCGCACACCACCGCCAGCCCGTACAGTGCAAACGCCTGCCCGCGCTTCGAAGGCTCAAACGTGTCCGCCAAAATCGCCTGCTCACTAGGAGCCAGCCCGCCTCCGCCAATCCCCTGCAGAATCCTGCAAAACACCAACAGCGGCAAGGTAGGAGCCAGTCCGCACAGCGCCGAGCTGATTCCAAAGAGCGCCACGCAGATCATGTAAAACTTCTTCCGCCCAATGAACGTAGTCATGTACGCGCCCGCCGGAAGAATCACAGCGTTCGCCACAAGATAGGCCGTCAACACCCACGTAGCTTCATCCTGCGTAGCTCCCAGCCCGCCCGCAATATGCGGCAGCGCCACATTCGCAATCGAGCTGTCGAGCACCTCCATGAACGTCGCCAGCGTCACCGTCAACGCCACGATCCACGGGTTTACGCGAGGCCGCCACGGCGCCTGTACGGCTACGGGCGTCATCTCCATTGTTGCAGCAGCTGCCATTAGGTTGTATTCAGACGCCCCACCACCCCCCAGGGATTCACAAATCCACCCGATTCGCGACCGGTACCACCCCCATCACCTCTCCTGCGCCCCGTCGTATTCCATCAAACCCCACACAAAACAAAGAGCCCCAGCCGTAGCGGGGGCTCTAAGAGAAACCGTCAACATAATTTACGAAGCGAATCGCCGCCAGCCCATACCCGCCAACCCGATCAGTCCGGTACCCAACAGGAAGAGGCTTTCCGGTTCAGGAGTGGGAGCGGCCGAAGCCGTTCCTATGACCCCTTCGCCCGATAACGCTGTGTAAACGATATCGGCCTCACCGTCTTGTGTGGCAAGACTTGCGCCGGCAACTGCGGTCGAGCATGCGGTGGACGCTTCCCAGCAGACAAACGGCCCGAGATCCCCAATCGTCAGGCTTTCCAGTAAGAACCACCCTTCATCACTCCCGCTGTAATTGAATAGAAGCTGCGTCGCCGTTGCAGTCAAATCCGATCCAATCACCTCTTCTTCGGAATTGCTTGAACCTGCGAGGGTAAACGTTGGGTTCGTGCCATCGTTCAAGACCAGGTTCCAGTCGACAATGTTAGAGGTCCCAAGAACTCCCGTGCTTCCGTCAGTTGTAATGGAACCCGTCACGCTTCCAGCGGCCCCGATCGATTGGCTAACACTGTAAGTAACATCCGCGGCCTTCACGACCGTGGGCAAGAAAATCACTAAAATTCCTAAAGACACTGCCAATATCGATTTGCGCATGGAAACTCCTTGAGTTGGGATAGCGTGCGAACTCTCGAATAAATCTCCTACCTGAAAAGGGGCCCGACTCCTCTGAAATAAGCCCGCAAATGATGGTCCAGATGGCGGCCTTCACACCTCTTTTCATGTAGCGACGCAGATTTCCCTTATCAACTGTGCAGTTTCGGTCGCGGCCTGCCGAGTTCGCACCCAAACCCTTGCGTCCCCTCTCGCTCAGAATGGAAAATATTTACCAGCGCCTCTGCAAAACACCAACAGAAAATTGGGCATCCTCGCCCCTTAACGGGCATTCCAACGCGCTGCTCGACTATCCAGCCTCAGTCGATCCGCAGTCGCGTCCAAGCCCTTCGCACCCGCCGTCAACGCTCCCCGCCCTCTTGCCATCCCCCAAAGTGTTAGCCTTTTCATCAGCCCCTCCCGCGAAAGGAGACTCCGTCCGATGAATGCCGACCTCGAACACCTCATCATCCTCCAGGCCCAGGACCTCGAGCTCCGCCGCCTCCGTGCCGAGTTAGCCGACGCCCCCACCCAGGTCACCGCCGCCCAGACCGCCCGCGCCCGCGCCGAAGTCGCCCTCGCCGAAGCCACCAAGTCTCTCCTCAAGGAAGAAACCCTCCGCCGCTCCCAGGAGCTCGAAGTGAAAGATCGCCAGGGCAAAATCTCCCGCCTCCGCAAGCAGATGGAGACCGCCACCTCCGCCGCGCAGATCGCCGCACTCGAACACGAGATCAGCTTCTCCGAGCAAGCCATCGCCAAGCTAGAAGACGAAGAGCTGGCCTCCCTCGAGCGCACCGACGCCTTCGAGCTAGCCCGCGGCAAAGCCACCCTCACCCTCGAAGTCACCACCGCCACCCTCGCCGCCGCCCGCGTCCGTGCCGCCGACATCGCCACCCGCAACACCGCCGCCATCGCCGGCATCGAAACCGAACGCGCCGCCCTCCGCGCCCAAATCGACGAAGCCCGCCTCTCCGTCTACGACCGCATCTCCAAAGCCAAGGGCACTGGCGTCTCCCAGGCCATCGACCACAAGTGCGCCGCCTGCCAAATGATGGTCCGCCCTCAGCGCTGGAACGACCTCACCGACCGCGACCCCAACAGCGAATACGCCAACTCCATCTTCACCTGCGAAACCTGCGGCCGCCTGCTCTTCTACGACCCCCGCCAGGACGCCCCCATCCGCTGGACCCCCGGCGAAAAATTAGCCGCCGCCACCAGTTCGTAGTTGTCTTCTCTACGCTCTACACTCTACCCTCTACCGTCTGTACCCGGAGCCTCACCGCAACATGCCTTCCCCGCAATCCCCCGAACGTAAAGTCATCGCCGTCGACATGGATGAAGTTATCGCCGACGCCCTCGGAGAACACCTCAACCGCTACAACCGCGACTTCGCCAACGACCACTCCGCGGCCATCACCCTCGACGACCTCCGCGGCCGCCGCCTCTGGCAGGTCGCCCCCGCCCACCTTCATCCCACCATCGACAACTACCTCCGCGAAGATGACTTCTTCCGCGTCCTCGGCGTCATGCCCCACTCCCAGCGCGTCCTCGAACGCCTCCAGTCCCGTTACGAAATCTTCATCGCCTCCGCCGCCATGGAAGTCCCCACCAGCTTCGTCGCCAAGTACGACTGGCTCGCCGAGCACTTCCCCTTCATCCCCACCTCCCACATCGTCTTCTGCGGCGACAAATCCATCCTCCGCGCCGACTACCTCATCGACGACAACCCCCGCCAGCTAAAACTATTTCAAAATGGCCAGAACAGTGCGACTCCAGCCAGTCCACAAGGTGCGACTCACGCCAACCAGAACGGCGTCCCCTTCAGAGAAGGCATTCTCTTCTCCTCCCCCGCCAACGCCCACATCACCAACTATCGCCGCGTCGACGACTGGCTAGCGGTAGAAGAAATGTTCCTCTCCTGACGCAGATTTTTATAACGTCGCCATTGCATTTGCTTTTCTGGCTGTCATCCCGACCGACACATCTCAGATCGCCCACAAAATCTGTCATCTCGACCGAAGCCAAACGGCACCATTGTTTGGCGTAGCGGAGAATCACTGCATTTGCCTTTGCGGTTGTTCTTGCCTTTGCTCTTGCTTTTCTTTCTGTCATTCCCTCTGGGAATCTGCTTTCGCATTTGCTTTTCTGGCTGTCATCCCGCAGGGATCTGCTTCTGCTTTTGTTGTTGCCTCGACGTTAGCTAGGAGCTAAAAGCCAGAACCAACTCGCCTAGTCCACCCCCTTCAACGCCACATAACTATGCGCCGGCACCATCACCTTGAACACCATCTCCTCCCGAGCCACCGGCACCTGCGTCGTCGCCATCATCCCCTCCACCACCGCGCCCGTCTGCAAATTCTTCAGCCGCGCCACCCGGCCCTTCACCCGCACCGCAACCTCCACCGCCTCATCCCGGAACGACTCCACCACCATCGCCCCATTGTCATACGCAAACAAACTCACCTTCGCCGGAGCATCAATCCTCACCGGAAAATCCCCCATCACATAACTTCGCAGCGCATCCAGCTCCGCCTCCGGCAGCGCATACAAATCCGCAAAGTTATCGGGAACCGTCAGCACATACAATTTCCCCTTGCCATACTCATCCATCAGCACCATCGGGAAACCATTGCCATCCGCAATCCCGCGAATCACCGGCCACGCATCATTCGTAAAGAACCGCACCTGCGGAATCAGTATCGGTTTCTCCGCGTCCCCCAGCGGAGTTCCCGCCCCCGGCCCATACGCCCCAATAAATTTCGTCACCGCCACCGGCGACGAGTTATACCGCAGCCCAATCACATCCTCAATCCCCAACCCCTCGAGCGCCTTTAGCAGTCCCGACGTCATCACAACGGTCTTTCCCGCGACCAACTGCGCCTTCATCTCTTCCACAATCCGCGGATCACTCTTCGCCGCCTCGGTCAGCAATACCACCGGCGCGTCCTTAGGAAACGTCGGCGACAGATCGATCGGAATCCCAATCATCCCCAAAAAGTTGTGCAGAAAATCCTCGCCCACCGCGTGATACGGCCGATAGCTCGCAATCCCCATCGGCTTTCCCAACTCACCCACAAACGGCTTCACCTGGTCCAACGCATCGCCCGCCACCGACGCATACGTCGGCGCCGCTAACCCTCCACCCTTCGCCCGCCCCTCAATCTTCTCCCACGACACACCGCCGCCCTCTCTCCCCCAGGGCCGCTCCCCTGGCTTCGCCTCCCCCAGCAAGTCGATGTAGTTGAACAGCGTCATCTCCTTCGCCTTCCCAAACACCGTCAGCCACAACTGCTCCGAATAACGGTCCACATATCGAATGTCATACGTGTCCACCCATCCCCCGCCCATCTTCCCCGGATCCACATGCTCGAAGTACTGCAAAATCTCGTACCCCTCATACTGCTGCAGATTCTGATCGGTCTCCTCCGGGTCGCGCGTCTCCGTTCCCGCATAGATCCCGTCAAAGATCTTCGGCTGCTCATGCAAGTCATATCCATTCGCCGCGAAATGCTCATACCAGTTCGGAAACTTGATCACTATCCTGACCTTCGGATTCGCCGTCCGCATCGCGCCCACCACCAGCTCGCGCGATACCTCATCCATCTCCCACAGCCGAAAATCCGTCCAGCCCTCATTCCCCTTCGCCGCAATATCCGACGCAGCCTTCGTATTCGCAAAGAAGAAGTCATCCAGGATCACATCATCAAAATGCTGCGCCGTAAACGCCGACACCTTCTTCACATACGCGCGATCCTCCGCCTTCGAATACGTGAACGATACAAACTGACCATGATCGCTATCCGAGTAGCAGATCCCACCCGCCACCTCCACGCCCTTCGACGCAAAAAACTTCTTCACGTCCTCAATCAGCGGCCCATCCGCCATCACCCTGCTCCGGTACGTCTCGATGTAAACCTTATCGACATGCACCTGGCTCGAAAGCTGCGCCCAGCTACTCTCCAGCCACGCCCGATCCCGCATCTTCAACACCACATTAACCGGAATGTATACAGCCGTCTTGAACGGCGCCTGCACCACCGGCTGAGCCACACCCTGCGCCAACACCTGCGGCGCCATCCACGAACCCAGCATCATCAACCCAGCCGCAACCACTCCGCGAACATTCACACGCATCTCCACTCGACTGCAAGTCGAAGCGGAATTATACCCAGTTACCCCTAGTTAAATCGATTTATCTCTTCAACCCCGAACATTGTCCGTTTCCCCAGTCACAACTCAAGGCATAACCCAAGCCACATTATCGAACCGCACCAACTCCCCACCCACCACCGAAACCCTCACCTTCGAGCAAGCCTCCACCCACCCCGTCCTAACCCTCCGCAACTCCCCCGGCTTCACCACCACCGTCACCGCACTCTCGCCATCCGACGCCATCGTCACCGCAGCCTCCCCCTC
>Ga0302308_10003298_pt1 | contig 12854 bp, 11 predicted proteins | sample III_Palsa_E3_3_FD_200531 | JGI IMG/M metagenome (GOLD analysis project Ga0302308, IMG submission 200531) | Peat permafrost microbial communities from Stordalen Mire near Abisko, Sweden - III_Palsa_E3_3 | ecosystem: Environmental > Terrestrial > Soil > Palsa > Peat permafrost | place: Sweden... | reverse complement strand
GCTTTTGGAAATGTTACCACGCCCTGCCTAGCGAAGCCCGCGAACTGGCCGATAGGAATTACCAGCTCTGGAGTGAAAATCCCCGCCATCCCTCCCTTCACTTCAAGCCCTTGCGGGAGGATCTCTAGTCCGTCCGCATCGGCCTCCACTGCCGGGCCCTCGCTCAGGTTCAAGGAGAAGAAGTCATCTGGGTTTGGATCGGTCATCACTCCGAATACGATCGCTTGATCTAGGGATGAGTCTGAAAGTCCGGTCTCCCTAAGCAAAAAGGCCCCCAGGATTTCTCCCAGGGGCCTTTTGCCAGCTTAGCGGAAGCTCTGTAGTAGAGCTAACCTCAGACCTTGGCGTAACGCGCCCCCGGCTTCGCATTCGACAAGCGGGTCGACATCGCCTTGCGCGCCGCCTCCCACGCATCCCACTCCTTGCCGTCCTGGAGGGGAGGAATCGTGACCACTTCGCCTTGATCCAGCCCGACGAGCGCCGCATCGACCAAGTCTTCCGCCGACATCACGATCTCCTTCGGAAGATTGGAATGGGGATAACCGGCGGCATCCCAAAACTCGGTCGCAGTCGCCCCCGGCAGAACGGCCTGGATTCGGAGCCCCTTTTCGGCCAGCTCATGCTGGAGCGATTGGGTGAAGCCGATGACGTAGGACTTGGTCGCGCCATAGACCCCGTTCAGCGTCTCGGGCGAGATCCCCACCACCGAGGCGATGTTCACGATCGTGCCCTTGCCCCGGGCCACGAACCCGGGAACCGCGGCATAGGTGAGCCGGGTGAGAGCGGTGATATTCAGCGCGATCATCTCCTCCATCTTGTCCACCTCCGTTTCCAGAAGCGGGGTCACCGCGCCGACGCCGGCATTGTTGACCAGCCCGGTGATGCTCGGGTCGCTCTTGAGCAACGCTTCCACCGCGCCGAGATCGGCCTTCTTGTTCAGGTCCGCCACTTGTACCTGCACGGCACGCCCCGTCTCCCGCCGCAGGCGGTCCGCCAGGGTATTCAGCCGTTCCCGATTGCGGGCGACCAGAATCAGGTCGTAGCCCCGTTTCGCGATCCGATCGGCATAGATGGCTCCGATGCCGGTCGAGGCTCCCGTGATCAAGACCGTTCCCTTTTCATTTCCGTTTGCAGTGCTCATTTTGATTTTTCCTTTTGTATTTGTTGCGCGTTTTGCGTCTTGCCACTTTACTTTGAATCGCTCATGTCTTAAATGTCATATAACCGTCAAATTAAGACATCATGCTGCGCCAGATCGGAATTGCCGTCTTCCCCAACTACTCGGTGATGAGCTTTGCCGCCGTCCCGGTGTTCGAGCTGGCGAACGCCCTGGGCAACCGCCCGTTCTACGCCCTGCGTTTCCTTTCGGAAAAAGGCGGCTTGGTCGCCACCTCGGCGGGCATGAGCGTCCAGACAGAGCGCTTCGACCGTCGGCGCCTGGACACCCTGATCGTCGGAGGCGGGACAGTCATCGAACCATCGACGCCTGGATTGATCGCATTTTTACGCGGCTCCCTCTCGCGCTGCCGCCGGGTCGCCTCAATCTGCGGGGGCGCCTACCCTCTGGCCGAGGCCGGTTTGCTCGACGGGCGCCGCGCCACCACCCACTGGCTCTACGTCAAAGACATGCAGGCCCGTTTTCCCAAGATAAAAATAGAGATGGACCGCATCTTCATCCAGGACGGCCCCGTCTGGACTTCGGCGGGCATGACGGCGGGAATCGATTTGGCCCTGGCCTTGGTCGAGGCCGACCTCGGAGCCGAGCTGACCCGGTCGATCGCCAAGAAACTCGTCATGTATCACCGCAGAGCCGGCGGCCAATCCCAGTTTTCTGCCCTCCTGGAACTGGAGCCCAAGTCGGATCGGATCCAGAACGTCCTCCGGCACGCCAAACAGAACCTGCGAAAGTCCCTTTCCGTCGAGGAACTGGCGGAAGTCGCCCATCTGAGCCCCCGCCAATTCAGCCGCCTTTTCCATGCGGAAACCGGCCAATCCCCGGCGCGGGCGGTGGAAAACCTCCGGGTGGAGGAGGCGCGGATCCTGGTGGAAAGCGGCGAGCATTCCATCGATGAAGTCGCCGCCCACACCGGCTTCGGCGACCGGGATCGGATGCGGCGGGCCTTTCTGCGCGCCTTCGGACACCCCCCGCAATTTCTAAAACGCACCACACGGTTTCGCAAAGAATCAGCTGTCCCCACGGACACCGGACCTTTGGCCGCGAGGAATTGACCTAAAAATCATCGCCGACCACGAGCAAGGCTTTAGGACAGCCGGCTCTCCTCAGCAGGTCTCCTTTCTGGCATGTCGAGTCATCGGAGAGGCGATTTCTGCATCCCCTTGATTTGGAAGAGTCATCGGCATCGCCCTCAAGAAATCATCCCCTCGCGGCTGAATCGCCACAATTCTCGGGTGGAATCGTCCCGAGGCCCCAACCCCGCTGGATATTCCATTGCCACCTCCGGTCAAAAGTTATCCATCCCCATTCCCTATTTGGGGCCTCCTCCCATCCCCGCTCCGGAAAAGCAAAAATAAAATCAGTTCATGAACAAGCAGTTAGGACGCTTTCCCTTCGCATTTTTTCCAGGTGGCATCCCGCGTGCGAAGACAGTCGCAACTCCACTATGTAAACCTGATCATCGCCATGAATAAAAAAATCATCCTGCCCCTTCGCGTCCTGGCTCCCATTCCCACCCACATCCTCTTCCGCCTCGATGCCAAGCTTTACGGCCTCCCCCTTTCTCAGGTCGCCGGGGTCAGCCTCACCGATCAGGCCCCCTTCCATAACACCCATTTCCAATCGGTCGATCGGATCGACCTGCGCGCCCTCCTCCGGCTCCCCGGCCGGGAGACCGGCGGGGAAACCGGGCTGATCCTCCTCTCCTCCTACAACCTCGGTTTCCACGTCGATCTGATCGAAGACATCGTTTTCCTCGATACGAGATTCCAGGGACAAACCGGTACCGTCTCCTTCAAGAACCAGACCATCACCCTGCTCGACATCCACACCCTGCTCTATCCGGAAGTGCTTGAATTTGCTTAAATAGGTTAAAACGCAATTACAAGTTGCTATTGCGATAATTCCTTAGTATGATCCACCTATTCGGCGCCATCAACCGGTTCGGAACGTTGGCTCAGGGATAGGTCAACCGCTTCCAAACCCCCAAACCTCGAAAGAACTCCATTATGAACCTGACTCTCGCCCCCTCCGATGCCAGCCACGCCACCGAGACCGCCCCCGTCACCCACGTCATTTTCCGATTAGGCCGCGAGCTCTACTCGCTTTCCACCGCCACCGTCGAATTCATCACCCTGATGCCGATGGGTGCGAACGGCGGCTCGGTGAATCTGAACGGCGAAGCCGTCGATTCCCTCAACGTCCGCGCCCGCCTCGGCCTCCCCGCGAAGGAAACCGCGGAGATCGACGCCCTCATCCTCGTCGTCACCCGGAAGCACGGCGTTGCCCACCGTATCGCCCTGGTCGTCGATGAGGTCGAGGACGTCGTCACCGCCGGGCCGATCAAGGAACCCACCCCCTACACCCTGCGGATGAGCCCCGATAGCGTCGCCGGCACCTTCTCCCTCGGCCACAAGGAAGTCACCGTCCTCGACGTCGAAACCCTCCTCCACCCCCAGCCCCGGCACCCCTCCCTGGCGGCCTGAAGCCAGCCGGAAGCATGGGGCTGCACCCCCTCCCTGCTTGGGAGGGGGAAGGGTCGCCGAGTATGGGTCTGTTCTACCACGCGGACGCGAGGAGCGCGGGAGAGCGGGCTCTTGGGTTTGCCTCCCGGCCATGCGAATTAGTTTCCCCTGGGAACTACGTGCGCTATCGCGCAGGCATTCAGATGGCGCGTGGCATCGGTAGATCGAACGCGCCGATTATGGGCGGGCCGGGATGCACGGGGGCAAAGAGTAGGGAACGACGCAAAGGGGCTGCGCCCCCTTGGATTGCCTCCCGGCCATGCAAATTGGTTGCCCCTGGAAACTACGTGCGCTACCGCGCAGGCATTCCCCTCAGACTCGATTTGCCCCCTGCTTCCGTTCCCCGGATGCCCTCCATCCCCGCCCGGAAGCGCCATGTCGGCTATCCTCAAAACCGCCGCCCCCTCCGCTCAACAAGCTTCTCACAAGAAAAAAATAAAAATCCGGTTTTGCGCTTCCCTATCCCATTGATTGAAAGTTGATTGCGTCCGCCCCCGTTTTGTCACCATATCGGCCTTGCCGCCCCCCTTTCCGATCTCTAGTACCGAGCGAACCCACTTTTCGTCATGCCCAAACGTACCGACATCCGTTCCATCCTCCTGATCGGCAGCGGCCCGATCATCATCGGCCAAGCCTGCGAGTTCGATTACTCCGGCGTCCAGGCCTGCAAGGCCCTCAAGGAGGAGGGTTATCGCGTCATCTTGGTCAACTCGAACCCGGCCACCATCATGACCGACCCCGAGTTCGCCGACCGGACCTACGTCGAGCCGATCACCCCCGAAGTCGTCGAGAAGATCATCGAGCGCGAGCGCCCCGACGTCCTCCTCCCCACCCTCGGCGGCCAGACCGCGCTCAACACCGCCATGGCCCTCCACGAGTCGGGCGTCCTCGCCAAATACAAGGTCGAGATGATCGGCGCCAACGCCGAGGCGATCAAGAAGGGCGAAGACCGCCAGCTCTTCAAGGACTGCATGCTCAAGATCGGCCTCGACGTCCCCATCTCCGGCACCGCCCACAACCTCGAGGAAGCCCGCGTCGTCGCCGCCCGCATCGGCAAGTTCCCCCTCATCATCCGCCCCGCCTTCACCATGGGCGGCACCGGCGGCGGCGTCGCCTACAACAAGGAAGAGTTCGAGAAGATCGCCGCCAACGGCATCGACCTCTCCCCGGTCAGCGAGGTCCTCATCGAGGAATCGCTCCTCGGCTGGAAGGAATACGAGATGGAAGTGATGCGGGACAAGGCCGACAACTGCGTCGTCATCTGTTCGATCGAGAACTTCGACCCGATGGGCGTCCACACCGGCGACAGCATCACCGTCGCCCCCGCCCAGACCCTCACCGACAAGGAATACCAGATCATGCGGGACGCCTCCTTCGCCGTCATCCGCGAGATCGGCGTCGAGACCGGCGGTTCCAACATCCAGTTCAGCGTCGATCCCGTCACCGGACGGATGATCGTCATCGAGATGAACCCCCGCGTCTCCCGCTCCTCCGCCCTCGCCTCGAAGGCCACCGGCTTCCCCATCGCCAAGATCGCCGCCAAGCTCGCCGTCGGCTACACCCTCGACGAGATCCGCAACGACATCACCCGCGAAACCCCCGCCAGCTTCGAGCCGACCATCGACTACGTCGTCACCAAGATCCCCCGCTTCGCCTTCGAGAAATTCCCCGGCGCCGACACCACCCTCACCACCGCGATGAAGAGCGTCGGCGAGGCGATGGCCATCGGCCGCACCTTCCGCGAATCGTTTCAGAAAGCGCTCCGCTCCCTCGAGGTCGGCGCCACCGGCTTCGGCGGCGGCAAGCTCGGCGGCGACATCTGCCCGCCCGACGACGAGATCCGCGCCAAGCTGGTCACCCCCACCTGCGAACGGATCTTCGCCATCCGCCATGCCTTCCGCGCCGGTTGGTCGGTCGAGAAAGTCGCCACCCTCAGCAAGATCGATCCGTGGTTCCTCGAGCACCTCCACGCCATCACCGCCGAGGAGATCGCCCTCCAAACTGATAAAAGCCCCGCCGCCCTGGAAAAGGCGAAGATGGACGGCTTCTCCGACCGCCAGATCGCCCACGCCTGGGGCACCACCGAGGCCAAGGTGCGGGAGCAACGCAAGCAGCTCGGCCTCGTCCCCGCCTATCGGCTGGTCGACACTTGCGCCGCCGAGTTCGAGGCCTACACCCCCTACTTCTACTCCAGCTACGACCGGGGCGATGACGAAGCCCGCGTCAGCGAGAAGGACCCGAAGAAGATCATGATCCTCGGCGGCGGCCCCAACCGGATCGGCCAGGGCATCGAATTCGATTACTGCTGCGTCCACGCCGCCTTCGCGTTGAAGGAACTCGGCTTCGAGACCCTGATGGTCAACTCGAACCCCGAGACCGTCTCGACCGACTACGACACCTCCGACAAGCTCTTCTTCGAGCCCCTCACCCTTGAGGACGTCCTCAACATCTACGAGCGCGAGAAAGTCTGGGGCGTCATCGTCCAGTTCGGCGGCCAGACCCCGCTCAACCTCGCCGCCGGCCTCCAGGCCAACGGCGTCAACATCATCGGCACCTCGGTCGCCTCGATCGACCGCGCCGAAGACCGCAAGCTCTTCTCCGAGATGTTGAGCAAGCTCGGCCTCCTCCAGACCCCCAGCACCACCGCCACCAACGAAGACGAAGCCCTCCAAGGCGCGGAAAAGATCGGCTACCCCATCCTGGTCCGTCCCTCCTTCGTCCTGGGCGGCCGCGCCATGCAGATCGTCTACAGCGACGACGAGCTCCGCCACTACATGCGGACCGCCGTCGAGGCCTCGCCCGAGCGCCCCGTCCTGGTCGACCGCTTCCTCGACGACGCCGTCGAGGTCGACGTCGATTGCATCGCCGACGGCGAGACCGCCGTCATCGGCGCGATCATGGAACACATCGAGCAGGCCGGCGTCCACTCGGGTGACAGCGCCTGCACCATCCCGGCCCGCAGCCTCTCCAAGGAAGTCCTCGACGAGATCCGGCGCGGCACCCTCGCGATGGCGAAGGAACTCGGCGTCCGCGGCCTGATGAACGTCCAGTTCGCCGTCAAGGGCACCGATGTCTACGTCCTCGAGGTCAACCCCCGCGCCAGCCGCACCGTCCCCTTCGTCAGCAAGTCGATCGGCATCTCGCTGGCCAAGCTCGCCGCCAAGATCATGGCCGGAAAGACCCTGAAGGAACTCGGCTTCCTCACCGAGATCATCCCCACCCACTTCTCCGTCAAGGAAGCCGTCCTGCCGTTCAACCGCTTCCCCGGCGTCGATATCCTTCTCGGACCCGAGATGAAATCGACCGGCGAAGTCATGGGCATCGACGACGATTTCGGGATGGCCTACGCCAAGACCCAGATGGCCGCCTCCCCCGCCCTGCCGAAGAAGGGGAACGTCTTCATCAGCGTCCGCGACCGGGACAAGGCCCCCATCGTCGAGGTCGCCCGCGCTCTCGTTGCGCTCGGCTTCACCATCTACAGCACCGCCGGCACCGGCGACGCCCTCGCCGCCGCCGCCATTCCCTACCATAAACTCCTCAAGATCCAGGAAGGCCGCCCCCACGTCCTCGATATGTTGAAGAACGGCGAAATCGCCCTCGTCATCAACACCCCCGCCGGGAAGGTGGCCCGCGCCGACGAAATCCGCATCCGCACCACCGCCCTCACCCAACGTGTCCCCGTCGTCACCACCCTGGCGGCCGCCCAGGCGGCGGCCATCGCGATTGAGGCGGTGCAGAAGCTGCCGCTGAAGGTGAAGTCGTTGCAGGAATACCACGTGCGTTAGCACGCTACCCGCTGGGGGGATAAACCATTTAGTATGGCGCGGGAGCGCAATACCACGCCATCGACACCGATCGATTACAGCCACTGTCTTTCCTAAAGGTGGTGTCCTTTTGGGGCTGCGCCCCTTGCCCCTGTTCGAAGGGGACTATCGCCGAGTCCGGGTCAGTGCTACCACGCGGACGCGAGAAGCGCGGGAGAGCGGGCTCTTGGGTTTCAGGTGGCGAGGTGGCATCAGCAGATCGAACGCGCGGATTGCGGGCGGCCCGGGATGCACGGGGGCAGCTTGTACAATGTAAAGGGGTTCCCCCTTTAGATTCCCCCCAGAGTCGATTTGCCACCCCTATGGGAGCCGTGTCTGGAGCATCCCCCCTACACCGCCAACAACCGCAACCTCCCCACCCCACCCCCCATTACCGCCAACGCCCCAATCATCCCTTCCCCCGGATCGATCCCATAAACCGCAAAGGTCCCTCCCTCCCACGCCACCAATGGCGGCCAGAGCACCCCGATCTTCCCCATCCCCGCCGCCACCGAGAACTTATCGAGTCCTGCGGAGAGCCCCCCGCCGTGGGCCTTGAGCACCGCCTCCTTGCGCGTCCAGACTCTGAAAAAATCAAGGCGGCTCTGCTTGGCCGCCGCCCAAGCCGCCTGCTCCTGTTCAGTAAACCACCGCTGCGCAATCGCGGCCGGATCGAGCTTCCGTTCGATATTTTCGAGGTCGATCCCCACTGGCGTTTGCCGGGCAAAGGCGATCAGCGCCGTCGTCTCCGCATGCGAGCAATTGAACTCGAGCCGTTCCGCTTCCGGCCCGGCAATCAGGAAAGGTTTACCCGCCGGACTCTCTCCCAGCTCGATCCGTTCCGGCGAGATCCGCAGATAAGCGCCCAGCAAACGCCGCAGCGCGGCCCGAGTGGCGACATGCCGGTGGCGCGCCTCAATGGCGACAAAACGCTGGGCCCGTTCCCGCTCCGCTACGGAAAGGATCCGGAGATCGGCCTCCCCATCGGAAGCGGCGAGGGAAATCCGCCAGAGGTCGACTTCGCCGGACTGCGGAGGCGCCGCCTCCGCGAGCGGAACCCGTTTCCACTCCGCCAACGGCGATTTCAGGAAGTGATCTCCAAGGGAGGAATCTCGGTGGGGAAGTTCTCCTTGAAGTAGAGAACCCAGTCATTGAGGCTCACCTTGTGGTCCCGTAGCGCCAGAAGGAAGGTCATCGGATAGAGCACATCCCCGGTGTTGAAGTTGATCTGGAACTTGTGCGGAATCACCAGGCCGGGCCGCCAGAAGCATTCGGTGGTGTCGGTGAAGGCCCCGCCCCGGGTGACCCGGCGATAGGTCAGGTTCTGCTTGAGGCAAAAATTCTGGATCGAAACCAGATCGCCATGCCGCGAAACCTTCCGGCTATAGAGGGTCAGGCTGTGGCGCTGGTTGACGATCTCCATGATGTCGAGTTCGTCGACTCCGGCGCCGTCGATCGCCAACGAGGCCTCGGAACGCTCGATGGCGCGGCGAAAAGGGTTGAGATCGGCGACCGTCAGGATGCCGCCAACAGTCAGGGTCGCCAAGGGGCGTTCATCGGGAATGCTCGAGCGTCGCAAGGGGCTCATAGGGAGGTTTATTTTAGAGTCCTTTTCGGCCGCGTCCAAGCCTTGTCGGCGGCGATCGATCTTTTCGCTTCACAAGCATTGCGCGCCAGACGCTTAGAGCTAAATTAAAAACATGGGCCATTACGATTGGACGGTCGAATTTCAGCGGATTTACCAGCAGACCGTCGCGTCCTACCGGACGGGCGAGCGGAAAATGGAGGCGCTGTTCAATCCGGACGAGGTGAAATTCCTTGCCGCCCACGGACAGATGCCGCAGGAGCTCTTCGATTTCGCCGAGGACGCCGTCAAGGACGGCTCGCCCGATTACGGTACCGCACTCCTGATCGCGGCGGCGCGGCGCGATTATTTTCTGGTCGTTCAGCACGGCAAGCCCTCCGGCAAGCGGCGCTCCGACGATGATTTTCCCAAGAAGAGCGACAGCATCGACGGAATTCCCTGGCTCCCCCGGATCATCGAGAAGGCCCGCGCCCGGCTGCGCGGAGAGCTGCCGCCCGATTTGATGTACGACTGCGGCGGGGACCGGAAGTTTTTGCGGAGCTACGATCTCCATCCCGCCGATTTTCTCCGCTTTGTCTGGAGTGCGGGGGATGAGACTGGGAAGATCGTCGATTACGTCAAGAGCCGGACGGCCCCTGCGTCCTGAGCGGGATTCCCGGCTCCGGTGCCGCCGTCTCCCAATCGCTTTCCGCAAGGTCCTGCTTGGAGCCGGAGATGCCGGCCCCGCTGAGGGGCAGCGAGATGATGATGGTGGTTCCCTTGCCGAACTCGCTCTCCGCCCGCGCCTCCCCGCCATGCATCTGGATGATGTGTTTTACGATGGAGAGGCCGAGCCCGGTGCCGCCCAGCTCGCGGCTGCGGCCCTTGTCGACGCGGTAGAAACGTTCGAAGATGTGGGGCAGATCGTTGGGTGGAATGCCTAGTCCCTGATCCCGCACCCGGATTACCGCGAAAGTTCCCTCGACGACGGCGTCGATCGTCACCACGCTCCCCGGTCCCGAGTATTTGAGCGAATTATCGAGCAGGTTGTAGATCACCTGCTCGAAGCGGAAGGGATCGACCTCGACGGGCGGCAGGCCGGGCGGGATCGAGAGGACGATCTCGATCCGCTTCTCCTCCAGCTTGCTGCGGATGTCGGCGACGATCTGCAGCAGGAGGGGATGGAGCCGTGCCGCGACCCGGTCGAGGACGATGCGGCGCGATTCGAGGCGGGCCAGCGTCAGCAGATCGTCGACCAGCGCGTTGAGCCGGAGCGAGTGGCGGCGCATGGTCTCGAGAATGCGGCGGAGCTCGGCGCCGGAGATCTCGGGCTGGTCGATCAGGGTCTCCACGTAGCCGCGGAAGATCGAGAGGGGGGTCCGCAATTCATGCGAGACGTTGGCGACGAATTCGCGACGGACATCCTCGAGTTGCTTCAGCCGCGAGATGTCGTGGAAGACCGCCACCACGTCGATGGCGCCGCCCCGGAAGACGGGGATCGCGCTGACGTCGAAATAGCGCGGCGGTTCGTCCGGGCTGGCCGGGGAGAGCGAAATTTCCCGCGCCTGCGGCTGGCCGCTGCGGAAAGTCTCGTCGATGGTGGAGTGGATCTCCGCCACCCGCACCGCTTCGAGAACCGTCCGCTTGAGCGGGCTGTTCTTGAGCGAAAATTGCTTGATGAAGGCCTCGTTGACCTCCTGGATGGTGTGGTGGGCGTCGACCACGATCACCCCTTCGGCCATGCTGCGCAGGATCGCCTGGAGACTGTATTCCTCCTGGGCCACCTGCTCGATCAGCCGGTTCTGCCGGACCCAGATCCGTTCCAGGTGCTGGGCGATGTGACCGAAGACCGGCGCCCCCTCCAGGATCAGCGCGCGGGGCGGCTGCTCGGAGGAGATCCGCCGCAGCATCACCTCCAGCCGTTTGGCGGGCGTGACCCAGCGGTTATGGATGAAGGTAAGCAGCGCCGCCAGAGCGATGGCACCGACGACGAGATAGGTCGAAAAGGAGGAGGACGAAAAGGAATCGAGATCAATCATGGACCGATGGGCCCATTAGAGACTCATTCCACATCGGTGTCCATGACGCGATAGCCGACCCCGCGGATCGTCTCGATATAGGACGAGGCCTTGCCGAGCTTTTCGCGGAGGCGCCGGACGTGGGTATCGACCGTCCGGGTGTCGATGACGCTCTCGTAACCCCAGACGTCATTGAGTAGCCGCTCGCGTCCCTGCACGCGGCCGCGGCGCTCCATCAGGACGGCGAGGAGCTTGAATTCGGTCGCGGTCAGGTCGATCCGCTTCCCCTTGATAAGGACTTCGTGGCGGGAGCGGTCGAGCACCAACTCGCCCAGATGGAGGCGTTCGTCAGTGGTCGGTTTTTCCTGGCCCCGGCGGAGGACCGATTTCACCCGTAGGACCAATTCGCGGGGGCTGAACGGCTTCGGCACGTAATCGTCAGCGCCCAGTTCGAGACCGACCACCCGGTCGACCTCCTCTGATTTCGCCGTTAACATAATAATCGGAATCGAAGAGGTGGCCGGTTCTCTCTTCAGGGTCTTGCAGATTTCGAGCCCGTTCATCTCGGGCAGCATGATGTCGAGAAGGATCAGGTCGGGCCGCTCGCTGCGCGCCTTGGCGAGGGCGCTGCTTCCGTTCTCCGCCGTCACCACCGTGAAGCCGGCGGTGCGAAGGTTGATGCAGACCAAATCCAGGACATCGGCTTCATCGTCGACCACCAGGATCTTTTTACTCATAGAGGATAGAAAAAGGATAGAAAAGTGGAGGAGCCGCAATCGCCCGCGCCGAGGAAGGTCTAGCCTCCGGCTCCCTCTACTGGCAAGCCTGAACCGGCATCGGACGCCTCAGCGAAGGTGACGAAATCGCGGCAAAATGGCGGCGAAAAAGCGGCACTCCCTCCCAGAAAGCCGCCCAAACTGCCGAGGGAGAGACATCGGATTTTTTTGAACGATTTGGACGAAAATGAGGCGGATGGCGCCGGTTTCCCGAGAAGAGGAAACACGTCAGCTATTGTCTATCTATAAGTGATTCATAATGAATACTTAAATTCGATGAGAAGAAAGCGGTTTAGCCGCTCTTTTTAGAGTGATTTGCATTGTCGAGAGGGGCGGTTTTAAGCAAAATTACAGCTTCTATGTCTGAAGCCGCTTCCCTGACCTCCTCCGCGATCAACTCCGATCAGTACGACGCCTCCAAGATCACCAAACTCGAGGGCTTGGAAGCCGTCCGCAAGCGGCCCGGCATGTACATCGGCCACACCGACGAGCGCGGCCTCCACCATTGCGTCTTCGAGGTCGTCGACAACTCGATCGACGAGCACCTCGCCGGCTACTGCAAGAAGATCGACGTCGAGATCCACGTCGACGGCTCCCTCACCGTCCGCGACGACGGACGCGGCATCCCGGTCGACATCAAGGCCGAGTACAAGATGCCCGCCGTCGAGCTGGTGCTGACCAGCCTCCACGCGGGCGGTAAGTTCGGCCAGGGCGCCTACAAATATTCCGGCGGCCTCCACGGCGTCGGCGCCAAGTGCGTCAACGCCCTCTCCGAATGGTTCGAGGCGGAGATCTCCCGCGACGGCAAGGTCCACCAGATCACCTTCGCCCAGGGCAAGACCGTCAAGAAGCTCGAGGTCATCGGCAAGACCCGCGCCACCGGCACCCAGATCACCTTCAAGCCCGACGCCGAGATCTTCACCATCACCCGCGAGTTCAAGTTCGAGCTGCTGGCCAACCGCCTGCGCGAGCTCGCCTTCCTCAATCCCGGCCT
>Ga0302308_10003294_pt1 | contig 12864 bp, 10 predicted proteins | sample III_Palsa_E3_3_FD_200531 | JGI IMG/M metagenome (GOLD analysis project Ga0302308, IMG submission 200531) | Peat permafrost microbial communities from Stordalen Mire near Abisko, Sweden - III_Palsa_E3_3 | ecosystem: Environmental > Terrestrial > Soil > Palsa > Peat permafrost | place: Sweden... | reverse complement strand
GCGGAAAGCAGTTCGCCGCCAGACCGGGAGAACAGGCGCGCTGGCCCAGGCGAGGGGGGTCCGGCCGGACCCGCGGCCGGACGCCCGGCCGGACCGGATCGCCGGCCGCGGACGCGGCCCCAAGCCTGGCGCGACGAGGCTGGCGGCGAACCGAGGCGTTTCAGGTACACCGCGACGGTGGGTCATCCGCCGCCCGGGTCGCCGCAAGCGTGGTCCGATGCCGGCGATCCCGCCAGGCCTGCCTTCGAGCGCGCTACCCCCGGCTTCGATCCCGCCGGGCCTGCCTTCGAGCGCGCTATGCCCGGCTTCGAGTTCGACGGCCGTGCCCTGGACGCCGGGTTGCTCGGCTCAGATCCGTTCAGCCCGGATCCGCACGGCATCCCGCTGCTCGACGGCGTCCCCCGGGCCGGGAACCGCGCGGCCGGCGGCCTGTGGGATGACGAATTCGCCCCGCCCCGCGGCCGCCAGCCTCCGCCCGCCGAGGTCGGTCCGAACCTCGCTGACCTGTATAGAACCCGTTTCTCTGAGGTGGATCCGGACGAAGGCGGCCCGGCCCGGGCGCCCCGCCGTAACACGGCCTCGGGCACGGTGCGCGGAAACTCCGAACGCGCAGGCCCGAAAGATCAACGGGCGGCCGAAGCCGAGTGGACCAGGCTGCTGCGCTCGCTGCTGCCCCAGCCCGCCAAACGCAACTGGTCCAGGCGATTCCTATCCGAGCTGCATTTCCGCGGCTGGGTGACGAGGGCCGCGATCCCGATCCTCGCCATGATCGTCTTCGGCGTGGCCGTCGTGGTCATCGTAGGCGCGAACAGCGGAAACGCCGGCCCGGTGGCGCCCGCGACCGCGCTGGGGTTCCCGCCTGCGACCCTCGCGGGCGAGGAGTTCACGGCGGCGGAAAGCGGCCGGGGCATCGACCAGACCCTGGGCCAGGTGGCCAGTGACGGGACCGAGATCGTGGCGGTCGGGTCGCAGAGCGGGGCGCGCATCGGCCGGGCTCAGTTCTTCGTATCGCAGAACGACGGGCGTTCCTGGGCCATGGGATCGGTGCGGACCCCGGACGGGGGAGAGCCTCCGCCCGGCCACGCGGCCCGTTTCGTGGCCGGCGGCCAGGGGGCGTGGGTCGCCGTCGGCGCCGGCTCGATCTGGACGAGCCCCGACGGCCGGACCTGGACGCTGACGCCGTCGGCGGGGATGCCATTGCGGCCCGGGGACCAGATCAGCGTGCTGCGCCGGACGGCATCCGGCTACATCGCCGTCGGTGCCAACATCCCCGGCGGTGACCAGGCGAAATCCAGCCCGGTCGTCTTCCTCTCGGCCAACGGGATCAATTGGCGGCGGCTCGACGCGAGCCAGCTCCGGCTCCCCGCGGGCACCAGCCGCGTCCTGAACATCAGGTACGCGGCCGCGGAAGGCACCCTGATCCTGATCGCCGGTGACGCGTCCACGACCACGACGAAGGTCGTCGGCAGCGGCAAGGCCAAGGCCACCCGCGCGGTGACCAGCCAGACCAGCGGCGCCTGGCTGAGCCGAGACGGCGGCTCCACCTGGGTGGCGGCCGTCTCGCCCGGTGTGCCGCCGGCCGGACACGGCGCGCAGCCCCTGATCGCCGGCGAGGCCGCGGTCAAGGGCGGATTCGTGCTGCTCCGGCCGACCACGGGCGCGCGGCCCGGCCTGGACATCTTTATTTCACCGAACGGCACGGCCTGGACGTTCGAGGCCACCCTGAATACGCCCGCGGGCCTGGTCGCCGGCCCCGCGGACGGCGGTCCTTCCGGTGCCGTGGTCACCGGGCAGGCGGGCCGGACCCTAGTCGCCTTCGTCTCCGCGAACGGCGTTTCCTGGCGGCAGAGCGGGGCCTTCGGCGCGGCCGCCGCCGAATCGGTGTCGGGCGTGGCCATGGCGGGCGCGGGCGCCGTGGTCGCCGCGACGACGGCCGGCCCGCAGAGCCGCCAGCCGGCCATCACCATGGTGGCCGCGGGTGCCCCCGCCCAGCAGGTCGATGTGGCGAAGATCCCCGGCGCCTTCGACGCCCAGCTCGCCGTCAACGGCATCGCGGCGCAGGCCGGCACCCAGGTCGCGGTGGGCAGCGCCAACGGCTATCCGGCCGCCTGGAGGTCCGCCGACGGCGGTAGCTCGTGGACCCCCGCCACCGGCGCCACCCAGGCGGTCTTCACCCGGCCCGGCGTGCAGCAGCTGACCGGCGTGACGTACGGCCCCGCCGGGTGGCTCGCGGTCGGCGGCGTCACGGCGGGCGCCACCCAGCATCCGGTCGTCCTTTTCTCGGCTGATGGCCGCGGCTGGCAAGCCGCCGACGGCGAGGCCGCGTTCGGCGGGCCAGGACTGGTCACCGAGCAGGCCGCGGCCGGCCCAGGTGGCTATGTCATCGTCGGTTACCAGGACGTCGCGTCGGCCGGGACCGGCCGGGACCCGCAAACCAGCTCGGACCGCACGATCGCGGCGGCCTGGTGGTCCGCGGGGGTGACCGGCTGGGAGCGTGCCGGAGACGCGGCCGCGGGCGCCCTCGAAGGGGCCGCAGGGTCGGGCGCCAGCAAGCAGATGCTGGCCGTGGTGGCCCGCTCCGGCGGTTTCGTGGCGGTCGGCTCGGACGGCAACCAGGCCTCGGCCTGGATCTCGCCGGACGGCCGGACCTGGCGCGAGGCCAACCTGCCCGTTCCGATCGGATCGACCAGCGCCGTGTTGCAGCACGTCGCCAGCAGCGGCCGGACCGTGGTGGCCGTGGGTACCGCGGTCACGACGGCAGGCCAGCGGCTGCCGTTCGCGGCGAGCTCGTCAGATGGCGGCGCCACCTGGACCGAAGCCGCGCTGCCGGTGCCCGCCGGGCTGGACCCCAGCACCTCGGTCACGGCGCTGGCCGCGGCAGGCGGCGGCTTCACCGCGACCGGGACGTTCGGCCCCACCCCCGGCCACCAGGACGTGGTGGTGTGGACGTCGGCGGACGGCTCGGCCTGGACGGCGGCCACGCCGGCCGGGGAGGGCCTGACCGGTCCGGGCATCCAGGCGATCACCGGCCTGGCCCTGTCGGGCAGCACCCTGACCGGCGTCGGCTTCACCGCCGGCCCGGCCGGCGAGGAACCCGTCTTCTGGCAGTCACCGGTCCGCTGAGCGCCGGTCCGCTGAGCGCCGGTCCGCTGAGCGCCGGTCCGCTGAGCGCCGGTCCGCTGCGCGCCGGTCCGCTGCGCCCCGGTCCGCTGGGCGCTCAGCTCTCGTGCACGACGACGGGTTTGCCGAAGACGTCATCCCGGCGGTTGTCGAGGCTCGGCAAGCTGGCCCGGACGGTCGCGATCAGGTCGGTGTCGACCTCGGCGACCGCTATCCCTGGTGCCGGACCGAGGTCGGCCCTGACCACCCCGAGCGGGTCGACCAGCATGCTGCGCCCGACCCCGGTCGCGGCCCGGGTGAACGGCTCGTCCGGGTCGGGTACCTGCCCGACGGCGGCGACCCACACGGTGTTCTCGATCGCGCGTGCCCGCACCAGCGTGACCCAGTGGTCCTCCTTGAACAGCCCCGCGGCCCAGGCGGCGGGCAGCACGATGAGCGAGGCCCCGCCCGCCGCCAGCGCCCGCGAGAGCTCGCCGAACCGCACGTCGTAGCAGATCTCCAGCCCGGTGCGCACCCCCGCCAGCGTGCAGATGACCGGAGCGGACCCCGGCGCCACGTGGTCGGATTCCCACTGCCCGTACGCGTCGAACAGGTGCAGTTTCCGGTAGGAGGCGACCAGCCGGCCGGCCCCGTCGTAGGCGACCGCGGTGTTGTAGACCCGTCCGTCCGGAGCGGGTTCGAAGACCCCGGCCACCAGGGCGACCCCCGTTTCGGCGGCCGCGCCCGCAAGCTCGGTGCAGAACGGCCCGTCCAGCGGCTCGGCGGCGGCGCGCAGGTCCGAGCCGAACCTGATCTGGGTCGCCTCGGGGAATATCGCGAGGTCGGCGTCCCTCTCCGCGGCGTTGGCGAGAGCGAGCCGGACCCGCTTGAAGTTGACATCCGGCCGCGAGCTGACCGGGATCTGGCACAAAGCGATGCGCATAACCCCAGCGTAGCTGGCGCGCCATCGGCCGCCACATGATGTCATAGGCGAGTGAGCCGTCCCCTACCTGACCAAGTCCCGCCCGACCGGCCCGTGCCTGACCAAGTCCCGCCCGACCGGCCCGTGCCTGACCAAGTCCCGCCTGACCGGCCCCTGCCGCAACAGTCCCGGCCCAGCCGACCGCTGCTGAACCGGCGCCTGGCCGGCCTCGGGACCACGATCTTCGCCGAGATGTCCGCGCGCGCGGTCGCGACCGGATCGATCAACCTGGGCCAGGGCTTCCCCGACACTGACGGCCCGGTCAAGATCGCCCAGATCGCGGCGGACGCCATCCTGGCTGGCCGCGGTAACCAGTACCCACCCGGCCCGGGGATCCCCGAACTGCGGCAGGCGATCGCCGACCACGCCGCCCGCTTCTACCGCCTGCGCTACGACCCGGCCGACGAGATCCTGGTCACGGCCGGCGCCACCGAAGCGGTCGCCGCCGCGCTGCTGGCAATGGTCGAGCCGGGCGACGAGGTGATCGCGTTCGAGCCCTACTACGACTCCTACGCCGCGAACATCGCCATGGCAGGCGGCGTCCGGGTCCCGGTGACGCTGCGGCCGCCGGACTTCCGCCCGGACCCGGCCGAGCTAGCCAATGCCATCACCAAACGCACCAGGCTCATCCTGCTCAACACCCCGCACAACCCGACCGGCTCGGTGTTCACCCGCGACGAACTGGCCGCCATCGCCGAGCTGGCGGTCGAGCGCGACCTGCTCGTGGTCTCGGACGAGGTCTACGAGCACCTGGTGTTCGAGGGCGAGCACGTGCCGATCGCCTCGTTCCCCGGGATGCGCGAGCGGACGGTGACCGTCGGCTCGGCGGGCAAGACGTTCTCCTTCACCGGCTGGAAGATCGGCTGGGTCACGGCGACGCCCGAGCTGGTGACCGCGGTCAAGACAACCAAGCAGTTCATGACCTACGTCAGCGGCGGCCCGTTCCAGTACGCGGTGGCCGAGGCGCTGGCGCTGCCCGATGAGTACTACACCGCCCTGCGGGAGGACCTGAAGGCGAGACGCGACCTGTTCGTGCCGGGCCTGGCCGCCCTCGGCTTCGAGGTGTACCCGCCGCAAGGCACCTACTTCGTCACCGCCGACATCGCCGGCCTGGACGACCGGGACGGCATCGAGTTCTGCCGTACCCTGCCCGAACGCGCCGGCGTCGTCGCCATCCCCTCCGCCGTCTTCTACGACCACAAGGAAGCGGCCCGCACCCTGGTCCGGTTCGCTTTCTGCAAGCGCCCCGAGGTGCTAACCGAGGCCCTGTCCCGCCTGTCCCGCCTGACAAGCTAGTCCCGCCCCAGCAGGAGGGGGGCTTAGCACTACCCCGATTCGGGGTCGCAGGCCCATGGCGGTACCCCGGCGCCGCGACCAGGATGGAACCACGACGGGGTACGGGAAGGAGACGGCGGTCATGCTCTTCGCGATTGTGCTGCTGCTGACGATCGGGTGCATCGTGTTCGTCCTGGTGCGGGAGGCTAAGGGGGTCCCGCGTCCGGATGGCCTGCGGGGGCGCATCCGCGACCGCGGCTGGGGTCTGCTGCTGCTGCCCGTCGCCATGTCGGCCGCCGCGATGGCCGGAGGTGCGCGCGGGCTTATCCCAGCGGAGCTGGGCCTGGCCGCACTGGCTATCATCTTCGCCCCGAAGCTGGCGGCCAGGCTGGTGCCGTACGGTGTGCTCGGACTGGCCGTTTTCGGGGTCCATCTGGCCAACGAGTACAACAACGGGTTCACCAGCCAGACCCAGTACCTGTTCGTCCACGTGGTATCCAGGGGTCCCGCGCAAGTGCCGGCCGGGGCCGGCCTGGTGCCGGCTGAGGCCGGGGCCTTGTTCGTGGTCGGCCTGTGGCTGCTGCTGCGGCTGGACGCGCTGGGCTCGGGACCAGTCAGGACGCTGGCCGCCCGGTGGCTAAACCGCTGTCGCGGCGGGATCTCCGCTGCCCACGCGCTGCTCCTGATCCCGGTCGCGGGACTGACCATGCAGCTGCTCGGCCCCGGCAACTGGTTCGGCATCCAGGCGGTCGACGGGCTCGACGCGGCCGTCATCGACCTGGCCGTGGCCACGGCCGCACTGGTGCTGATCTTCAGGTCGCGGGTCTGGGCCGCCACGCTGGCCGCGGCGGGCCTGCTGGTCCTCGGCGCCTACGGGTGGGTGATCACGGTGTTCTGGCCGGCGGTACCCGGGTTCGCGTACGGCTTCTCCGACCTGCACAACAGCCCGGTGCCCGCCCCGCTCTGGACCGACGCCCTGGAAGGCTCAATCCTGCTGGCCGCGGGCCTGTGGCTGGCGCCGCGGGTGATGCGCCATCACCTGGCCGACTTGCCCGACCCCGAGCTCGCGGCCCGGGCGCGGCACCTGACCCAGCGGGTGCAGACCCTGACCGAGACCCGCCACGACGCCTTGGACACCGCGGCCGCCGAGCTGCGCCGCATCGAGCGTGACCTGCACGACGGGGCCCAGGCCCGGCTGGTCGCGGTGGGCATGAGCCTGCAGGCGGCGCAGCGGCTGTTCCCGGCCAGTCCCGAGGCGGCGCTCGCGCTCGTGGCCGAGGCCAAGGAGTCCTCCTCCCTCGCCCTGACCGAGCTGCGCGACCTGGTGCGCGGCATCTACCCGCCGGTGCTGGCCGACCGCGGCCTGGCCGACGCCATCCGCGCCCTGGCGCTGGACACGCCGCTGCCCGTCGAGCTCGACCTCGACCTGCCCGGCGAGGTCGAGCTGCCGGTCGCCTCGGCCGTCTACTTCTCGGTGGCCGAGGCACTGGCCAACGTGACCAAGCACGCCGGTGCCCGCACCGTGCGGATCCAGCTCAGCTACTCCTCGGGCATGCTGCGCGCGCAGGTCACCGACGACGGCTCGGGCGGCGCCGACCCGGCGCTGGGCAGCGGGCTGGCCGGGGTGGAACGCCGGCTGGCCACGTTTGATGGCATCCTGGCGGTGAGCAGCCCGCCGGGCGGGCCGACCATTCTCGTCATCGAGGTACCGTGCGCGTCGTCATCGCCGAAGATCTCTTCCTGCTGAGGGAGGGCCTGGTCCGGCTGCTCACCGCGCACGGGTTCGAGGTCGTCGCGGCGGTGGCCAGCGCCCCGGAACTGCTCCGGGCCCTGCTCGACGAGCGTCCGGACGTCGGAATCGTCGACGTCCGGCTGCCGCCGACGCACACCGATGACGGGCTCCGCGCCGCGCTGCAGGCCCGACGCCAGGTACCCGGCCTGCCGGTGCTCGTGCTGTCCCAGTACGTCGAGCAGCTGTACGCCCGCGAGCTGCTCGCCGATCAGGCGGGCGGGGTCGGTTACCTGCTCAAGGACCGGGTGTTCAACGACGAGGCGTTCACCGCGGCGATCCGCAGCGTCGCCGCCGGCGGCACGGTGCTCGATCCCGAGGTGGTCCAGAAGCTGATGGTGCGGCACTCCCGCACCGAGCCGGTGACCCGCCTGACGCCCCGCGAGCACGACGTGCTCGCCCTGATGGCCGAGGGTCGCTCCAACACCGCGATCGCCCAGCGTCTTTTCATCTCGGAAAAAGCCGTCAGCAAGCACGCCGCGGGTATCTTCGCCAAGCTAGACCTGGCGCTCTCCGACGACGACAACCGCCGCGTCCTGGCCGTCCTGGCCTACCTCGAATCCTGATAGGCGGGAGCCGTTGAACACCAACCTGACCACCCCCGTGCCCGCCAGCTCGGGGCCGCCCACCCCTGTGTCGCCCACCCCCGTGTCGCCCACCCCTGTGCCGCCCACCCCTGTGCCGGTCAGCTCCGGGCCGATGGATGCTGAGCTGCTGCGAGCGGCCGAATCGGCCCCGGGTTTCATGCCCGCCGCCGAGGGCCAGGCCCTGTTCGACGCGGCCGCGGCATACTCCCGCCGCGGACTGGTCCTGGAGATCGGCAGCTACTGCGGCAAGTCCACCATCTACCTGGCCGCGGCGGCCAGGACGGCCGGCCAGCTGGTCGTGACCGTCGACCACCACCGCGGCTCGGAAGAGCACCAGCCCGGCTGGGAGTACCACGATCCGCGTTTGGTCGACCAGCGGACCGGCCGCCTGGATACGCTGCCCACGCTGCGGGCCACGCTCGCGGCGGCCGGACTCGAAGAAGCCGTGGTGGTCGTGGTGGGCCGGTCCGCCGACGTCGCCAGGCTCTGGGGTACACCGCTCGGCATGGTCTTCATCGACGGCGGCCACACCGAGCAGGCGGCGATGGCGGACTACCAAGGCTGGGCCCCGTGGGTGGCTGCCGGCGGTGTGCTTGCCATCCACGACGTGTTTCCCGACCCCGCCGACGGCGGCCGCCCCCCGTACCTGATCTACCAGCGGGCGCTGGCCTCAGGCGCGTTCAGCGAAGTCCGCGCCGAAGGCTCCCTCCGCCTGCTCGAGCGAACCGGCACCGGCATCGGCATCGGCTGACCAGCCCCTGCGAAGCCGAGAACAGACGTCACCTTGCGGGGTCGTATGTCCAAAGACATACCTGTCCCTGGCGTCACACATCCTGGTACTCTCCGGCAGTTTTTGGGGCTCTTGCGCGAATTTTGTGGTGGTGGTTACGCAGGGTGGAGGATGACGCGTTTGCGGAGTAGCGGGAAGCCGGCGCGGCCGTACATCTGGCGTTTGATCATCTTGATCTTGTTGACGTTTCCTTCCATGGCGGCGGAGCTGTAGGGCAGGGCGAGCCCGGCGGTGACGGCTTGCTGGTCGCGGCGGATGCCGGCGGCGAAGGAGTGCAGCTGGGGCTGGTCGTCGGCTTCGACGCGGGTGAGCCAGTCCTCGAGTGCGAGCAGGCCCTGGCGGCGGGTCATCATCTCGGCGAACCCGCGGATGTGGCCGGCCAGGCCGGCCAGGTGGGGGCAGGCGGCGGTGATGGCGTCGAGCTGGGCCTGTTCGCAGGGGCGGAGGCGGTCCGGGCGGGTCATCAGCCAGCGGGTGATCTGGCGGGTTTTCGGGACGGGCGGGCCGGCGGGGGCCGGGGTGGGGGCTCTGCCTTTGCTGGTCCGCCCGTCGGCGGCGCGGAACCGGCGCAGGTAGCGTTCGACGGTGTGCAGGTGCCCGGTCCAGCCCTGGGCGGCCAGTTCGGCGTGCAGGACGGCGGCGGTGGTGATGCCCTGGTTCCAGCGGCGGTGGAGGTAGGGCTTGAACGGGTCCAGCTTGCTGTCCCGGCCGGCGGCCTTGACGAGCAGGGCGTCCGGGCCGGGAGCATGGGCGAACCGGGCGATGGTGGTGCGGTCCAGGCCCAGGATGCGGGCGGTCTGCTGCTGGGAGTGCCCGGCCTCGAGCAGCGCGTGCACGGCGTCGTAGCGCTCGCGGGTCCGCGGTACCTGAGGCCATCTCGCGTCCGGACGCGCCCCGCAGCCCGTCCGGCTCGGGCGGGGGGGCCGCGGCCGGGCCGGCGTCCGGGGGCCGGGCGGGCGGCGCGTCCTGGGAGAGTGTGTCAGGGCCGCCGGGCGCGAGCACCTCGCCGGCGAGGCAGCCGCGGTGCGCGACGACCGCCTTCTCGGCGTATTCGCCCAGGTTGTGCCACAGATGCCAGCGGTCGGCGACCTGGGTAGCGGCCGGGGCGCCGGCGGCAGCGCCGTCAGCGTAAGCGCTGGCCCGGTCCCGGCAGATGACCTCCGCGCCGGGGCGGGCCCTCAGCCACGCCGCCAGGGTGGCGGCGTCCCGGCCGGGCAGCAGGTCCACGACCTTCCCCGATTCCGCGTCAGCCAGCACGGTGCCGTACACGTGCCCCTTGCGCAGCGCGAAGTCATCCACCCCGGTGACCGCCGGCGCGGCGGTGGCCGGCGGGTCGGGCAGCGCCGTCACCAGCCGCAGCACGGTGGAGGAATGAACCGGCACGCCCAGCGTGCCGGCCAGCCGGGCGGCGGCCCGCCCGGCCAGCTCCAGCCCGAACCCGGCCAGCATGCCCAGCAGCGGCACGCTGCGCCGCCGGTACCGCGCCGACACCCCCGCGGCCTGCTCGGCGAACGTGACCCTCGGGCACGAGGTCTCCGGGCAGCGGAACCGGCGCACTGCCAGCGCGATCAGCACCGGCCGGCCCCCGGCCGCGCCGTCGGCCACGACCCGCGCGTACCCGCCATGGACCCGCGAGGACACCGCCTCGCACAACGGGCACCGCGCCTGCGCGGCCCGGCAGCACGCCCGGATCACCACCGCGTCCCCGGTGTCCTCCACCTGGCCGATCCGCAGCCCGCGAAGATGCGGGAACAACATGAACAGCAGTTCCTCACCCGGCCCGGACACTTCCAGGACACGGCCGGCGGCAGACGGCATGGCAGACTGAGACAGCAACGAGGCTCCCGGTGCGTGAGATCTTGGCAGACCTCCGCGTCATACCGGAGCCTCGTTGCCACATCACGCTGACACGCCGCACAACACCCAGATCGTCACATCCCGGCACAGCCGGTACCCGACCAGGCCCTGTCACCCAACGTGACCCATCACAAAATTCGCGCAAGAGCCAGTTTGCGTGGTGGATGCGGGCTTGGCGGTGGATCCGGTGCGCTGGAATGCACCGGATGCACCACGGAGCCCGGATCCGCCACCATGTTCGCGAGGCCGGCCGCACCGCGCACGGGTTGGGTGCTGCGCGTGCGCACCGGCGTGACCCGTCAACCCCACCCGCACCTGCACGCTCATGAATTCCAAATGACTGACTTTTCCTGGGAGTATTTGGGCTCCCCGGAGGATTTGGTGCACTGGGGTGCACAAAGAACTCCCCGGAGCCAAAATCCTCCCCGATACGACGTACCACGGCGCGCTCGTGCACCACGGCGTACACGGTTACCCGCCGCCTGCCCAAGGTGATCGCCGGACCATCGTGGCCGGCACCTAACTGACACCTGCTCGCATGAGAGCGGCGCCGTGGCAGCCAAAACGAGGACAAGCGGGTTGAGCGGCTCGCTCAGTCCTGGGTGCGGTGGCGGCGGCGCAGGGACCACAGCTGAGGACCGCGCTCGACCTCGAGCGCCGCCGCCCACGGCAGGCGGGGCGGACCGAGTTCGAGGCGCAGGCTGGCCGTGGCCTTCCTGGCCAGCCCCGGGTCCCGCGCGGCCCGAAGGGCCAGCTCGGCGGCCCGCTCCTCGACTTGCTCCGACGGCAGCGCCTGCCAGGCCAGGCCGAGCTGCATGGCTCGCAGGCCTGATATTTCCTCACCGAACAGGCCGGCCGCGGCGGCGGCCTCGGCGCCCGCACGCTGGGCGAGCAGTCCGAAGTGCCCTCCGCCAGGGTGCAGGCCGATACGGAGGAAGCCGCTGATAAGCCGGGCGTCTTCGGCGACGATCCGCAAATCGGTGGCGAGCACCAGGTTGATCCCGGCGCCGACCGCGGCGCCGCGGACGGCGGCGATGGTCGGCACCTGCAGCTGGCCGACCCGGGTGAAGGCCCGGTAGATGCCGTTGAGGGACGCGTACCGCCGTTCCTCGGCCGGATCCTGACTGACTTCCTCCAGGTGCCCCCGCTCGGCCCCCGAGCAGAACGTGCCGCCGGCGCCCTTGATGACGGCGGCACCGACGGCGGGGTCGCGGTCCACGACATCGCACGCCACGACGAACTGTTCCGCGATCTCGTTGTTGAGGGCGTTCCTGGTCGCAGGCGCGTTCAGGGTGATGAACGCGACGCCATCGCTGATCTTCAGGTCAATCATGGGGCCTAGTATCCCGTTCCGCCTAGGATTCCCATCATGTACACCAAGATCCAGGTCACCTTCGACGCCGCCGATCCGGAAAAGCTGGCCGAGTTCTGGGGGCTGGCGCTGGGCTACGTCACCGAGCCCCCGCCCGAGGGGTTCGCCAGCTGGGAAGAATTCGCCCGGGACGCCGGGATATCCGAGGAGGACTTCGGTGAGGTGGCCTCCCGGATCGACCCGGCCGGGGAAGGTCCCCGGTTGTACTTCCAGCGCGTGCCGGAAGGCAAGACGGCCAAGAACCGCGTTCACCTCGACATCAGCGTGGCCGGCCGCGACGTCCGCGGTGAGGCACGCAAGCGGCTGGTTAGCGAGCACGTGGAGCGGCTCTTCGAGGCCGGCGCCAGCCTGGCCTGGCGGACCGACAACGTTCGGGGCGACTCCGTCACGCTCTACGACCCGGAGGGAAACGAGTTCTGCGTGCACTGACGGCCTGAGGAACTGGACGGCTGAGGAACTGGCCGGCCGAGGAACTGGCCGGCTGAGGAACTGGACGGCCGATGTGGTCTTGGTCTTGCATAAGGCCCTGGCCGGCTGCGAGAAATAGCTAGGACCGCCCAGCCGGCACCGCGCCAGCAAGCCACGCCGGCCAGACCACGGAGGCACCATGGCATCGCATCCCTATGACTTCGTGATCATCGGCGGCGGATCGGCCGGCAGCGGCCTGGCTAACCGGCTGTCCGCCGACCCTGGGAACCGGGTCCTGGTGCTCGAGGCGGGCCGGCCCGACTACATCTGGGATCCGTTCATCCACATGCCCGCCGCGCTGACGTTCCCCATCGGCAGCCGGTTCTATGACTGGAAATACGAGAGCGAACCGGAAAAGCACCTGAACGGGCGGCGCATCTACCACGCCCGGGGCAAGGTCCTCGGCGGGTCGAGCAGCATCAACGGGATGATCTTCCAGCGCGGCAACCCGCTGGACTACGAGCGCTGGGCCGCCGACGACGGCATGGACGACTGGGACTACGCGCACTGCCTGCCGTACTTCAAGCGGATGGAGAACTGCCTGGCCGCCCGCGACGACGACCCGTTCCGGGGCAAGGACGGGCCGCTGGTGCTCGAGCGCGGCCCCGCCGACGGCCCGCTGTTCCAGGCCTTCTTCGCCGCGGT
>Ga0302308_10003288_pt1 | contig 12889 bp, 10 predicted proteins | sample III_Palsa_E3_3_FD_200531 | JGI IMG/M metagenome (GOLD analysis project Ga0302308, IMG submission 200531) | Peat permafrost microbial communities from Stordalen Mire near Abisko, Sweden - III_Palsa_E3_3 | ecosystem: Environmental > Terrestrial > Soil > Palsa > Peat permafrost | place: Sweden... | reverse complement strand
TGGCGCGGCCGCCGCTGACCGCGACCGACGCCTCCACCAGTCCGGCCGGGGTGTCGAGCCGGATCAGCGTCACCGGTTCGGTGACCGCCACCATGCCGGTCTCCACCAGGACGGTGGCGGTGCCGATCGTGCCGTGCCCGCACATCGGCAGGCAGCCGGAGACCTCGATGAACACCACGCCCACGTCGGCGTCCGGCCGGGCCGGCGGCTGCAGGATCGCCCCGGACATCGCCGCGTGCCCGCGCGGCTCGTACATCAGCAGCGTGCGCAGGTCGTCGCGCTCGCTGGCCAGGTAGCGCATCCGGTCGAACATGGTGGCCCCGGGCAGCACGCCGGGGCCGCTGGTGATCACCCGGGTCGGCATCCCCTCGGTGTGGCTGTCGACCGCCGAGAAGACCTTCTGGGCCCGCATTACGGGCTCACCCGGGCGCAGGCCCGGGCCACCTCGCGGGCCTGCGCCTCCTCGGCCGCCGCCAGCGGGAGGCGAGGCAGCCGCACCGGCCCGCCGTAGCGCCCCGCCTCCTCCTGGGCGAGCTTGATGGCCTGAACGAACCGTGGGTCGGCGTCCCAGCGAAGCGCCGGAAGCAGCACCCGGTACAGGTCCATGGCCGCGCGGTACTCCCCGGCGGCGCACAGCTCGAACAGCCGCACCGAGGCGGCCGGGAACGCGTTCACGTAGCCGGCGATCCAGCCGGTCGCGCCGAGCAGCATCGCCTCGGCCAGGGTGTCGTCGCAGCCGCAGATGACCTCCAGGCGGGGCGCCTGCTCCCGGATCTGCGCGACCCGCCGCGAGTCCTGGGAGAACTCCTTGACCCCCTGTACCTGCTCGATCCCGGCCAGCCGGGCCAGCAGCGGCGGGGTGAGGTCCACCCGGGTGGAGAACGGGTTGTTGTAGGCGATGATCGGCAGCCCCGCCCGCGCCACCTCGGTGAAGTGCGCGACGACCTCGTCGGCGGTGGGCTGGTGCGCCGTGGGTGGCAGCGACATCACCGCGGCCGCGCCCGCCTCGGCGGCCTGTTCGGCCCAGCGGCGCGCCTCGGGGCCGGACTTGGCTGACACGCCCGGCAGCACCGGGACCCGGCCGTCCGCGGCGTCGATCGCGGTGGTCACGATCTCGGCGCGCTCGGCGTCGGACAGGGCCTCGTACTCGCCGAGCGACCCGTTCGGGATCAGCCCCGCGACGCCCTCCTCGATCAGCCAGACGCAATGCTTGCCGAACTGCCCGAAGTCCACCGACCCGTCGGCGCGGAACGGCGTGGTCGTCGCGGCGTACACCCCGGCGAACCGGGCTGCGGCCAGGTCGTCACTCAAGAACGCCGTCCTTTCGTTGGGTATCTCCCGACGATAAACGAGCAGGCCGGCCGGGGAAACTGGCCGCCGCGGACCGCGCCGGGCCCCGGCCCGGCGCATTACAGTGGCGACGTGGCGGGTGACGAGACGGGACGGGTCGACAGCTGGATCTGGTCGGTGCGGCTGGTCAAGACCCGCTCGGCCGCGTCCAGTGCCTGCCGGGCCGGGCACGTCCGGGTCAACGGCGCGCGGGTCAAGCCCGCCCACTCCGTCCGGGCCGGTGACGAGGTGCGGCTCCGCGAAGAGGGACGCGAGCGCATCCTGGTCGTCGAGCGGGTTATCAGCAAGCGGGCCAGCGCGCCGGTCGCAGCGGAATGCTACGTCGATCAGAGCCCGCCTCCGCCGCCGCGGGAGAAGATGGTGCCGGTGGCCCAGCGTGAACGCGGCGCGGGCCGTCCGACCAAGCGGGAGCGCCGCAGTCTCGAGAAGCTGCTGGGCCGCCCGGCCCGCTAACCAGGCGGCCCGCTAACCAGGCGCTGGGGCCCGCGGCAGGGTTCCGGCGGCCGCGGCTGTACCGGGCCGGCCCGGCCGCGTTACCCTGAGGGCGAATCCACCTTCTTCTCGGCTTTCGCGAGTCAGCGCGGGACAGGAGCGGGCCGATGGATGACCAGCGCGACGCGCTCTGGGCTGATGCCAGCCTGCGGCGGCCCGCGCTCGATCCCGGTATCCCGCGGCCGGACCGCGACCTGCTGGCCGCCCGCGGCGGCCTGCTGCCGCCTGCGGCCCGGGACCGCCCGGCCCGGCGCCGTTACTATCTGCCGACCGAGCCCGCCCGGCGGCTGGCTACCATCGACGGAACGGTCACCGGCCTGACCGCCGCCGGCCTGACCGCGCTGTTCGGCACCACCCCGCTGGCCATCGGAGTGCTCATCTTCCAGGGCCCGGCCAGCTGGGAAACGGCGTCCAACCACTTCGCACTGCTGGCCGCGGGCATCATCGCGATGGTCACGACCGTGCTCCTCGGCGTCCGCGTCGTCCGGTTCGGCCAGCCCAGCGGGTGCACGCCCGCCGAAACGGCGGCCCGCACCCACCATGGCCGCTACCTGACCGGCGCCGACTTCGACGCCCGGTCCCGGGTGCTCCTGCGGCGGGCCCAGGACGCGATCGAGGCCGTCACCTCTTCGCTGGTGTGCCGGGACGACCTGCTCGACCGGCAGGCCACGAGCGCGGCCCTGGCGGGCCAGGAGTGGGACATCGCCGTGGCGCTGCGCGAACAGGCCCAGCTCCGGGCCCGGCGAGCAGAGCTGCGCGCCCAGCGGGCCGAATGGCCGGCCGGCAGCGCGGGCCCGCAGGCCGCCGCGTTGCTGAGCCACCAGGACCGCGCCGCCCAGCTCGCGGAGGCCAGCACTATCCGCCGAGTCGAGGCGCTGGAGCGTTATGCCGCCGAGGTCGGCGCGGCGGACAGCGCCTACCGGGACGGGAAACAGGCTGCGGCCCTGGCCGAGCTGCACGACCGGCACCTGGACATGCTGGCCCGCACGGCCGCCGACGAGCACGGCATCGCCGAGATCGACCGCCTGGCGGCCCAGGCCCGGGCGGTCCGCCGCGTGCTGGGCGAGCCGCCCCGCTAGCACCGGCCAGTGTCACCTCCGCGATCTTGGCCACCGCTATGCCCGTTCCGGCCGCAGTGCGGGTGCCTGACGTGCTACTAAGCCGCAGCGCGTTGCCTGACATGTCACTAAATTGCACCATTTGTTTTCTTGAACTATTCGTCTTTATGGAGATAGGTTTCGCTCATGACCGCATCCCGGACGCCGGCCACCGCCGACGAGCTGCGCGGTGCCGGCCTGCGGGTGACGGCCGCCCGCGTCGCCCTGCTCGAGACCGTCCGGGACGGCGACCACCTGGGCGTCGAGGCGATCGCCGCCGGAGTGCGCGACCGCATCGGCCACGTCTCCCTGCAGGCCGTGTATGAGGCCCTGCACGCGCTCACCACGGCAGGGCTCTTGCGCCGGATCGAGCCGGTCGGCAGCCCGGCCCGGTTTGAGGGACGCGTCGGGGACAACCACCACCATGTCGTGTGCCGGTCGTGCGGTGTCGTCGCTGACGTCGACTGCGCGGTCGGCGAGGCGCCCTGCCTGACCGCCTCCGGCGAGCACGGCTTCTCGATCGACGAGGCCGAGGTCGTCTACTGGGGCCTGTGCCCCGACTGTTCCAGCGCCCGCAGTTCCTGAGACTGCCAGGAAGGATTTCCATGACTGAGAACCATGATCCGATCATTGCCGACGGTGAGACCCCTGAGGTCGCGGAGGAGACCGCGGGGGCGAGCGCGGAGGGATGCCCGGTCGCGCACGGCCGCGTTGACCCCACCCAGGGCGACCCCAACCGCGAGTGGTGGCCGAACCGCCTCAACCTGAAGATCCTCGCCAAGAACCCGCCCGCTACCGACCCGTACCACGGCGAGCTCGACTACCGCGAGGAGTTCCAGACCCTCGAACTAACGGCCGTGAAGGCCGACATCGCGGCGGTGCTGACCGACTCCAAGGACTGGTGGCCGGCCGACTTCGGCAGCTACGCGGGGCTGTTCATCCGGATGGCGTGGCACGCCGCGGGCACCTACCGCCTGGGCGACGGCCGGGGCGGCGCCGGCGCCGGCCAGCAGCGCTTCGCGCCGCTGAACAGCTGGCCGGACAACGTGAGCCTGGACAAGTCCCGGCGGCTGCTGTGGCCGGTCAAGAAGAAGTACGGCCAGAAGCTCTCCTGGGCCGACCTGATCGTCCTGGCCGGCAACGTGGCCCTGGAGTCGGGCGGCTTCAAGACCTTCGGCTTCGGCGGCGGGCGGGTGGACGTCTACGAGCCGGATGCGGACGTGTACTGGGGCTCCGAGACTGAGTGGCTCGGCACCGAGCGCTGGCGTGGCGACGACAACTTCGAGGAGCCGCTCGGCGCCGACACGATGGGCCTCATCTACGTCAACCCCGAGGGCCCGAACGCCAGCGGCGACCCGCTCGCCGCGGCCCGGCACATCCGCGAGACGTTCGGCCGGATGGCGATGAACGACGAGGAGACCGTGGCGCTGATCGCCGGCGGGCACACCTTCGGCAAGACTCACGGCGCGGGCCCGGCCGAGAGCGTCGGCCCCGACCCCGAGGCCGCCCCGCTCGAGGACCAGGGCTTCGGCTGGAAGTCGACCTACGGCTCCGGCAAGGGCGCGGACACCATCACCAGCGGGCTCGAGGTCACCTGGACCTACCACCCGACCCGGTGGGACAACGAGTTCTTCCACATCCTGTTCGGCTACGAGTGGGAGCAGTTCGAGTCCGCGGCGGGGGCCAAGCAGTGGCGGCCCAAGGACAACGGCGGCGCCGGCCTGGTGCCCGACGCGTTCGGCGACGGCAAGCGCGAGCCGCGGCTGCTGACCACCGACCTGTCGCTGCGCTTCGACCCGATCTACGAGCCGATCTCCCGGCGATTCAAGGACGACCAGGAGGCCTTCTCCGACGCGTTCGCCCGCGCCTGGTTCAAGCTGACGCACCGTGACATGGGCCCGCGGGTCCGCTACCTCGGCCCCGAGGTCCCAGCGGAGGAGCTGATCTGGCAGGACCCGGTGCCGGCGGTGGACCACGAACTGGTCGGCGCCGATGACATCGCCGGGCTGAAGCGGGAGATCCTCGCCTCCGGCCTGACCGTCTCGCAGCTCGTCTCCACCGCGTGGGCGTCGGCCTCGACGTTCCGCGGTAGCGACAAGCGCGGCGGCGCCAACGGCGCGCGGATCCGGCTGGAGCCGCAGAGCGGCTGGGCGGTCAACCACCCCGACCAGCTTGCCTCGGTGCTGCGCACCCTGGAGGGCGTCCAGGAGTCGTTCAACAGCACCGCGGGCGGCGGCAAGAAGATCTCCCTCGCCGACCTGATCATCCTCGCGGGCAACGCCGGCGTGGAGAAGGCCGCCGCGGACGCGGGCGTCACCGTCGAGGTGCCGTTCACGCCGGGCCGCACCGACGCCACGGCCGAGCAGACCGACGCCGAGTCCTTCAGCTACCTGGAGCCGAAGGCGGACGGGTTCCGCAACTACCTGGGCAAGGGCCTGCGGCTCCCGGCCGAATACCAGCTCATCGACAGGGCGAACCTGCTGACGCTCACCGCGCCGGAGACGACGGTCCTCGTCGGCGGCCTGCGCGTGCTCGGCGCGAACTACGACGGGTCGAAGCTCGGCGTGTTCACCGACACCCCGGGGACGCTGACGAACGACTTCTTCGTCAACCTGCTCGACTACGACACCACCTGGACGCCCACGTCCGAGGAAGCCGCCACGTTCGAGGGGCGCGCCGCCGACGGCGAGGTCAAGTGGACCGGCAGCCGGGTGGATCTGGTCTTCGGGTCGAACTCCGAGCTGCGGGCGCAGGCCGAGGTCTACGCGACCGACGACGCCAAGGAGAAGTTCGTCCAGGACTTCGTTGCGGCGTGGACCAAGGTCACGAACCTCGACCGGTTCGACGTCGCCTGATCACGACGTCCAGGCCGGCCCGGCGCCGGGCCGGCCTGGACATCCTCCGGCGCAGGACCGGCCGGAGATCTTTTTCCGGGTAACCGCCGTCGGCCAGGCCGGCCCGCTGCTCGAAGACGTTGCGTGAGCCGAAGTCGCCGCACAGCGCCCACGACGCGGCGGCGGCGATCCCGTACAGCGGCAGCATGAGGACACCGCAGCAGGCGTACTGCGTGGCGTGCCGCGCCTCGTGAGCGAACAGGCGCACCTCACCGGTGAAGGTGGCGTAGCCGAGCCGGGTGACCAGCACGTTGCCCACGCAGAACGCGGGCGCCGGGGGCACCGGCAGCCGGTAACCACCCCCTACCAGCAGGCCATCCCCGGCCGGGCGGAGTCTTGCCCCGCCGGCGCTGGCCACGACGATGCCGGTGAGCGTCGAGCCGTTCAGGATGTTGGCCACCAGCCGCCACCGGTGCCACGCGCGCATCGGGTGCCCGGTCATTCGGAGCCGCTGGGCCGGCCGGGGCGGAGAACCTCGATCAGCGCGGAGTCATCGAGGCGGCCCAGCCCCAGGTCGTGGCCGCGGGCGTAGAGCCGGCGCGCGGCGGCGGCGAGCGGCACCCACGCGCCCGCCTCGTCGGCGGCCGCGCCGACCAGGCCCATGTCTTTGACGAAGATGTCCAGCGCGCTGCGGACCTCGTCGAACTGGCCCTCGGCCATCCGGGCGCCGCGGTCCTCGAACATGAACGACGCGGCGGCCCCGCCGCGCAGCACCCGCCAGCATTCGGCCGGGTCCAGGCCGAGCGCCGCGGCGAAGGCCAGGGCCTCGGCCGCCGCGGCGATGTGCACGCCGCACAGCAGCTGGTTGACCAGCTTCATCCGCTGGCCGTCGCCGGGAGAGGCGCCGACGACCGGAGCGTTCCGGGCCAGCGCGTCAAGGACCGGCTGGATGTGGCGGACCGCGTCCGCCGGGCCGGACACCATGATCAGCAGGTCACCGGCCGCGGCGCGGGCCACGCCGCCCGACACCGGGGCGTCGACCACGGTGACGCCGGGCCCGGCCAGCCGCCCGGCCGCGGCCGCCACCGCCTCGGGCCCAACCGTGGCCGTGATCATCACGATCGTGCCGGGAGCCAGCGCCGGGGCGTCCGGCCCGTCCGGCCCGTCCGGGCCAGCTGGGCCCATCAGGGTGGACAGGACCTGCTCCAGCTGCTCCGGGGTGGCCACCATTACCGCGACCAGATCGGCGTCCCGCGCCGCGGCGGCGACGGTGTCCGCGGCCCGGAGCCCGCCGGCGGCCAGGCTGGCGGCGCGGCCGGGCACGACGTCGTAGCCGGCGACGTCATGGCCCGCCCGGGCCAGGCACGACGCCATCGGCGCGCCCATCGCGCCCAGCCCCAGCCAGCCGATTCGCATCAGGACATTCTCCTCGCCAGCTCAAAGGCTGCGCTGTTCAGGGCCCCGTGTGTGGGGGCTCGCGGCTGCCGGGCCCGTCAGTGGTCGGCAGGGGCCAGCTCCACGGTGACCGACGGCTCGGCCGCTTCGGCCAGGCTCAGCTCGCTGAGCACCCCAGCGGCGCGCAGGTCAGCCTCGGCGCCCCGCAGCAGCGCGATTCGCTGTGGGGTGTCGGTGACGCTCAGCCGGGCGACTTCGGTGCGCAGCGACCGCTTCTGTGCGGATTTCGCCTTGCGGATCTCGGCCAGCACCTGGGCCGCGACCGGCAGCATCTCCGGTTCGGCGCCGGGCCCGGGCCGCAGCGGCGCGGCCTCGGGCCACGGAGCGCGGTGCACCGAGCCGGTACGCCACCAGGACCATGCTTCCTCGGCCACGAACGGGAGGAACGGCGCGAACAGCCGCAGCATGGTGTCCAGGGCGATACGCAGCGCCGCCTGCGCGGACCGGGCCGGCTGGCCCTGGCCGTACGCCCGGGACTTGACCAGCTCGAGGTAGTCGTCGCAGAAGTTCCAGAAGAACTTCTCCGTCTGCTCGAGCGCGAGCTGGTACTCGTACCGGTCCAGCGCCGCGGTGGCCTGCTCGGTGACCGTGGCCAGCTGGGCGAGCATGGCGCGGTCCAGGGCCTCGGTGACGTCCGGCCGCGAGCGGATCGGATCGGACGGCGACGCCTCGCTGCTGAGGCCCAGCACGAAGCGGGAGGCGTTGAGCACCTTGTTGGCCAGTCGGCGGCCCACCTTCATCTGGGCCTTGTCGACCGCTGTGTCCGTGCCGGGGGCGCTGCTGCACGACCAGTAGCGCAGCCCGTCCGCGCCGAACTCGGCCACGAGCCCCTCCGGGGTGATGACGTTCCCCTTGGACTTCGACATCTTCTTGCGGTCCGGGTCGAGGATCCAGCCGTTGAGGCTGGCGTGCGCCCACGGCAGCTGGCCGAGTTCCAGGTGGGAGCGCAGAACCGTGGAGAACAGCCACGTCCGGATGATCTCCGGGCCCTGGGGCCGCAGGTCCATCGGGAAGGTCCGGGCGAACAGGCCCGGGTCCTCCTCCCAGCCGCACGCGATCTGCGGCGTGAGCGAGGAGGTGGCCCAGGTGTCCATCACGTCGGGGTCGCCCACGAAACCGTTCGGCCGGCCGCGCTGCCCCTCGCCGTATCCGGGTGGCGCGTCACTCTGCGGATCGGTGGGCAGGGCGTCCTCGGTGCAGAAGATCGGCTTGTCCCAGATCGGCTCGCCGGCGCTGTCGGTCGGGTACCAGACGGGGAACGGGACGCCGAAGTAGCGCTGGCGGCTGATCAGCCAGTCCGAGCTGAGTCCCGCCACCCAGTGCTCGTAGCGGACCCGCATGTACGCCGGGTGCCACTGAAGCTCCCGGCCGCGGGCCAGCATCGCCTGCCTCAGCTCCGGGTCATGGGCGCCGTTACGGATGTACCACTGCCGGCTGGTAACGATCTCCAGCGGCCGGTCACCCTTCTCGTAGAACTTGACCATGTGCTCGGTCGGCCGCGGCTCGCCGAGCTGCTCACCGGAGTCGCGGAGCAGTTCCACGATGCGGGCCCGCGCCTGCCGCGCGGTCCGGCCGCCGAGTTCGGGCCACAGCGCCGCGCCCGGGCCAGTGAGCCAGCCGGGGGTCTCCTCCTGCAGCCTGCCGTCCCGCCGCAGCACCGACCGGACCGGCAGATTGAGCTCGCGCCACCAGATGATGTCGGTGGTGTCGCCGAACGTGCAGATCATCGCGATGCCGGTGCCTTTGTCCGGCTCTGCCAGCCGGTGCGCCAGGACGGGCACCTGGACGCCGAATAGCGGGGTGGCCACCGCCGTGCCGAACAGCGGGCGGTAGCGCTCGTCGTCCGGGTGGGCCACCAGGGCGACGCAGGCCGGCAGCAGCTCGGGACGGGTCGTGTCGACCTCCACCCGCCCGCCGTCCGGGCGGGCGAAGGCGAGCCGGTGGTAGGCGGCCGGCTGCTCGCGCTCTTCCAGCTCGGCCTGGGCCACCGCGGTCCGGAAGTCGATGTCCCACAGCGTGGGAGCCTCGCTGGCGTACGCCTCGCCGCGGCTGACGTTCCGGAGAAAAGCCCGCTGGGCCACGCGCCGGCAGTGGTCGTCAATCGTGGCGTAGGTCAGCCGCCAGTCGACCGAGAGCCCGACGCTGCGCAGCGTGTTTTCGAAGCCGCGCTCGTCCCCGGCGGTCAGCTCGTGGCACAGCTCGACGAAATTCCGCCGGGAAATCGGCCGCATTTCTTTTTTGCCGCCGCCTTTTTTGCCGCCGTCAGCCTCGGGGCGGAAATCCGGGTCATAGGGCATCGCCGGCTCGCACCGGACGCCATAGTGGTTCTGCACCCGGCGCTCGGTGGGCAGCCCATTGTCATCCCAGCCCATCGGGTAGAAAACGGAGTAACCCCGCATTCGCCGGAAGCGGGCGATGGCGTCCGCCTGGACGTAGCCAAATACCGTGCCGAGGTGCAGAGAGCCGCTGACCGTGGGCGGCGGCGTGTCGATCGCGTATACCGACTCGCGATTACTGGCCCGGTCAAAATGGTAGGTGCCCGCTTCTTCCCAGCGGGCACCCCACTTTGACTCAAGATTGTCGAGCGACGGCTTCTCCGGCGGCATTGGCACGGATTGATCCTATCGATCAGCCGGCCTGCTGCGCGCCGTTCAGGATCGCCACGACCTGGCCCAGGGTCTCCTCGTCACCGACATTGCCGGCGAACACCACGTACGGGCGGCCGATCGCTGCGGGGGCGGCGTCGAGCGGGCGGAACACCGAGATCAGGCCGGGAAAAAGCTGCCCGGCGACCTCCGCCCGCCGGATGCCCAGCCCGGACACGGCCACGTCGTGCGAGGTGATCCCGCCCTTGGCCACGACCCAGGCCGGCCCGGCCGCCACTGCCTGGCGGACGATCGTGGACAGGGCCGCGGACACCACGCGGGCGATGGCCAGGCTGTCGGCCGCCTCCCGGCCGGGAACGACCGTACGGCTGGTGCAGAGCAGCACGTCGGATGCCCCGAGCGCCGAGGTCACCTGCCGCACCGCCGGAGCGATCACGTCATCCCCGCGGACCAGGGCCGGAACGTCCAGTTCCACCCCGGTCACCCCGCCCCGCGCGGTCAGCGCGGCCACCTGCCGGCTCGTCTGCCCGACGTGCGAGCCGACCACGACCAGCCCGTGCCCCGGCGGGCGCCCCGCGGGCCAGAGCTGGCCGCCACGCAGCGGCGCCTTGGGGCCCAGGCCCAGGAGCGCCCGCACGAACGACGGCCCGGTCCGGAACAGGAACGAGCTCCCCGCCCGCTCGGCCTGCAGCACGCCGTACGCTACGGTCTCCAGATCTGAGTATTCGGTCGCTTCGACGATCACCCAGGTGCCGTTCCGTACTCCGGCCAGCAGCTCGCGGACCCGGTCCGGGCCGCCCCGCCGGATGTCGGTGAGGCCGATGCTGCGCACGTCCCCGGGCCGCGTCCGGCCGGCGCTCTTCTCCGCGACGAAATCCCGCAGGTCCGAGGACTGGTAACCGAACGCGGCGTCCCGCGCGAACTCGGTCTGGCCGACCGGCACCAGCGCGCCCCCGGGGCCTCCGGCCCGAGCCCAGTGAATGCCGCCCGCAGTCACCCGCCCGGCCTCCAGGAAGGCGGGCGCCAGCAGCACGCCGTCGACGTCGCGGCCGGAGACCTCGCGGTGGACGGAGCGCAGCGCGGCGACCTCGGCCATCACGTGGCCCCGCAGGGTGGAGTCACTCCGGCTGATCAGCTGGATCTGCGCCCCGCGCCGTCCGGCCGCGGCCACCAGCCCCCGGGCGGCCCGCTCGTTCACCTCGGCCGCGGCGGGCTCGGCGAGGCTGCGGCTGTTGGTCAGCACGAAGCAGGTGCCGGCCGGGCCGGCGAACGCGGCCCCGTAGGCCTCTTCGTCCAGTACGGTCACGACCTGGACGTCGTGCACCGCCTGCGATCCGGTCGGGTCGTCGTCGAGCACGCCCAGCAGCAGCCCGTCGTCCGCCCGCATGGCCCGGATCGACTCCCGGAGCTGTTCGTCATCCGGGCGCGGGGCCGGGAGCCCGGCGAACACCTCGGCGGCGGCCGGCAGAGGTTCGCGCACAACCTGGCCTTTCCCTCGGCGCCGGCGGCCGGAGAATTCAGCTGGGCCAGCCGTCGTAGGATCACCCTATTCGACGCCCCCCGCCGGCCCGGGATGGAGACGCCATGGTGAACGTGCTCGTGACCGGCGGGGCCGGTTTCCTCGGCTCCCGCCTGGCCCGGGACCTGCTGGCCACCGGCTCGCTGGAGGTGACCGGCAGCGGGGCACAGCCGCTGGACCGGCTGGCCATCGCCGACCAGGCGGCTGTCCCGGCAGACCTGGCCGCCGACCCCCGGGTGACCGCGGTCCAGGGCGATCTGGGCGGCCTGCTGAGCCCGCGGACCGGCCCGCCCGGCGGCCCCGGCGTGCTGGCCGGGATCGACGTGATCTTCCACCTGGCCGCGGCGGTCAGCGGGGAATGCGAAGCCGACTTCGATCTCGGCATCCGGGCCAACCTGCGCGCCACCGAGGCGCTGCTCGCGGCCTGCCGCGCGCTGGGGACCAGCCCCCTGGTGGTGTTCGCCAGCTCGCTGGCGGCCTTCGGCGACTCCCGCGATCATCGGCTGCCCGCGGTCGTGGGCGACCAGACGCTGCCCAACCCGCAGACCAGCTACGGCGTGCAGAAGGTCATCTGCGAGCAGCTCGTCGCCGATTACACCCGTAAGGGCTTCCTGCGCGGGCGGTCACTGCGCCTCATGACCGTTTGCGTGCGCCCCGGCCGGCCGAACGCCGCCGCCTCCGGGTTCCTGTCCAGCATCATCCGGGAACCGCTGGCCGGTGAGCGCGCGGTCTGCCCGGTCGGCCCGCAGACCGCGGCGGCGCTCGCGTCACCGGCGAAAACCGTCCAGGGGCTGCGCCGGGCCGCCGCCGCGGACGACGAGTCCTGGGGCGGCCGCAGCGCGGTCACCCTGCCCGCGCTCACCGTGACGGTCGAAGCGATGGTCGCCGCGCTGGCCCAGGTGGCCGGCCCGAAGGCGCCCGCGCTGATCGACTGGATCCCGGACCCGGCGATCGACCGGATGATGAGCGGCTGGGCCGCCGGGGTGCAGTCCGACCGCGCGGAACGGCTGGGCCTGGTCCCGGACCCGGACTTCGCGTCCATCATCGAGATGCACCTCGCCGAGACCCAGCGCTGATCATCCGAATTAACTAAAAAAATGATCTGGGTGGGCACCTCAGGCTGGAGCTATGACCACTGGGAGCCAGAGCTTTACCCGCCCGGGCTGCCGGCCCGTGACCGGCTGGCCCGCTACGCGGGAACGTTCCGCACCGCCGAGCTGAACAGCAGCTTCTATCGCTGGCCGCGGCCGTCGGCGTTCGCCGGCTGGCGGCGCCGGCTGCCGGAGGGGTTCCGGCTGTCGGTGAAGGCGCCCCGGGGCCTGACGCACGCCCGGAAGCTGTGCCGCCCGGAAGAGTGGATGCCGCGGCTGGGGGCGGGCTGGCATGAGCTGGGGGACAAGCGGGCGGTACTGCTGGTCCAGCTGCCGCCGTCCCAGCCACGCGACGACGCCCGGCTGTCGTACTTCCTGGGGCTCGTCCCGGACTGGATCCGGCTCGCGGTGGAGTTCCGGCATCCGAGCTGGCACAGCGAGGACG
>Ga0302308_10003286_pt1 | contig 12896 bp, 14 predicted proteins | sample III_Palsa_E3_3_FD_200531 | JGI IMG/M metagenome (GOLD analysis project Ga0302308, IMG submission 200531) | Peat permafrost microbial communities from Stordalen Mire near Abisko, Sweden - III_Palsa_E3_3 | ecosystem: Environmental > Terrestrial > Soil > Palsa > Peat permafrost | place: Sweden... | reverse complement strand
CGAGCGGGACCAAAAGGAGATACGACAGCCAGCGGAGGGCGAAGGGCGGTTGCTTTGATGGCAAAGGGTTTGGCGATTCAGCTAACTGGGTCGGGGTTTCGTCTGCGCTAAGGGTGGGGAAGGGGTGCTGCGGGGTCATCTTTGCTCCGCGAGGTGACGGATTTCGCCTACCAGATAGACGGAGCCGGTGGCGATGATGAGGCCATTGGGTGGGGTGACGGTGCGGGCCTGCGCTAAGGCTGCAGCGAGGTGAGGGGCGGCGTGGGCAGGGACATCTAGGGCGTGGGCGGCGGCGAGGAGGTCTTCGAGGCTGGCGGCGCGGGGGTTGTCGATGGGGGCGAAGATGACGTGATCGTGAGGACGATCGCTGCTCGAATCAAAGAGAGGGAGGAGTATCTGGGCCATTTCGTTGAGATTTTTGTCGCGGAGGCAGCTGAAGAGGAGGGTGCGGGGACGGTCTTCGGGTAGCTGGGCGATGGCGGCGCGGAGGGTCCAGGCACCGGCGGGGTTGTGGGCTACGTCGAGGAGGAGCTGCGGACCTCCAGGGAAGGTGAGGAGTTCGAGACGGCCGGGCCAGCGGGCGTTGTGAATGCCGGCTTCGATTGCGGCGTTGGATATATTGTAACTATTTAGGTTACTTATATTGTTTGATTTGTAACTTTCACTGTTGCGTAACTCTGCTGCGGCGGCTATGGCAAGGGCGATATTGCGCTGCTGATGGTGGCCAGGGAGCGGGGAGTCGATTTCGAGAGGTTCGCCTTCGAGGATGACGGTGTAGTGGTTGGGGGGGAGAGGTGGTGGCTGTTCAGAAGCCAGGGTCGCAGAGGCGGGACGGGGGACGCCCGGTGTGGTGGCGTGATGTCCGGGAATCTGGCTGGGAGTCTGTCTGGGAGTCTGGGCCGGGATGTAGCTGGCGGCGCTGATGGCGCGGAGATTGAGGGTGGCGGCGGCTTCGCCGATGGCCTGGTTGGCTTCGGGATGCTGGGGGAGGGTGATGAGGGTGCCGTTGGCGCGGAGGATGCCGGCTTTTTCGCGGGTTATCTCGGCGATGGTGTCGCCGAGGTAGTCCTGGTGGTCGAGGGCAATGTCGGTGATGACGGAGAGGAGCGGGTCGACGATGTTGGTGGCGTCGAGACGGCCGCCGAGACCGACTTCGAGGATGGCGATCTCGACCTTTTGCTCGGCAAAGTAGAGGAAGGCGAGGGCGGTGAGGACCTCGAAGAAGCTGGGTGGGTGAGGGAGATCGGCGGATTCAACGAGGCGGCGAGCGGTTTCGTCGACCTGGAAGTAGAGACGGGCGAAGTCTTCGTCGGGGATTTCGACGCCGTCGATCTGGATGCGCTCGTTGACGCGGTGCAGGTGAGGTGAGGTGTAGAGGGCGGTGCGGTAGCCGGCGGCGGTGAGGATGCTGCTGAGGGTGGCGGCGGTGGAGCCTTTGCCGTTGGTTCCGGCGATGAGCATGGAAGGGAAGGTCGTCTGCGGGTCACCGAGGGCAGCGGCGAGGACGCGCATGTGGGCCAGGTCGAATTTGCGGCGAGGGGTGCTGGGCGTGGGGGGGGCGAGCTCGTGGCCCAGGGAGTAGAGATGGTCGACCGCTGCGGCGTAGGTCATGCGGTTATTTTAGGCGATGGCGACGGTTTGGGGGTCGAAGGGCTGTTTAGAGACTGTCCTGCCGGACGGGCCCACTTCGCGTGGGGCGACCACTTCGTGGTGGGTGTGCCTTGTCTTGCAGGGGGTGAGTTGCATGGGGCCTCCCGTTGGTCGGCGGATGCATGATTCCGACCAATGGGAGGACCGATGCTTTCTGGTTTGCCCAGACGAGTTAAAAAGGCGTGTGAACGCCCGCGCAGTGGGCTCGCCGATAACACGAAGGTTTGAGAAATTACCCAAATGTGGGATATCGAGGCTGATTCCGTCGGCTGATAGTGAAGAAATCAGTAGTAGTGGCAGCACTGGAGTGATGCAACAGCTTATTTGCCGGTTCACCCCTGAAGGGTCTTCAAACCCTGGGGAGAGAGGAGATGTTATGTATATCGCATTTGGAGTTGCTTTCGCAATGATCGTCATCGCACCGTTTTTTGGACGGTGGAGGGCGAGTATGTGGCTGAAGAAACACGTGCCTGCGGAGCGTTCGGTCGAACGTATTCCGAAGACCGCTTAAGAACTACCCCTGGTAATCAGACCATCGGGACCGCTGCCAGCATGGGGTGGTCCCGATTTACCTTTTCGGGTGTGCTGCAATGAGTTCCGCGCTATTCGGCTTGTTTTGTGAGGGGCACGCGGCCGATGCCGGGGAAACCACCAAGGAGGGCCGCACCGGAGAACTGCGGGGACCCGGACCAGGTGGGCAGGTTAAAGGGAATGGCCGGGTGGGCGGTGACGGTTCTGTCGTCGCCATACTCCACGGCGTGGTGGGCGCGGAGTTCGCCAAGGATGATGGAGCGCATGGTCTCGCGCTCGGCGGGTGAGCTGCGTTCCCAGTAGAGGTGGAAGCCCTGACCGCAGATGCTGCACTCGATGTCCCGCCGGGTCTCTGACTGTTTGAGTAAAACCTGCATTTTGTTTAGCCTTCCGGGGCTTAACGCCCGAAACCCTTTGCCTCCGTTGGAGAAGACTAACGTAAACCGGAACGGGGTCGGCGCCAATCCCCCGGAAGTATGAGGAACTTCGATGCATATGGAGTGGGCGATGGGGAACGGTGAAAAGTCCATGAACAGAGTCGTTCCTGTCGGTTTGCATGGTGCGGTCTCGACGGGGTTTGCGACAACCATCTATTCTTGGAGATGTGAGCGAGCAGACAATTAAGATTCAGCTTCCGGATGGTTCAGTGCGCGAGGTTCCGCGCGGTACGACAGCGCATGATGTGGCGATGAGCATCTCGCCGCGACTGGCTGCAGCGGTGGTGGTGGCGCGGGTTCGTCCGCTGACTCCTGTGGCTGCCGGAACTACGGTGAGCGAAGAGAGTTCAGAGGACGCTATGTATGGCGCGGCGGCGGCTGGCGGTGAACGGCTGGTGGACCTGGCGGCTCCGCTGCATGAGGATGTCGCGCTGGAGCTGCTGAAGGAGACGGATGAGGCGGCGCTGAAGGTGGTGCGGCACTCGGCGGCGCACGTGATGGCGACGGCGATTCTGGAGCTGTTTCCGGAGACGAAGCTGGGGCATGGACCGGCGACGGATGCGGGGTTCTTTTATGACGTTTATCGCGAGACGCCGTTCAGCGATGAAGACCTTGCGGCGATTGAGAAGAGGATGAGCGAGGTGGTTGCGCGCGATGAAAAGTTTGTGCGTGAAGAGGAGACTCGCGAGAAAGGGCTGGAGGACTACGAGAAGCAGGGCGAGTTTATGAAGGTCCACTTCATCGAGAAGTTCACGCAGCCGGGTGAGGAGATCTCTCTTTATCGCAATGGCGGCTTTGTGGACTTCTGCCGAGGGCCGCATGTGCCGTCGACGGGACGGGTGAAGGCGTTTAAGGTGATGTCGGTTGCCGGGGCTTACTGGCTGGGCGATGAGAAGAACCAGCAACTGCAGCGAATCTATGGGACTGCGTTTTTCAATAGCAAGGATCTCGATGCGCACTTCAAGCGGCTGGAAGAGATCAAGGCGCGCGATCATCGTGTGCTGGGCAAGCAGCTCGACCTGTTTTCGATTCAGGAGGTCGCGGGATCCGGGCTGATCTTCTGGCATCCGAAGGGCGGGTTGATTCGCAAGACGATGGAAGACTGGATGCGGGAAGAATGTATCCGTCGCGGTTACGAAATGGTTTATACGCCGCACATCATGCGGCGGGAGCTTTGGAAGATCTCGGGGCATGAAGGTTTTTATTCGGAGAATATGTATCCGCCGATGGAGCTGGATGACGCGGAGTATCGGCTGAAGCCGATGAACTGCCCCGGGCATATTCTGATCTATAAGAACTCTCCCAAGAGCTATCGCGACCTGCCTGTTCGGTATGCGGAGTTGGGAAACGTTTATCGGTATGAGCGTAGCGGCACGATGCATGGACTGCTGCGTGTACGCGGCTTTACGCAGGACGATGCGCACATCTTCTGTACGCCAGGACAGATCGTCAGCGAGATTGAAGCCTGCCTCGATTTCGCCGAGGCCGTGCTGAAGACCTTCGGGTTCAACGAATATCGGGTCGAGCTCTCGCTGCACGACCCCAAAAAAGTGGGCGAGTTTGTGGGCAGTGCAGGCGATTGGGAGAAAGCCGAATCGGCGCTAAAGGGTGTGCTGACTAACCGCGGCGTGGCCTTCAAGAGCATCCCCGGAGAGGGTGCATTCTATGGGCCCAAGATCGATATCAAGCTGGTGGATGTGCTGGGGCGGCTGTGGCAGCTATCGACGGTGCAGTTCGACTTCAATCTGCCGGCGCGGTTTGAGCTGGAGTACAAGGGCGAAGATGGAGAACTGCATCAGCCGGTGATGGTGCATCGTGCGCTGTTCGGTTCGGTGGAGCGATTCTTCGGGGTGCTGATTGAGCATTATGCCGGGGCGTTTCCGCTGTGGCTGGCTCCGGTGCAGATTGGCATCGTGCCGATCTCGGAGAAGCATGTGGAGTATGCACGGACGGTAAAGACGAAGCTGGAGGCTGCAGGGCTGCGCGTCGAGCTGGATGAGCGGAACGAAAAGATGAATGCGAAGATTCGCGAGTTCACGCTGCAGAAGGTGCCGTTTGTGCTGGTGATGGGAGATAAGGAAGCGGCGAGCGAGGCGGTGAGCGTGAGGACTCGGGGTAAGGGCGATGAGGGGAGTGTGGCGCTCGTTGACTTTATTGAGAGAGCGAAGGGTTTGCTGGCTTCAAAGAGTGTTGCGCTGTAGAGGCTGAGCATGGCTGCGCTTTCGGATGAGGATCGGGCTAAGGCGATTGCGGTTCTGGAGAGTATTCGGAGCCAGATCGCTGAGGTTGCGGGGGACGATCGCGTGCGGATGTTTCAGGTGCGGCGATACATTCTGAAGCGGCTGGAGTTCGATGAGCGAGGAACGCCGACGCAGCGGAGGAAGCTGAAGGATCAGAAGTGGAAGATGCAGCGCGGGCTGTGTGCGGTGTGTCAGGAGAAGCTGCCGGAGCGCGGTGCGGAGCTGGATCGGTTCAGAGCGATCGATGGATATACTGCTGGGAACACTCAGCTGGTTTGCCATAGCTGCCATCAAAAGGCTGAGGCTGAGCGCGGGTTTACCTGATGGCGTGGATGGAGTATCTGCAGGATGCGTCTCTGCAGCGGACCCGGAGTGTGCCGGTAAGGCAATGACCTAAACGATGGCCACGGATCGGGGGCATATTGAGCTACGCGATGATGGGCGGGATGATCGATACAATTTCTCTACAGAGGTTCGATGTTTACCATTAGCGACAGCATTCATATCAATGCTCCGATCGAGCGGTGTTTTCTGCTTTCGACCAGTATTGAACTGGTAGGAAAGACGCTGGGGATGCGGCCGATCGAAGGGAAGACCAGCGGGACGATTGTGGATGGGGACAGGATCGTGTGGGCTGGGTGGAAGTTTGGGCTGCCGCAGATGCATGAGAGCCTGATTACGCGGTATGAGCGGCCTGCTTTTTTTCAGGACACAATGGCACGGGGGCGGTTCAAACGGTTTCAGCATGACCATCAGCTGACGGAGATCGATGGGCATACGCTGCTGAACGATAAGCTGCGGTTCTCGCTGCCGCTGGGGTGGCCGGGAAAGATGGTGGCGCGGCATGTGGTCGTTCCGCACCTGTGCCGATTGCTGCGCCAGAGGATGCTGCTGCTGAAGAAGGTGGCGGAGGGTGATGAGTGGCAGCGCTATCTGGCGGAGGAAGATGGGGTGTAGTCGCGCTCTGTGGTTCGGCGGCCTTTGGATAGAGATGGCCGGTGGGCAGGAACTATTTGCGTGCGTCTCATCAAAACATGAGGTGATAAAGCCGCGGCGTGCATCTGACTTACCAGAGGTGTGTCGATGAATGCTATCGTTTTGCACGAGTACGGCGGCCCGAAGAATCTGAAGTATGAACAGGTGGAAGACCCGGTGGCGGGTGAGGGTGAGGTGCTGGTACGGGTGATGGCCAGCAGCGTGAATCCTATTGATTACAAGCTGCGCAGTGGAGCGATGAAGGATTTCTGGCCGCTGGAGCTGCCGACGATTCTGGGGAGAGATATCTCAGGAATTGTGCGTGAGGTGGGGCCGCGGGTGAGTGGCTTTGCGCCGGGCGACAGGGTGATGGGGGTGGGGAATAAAGCTTATGCGGAGCTGGCGGTGGTGAAGGCGTCGGACCTGGCGCATGTTCCGGAGAAGCTGGACCTGGTGGAGGCGGCGGCGCTGCCACTGGTGACGGCTACAGGGGAGCAATTGATTTCACGGGGGACGAAGATTCAGTCGGGACAGACGGTGCTGATAACCGGAGCGATGGGCAGCGTGGGACGGTCGGCGGTGTGGACGGCGAAGAAGGCCGGCGCGGTTGTGATTGTAGGGGTGAGGAAGTCGAAGGTGAAAGACGCAGCGAGCCTGGGAGCAGACGAAGTGCTGGCACTCGACGATGCGAAGGCGATGGAGAAGCTGGGCTTTGTGGACGCCGTAGCCGATACCGTAGGAGGCGAAACGGCGGAGGTGCTGCTGGGAAAGGTGAAGCAGGGTGGGGTGTTCGCTTCGGTGCTCGGTGAGCCGGGAAACGCAAAGATGCACCCAACAGTAAAGATCGAGTACGTTCGCGCGGTACCGGATGCGGGTATGCTGAAGACACTGGCGGAAGATGTGGCCGCAGGGCGTCTGATTATTCCGATTGACCGGATGGTTTCGCTGGCTGATGCGGGTGAGGCTCAGGCAGCAGCGGAAAAAGGCGGTATTGGTAAGGTGTTGCTGCTTATGTCGTGAGCTTTACCGGCTGTTAAGCGAAGTTGCGGTGGGATTGGCTTTGGGGCTATGGAAACGATTCGATTGACGACGTGGATTGATGCGCCGGTGGAGAGGTGCTTCAAACTTTCGATCAGTATCGATCTGCATGTTGCGTCGGCTGCATCGACAGGTGAGTCGGTGGTTGACGGTGTGACGACGGGATTGATCGGCGAAGGGCAGACGGTGACGTGGCAAGGCCGTCACTTCGGAGTGAAGCTGCGTCATACGAGCCGCATCGATGGATGGAGACCGTATACGTATTTTCGCGATGTGATGATCGATGGGGTGTTCAGGCAGTTCGAGCATGAACATTTTTTTGCCGCGATGGACGATGGAACCAGGATGCGCGACGAGGTGCGGTTTTCAGCTCCGTTGGGCGCACTGGGACGGATGGCGACGAGGCTGTTCGTGCGGAGACATCTGACTGCGATACTGGTCAGGCGGAATGCAGTTATTAAACAGGTGGCTGAGTCTGCGGAGTGGCGCAGGTATCTGGAAGAAAAGCCGGAGACGAAGCAGGCGACTCGTGGGCCGGGGAGATTGACCGGAGAGTTGAACGAGAGTGATGCGCTGGGTGGGTAAGAGCCGCTAACGGGGGCGAAAGCTGTTGCGGATGCTCCGGGCGCGGTCGGCCGAATACTTTGGGGATTGCGGAGTTGCCGCGGGCTGGTGGCCTTCCGGGTAAAGGACGACGAAGCGGCGAGGGCCGTCGCCGGATGAGGCAGTGGGGAGGCCGGACTTCGTCAAGATCAGATGGAGCATGCGGCGTTCGCGCGAGGTCATCGGGGGAAATGCCCAGGGTTGACCGGTTGCGCGGACTTTCTCGATGGCGGCCTCGGCGGAGAGCTGGAGGTTGTGGTCGCGAATGGCTTTGAAGCCCTCGGCGTCGAAGTAGATGCGGTCGTGATCTTCCGGTTCGAGGCGGAGGATTTTGGCGGCGACGTGTTCGATGGCGTGGAGGAGTTCGCCGTTGTGAGCCAGGAGGAGAGAGGTGTCCGGACCGGTGAACTCAACCTTGAAGTCGGGAGTTGCCGGGAGAGACTCGTTTGAGACAGCCGGGGGTTCACCGGCAGACGCGCTGGAGTTGGTTTGCACTTGGCCGTTGCAGGCAAGAATGTTAGACCTGAGATCCAGACCACCGGGGCCGGTAAGAGTCTGGAGAAAGTCTTCGATCTTTTTTGCAGCGGAGCCCGGATCGTACTCCTGTTTCGTCATCTTTTTGCTGAAACTCAAACGCCTGGGTTTGTGGATCTTTTCAAACGAAAACTGTTTACATACAGGATATTAGACGGCTTGAGGAACCGGAAGTTGCCACAAGCCGTCCATGATTAGCGTTTTCCCTGAATGACGGTACCGGTGCCTGCCTTGCGACGGGCGCGTTTGGCGGCGATCTCGCGCATCTCGCGGCCAAGGCTGGTGCGGTTCATGACGGCCTGCTGGGCGATGCCGATCAGGTTGCCGATGGCCCAGTAGAGCGCCAGGCCGGAGCCGTAGTTCCAGGTGAAGTAGCCGGAGATGGCGGGCATGGTGAAGGCCATCATTTTCTGCTGCTGGGGGTCGACGCCCGGTGACGGGGTGTAGAACTGCACGAGGAACTGGCTGACCACCATGAGGATGGGCAGGATGTGCCAGGGGTCGGGCGCCTGGAGATCGGGCAGCCAGAGCCAGTGGGCCTGGCGAAGCTCGACGACCCGCGGCAGCATCTGGAAAAAGGCCCAGAGCAGCGGCAGGGTGATGAGGGTCGGGATGCAGCCGCCGAACATGTTGACTCCATTGTCCTTCTGGAGCTTCATGACCTCGACGTTCATCTCGTTGCGCTTGGGATCGGTGGCCTTGTACTTTTTGTACTTTTCCTTGATCTGATCCATCTGGGGCTGGATGCGCTGCATCTTCAGACCGTTCTGCATGGTCTTGATGCGGAAGGGCAGCATGAGGATGTTGATCAGGACGGTGAGAATGACGATGGACCATCCCCAGTTGGGTGCGATGTGCGAATGGACGAACTGAAGGCAAAGGAAGAGAGGCTTCGCGACCACGGTCCAGAAGCCGAAGTCGAGCAGAGGTTCGAGAGTGATCTTCGGATCGGCGGCGTGAACGGCCTTGAGGACGCTGATGGCCTTGGGGCCGACGAAGACACGGGCAAGGGTGTGGCCGTTGGTGTCGCCTACCGCAGCGCCGAGGATGGGGACGTTGATCGAGCCTTTGGCGGGAGAGCCGCTGCCGATGCCGGTGCGGCGGATGGTCTTTGCGACATCGAGTTCGTTGTGAAGGGTCGCGGCGGTCGCGGTGGAGGGAGAGTCAGGCAGGAAGACAGCAGCGAAGAAGGGATCGCTGACGCCGGCCCAGTCGATGGGGCCGTTGATGGTCTCTCCACCGGAGACTTTTTTAGGAGCGAGGTGCTCGTCCTTGCCGTTGAGCGAGGCGTCGAACTGTGCGCCGCCGTATTCGGAGGCGTTGTCCTGATCGCCGAAGCCGCCGGGCCACTGGATGAGGGCGCGGATGGGGGCTCCGTTGCGTGTGACCTGGACGTCGGCGTGGAGGACGTAGGTCTCGTCGAAGGAGAAGGTCTTGCGGACCTGGACGGCGCCGTCGGAGTAGTTGAAGGTGAGGGAGGCGGGTGAGGTGAGGCTGCCGGTGGCCGAAGGAACGTAGAGACCATTGGCGAGAGCGGTGGTGAGGGCAGCGTCGTAAGTGTAGAGAGAGAGTGGGTAGCCGAACTTCTGGGCGGCCTCGCCGTGGACGAGGTTGAGAGGCTTGCCGTCGTTGTCCTTATAGTTCTTGAGAATCCAGCTGGTAACCTGGCCGCCGCGATTGGAGAAAGTGATGCGGTAGAGCTGATTCTCGACGGTGGTGATGGACTCGGCCGCGGCCTGGACGGCGGGAACAACGGCTGCACCGGGGGTACCTGCGGGCGTAGCGGCGGTCTGGGTGCTCGCCGAAGCGCCGGACTGGTTTCCGGATTGGGCGGGGGCACTCTGCGCGGCGTTGGGCTGCACGGTCTGCGGGTTATTCTTCGCGCGGAAGTACTGCAGGCCAAAGAAGACGGTGACCAGTACGAGCATCATGAGGAGGAGCGATTTATTGTCGCCGCCACCCTGTTGATTGGGGTTTTTAAACTCTGCCAAAAGAGACTTCCTATTCTTGATCGAACATAGTGCTGCTGCTGCGCGGATTCGAGGCGCTGCCTCTATGGTAAATGGTCTGTGGGAATGAAGACGGATGGGGCTGAATCCAGGTTTCCGCCAGGCACCGGATCGAGGCCGCCTTTTGCGAAGGGATGGCAGCGGGCGAAGCGCCGGAGGGCCAGCCAGGAGCCTTTGAGGACGCCGAAGCGAACGAGAGCGATGTAGGCGTACTCCGAACAGGTGGGGAGATAGAGGCACTGGCCGGGGCTGAAGGCGTGGAGAATCGGCGACACGACGGACTTATAGATGTGGTAAGCGATTCGAATGGCGACGCTGGGTTGGGAGGCGGTCATGAGCCTGCTCAAAGAGTGGCGGGTTTTTCGTGGCGCTTTTCAGGTCGCTTTTCGACGGCCTTCTGGATGGCGCGGAAGACGCCGGCTACCTCGCGCTCCAGCGTCGGGAGGTCGAGGTCGATCACGCTGCGGCGAGGATGGAGGACGACATCGACCGGCGTGCTGAGCGTGGAGAGATTTTTGCGAACAGCCTCGCGCATGCGGCGCTTGATGCGGTTGCGGTCGACGGCTTTGCCCATGACCTTGCCTACCGTCAGGCCTACGCGAGGACTGGTGGCGTCGGCGTCGCGGAGCGGGGTTCCGTCGGGGCCAAGCTGCGGGCGCACCGTGAAGAAGTAACTCATCTGCTTCGCGAACTGTTTGCGGCTGGCTTTATAGACGCGCTGATAGTCGGCGTGTTTGCGGAGGCGGAAGATGCTGGCTTTGACTGTCATTCGGTCGGGCTCGATCGGAAGTGGACCGAATCACACATACTGTGATTTTAGACGCTGCCAGCCTGTGTGCGAAGCATATAACGAGACGAATAAGAAAGGCCCACCCGCAGCGGGTGGGCCTTCCGAACGAGAGGATGTCCGTCCTATTTTTTATCGCCGGACTGAACATGCTGACCCGAGCCGCTCTGTTGAGACGACTGTCCGGGCTTGTTTGGCATTGGATTGGGCTGACCGGGCTTGTTGCCCTGGTGCGGTTGGCTCGGTTGATTTTGCTGTGCCATAACACTTCTCCATTGTCAGCAGGCGCTACTTCGTGCGTTTACAACGGGTGCTGACATCAACTTTAGACATGCCGGGAGAAGACGGGGTTGCCAGGGAAGCTCAGGCGGTTTGCTTCAGAAGACGGGGGAGCGGGAGCAACGCTTCGCCGCAGGTCTTTGTATGGAAAGCAGATAAGCGTTTCGGGAAGAAGCCATCCGGCGAAAAAAATTACCTGGTCAGCGCAAACACGGAGCCGCCCTCTGCCTCAGCGTGACTGATGCAGAAGAACACGGAGGGGCGATATCTCCTCCGTGTCGTTACCGCTGAATGTACTGATGATTGACCTGTCCGGCGAATTGCGAGGAATAAAGCTCTGTTGAGAGCGGAATACGCAAATTCTGGCAGATTCAGAGTCTTACGACAGCACTGTCTCTCACTCGTATCGAGGAGGTGGGTTAGAGAACTAGTCGCGGAAACCAGCGCTGACGGCGATCTTATGACGGCCCTTCGCGCGGCGGCGACTGAGGACGGCGGCGCCTGCCTTGGTCTTCATGCGGGTCAGAAAGCCGTGGGTCTTGGCGCGGTGGCGGCGGTTGGGTTGAAAGGTACGCTTCGGCATAACGAGAAACTCCTACGCAGAAGATTGCTTCTGCTCAAACTTTTAGGCTGTTGCAACAATCTCTGAGTATACCCGATGGGACGGGATTTTCACAGCCTTATTGCCGCGCCACCAGCCTCGGCGGAAAAATTTAGAATGGGTCTGGAGACACGTTCGATGGTGACGGATGCACGGATGGAATTTGCAGACTTTGAGAAAGTGGCCCCGGAGGCCAGAGCGGCCTTAACGGCTCTCAGCAGGGCGGTAGACGACTCGGGCCTGGATAAGGCACTGACGGAGTTGATTAAGATCAGGGCATCGCAGGGGAACGGGTGTGCGTTCTGCGTGCAGTTTCATCTGAATGCTGCTCGCAGGGCCGGGGTATCGCAGACGAAGCTGGACCTGGTCGCAGTGTGGCGAGACGCCGGGGTCTTCAGCGCGCGGGAGATGGCCGCCCTTGCGTGGACCGAGGCGCTGACGCATCTGACGCCGATCGGAATATCTGACCAGGCTTATGAAGAGGCGGCTAAAGAGTTTGCCGAAAGCGAACTCGCATTTTTGACAGCGGCCATCACATCGATCAACGCATGGAACAGGATTGCGATGGCTTACCGATTCACGCCACCTGTACCACAGGATGGAATACGAGAGTAGATGAAATATCCCCGCTGGAGCTGAATTTTTTCCCATTTGCGAGTATGAATTTCGCTTCTTCACCGCTAATGGTGCAACTTCTTTTTTTTGGTAGAACGCATTGAAAAACGCCATGTTTTCCGTGCTACTATCGAACCCGATTCGTAAGATGTTTTTCTGCACGTCCAGCTGTTTCGCACTCTGCTTTTGTCGAACTGCTCTTCTCCGCGCCCTGATTTTTGACAGGGACCGTGCGGAAAGAATTCTGGCAACACAGGATCGCCGTCACTTGTCTGCAAAGGCAGGAACGGACCTCTGTTTGCTGTTGATCGCACTTAACGGTGCGACTGTATGAAGTGCTTCAGTCTGGGTTGGAACAGGAAACAAAGACAAGGAAACCAAGAATGTCATTCGTTCCGACGGCAACCGCCGTATTGAATTACTGGGTTCGTATCCTGGCAGCGCTTGAGAAGAAAATCAACCGCCAGTCGTACGAAACATGGCTGAAGCCGACGCGGTTCTCGCACCTTGAGGGCAGGAAGCTTTTTGTGAGGATTCCCTCGACCGACTTCCAGCATATTGGCGATCGCTACGCCGATCTGATCCAAGAGGCTATCG
>Ga0302308_10003285_pt1 | contig 12897 bp, 9 predicted proteins | sample III_Palsa_E3_3_FD_200531 | JGI IMG/M metagenome (GOLD analysis project Ga0302308, IMG submission 200531) | Peat permafrost microbial communities from Stordalen Mire near Abisko, Sweden - III_Palsa_E3_3 | ecosystem: Environmental > Terrestrial > Soil > Palsa > Peat permafrost | place: Sweden... | reverse complement strand
AGACTGACCGGAATAATGCCCCAGCCGCCGACGCGCGGTATCGGTTTGACATGCAAGGAGCGATGATTGGGCACGTCGGTGGCGAGTCGCATGGCCAGCCCTGAGCGCAATAGCACGAACAGAACCAGGACACTCATCAACCATGCGAGGCCACACCAAATCACAGCCAACATCGCAAAAGAAAGCGGAGAAGAGATCATCAAAGGGTTGAGCTATACCATAAGACGGTTTCCTGCAAACCCTGCTCAACCGTCAAGGGCGGTTGCCAGCCAAGCTCGGTACGAATCCGCGAGCTATCGATTTGCAGCGACGAAATCAGGCGATTCACCTCCGCACTGCGCCCGGTCAAGCGCCCGGCCAGTTTTAACAGAACCGGCGGCACGGGGATCAAGCGGGCCGGCCGGTGCAGCATGCGGCCCATCGTACGCACCAGTTCGGCGGTGCTCAGATCGACCCCGTCGGTCACATGAAAAATCTTGCCGGGCGCCGCATCGTGGCGGGCGCAAACAATTAGCGCATCCACCAGATTCTGCACCGAAACCAGGCTGCGCCGCGCCGTGACGGCGCCCAACGGCAACGGCAGGCGCTTGCCGACAACGCCCAATAAGCGCAGAAAATTGGCCCGCACGCCGGGGCCATACACCAGGGGCGGACGAACAATCACCACCTCCAGAGCGCGGTTGCGGCCGAAGTCGAGCAAGGCCTGCTCGGCTTCGCGCTTCGACGTGCCATAGGCATCGAGCGCCAACGGCGCATCGTCTTCGCGCCAGGGCACGCCGCGATCCGCATCGCCCAGGGCCTTGACGCTGCTGACAAACACAAAACGTTTGACCCCCGCCTGCACGGCGGCTTCAGCCACCCGCAGCACGCCGTCGACATTGGCTGCGCGATACTCGGCCAGCGGATCCGCTGCCGATTCCTGCATCATATGCACCCGGGCGGCAAGATGGATCACGCAGTCGCAGGCGGGCCCGGACACACGCCAAGCGTCGGCGATGCCCGCAAAATCCCGGCCGTCGAATACCCAGGGGACGACACCCGGCGCCAAAGGTTCAGGCCGGCGCACGATCCCCGTCACAGGGAAACCGCGCGACACCAAGGCAGCGCACAAAGCGCGCCCAACGAATCCGTGGGCGCCGGTGACAGCAAATCGTGTCATATGACACGCCAGCCAAAACGTCGATAGAATTTAAACGCCGACACGACAAACATCGAAATATGCCGCCAGCCTTTTTTAGACGCTTTGCCGCCGAAATGCACCACCTTCACGGCGGGCACGTAAGCGCTGCGGGTAATACCCGTGGCGCGCAAGCTTAGGTCATAGTCTTCGAAATAGAGAAAATAGCGCGGATCGAAGCCGCCGATTGAGCGCAATATCTCGGTGTTAAACAGCATAAAACAGCCGCTCATAATCGGTAGGTCGTAGACGATATCGCGCAAGCCGATGACATCGCGCATCTCATAGCGGGCCAGGCGCGCCTTAAAGAATTTGCGCATCGATGCCGGTAAAAAGCCGCGGATTAATAGATCGACCAGGGCGGGTGGGCGCCGGCACAAGAATTGAATCGCGCCATCTTCGCCAAACACCAAGGGCGTCAGCAAACCAACCTCGGAGTGCGACTGCAGAAACTCCAGCGCCAAAGCGAGCGAATCCTGCGCCAAATCCATGTCGGGATTGAGTATCAGATGGTACTGCGCAGTGGTTTTATGGATGGCGACGTTATGCCCCCGGCCGTAGCCCAGATTGCCATGCCCTTCGATTAATTCCATCGAAATGCCCGGCGAAAATGCGCTAAACCCGGCCTCCGCCAACTCGGCAAACGAAAACGGCTGGAGATTGTTGTTCACCAGATAAACCATGCTGTCCGCGCGAGACAGCTGGCCTAAGGCCTTATCCAGGCTGACCAGCGTCTCCGCCAGCATTGGCGTAATCGGCCCATAAACCACGATAGATATTGATAGCAAGCGCGTCACCTTTTCCATTGCTACATGCCCGATACGGGGTATTCCCATGGCGGCCTGAGTCAATCGCGTTGCCCATAGTTCGAAACTAGCCAGTCAAAAACCACATCAGCACCGACAAAACCGATACGGCACGTAATAAATCTCGTCAATTTAAAAAGATAGCGCATTGACGCATTCACTTTGCAGGCGCACGCTTATCGTGCCTATAAGAGTGAAATCCGACTTGGAAGTTCATTCACCCCGTCATATTAGGGACCGATTGAGCAATAGGGTCAAGTCAGGCTCAATTATAATGATTAAAACTGCTGCACCGCACGATTTTGCAACAGCTTCAAAGCCGGCTTACCGCGTATTCATAGTGGAGTCTTTAGGACAGGTTTGAATAAGATGCCACAAGCCTTGGCGGGCGGGCGCTAGGCTTATCCATATGCCCGGGCAGTTGCTGTTGCGATAGCTCGAACCCTTTTAGAAGTTTACAAATTTTATTAAATTTGTTAGATTTGTGACCCCGTGCGCTTGACACGATCAAAAAAATAGTGAGTAAAGCCATCGCCGCCACGACCGAAGGCCATCAGATGAGCAGCCAGCGCGACAATCCAGAAAACGCCTTGATAAATCAAGGCATTTTCTCCCTCGCTAGCAACGATATTATAAAAAAAGCCGGCGAGGTGGCTCGCCACGCAAAATTCGGACCAGGAGAATACCTGTGCTTCCAGGGCGACCCGCAATCGCCGCTGGTGCTGCTTATTTCCGGGCAATTGCGGCTGTTCACGCTCTCCGAGAACGGCTTTGAAGTCCCGATGGGCGTAATTAATGCCGGGCAATCGTCCGGGGAGCCGGCGATCCTGTGCGATTCGCCCTCGATGTTGAATATCGCGGCCGTCCGGCATAGCGCGGTGGCGCTGATTGGCCGGAACGACGCCCGACAACTGTTTAACGAACCCCAAGTATCGCGCGCCTTGAACACCATCATGGCCCAGCGCTTTACTCATCACATTGAACGCCATGCCGTGCAGGGCCTACCGCGCGCGGATGCACGCATTTCAGCGGTCATTGAAGCGGTGATCAATGACGCGGGCACGAACGAATCGCCCTTGATCGAGCTACCCAACCAGGCGACCATCGCCGCCTTGGCAAAAGTCAGCCGCGAAACCGTCTCGCGCGTGTTGAAATCGTTGGAACAACGTGGCGTACTGGCCAAAGAGGGTCAGTGGGTTCGCGTCTGCGATCGCACCACACTGCGCAGCCTGGCTGCCGGATGAGATAGGGCGCTGTGAGCGGCGGGCTTGCATCGCCCGAGCCGCTTGCGGGCTCACACAGCCTGCGTTGCACCGTCCATCTGCCCATCCAAGATACGCTGGTAGATTTTCCGATAAGCCCCCGCAGTGCGCTGCGCCGTAAACAGCTCATCGAAGCGCGCCGCGGCGCGATGCCCCATTTGCTCGCACAGCTCAGGGTTGTCCCAGAGCAGCTTCATGGCGTCGGCCAATGCGCCCGGATCGCTGGGCGCAACCACCATGCCGGTGTCGCCATTGAGGTTCACATAGCTGGTGCCGGTGCCGATCTCGCAGGTAATCATCGGCTTGCCCATCAAGGAGCCTTCCAGCAGCGACATACCAAACGCTTCCGCGCGGTTCTGCGACGGAAACACCATCGCGCGACACAGGCGCAGCAGCGCCATCTTGTCGACTTCCGGGATGGAACCGGTGAAATACGCGCTGGTCGCGCCGCACTGCGCGGCCAATGCGCGGATATCGGAGCCCAGCGGGCCGTCGCCGACCACCACCACCGGATACCCGGTGCGACGAATGGCTTCGATCAGGACCGGCAAGCCTTTGTAATAGCGAAATACACCGACAAACAAAAAGAACGGCCCGCCAATGCGCGCCTTCCAATGTTGCACCAGCGCCTCGTCGGGCGTTGGGTAAAAGTCCGGCGTCACGCCGAGCGGCACGATCTCGACCTTATGCTTGAAACGCCGCAGCACGTCGCTGGTCGCCGCGTAATTGGGCGAGGTCGCCACAATGCTGTCGACGCGGCTCAAAAAACGGTACATCAGGGGTCGATACAGGGCCAGCAAGGACCGTTGCCGCTGAATATCGGCATGGTAGGTCACAATCGACGGTTTGCGCCCGCACATCGTCAAATGCGCAATATCGGCCAGCGGCCAGGGGAAATGATAGTGAACGATATCGACATCGCGAGCCAGTTCGTGAAAACGCCGTAACGCCGGCCACGACAGCTCGACCGAGGCGATATTGAAGCGGCTGCGAATCCGCTCGACCTGATGACTCGGCAAATCGACGAGGGTTTCGCCACCCTCTTGCGTCGTCAGAGTCAGCACGCGACTCTCAATACCCAATTCCGCGCCGGCTCGGCACAGGTGGTAAATCGACTGTTCGGCGCCCCCCATCGTATCCGGGAAGTAGGTCCGGTAAAAATGTAATACGCGCATCAATATGTCACTAAATAAGGCGTCAGTTGGTTGGTCATGTGCGTTCAGCGCGGCCCACCTCTGAGCGAGATCGATGCGTTCTTATCGGTCGAGCTATTCGACCTTATCACCTTCAGCCATTACTTTCTTGCGCAATTGCAGTTCTGCCTCGCCTTTGGCGAGCTTGCTCAGCATGTCGGCATCGCGCACAATCAAACGCCGGTCGTCGCGCTCCACCACCTCGCCGTCGATCAGCGAGCGAATCGCGCGTGACACCGTTTCCCGGCTGACATTGGCCATAATGGCGATGGCCTGCTGATTCGGCAAATTCTCGATCGTCAGCAGGTCGCCGGTGGTTTTTTTCATCGACGATTCAAGTACCGAATAGACCCGGGCGTAAGCCCGTGTCAAGCCCAACATCGAGCGGTAATTGGACGCCTGGCGAATCGTGCGGCAGAGTCGCTGCAACAGCGCCTCGACCACGGCCGGATTACGATAAAACAGCGCCTGGGCCTGCAATTTAGGCAAAAACCCGACCACCGATTCGGTGGTGGCGATAATCGATGCCGAGCGCGGACCGCCGTCTATAATAGACAGCTCGCCGAAATAATCGCCCGGCTCGACAAAGTGCAGCCCGACTTCGCGTCCGTCTTCAGAAAGCGCAATCACCTGCAGCCGGCCCGACATCAGCATCAGCAAAGACGAACCCGCGTCGCCTTTATGCACGACGAAGTCTCGCTTGCCGAAGCGGCGATAGCGGATGTGACGGCTGGTCTCTTCAATCGCATCGTCCGCCACGTTGCGCAGCAGCTTTTGCTGTTTCAAGAGATCAATAGCCTTCATGGGGCTGCCGATGTTCTCGTTCTCTTCTATCAGCATCTAGTGAAAGTATGGCCTGACCTGTGATCAAGGTGCCACAATAAAGGTCTCGGAGGGCAAATTATGTGACAGCCATCACATTTTAACAATAGAATCTCGCTACCATTCTCTAGGAAAGCTACCGCAAGGCCTTGCGGGATATCAGACAAAGTCACCTAACAATGCCAAAAAGCATCATCCGAGGGCTGATCCCCGCCTTGCTGCCGTTTATTTGTGCAAGTGCCTTTGCGCAAACCAACGGCAGTACTTCGGCTGATCCTAAGGCCATTGGGCGCGCCGTGGTGGTGGTCGGCCATGCGACCTTGCAGGGCGCGCACGGCAGCACAGCGCTGACGCGCGATGCGGCCATCGCACCCGGCGACACCATCAATACCGGCAGCGACGGTTATGTCTATATCACCACCGTAGACCAAGGCTTTATCAGCGTACGCCCCGACTCCTCGCTGAGCGTCGATCGCTACGACTACGATCCCGCGGCGCCTAGCCGCACGGTGATTAAACTGACCTTGCACAACGGCGTGGTACGGGAAATCTCCGGCAAAGGCGCGCAAGCCGCGCGCGAGCATTACCGGATGAACACCCCGGTGGCGGCGCTGGGTGTACGCGGCACCGATTTCTCGGTATTTACCGACGCCAATATCACGCGCGCCGACGTGCGCAGCGGCGGTATCGTCATGACCCCGCTGGGCGGCGATTGCACTGCGGCCGGCCTGGGCCCCTGCGAAGGCCCGGCAGCCGCGCAGTTATTCAACACCCAGCTGCACACCCTGCTGCAGGTCGACCGCGGCAGCCCCCGGCCGATCGTGATCGACGCCAAGCTGACGCAGCTGCTGCCCGATCAGGCCATTCCGCCGCTGAAGAGCGAAGATAGCGCGGCGAGCGCGGCAACGGTGCAACCGCCCGTTGCGCCGGGTGTCGCACCGGCAGAACTGAGTTTCCCGCTGACGTTGCCGACGCCAACACCCACGCCGACGCCGCCCCTAACCCCGACGCCGACGCCAACTCCGACGCCGACGCCAACCCCGACGCCAACTCCCGCGCCCACCCCTGCGCCGCCGGAAGCCCAACAGATTTTCTGGGGACGCTTTACGCCGCTTGCGTCGCTGCCGGCAAGCACAAGTTTGACAGCGCTGCTGCAACAAGGCAGCGAACAGGTCGGCACGATTCTGCCCTATGCCTTGGTGCGCACCCCTCAGACGGATATGGTGATGCCGCAGTTGGGGGCGTTCAACTTTAACCTGCAAGGCTATGAAGCCTATGTGACCAATTCGATCGCCGGCACGGCCAGCGCGGCCACCCTCAGCAACGCTTTGCTGTCGATCGACTTTGGCGCGCACACCTTCGCGACCAGCTTCAATCTGAACGCCAACAACGCGACTTACGCTATCTCAGGGCAAGGCAGCGTGTCCAGTAACGGGCAGCTGTTCAGCAGCTACACCTCGCCCGCCATCGTCCAGGGCGCACTGGCCGGCAAGGCCGCCACCCAGGCCGGCTATGTCTTCACGCAAGGCCTCAGTGGCAATAACACCGCGGTGGGAGCGACGCTATGGTCTCGATAGCACGGCTATCGAGACTTGATCAAATCCGCCTGACAATACTTGCCTTCACCACACTGGTGGCTTGGTTGCTGGCCTCGGGCGTCTGGTCGCCCGAGTTCTATCAGCGGCTGAACTTCGGCCTTGACGACTGGAGGCAGTCGGAAACACTGGCGGCGGCCCCCGACCCACGGATTGCGCTGATCGATATCGACGAACGCTCGATTGCAGCCATCGGCCCCTGGCCCTGGCCGCGAGCCGTGATGGCGCGGCTCACGCAAAATCTATTCAGCCAATATCACACCCAGGCGGTCGGCCTGGACATTTTATTCCCAGAAGCCGGCGCGCCGGACGACGACCGCACATTGCTCGACGTGGCCCACCATTACCCCCTGGTGTTTGCGCAAACCTTCGATCTATCGAGCGACGCACTGGCCTCCCATGCCGGCCACGCTAACGGCGCGCTGCCGGCGTCGCAAACGCCGTCAACCGCGTCCAAAGCGCCGCTAGCCGATGGTTTTATCGGCAATTTCTTCGATGACCCCCATGTCTGTGTCGGCCATGTCACGCCGCATATCGACTCCGACGGCGTGGTGCGCTCGATTCCGCCGCTGATCCGCTACGCCGGCGCCACCTACCCCATGCTAGCCTGGCAAATTCTGCACTGCCACACCGGCGGACCGTCTGCGGCGCCGGCCTTCGCAGCAGCCGCATCTGCGGCCTCATCCGCGGCCCCGCGCTGGTCCTCCTCGGCAATTCAAGCGACAGCCCCATCGCCCGCCCTGTCCATCACCGACCTGCCCATCGACCAGCATGGCCTGATGCATATCCCGTTCAAGCGCTCGCTGAAAATGTTCGACGTGGTGCCCGCAGTCGAGGTGCTGGCGGGCAACGCGCCGCCCGCCCTGCTAAAAAATCGCTACGTGCTGGTAGGATCGTCGGCCATCGGGCTCACCGACCATATCGCCTCACCCATCGACCCCTGGCTGCCGGCCGTGATCGTGCATGCGGAACTGCTGACCGACATTCTCGACGCCCAAGCCAAGCAGGGCTACACCCGCCCGACCGCATGGCTGCCGATACTTTGGACCGGCGCCTCGATCATCGCCTTTGCCCTGCTGCTCAGACTGCAACGCGCCAGTGTCGCGCTGCCGGCGCTGATCGCCGCAACCGGGCTGTGGCTCGCGCTGGCGCTGTCGACGCATCTCGTGCCGGTCGATATGACGGCCTTGCCGCTGGTTACCGCGCTGATTTTTCTGCTGCTGCAAGCGCCGCTCGAATGGATTTCGTCGCAGGCCGAGATACGCATGTTCGAACGCCGCTTTAGCCGCTATCTGCCGCCCACCGTGCTGCGCGAAATCATCCGCCATCACGGCCTCACCGCCTTTAAACCCGAGCGTCGGCAGATTACTGTGCTGTTTGTCGATATCGAAGACTACACGCGCCTGGCCGAACAGATGCCGCCGGAGCGGCTGGTGGCGATGACCGAAGTGATACTGACCCGTCTGACCCGTTGCGTATACGACACAGTCGGCACACTCGATAAATATATGGGCGACGCCTTAATGGCTTTCTGGGGCGCGCCGCTCGAACAGCAAGACCACGCCGACCGCGCTCTGGACTGCGCACGGGCCATGCTGCACGAGCTCGCCGACCTGAACCGCAACGCCGAAACCCTGTTCGACGGCCGCACGATACGGGTGCGTATCGGCATCAATAGCGGCAGCGCAGTGGTCGGCGAACTCGGCTCGACCTCGCGTCAATCGTATACCGCGATTGGCGACGCCATCAATGTCGCATCGCGACTGCAAGAGTATGCGAAAATCGTCAAAACCGACCTGCTTATAGGACAGGAAGCCGCGCGCCTGGCGATTCATCACAAGCTGCGCGCCTTCGGTTATGTCACGTTGCGCGGGCGCGTCGCTCCCGAATTGCTCTACGTGCTCGATGAAAGCGAGACCGATGCGGTTGTTTAATCCCTGTTTCGACGTGCCTCTGTCACCTCGCTTGCGACTCCGAGCAGCCCAGCGCATCGCGCTTGCAGGCTGCGTTCTGGCCATGTGCGCCGCAGGGCCCGAGGCCCGCGCTCAAACTCAAGCGCCCGACGACGCGTATGAGCAAACCATCGACGATGATTTGCAGGCCCAGGCTCAACAGGAAATGAACAACGGCCAGCGCGAAAATGCCTTAGTGCTGCTCAAGGAATTGGTCCGACGCGATCCGCGCCGCGCCGGCGCGCTGTTGGATGTTGCACTGCTGTACTGCCAATTGGGCGAACACGATCTGGCGTATCAGACGCTGACGCACATTGAATCCCAGTACCAGGTACCGGTGACCATCGAAAAACTGATCAGCTTCTACAAGGCGAACGCCTGCCTGCCGGCGACCGCGCGGCCCAAGCTGATGGCCAGCATTGGCGGCGGCGTGACCTCGAATGCCAACTTCGGTCCGTCGAATCCGTTTGTGACCTTCGCGCCCAGCACCCAACTCGGCACACTAGAACTCGCACCTTCAGCGCTGGCGCATCGCGATCAATATCTCGAATCGACCCTGCAAGGCGAATTGCCGATTGCGGCGCTGCCGGGCATCTCGGTACTCGCCGGATTATCCGCCCGGCAGTATGTCAGCCTGCACGACTTCGATCAGCGCATTGCGACCTTTGGCGTGGCGCATCAAAAGGTCTTCACGCAGGGCGAGGTCGACAATCAGCTCACCGCGAATCTGCTTTGGCTCGGCGCGAGCGTCTATCAACGCAACCTCGAATGGCATGGGGCTTACTGGTCGCCGGCCACCCTGCTGGGCACCACACAGGCACGCGCGGGGCTCGACTTTAGCGCGACCGACGCCACTTACCCGGGCAACTCGCTGTACGATTCGGCCCAATTTGCATTACGCGCCGCGTTCCAGGCGCATATCGGCGAACGCACCACAGTGCTGCTGTTTGTCGGCCCGGCATGGAATGCCTCCTATCATGGCGCCCCCGGCGGCGCCCGGCGCGGCTATAACGCCTGGCTCGGACTCGATTACGAGATGAACCGCTACGGCAGGCTTGAAGCCGTTTTGCAGGAAAATACCCTGAACGACGCCGCACCTTACGACCCGGTATTCTTCGGCAATATCTACCAGCGCCAGACGGTGCAATCAGTCTCGTTGCGCTACTCTTACCCGATCGCTTACGGATGGTCGGCTTATACGCAGCTATCGGCGCAGCGGATTTCCGACACCATCTCGCTGTTTTCCTATACGGTGCGCACCGCCTCCATGGGGCTGTCCTGGAAATACTGAGGGCCGTGACGATGCGCTCACAGAAGTGTTTCCAGCTGTAACGCACGGACTGCACGCCGTAGACGTCACCAACCCGCCATGTTAATATAGACCTTTGATCTATAACCAGATTTCCGCCATGTCACAGCACGACGACACGCCCGTTACCCATGCAGCCTCCGGCGATCATTCGATCAGCCTGGAAGCGTACGGCTTTCTGGACCAATCGTATGATTCGGTGAACAGCCTGCTGCTTGATCTCACGCATTCGACGGCTGCGGCCGAATCTGCCGGTCACACAACCGTGGCGGTTGTCGGCCAGCCCGACGGCTTTGCGTCGATGGCCCATCTGTTCTCGTATCTATAAGCGCGCGTATCTATAAGCGTATTAGCGCGTCCTGCGTTCAATGCAGGATTGAGCGTGCCGATTAAGCACGCTCCTTGCCTCTATTGCCTCACACCCACTTCAAGCCAGCATCTGCTTCAACGCCTGCGCATAACCGTTAGCAATCGTCACCCAATTCGCATCGCTCTCAACCCGGCGTCGCGCATTGCGGGTAATCGACTCGCGTTCCGGCCGGGACAAGCCCAACATGGCGGCAATCCCCTGTGCAAAGGCGTCACCGCTGGCCGACATATAGTCTCGGCCGGCTTCAAAGCCCAGCCCGCGCGCACCGAAATCGGTGCTAACCACCGGCAAACCCGCCGCGGCGTACTCGATCAGCTTGAGATTGGTGCCGGAACCTGAGATCACCGGGTTCAAGCCGATATCGCAAATATCGAGCCAGGAGGTCTTTTCGGTATCGCTGACCACTCCCGCCAGGCCGACATTGGCCGGGCGCGGCCAGGCTTCAATCGCATGGCACACTGACCCGAGCAGTAAGAAATGCACCTCCGGCAACAGCGCCGCCGCCTGAAAGACCACGCGAGCAGCATCGATATTCGGGCCGTGGGCGCTGCCCATAAAGAGCGCCAGCGGATGCGCCACGCCCAACGCCGAGCGACGGCTGGCCATATGCTCGGCCTGGCGAAACGGTGTGGCCGAGACGTCGATGCCGTTCGGCACGACAATCAGATTCTGCGCGTCTTCACGCCCATATAGCGCGCGCATGCGCGCTAGGTCATCGGCCGAGCAGGCAGCCACCAGGGCCGCGTCGAGCACCGCACTGCGCTCAAGCTTGGACACCTCGTCGATGGCCCATTGGTGCTTGCCGTAAATATCGGCTTTCAGATCGGCTTCGACGTTATGCGCCTCGTAGACAAAAGGCACGGAGGACACCGCGCGCAAGGCCGGCATGGTGTAAGGATGCGAGCAGACCATCAGATCGGCGCGCCGTGCCAAGGCATCGATCGCTTCCAGCCATTGCGGTGCGCTCGACGGATGCAAGGCGGCCGTCAAGTCCTCGACCGAGGCGTCGAGCGATTCCTGCAAACGCTGCTCTTCTGCGCCGAACGCCTTCGACTTCGGCACCAGCTCCTCGCTAAAATCCGTGCCCAAACTGCGCACTTCACGCGTCGCATGGCAGCCCGCCAGATTGACGAACTGCACTTGGAATTCATCGGCGACACGCGAATAAAGCCCGTGCAAACGCAGCCGCCCGCCGCTGACCACCGGCGCAATCGGATAGGTATTGAGCACGCCGAGCACAGGCTTGGCGCGCCGGGTGATCACCGTGGGCGCAAGCGAAGCCCCTGGAGCTGCTGCACCGTTGATGCGCCGGGCGCCGTTGAGGCCCTTGGTAACATAAGCCACTTCGGCGCCTGGTGCGTCCGAATCGAAGCCCCGGCCGCCCGCGAGTAAAGCCTCGCACAGCGCGTCCCAGCTCATCCGCTCGGCGCGCTTCTGCCCCTCGACACCCATCGCCAGGGCTTGCGCCCGGTTCTCGCAGAGCCGGCGCATGGCGCCCGCCAGCGACTTGGCGTCGGGCTTGACGATCAGCCCGGTGCGGCCGTCCTCGATTAACTCGATCGGACCGCCCGAATCGCTGGTGGCGATCACCGGCTTGGCGCACAGCATCGCTTCCAGCGTAATCAAACCGTAGTCTTCATCGCGCGGCACAAAGGGCACGCAAATCGCGCGCGCGTATTCCCGCGCCAGCACCGTATCGGGCACCCGGCCTAAAAACTTCACGCCGGGATGGTCGCCCGCCACGCCGCGCAAACGCGCTTCGTCACGGCCGCTGCCTGCGATATGCAAGGGCACGTCGACGCCGCTTTGCAAATAGCCTTCGATAATCAGATGGATACGCTTATCCGGGTCGAGACGGCTGGCGCTGAAAATGGTTTCCTGCGGCCCGGCCGCGAGCCCCTTCAAATTGGTCGGATGGTGGTTCACGGCCACCTTCACGCCCTTGGGGAAATAATTGTCGCGCGCCGCCACCACATGCGAAATCGCCGCGTAATGCGCGATCTTGTCGGGGCGCATCGCCACGCCATCGAGCAGGTGAATCACGGCCCGCGTCACGGGGCCTGGAAAGGCCCACAGCGGCGAATCGGGGCTGCGCAAAAACGCGGCATCGAGCGCGTCGAGCAATTCATCGAACTCGACTTTGTCGCCGCGACGGTGCACCAGCGCGTCGACAATCCGCGACGGCATACCCAGCGCCAGCAAAGGCGCCGTGTCGAAATCCGTCGGCATGCCCGGTGGGTAGCAATCGTACAGACCGCGCAAAGTGTGCTGCAAATAGACCACATGATTGCGGTGACGAATCGCCCAGGCAGGGTATTTGGTGGTGATCACCAAATCGAAATGATCGAGATCCAGCTCAGAAAAATAGCGATAACTGGCCAGCAACTCGCCCATACCGCGCTCGCGGCTCG
>Ga0302308_10003275_pt1 | contig 12910 bp, 12 predicted proteins | sample III_Palsa_E3_3_FD_200531 | JGI IMG/M metagenome (GOLD analysis project Ga0302308, IMG submission 200531) | Peat permafrost microbial communities from Stordalen Mire near Abisko, Sweden - III_Palsa_E3_3 | ecosystem: Environmental > Terrestrial > Soil > Palsa > Peat permafrost | place: Sweden... | reverse complement strand
GATGAAGATGATGCGGCAAGCCGTGGGGGCTTTGATCCGCGGCCGGCGGTGTTGATCCATCAGGCTGGGCAGACCCAGCCAGAGACGAACTCGCGGCCGTGGTCGATTCTGAATATCCATGAGGTGCTGGAGCAGGTGCTGCATGGACAGCCGGTGCACTTTTAGCTGACGTTGCGAGTCTAAACGCCATGCAACATCGTTTTCTCGCTGCCGGATACGTTCTCTTCTTAGGCGTGGGCATGTGCTCTGCGTTGTGGGGACAGGCTCCGCCGACGATTACTACTACGTCTACGCTGGTGATTGTGCCGGCGCTGGTGCATGTTTCTTCGGGTGACTCGTTGCAGGCGCTCAAGGCGTCTGACATTGTGCTGACTGACAACGGTGTTGCGCAGAATGTTCGGATTGAAGACACTGAGTACCAGCCACTTTCTATCGTTGTGCTGTTGCAGACGGGTGGGGCTGCGGTGGAAGAGCTGCCGCTGTATGCGAAGCTCGATACGATGCTGGGGTATTTGACGTTGAGCTCGCCGCATCAGGTGGCGATGGTGACCTTCGATAGCCAGCCGGAAGAACAGTGGGACTTTACGCCGGATGTCGCCGACCTCGACGATGGGTTTACGAAGCCGGGGCCAGGCGACCGGGGTGCGGCGATTCTTGATGCTGTGAGCCATGGGATCGACATGTTGAGCCAGCAGCCGGCGACGCAGCGGCGCATCCTGATTGTGATAAGCCAGAGCCATGACGATGGGAGCCATGTGCGCGCGGAAGATATCATCCGGCGGTTGGGAGAGAACAACATCACGATTGAGTGCCTTACGTTTTCGCCGGAGGAGAATTGGCTCAAAGACCAGTTCACCAAACCGCGACATGCGAACCCGCCGTATCAGCTCTCGCCAGACCTGCCAAAGCTGACGGGCACCTTCAATCTCGACAAGCCGCTGCGCGAGGCCTTGAGTGCGATGCGGGAGAATACGGGTGGGGCGATTGCGGGGCTATCCGGGGGTGAGGCTTTTACGTTTGACTCGAAGGCCAGCCTGGAGCAGCAACTGGCTTTGCTTGCCAATCACTTCGCTGCTAGCTTGACGCTGAGCTTTCGGCCTACGTCGAAGCAGGTTGGGTTTCATTCGCTGCATGTCGAGATTGCGGGGCATCCGGAGATGCAGGTTTCCGCGCGGAGTAGCTATTGGGTTGCGGAGGCGGCAGCTCACTAGTGCAGGATCAGCAGGGCGCAGTCGTGTGGGGCTAGTTGCAGGGAGATGGTGGTCTTTGGGGTGAGGTCTTTTTGCTGCCAGACGTCGCGGATGTGCTGGGGTTTGGTGTTGGGGGCGAGATCTTTGAGGGGGCGGTCTATTTTCAGGGGTGATTCGCCGGTGTTGAAGAGGGCGAGGGCTTGCTGGCCGTTGGGGAGTTTGGCGCGCCAGGCGATGAGGTTGCCGTCGTGGAGGCTCTCGGAGCTTTCGATGGCGGTCTGGTCGACTGCGATTAGGTCTCGATTGGTGAGGAGCTTCAGGGTTGCGTCGTCGAGGAGCGTTAGATTGCCGCCGAAGATGAGCGGGCTGCGGGCGATAGACCAGAGGGCCAGCATGGTTCGCTGCTCTTCGGGGGTGAGGTGGGTGGAGCGTGGGTCGCCCCAGCCGGGGGAGGGGCGGAGTTCGCCGAGTGGGAGCATGTCGGCGTCGGGCCAGTTGCCGGGGTGGGCGTATTTTGCCCATGAGGCGGTGAGGGCGAAGTGGTCTTTGATGCCCTGCGGGAAGTTCTTGCCGGAGTTCCAGACGTCCCAGAAGTCGTCGGAGATGCGCCACATGTTGGCGAGACTGCCGACCTCGGCGGCGTGGCCGAGCGCGGTGGGGCCGGGCGAGAGGCTGAGGACCATGGGGCGGCCGGCTTTATCGATGGCGCGGCGGATCATGCGGATTTCGGTGGCCTTATAGGGGCGGTCGGCGATGCAGTCGACCTTGATGAGATCGACGCCCCAGGAGGCGTATTGGCGGAGGAGGGAGTCGTACCAGGCCTGGCCAGCGGGGGTGTCCTTTACGCCCCAGTTGGTGGGGTCCCAGGGGCAGGTGTCGGTTTGGTCGGCGGCGTCCTGGGTGTGGAAGCTACTGCCTTCGATGGGCAGGCCGCGTTCAACGGAAGCGCGGGGGATTCCGCGGACGATGTGGATGCCGAACTTGAGGCCCTGGGAGTGGACCCAGGCTCCGAGGGTGGCGAAGCTGGTTTCTTCGATGGTTGCGGCGAGTTTGGGGGTGGGGCCGGTGTAGGCGGTGGCGAGGCCGGATTTGGACGCGGCCGAGGGGAAGCGCGCTGGGACAGGGACGTAGCGGCCGTGGGGATCGAGGGCGTAGCGGAGCTTGTCGGGAGCGTCGCGGTCCTGGGGGTTTTCGAAGAACCAGCCTTCGTCGATGACGGCATAGTTCCAGCCGAAGGGGAGCAGTTTTGTCTTGAGGACGCGGACGTTGTCGCGGAACTGGGGCTCGGTGATGGTGAGGCCGTAGGCGTCCCAGCTGTTCCAGCCCATGGGTGGAGTTGCGGCTACGGAGGTGTTTTGTGCTGCTGCCATTGCTGCTCCGGCAAGGTAGAGCGCCAGGAAACCGGGACGAATCTTCATGAGCCGCACGATAGCACTTTGGAGGCTGTCTCCGCATCCTGACTGCGCGGGAGGGGTGCATCCTGTACCCTTGGAGTAGATTTGCAAAACCACAAGGACCCGCAATGCCGCTTTACGAGTATGAATGCACCGCCTGCCATCGGCGGACGGAGAAGATACAGAAGTTTTCTGACGCCGAACTGACTGTCTGCCCCTACTGCAGCGGGCCGTTGGAGCGCACCATTACCGCGCCTGCTTTTCAGTTTGCGGGAGGCGGGTGGTACAAGGACGGGTATGGCTCGGCCAAGCCTGCTGCGGGTGGAGATTCCGGGTCGGCTGCGCCTGCTGGGGACAGTGCTGCGCCGGCCAAAGCCGCAGAGACCACCACTGCCGCGCCTGCTGCCGCACCAGCTACAGCAGCCCCGGCAACTGCTGCGAAGCCTTAGCATCTAAAGGCGTTGTGTCGTGCTGCCGTTAACTCCTTCAGGACTCCCACCAAGGTAGTAGATGCACCATTATCAAATTGTGAGGTCGCTGCGATATGATGTCCGGCATGGGGCTGTTTCGTTCTAAACGCAAATTCGAGGCTGCAATGGAAGAGGTTGCCGATGAAGGCCGCCTGCTTCTCCGTAATATTGGCTGGGTCTCCGCCGGGATTACGGTTGTGGCGATTGGTGTGGTTGTTGGCCGCGAGCTTCGGCAGCGGTATAAGTTCAGCCATCGCACGCCGTATGACGTGTACGCGCACTCTGGCGATGAGATGCCGGACGTTGAGTTTGGCGTAGGGATTTAGCTTCGGCAAAGTTTTGGAGATGCGAAAGGCGGCTCATTGAGCCGCCTTTTTGTTGTTTCGGATTTTGCTGGAGCGGGCCTAAGCGGCTACGCTTCGGGACTTGCGTGGGGAGGCCTGCAAGAGGCGCACGAGGTCCTCCACGGTTACGATCGGGGTGTGGCGCAGTCCAGGAGAGCGCTCCCGCTTCAGAGCTCCGGTGAGTTCAACCACTGTCTGCTCGATGTCTTCCGTGTCGAGGCCGAGGTCTTCGTCCAGAGCGTCGCTGGCGAGGATGGGAAAGCTTACCCGCTGGACCTCCTGCAGGTAGCGATAGGTGGCGCTGGTAATTGCGGGGTCGAAACCGTATTGCTCAAGATGCGCCGTAAATGTGGCTTCTGAGACGCCTTCGCGCTGGTTGGCGAGGGCCTTATGCCTGCGCCGGGCGGAGATCTTGAGCGCAATGAATGCAAGCACGATGCATGCGGCGATGATAGCGATCGGCCAGGCTTGTTCGTTCAGCCAGACAGATAAGGAATCGGGTGTGACCATTGGAAGAAAAGTCTCCTTAAAGCACGGCGTATTTACAGGAGCCGCTTATGCCTCCATCTGAACTCGCATAGATGGCACTAAACTAATAGATATGGTAAGTCAATTCAGTATCACACGAACGCGAAGTGTTCCACTCCCCAATTGCATCTAAATTTGTACCGGTTTCCCATGATGGCAACATCGACGTCCGTTTTACCTTCGATTGATCCGCTCGCTGCTCCGGCTGCGACGCTCCTGCAAGAGGAGCCGGGTGGACGGCTGCGGGATGGCCACGGTCGCGCAATTACAGATCTTCGGCTTTCGGTGACTGACCGCTGCAACTATCGCTGCGTTTACTGCCGGACGGGTACCGATGGGGCTCAATACTCGGACCTTCCTATTGCGGACTATGCGCATATGCTGCGGCTGTTTGTGTCCCTGGGGATCGAAAAAGTGCGGCTTACCGGTGGAGAGCCGCTGCTGCGTGATGGTCTGCTGGAGCTTATCCGCGAGGCTGCGAAACTTCGACCGGCTTTTGCTCCGGACACGAAGCTGGATATTGCGCTTACTACCAACGGGCATCTGCTGGCTGGGTTGGCAAAGCCTCTGCGTGAAGCCGGGCTCCAGCGCATCACCGTGAGTATGGATGCTGTGGACGCGGAGACGTTTACTCGCATTACGCGGGTTCCAGGCAGCTTTCAGCGGGTTCGCGACGGCATACGTGCTGCGCAGGATGCGGGGCTGGGGCCGGTGAAGGTGAATTGCGTGCTGATGCGCGGCTTTAATGATTCGCAGATCGAAGCGTTTGCTGAATTTTCTCGGACTGAGAATGTCATTGTCCGATTCATCGAGTTCATGCCGTTGGAAGAAGACCGCACATGGACGGCGGAGACTGTTGTTCGCATGGATGAGATTGTGGCTCGGCTGAATGCGGTGCGGCCGCTGGTTGAGTTGCCGGCTAACCATGCCAGCGAGACGGCGAGACGTTTTACTTTCGATGATGGTGTCGGTGAGATAGGCATCATTGCGCCTGTGTCACGGCCCTTTTGCGGAGCTTGCAGCCGCGTTCGCGTTACGTCTGATGGCAAGATTCGGACTTGCCTCTTCTCGCAGACCGACCACGATCTTGCAGGCATGATGATGCGTGGAACAAGCGACGATGATTTGCGTATAGCTATTCGCCGCATCATTGAACGCAAGGAGGCACGCCATCATATCGGTGAGCCGGGCTTTCTGAAGCCTTCGCGGAGCATGGTGCATATAGGCGGTTGAATAGCACTTTTTTGTATACCTGCACGTTACCAAAGTTTCACAAAATTCCCCTATGATCAGGCCTGCTAGTTATTGCAAGGCCAACCATTTTTGTAGGACATGTATTTGAAATTTAAGCGTCAGCTCGAAGTCATCGATAACCGCCAGATGGAGAGCCTGCGCGTGTTCCATGAAGTGGCGCGTGCGCTGACTTCCAACCTGGAGTTGGAGCCGCTGCTGCTGGCGATCATGGGACAGATGGAAGAGTTCTTTGGGCCGGAGCGCTGGTCGTTGCTGATGGTGGACGAAGAGGCCAACGAACTTTACTACGCGCTCTCAGCGGGCGTGGACGATTCGAGCTTTCGGAATAGCCGGTTGAAGATGGGGCAAGGCATTGCCGGGTATGTTGCGCAGACGGGCAATCCGCTGATCATTCCGGACGTTCAACTCGATCACGATTGGGCCGTCTTCGCGGCTCAGCACAAAGAGCTCAATTTGCAGTCGATTGCCTGCCTGCCGATTCGGCACGGCAATCGAACGCTGGGCGTGCTGCAGTTGCACAACAGCAAGCTCGACCTGTTGCCCGACTCTTCGATTGCGTTCCTTCGGGTGCTTTGCGATTATGCGGCGATTGCGTTGCAGAATGCTCGCTCTGTGAAGTTGATTCACCATCTCAGCATCACGGATGACTGTACGGGTTTGTTCAACGCGCGGTATCTCTACACGATGCTGGAGCAGGAGATCTCTCCGGCAGCATCTACGCGAGTTGTTCCGATCCAGCCGCAGTTCAGCCTGTTGTTTCTGGATTTGGATCGCTTCAAGTCTGTGAACGATACGCATGGCCACCTTGTTGGGTCGCGGCTGTTGTCCGAGATCGGCGGCGTGATCAAGCGGACGCTTGGACCGGATCATCCGGCGTTTCGTTATGGGGGAGACGAGTTTGTGGCGCTGCTGCGAGGGCTCGACAAACCTGCTGCGACGCTGCTGGTGAACCGGCTTCGCGACACGCTGAACGAATCGCGATTTCTTACCGGCGAGGGTATGTCTCTGAAGATTACCGCGAGCTTCGGGCTTGCGACGTTCCCGGAAGACGGCAATACGCTGCACGCGATCATCCGCTCGGCGGACGCGATGATGTATCACGCCAAGGCTATGGGGCGCGATTGCGTGGCCATCGCCGATGTCGACCATCCTGCTGGGGCTGGACCGATCAAGACTTCGCGGCACATCTGATAGAGCGTTATGGAACTTCTGCTGTGCCGGCGGCGTAGGATATTCTGCGTCTGTGTGAACTTCGGCGCGGCGAAAGGATTTTGAGAACTCATGCAAAGCAGAATTGTAGGAACCACCATGCCGGTGATGGAAGCACTGTTGCAGCCGGGCGAGTCACTTATCTCCGAGGCGGGCGAACTTAGCTGGATGTCGCAGACCATTGCCATGACCACGCATACGCAGATGGCTGGTGGCGGCGGCTTCTTTGGAGCCATCAAGCGGATGGCCGGTGGCGGGACGCTGTTTATGACGGAGTACACCGCGCAGGGGTATCCCGGGGAGGTGGCTTTTGCGACGAAGATTCCGGGGCATATTCTGCCGCTGGAGGTGAGCCCGGGGCATGAGTACCTGATCCATCGGCATGGTTTTTTGTGCGCGACGCCGCAGATCCAGCTCGGATTTGGGTTTCAGCAGTCGCTGGGTGCGGGGATTTTTGGCGGGGATGGATTTCTGCTGCAGAAGGTCTCCGGTATGGGTACGGCTTGGCTGGAGCTTGGCGGCGAGGTCGTCGTGCGCGATCTGCAGCCGGGTGAGACGCTGCGTGTGCATCCGGGGCATGTGGGGGCGTTTCAGGCTTCGGTTAGCTTCCAGATCACGCGTATTCAGGGTATTCGCAATATGTTCTTTGGCGGCGATGGCATCTTTCTGGCTGCGCTGACCGGCCCTGGGCGCATCTGGCTGCAGACGCTGCCACTGGCTAATCTGGCGCATGCGCTTGAGCCTTATCTGCCGCAGAATCGCGGTGAGGGGGGCAAGATTGGGACGGCTGCGGTGCTGGGCGGAATCGTAGGGTCGATGTTCGATAACAACCGCTAATCGACTACTGTTACCAATCGGTGATTGCAGCGGCGAGGGCTTGCGACGTAGACTCGCTGGCATGATGCGACTGCGCGCTTTGCTCCCTCTGGCTTTTCTGGTGACCCTTTCGGGTCTTTGTACGGCTCCCTGCGTTGCGCAGGATTGGGCGAAGGCGATGCTCGACAAGAGCCCGCGGCACGGCGAGTATGTGTCCATCAAAGAGCCGAGCGGACGTGTGCTGCAGGCGTGGGTGGTGTATCCCGAGGTGAAGGATAAAGCGCCTGTCGTGGTGATGATCCACGAGATCTTTGGGCTGAGCGACTGGGCGAGAGAGATGGCCGATGAGGTCGCCAGTGCGGGCTATATTGTGGTCGAGCCGGATCTTCTGAGTGGGTTTGGGCCGCCGATGACGGTGTCCGCACCGGATGCGGCTAAGAATGCCGCTCCTGGTGCAGCGCCTGCTCCGATGGATCACATGCATATGCAGGGAGATGGTGGTGCGGCGTTCATGGCGATGAGCCCAGGTGGGACTTCGGCGTTTCCAGACCAGAACGCGGTGGTCAAGGCTGTGTCTTCACTGGACCCTGCGATTGTTCTCGCCGATCTCGACGCCGCTGCGGATTATGGGAAGAAGCAGCCTGCGGCGAGCGGCAAGTTGTTTGTGGCGGGATTCTGCTGGGGTGGCGGTAAGACGTTCGCGTTCGCGACGCATCGTAAGGACTTGAGTGCGGCGTTTGTGTTCTATGGGCCACCACCGCCGGCGGATACGATGAAGAATATTGTTGCGCCGGTTTATGGGTTTTACGCGGGCAATGATGCGCGCATCTCGGCGACGATTCCGCAGACCACGATCGATATGAAGGCCGCGGGGAAGAAGTATGATCCGGTGGTCTATGACGGCGCCGGGCATGGGTTCATGCGGGCCGGTGAGGCTCCTGATGCGAGTGCGGAGAATGCTGCGGCGCGGGCTGCGGGATTCCGGCGGCTGATAACCCTGATGGGCGGGATGCGCTAACTGGCTGGTGGCGTGGATGCAGGCGGTGGAGGAGACGTCGAGGTGGCGTCTACCTTTGCGGAGCTGGCTGTTGCGCCGGGAGTGAGTGGGAAGTCCGCTGTGCCCATGCGTCCTGAGGCTTCGACGCGGACAACTAAGCGAGCGTGTGTGGCCTTTGAATCAGGCGGGAGCTTGAAGTCCAGGTTCAGGGGATTGGTAATGTGTCCGATGTGCGGAGCATCGGGCGCTACGAAGTCATACACGTTTGCCTGACGCTTCAGCTCTTTGTTTTTCTTGTCGAAGGTGGTGACGAGAACGACGAGCCGCGTGTGACGGGGCTTGCTCTCGTCCTTGGGGATGTAATACGAGATGCCATGGCCGTTCAGGTGGACGCCAATGTTATTCGGGTCGGCAGGTGAGACGGTTGCGGTGAACTCCACGGCGTCGTACTCCATGTTGTTGCTGCCCGCACCAACCATCTCCGCAGCGAGCCGAGGGCCAAGGGTGCCGTCTTTGCCGACGTGAGGCTCCGTGACGGGAAAGTAGCCGGGGCGTGTAACGAACGTGATGCCGGGGCGATCGATGGTGACTTTGATCTTGCGGAATTTTTCCGGGTGATCGTCGTTGGCGGGTACGTAGGTGAGAGTGAAGAGGCTTGCGCCGTCGCGGATGGAGGTGTCGATCTCCTTATCGACGTCGTTGCGGCCGTAGAGATTTTCTCCGCCGGTCGCGGTGGCGAGCGCCTGAAATCGGGGATCGCCGCCGAAGGGAGCGAACTCCCGCGCCTCCTCTCCGTAGACTCCGGGGTCGATCATGACGCCGGCCGGATCGATGGTGTAGAGCGTGACACGCGCTTCGCGAAGCTCGTTGATGGTGTGCTGCGTGGTGGAGTGCAGGGTCTTTCCGGTGTCGATGGCGTGAGTGCGAAGGCCGATGGTTGGGAAGCCGCGGCCCAGCCAGATCATGTTCTTATGCCCCTGATGTCCGGCGGTTGCTTCGGCGACCTGGCGTAGCGCGAGATGCGCGGTGCCGAAGAGCTCAGGCGTCCAGGTGATGTTCTGCAGGTGCCAGGGATACGCCACAAAATGCTTGTCGAGCGCGGTGATGATCTCATCCTTGTTCTGGGTGTAATCACGCAGGACGGTGAAGTGTTCGAGGCTGACCGCGATGAGCATGGTGGGCGTATCAAGCTTGGCGGGCTGCTTTTCGAGCCACTTCTTCAGCGAGTAGCGCGCGAAGGCCATGTCTTCAAAGCGCGTGTTGAACTCGTCCAGCAGCACGATGTTTACGGGTGCGCGCGGCGCGAGACGGTCGAGGTCAGCGGTGGAATTAATCGTGATGTCCGGTGAGGGCGTGTACTTGCCGGGCTCGTCGAAGTTGCGGATGTTCTGTGGCTCGCCGTCTTCGGTGACGTGGAAGTCCGACTGCTTGAGGTCGGTGACTACCCTGCCCTTCGAGTCCAGCGCGACGCCGTCGAGAAACACGAGCGAGACGTTGCGGTGCAGGACGTAGGGCGCGGGCGGCGGCGCTTGATCCGCGGCCGGCGCCGGTTGCTGAGCGAGAAGAAGCGAGACGGGGGCGAGGAGCATAACCAGAGCGGATAAACGGCGCATAGGGCCTCGACTGTTCGAAACTGCTGGATAACAGATGGTCTTGCCAAAGAAGTGTTTCACATTTTCAGGAAATTTCACTTCGTTTTCTGCGCATGAGGGGCTGTCGTAAGGATTAGCCTTTCGACCCAAGGCGCGGGCGAACGAGTTTTATTTCGTCACCTTTCCGTGACTCTGTGTAATCTGGCTTCGCAATTCTCCGTCTATCTGCACAGCTTTCTGCCGATTTGTTATGCGGCTTCGCTGTCGCTTTCGGGCCTTTTGCGGCTACGGCCGCTGCTTGCCTATTTTGATTCCGAGGTTTTCCGCTATGAAATTTTCGCGTTTCTCCTGCAAATCATCTATTTATTTCTCCGCTACGCTTCTCTTCGGCGTGATGTTGTTTACGAGCTGTGGCGATACCACGACGACTACTTCCGGCTCTGCGACGACCACCAATGCGTACGCTACGGCGTATCAGAGTGCGAAGTACAACAATGGCAGCGGTGGAACGATGACGGTCAGCTTCACAAGCGGCTGCTCGATGACGGTATCGGCGACAGGGTTGCCGTATCAGCACCAGGTGTACTACCTCGTACCTGTGATGGCCGGTGGAACCGTAGTGGCGACGACGGCCAGCGGGATTCAGCTTGGCGTTATGGCGCATGCGGGGACAGGGCTTTCGACGAGCGCGAAGGCGATTGCGGCGACGTTCAATACGTGCCCGACGAAGGCGAGTTCCACGATGGCGACCGGCGGTGGAGCGATCGGGCTGATCTTCTCGGGGACCGTGTTGTTCGATGCGTATGAGGCTACCAATACGGTCGCACTGGGGGACAACGCGTCGTACACGTTTGCCAGCACGGCTTGTGGTGGGACTACTTGTACGGCGTCCTTCATCGATCCCTGCAATCAGCACACGACCGGCGGCACGGGCGGAAGTACGTGGCACTATCATGGCGTGCCGAGCTGCTGGACGGCGGTGGCCGATGGCAGCTCGACGAGTGCATCGCACATTATCGGGATTGCGCTGGATGGGTACCCAATCTATGGCGGCTACGACGTGAACGGTAAGGCAGTCGATCCTTCAACGCTGGATTCGTGCAACGGCATCACGAGCGCAACGCCGGAGTTTCCGAGTGGCGCGTACCACTATGTGCTGCCGGTGAACACTACGACAAAACAGTCGTCGATCGGCTGCTATACGGGTACCGTGAGTGCGACGCTTTCAGCGGAGATGAAGAAGCTGGCTTGCAAGATGCCGTTCCTGCTGGCGGATGGGGGTGTGAGGCTGCCGGATGGACGCGAGGTGTCGCGGAAGGAAGCCGATGCGTGGATGAAGACGGTGATGCCGGAGATGCAGATGGCATCGGCAGCGAGTATGGCGAAGATTGGCGGTGATCGAAGGCCAGCAATGAATATGGCTGGAATGTAAAGGTTGCTGACAAAAGAGAATCGATCCTTCTAAGGATCGAATTCGTTGGCTCCCGCCATCGCTACGTCAATGGGCATAAGCATGTGCAGGATGTTGATGGTCGAGCCGTGCGCTACGAGGACCTCGGGGAGGCGCTTGTAGCAGTGGTGATTCATCCAGACCACTGTGCAAGCTAACGTCAAATTTATTGAAACCCTGAGCTCTATCGCTGATTCATCATTGTCAATATTTGTGTGCGGGCGGCTTCAAAAGCTTCCGGCGATAACTTGCCTCTAATCTCATTCGCTTTAGTGAGACCTTCGGTTGCAAGCTTGATAAAAGTCTTCGTTAGACAAAACATCACCTGTGAAGCAACGACGAAAGCGAATTTACTATCGGATTCGAGATCATGAACACTTGCGGTTATACCCACCCTTGCCCAACGTGACCCATGTACGAAGTTGCGCATATGTTGAAGAACTCGAAGCATTTCGATCCCAGGATTTTGACCGAACCGTTCGACTTTGTCGTGCCGATCTTCTTCCGAAAAATCAGGATAGAGGTTCGCCACCACCAAGGGAAAATCCTGCATAGCAGCCACTAAGAGATCGTTTGCAACCGCATCTGAAGGCACCCATCCAAGATGGGAAGCGACGTCAATGTAGTCTTGAAAATCTGCTTTTAAGACTCTTTCTTCATATCCTTTCCCTCGCTTGAATTTTTTGTTGAGCTCTGAATTTTCTATCTCTTTCTGAGAAGTCAGACACAAGACGGCGAGCAAAGACTCGATAGCCGAAGCTTGCATGATGCAACAAGCGAAATACGCTCCCGAAGACCTACACTTATCGGCCTCTTGTCCATAAAAAAGACACGAACGGTATAGCTCTGAACGCACTGGGCCCATAGATGCCAAAAACAGTTTGGTGCTCGCCTCAGGTGTTAACTCAACACCGAGCAATTCACCAGCCTCTTTTGTAAACCTGGCACCTTCTGCTTCTACGTGCTTCAAATCGAACATAATTCCTCTGTGTGAACTCATGTAAAAGGCCCGAGGCTTTTGCCCCGGGCCCGGTGTTACGAAGTGAGATGGCTTTACGAAGCAGCTTCTTCCGTCGCTGCGGCCTTGGCCGAGGCAATCGTGTAGTTGGGCTCGCCGATCTTGAAGCGGGCGAAGCGCTTTACGCTGATGTTCTCGCCGAGCTTCGCGATCTTCTGCGCGATGAGCTGGCCGATCGTCACGGATTGCTCCTTGATAAAGGGCTGTTCCAGCAGGCAGACTTCCTCGTAGAACTTGCTCATCTTGCCTTCGAGCATCTTCTCGACGATGTTCGCCGGCTTGCCGCTGGCGGCGGCCTGCGCGCGGTAGATATCCTTCTCGCGCTCGATGTCGGACGGAGTGACTTCGTCCTTGGCGATGAAGCGAGGATCGACTGCGGCGATGTGCATCGCGATGTCCTTGAGGAGCTCCTGGAAGTCATCCGTGCGCGCGACGAAGTCGCTCTCGCAGTTGAGCTCGATCAGGACGCCGATCTTACCGCCGGCGTGGATGTAGGTGCCTACGGCGCCTTCATTGGTGGAGCGGCTTGCCTTCTTGGCAGCCGACGCCATGCCGCGCTTGCGGAGGACGACGAACGCCTCTTCCATGTCGCCCTTGGCTTCCTGGAGGGCCTTGAGGCAGTCGCCCATGGGGGCACCGGACTTTTCG
>Ga0302308_10003272_pt1 | contig 12912 bp, 11 predicted proteins | sample III_Palsa_E3_3_FD_200531 | JGI IMG/M metagenome (GOLD analysis project Ga0302308, IMG submission 200531) | Peat permafrost microbial communities from Stordalen Mire near Abisko, Sweden - III_Palsa_E3_3 | ecosystem: Environmental > Terrestrial > Soil > Palsa > Peat permafrost | place: Sweden... | reverse complement strand
CTTGAGATTCTGCGACCCGCCCTTCTTAGCCACGCGATCGTCATTCCCGGTTCGAGAGCGGCCGTCGCGCCCGACCGTCATGTCGTGGCGGCGATCATCAGCGCATGCAATTACGGCAAGGCAGAGATCAGGATGAACCAACTCTACGTCAGTGTTGTCGTCAACGGTCTGATGATCGGCGCTGTCTATGCGCTGATTGCGGTCGGACTAAATATCATCTTCGGCGTGATGCGCGCGGTGAACTTCGCTGCGACCGCTCGCGAATTCAAGTCGGGCAATACCCTCCAGAGAATCGTCTCGGGGGCGCATAATGTGCGAATGGAGGTGCCTGTCCAGCTGGTGCACCGCTTATGCAGGGTGGCGCGGTTCATCCATCGATGATCGCAACGGCCCTGGTCCAGCCCGCCGAGGCGCGCTCAATCTTCACCGGGAAGCAGGACACCGTGAAACCGGTCGATGGCAACTGCTCGAGATGGTGCAGCTTCTCGATGTGGCAATAGCCGATATGACGACCGGCCTTGTGGCCTTCCCATATCAGACTGGCGTCCCTGGTCTCGGCGTATTTCTTTGCGGTGTGGACGAACGGCGCATCCCAGCTCCAGCCATCGATCCCGGTCAGTCGCACGCCGCGCTCCAGCAGGTACATGGTCGCCTCGTAGCCCATGCCGCAGCCAGAGTTGACGTAGTCGGGACGGCCGTATTTGGCACCAGCGCTGGTATTGACCACGACGATCTCGAGCGGCGACAGCACGTGATTGATACGCTTGAGTTCAGCCTCGACGTCTTTCGCGGTCGCGACATAACCGTCGGGCAAATGCCGGAAGTCAAGTTTTACACCGGGCTGCAGGCACCATTCCAGCGGCACCTCGTCGATGGTCCACGACCGTTCGCCGCGATTCATGGTGGGATGAAAATGCCAGGGCGCGTCGAGATGGGTGCCGTTGTGGGTCGAGAGCTGGACCTGTTCAACCGCCCAGCCCTGCCCGTCCGGCAGCTCGGCGGCCGCAAGACCATCGAAGAACTGCAGCATGCGCGGCAGGCCCTGCTGGTGATCGATGTACTGGATGGTCGGGTGTCCGCCAGGCGGATCGGCGGGCACGTCGTTTTGCAGGGGGACGGAGATATCAATCAATCGGCGCGCCATGGCGTTTCCTCGCTGTGTGTTTCTTATTGATCGGCCTTAAGCCGCCTTCGCGTCTTGCCGTTCGACCCGGTTCTTCAGGACCCCGATCTTCTCGACCTCGAGCTCGATGGTGTCGCCGTGTTCCAGGTACCAGCCTATTTCAAGGCCACAACCATTGCCGACCGTACCGGAGCCGATGAATTCGCCGGGCATCAGCGTCTCGTCCTTGGTCACGTGTTCGATGATCTCCTCGAACGAAAACAGCATGCCCTCGGAAATCCCCTGCGAGCGCATCTTGCCGTTGACGCGGACTTCCATGTTCAGTCTGTAGGGATCGCCGATTTCATCCGGCGTCACGATCCAGGGTCCCATCACATTGCCGCCATCAAAGCTCTTGCCCTTGGCGGGACCCAACCGTCCCTCCATTTCGATGCGTTGGGCGTCACGTGCCGAAAAATCATTGAAGATCGTGTAGCCGAAGATGTGGTCCTTGGCCTTTGCGGCGGAAATATTGGCGCCCTTGTTCCTGGTGATAATGCCGAATTCGCATTCGTAATCCATCACCTGGCTGTAGCGCGGCCATTTAACCGTCGTGTCGGTGCCGCGCACGCTGAAGCGGTTGGTAATGTAGTAGATCGGCTGCTTGCGGTAGATCTCCGGCAATTCGCCGAGCGGTTCGGCCTCGAGCCGCGCCAGTTCCGCCATGTCGTTGTTGGCGCGCGCCGCAAGCTTGAACTGGCCGCGTGGCGCCTGCAGGATATGCAGCGGGAACGACATGCCATCGCGCATCTGTCGCGGCTCGGGCACCGGCGCGAGGATGGAGGCATCCTTGATAGGTAACGACAGAGCGCCATCGCTGCCGTGCTGGTCGAACAATGCTGCAGCCCGATCGAGCGCCCGCGGCCCGGCGTCGATCAAGGCGAGCATCGACGCGAATGCGGGATTTTCGGTTTCAGTGCGATTGCTGGCGGCCGCGAGGTCGAACAGAAGGCCATCGCCCGAATGCACGATTCCCACTTTTTCCTGACCGCGGTACGCGAACGTTGCGAGTTTCATCTGATTGCCCTCTTGCCTTAAGATGAAATATATGATCATATAAAATATCGATATTCAAGTGCTAAAAATGTAAACGAGGAAACGGCGATGACAAAGGTCCTTGCGGCTCTCGCGATTAGCCTAGCGCTGACCGGATCCGCCGCGGCGCAAGCCAGGATTCAGATCGGTTGCACGGCGACGTCGGACTGTGCCTCGGCGATGGTCGCCGTCGACGAAGGAATCTTTAAAAAGCACGGGCTGGATGCCGAGATGACTCCGATCGGCATCAACTCGAATATCCCCGCAGCCATCCTGTCGAATTCGATCCAGATCGGCGGACCAACCGCAACCGTGTTCCTGCAGGCGGTGGACGGCGGCCTTGACCTCGTCGCCGTCGCCGGCGCCTCGACCATGAATCCGGCATCGAACGGCAACATCACCGCGTTCGTTCGCAACGGCATCACCATCAAGGAGCCGAAGGATTTCGTCGGCAAGAAAGTCGGCGCGCCCGGGCTGAACGCCTTCCTGCATGTGCTGTTCGTCAAGTGGCTGGTCGAGAAAGGCGTCGATCCCAAGAGCGTCAACTTCGTCGAGGTCACCTTCCCGACCATGGCCGACATCATCAAATCCGGCGGCGTCGATGCCGTGCTCACCGCCGAGCCGTTCGTGACGCGCATGACCAATGCCGGACTGGGCTCGGTCGGTGCGCGCTACGCGGTCGAACTCGCACGAAACGACCCGATTATTTTCTACGCGGCGTCGCGCGAATGGGCGGAGAAGAATACCGACACCATCAAGAAATTCCGTGAAGCGATCGCCGAGGCCGCGCAGATCGTCAACAGCGAGCCCGAGAAGGCGTTCGCTTCGATTGCCAAATTCACCAAGCAGCCGCTAGAACTGGTGAAAGCGACACCGCCGAATCGCTCCGAACCGGTGCTTAAGCCCGAGCAGTTGGCCTGGTGGATCGAGGTGATGTCGTCGCAGAAGATGCTACAGTCCAAGCTCGACACCACCCAATTGGTCCTGAATTGAGGACGTCGCGATGCCAACTCCCCAGCGCGACCAGAGTGAACCGGCCACGGAAGCCGTAACCCTAAGCGAACGCGCCGCGACGCTGGTCGAGCGCGACATCCTCGCTGGCCACCTCGCGCCGGGGGCGCGGCTCGGGATTGTCGATCTCGTCGAACGCTACGACATCGGTGCGACGCCGCTCCGCGAGGGATTATCGCGGCTGGTTTCGCGCGGCCTGATCGCCGGCATCGGGCAACGCGGCTTCCGCGTCGCCGATATCAGCCGCGAGGATTTAGCCGATATCACCACCATGCGCACCGCGGTCGAGATCGAAGCGATCCGGCTGGCGATCACCAACGGCAATGATGCCTGGGAGGCTGACATTCTCAGCGCGCTGCACCAGTTACGCCGGCATATCGAGCGCACCGGCAATGAATTCCGCGAAGGTGCGGAGGATTTCGATCGGCTGCATAAAGGGTTTCATACCGCCTTGCTGGGAGCGTGCGGGTCCAAGCGCATGCTCGCCGCCCATTCTGACCTCTACGATCAGGCCTATCGATATCGCCGCGCGATGATGCGCCAGCTCGACAGCGGCAAGAAATTCGTGCGCGTGCATCAGCTGCTCGCCGACTGCGTTCTCTCGCGCGACATTCCCGGCGCCCAGGCCATGCTGTCGGAGCATCTGCATTCGACGATCAACTTCGTCTATCCGCCCGGAGGGAAGTGACGTCATGGCCATCGCCGTAAAACGCCGGGAAGCGCCCATGTCCGGCCTCGCCACGCCGCAGATCGAATTTGCCGATGCCACGCTGGTGCTGGGGGGCAAGACCATCATCGAGAGTTTGAACCTCGGCGTCCGGCCCGGCGAATTCCTCTGCATCGTCGGCGCTTCCGGCTGCGGCAAAACCACCGCACTTCGGCTGGCAGCGGGCCTCTATCAACCGAGCCGCGGCGCGGTCACGTTCAACGGCCAGCCGATGCTGCAGCCCCGCCGCGAGATCGCGATCGTGTTCCAGGACTATGGCAAGGCGCTATTGCCGTGGCGCACGGCGGCCGGCAACGTCTCGCTGGCGCTCGAGGCAGCGAAAATGCCTGCAGCCCAGCGCCCTGCCCGCATCGACGAATTATTGCGCAAGGTCGGCCTGCCCGGCCACGCCGGCAAATACCCGACCGAGATGTCCGGCGGCATGCAGCAGCGCCTGCAGATCGCGCGATGTCTGGCGCAAGAGCCGAAGGCGCTCTTGATGGACGAACCATTCGGCGCGCTCGATGCGATGACGCGGCAGGGATTGCAGGACGAAGTACTGTCGCTGACGGCGGCCAGCAACGCCGCCGTGATCTTCGTTACGCATGACCTCGACGAGGCGATCTATCTCGGAGACCGCGTCATCGGCCTGTTGCCGCACCCGGGACGAATCGGCATCGAGCTTGCCGTCAATCTGCCACGCCCGCGCGACCAGCTTACCACTCGTGAACACCCTGAATTCCTGCGATTGCGCCGTCAATTGTTCGATTTCATCAAGGCGACCGAGGCGTGACGATCGACCGCGCCAAACCGTTGCTGTTGCCGCTGACCGTGCTTGCGGCATTAGAGGCGTGGGCGCGCATGGCACACCTGCAAAGCGACAGCTTGGCGCCGCCGAGCGCGATCATGGCCGCCCTGATCGCCGCGCTCGCCGATTACTCGATCCCGATCGCGACGCGCGACACACTGTTCTCGACTTTCGCGGGCCTCGCCATCGGCGGCGTCATCGGGATTGCGCTTGGCATCGCCTTCGGCATCTTCGATGCGCTCGATCGTTTGATGGAAGTGACGGTCGAAGCGATCCGGCCGATCCCCTCGATTGCGCTGTTGCCAATCGCGCTGATCGCGCTCGGCTTCGGTTACCGCATGGAAATCGTGATCGTGGCGTTCGCCTGCATCTGGCCGATGCTGATCCTCAGTCGCGCGGCGGTTCGCGGCATCGAACCGCGGCTGATGGAGGTGTCGCGCGCGCTCGGGCTGCCGCCTGCGCAACGGGTCTGGAAAATCATCGTCCCCGCCGCGTTGCCGCGGATCTTCATGGCGTTTCGCCTGTCCGCCGGCATCGCGCTGATCGTTGCGGTGACGGTCGAGATCGCGATCAATCCGCTTGGATTGGGCGCAGGCATCATGATCGCGCAGCAGGCGCTTCGCCCGGATCTGATGTTGGCCTACCTCGTGTGGATTGGCGTGATCGGCTATGGGTTGAACGTCCTGCTGATTATCGCCCAGCATCGCCTGTTCGGGCGCGCCGCACTGAGCGGAGATAGCGCGTGAACGGCGCCATCATGCTGTGGCGCCTGGCGAGCTTTGCGGTTGCCGCCGGCTTCATCGCGTTATGGCAGACGATCGCCAATCTGAAGCTCGTCTCGCCGGTATTCCTGCCGGGGCCGGATCGGGCCTTGGCCGCCCTGATACGCGGCTTTTCCAGCGGCGACCTCTGGAGCAAACTGATCGGCACGCTCGAGCACATGGCCTATGGCTGGCTTGCCGCATCGTTCGCCGGTGTGGCGATTGGCGCGATGATCGGATCGTCACGCCTGATGCGGACCTACGTCGCGCCATCGCTCGAATTCCTGCGGCCGTTGCCAGTCTCCGCCATCATCCCCGTCGCGATCGCGATGCTGGGGCTGACCCAGGGCATGGCGCTGTTCGTAATCGCGTTTGGCGCGATCTGGCCCATCATGCTGGCGACCATCCACGGTTTCGCCGCGGTCGAGCCGCGGCTCTACGAAGTAACGCGGTCGCTGCAGATGTCCAGCCTTGCGGTGATCTTCAAGATCGCATTGCCGTCCGCAAGCCCTGACATCATCGCCGGCATGCGCCTTAGCCTTACGGTGGCGCTCATTCTTTCCGTCGTCTGCGAGATCCTCGCTGGCCTTGATGGCCTTGGTCATTGGGTGCTGCTCTCGGCGCGCTCGTTCCGATCGGCAGACCTGTTCGCGGGGGTCATCCTGCTGGGTATCACGGGCTATGCGACCTCGCTGGCGATGGCCGTCGCCGAGAACAGGCTGTTGAAATGGCAACGGAGCGGCCTCTAGGCTCCGGATCCCGACTTCAACTAAGAAAACCAACAGAATAGCCTAAGCCTTTTTGCTTGAGCCAGCTGGTTTGGGCGATGTTTTCATCGGGACGGACTCGTCAAGAGTGAGGCCTGTAGTCAACGTTTGCGTACAAATGGCAAGCCAAAGCTTGCTTATGCGGCGCGTTCCGAGATGTCGATAACAACCACTCCTACAGACAGCTTCAGCTGGCGATTTTCGTCCGTGGGGGCTGGAGCAATAGGCGCTTCAGACGCGTGCCGATCTCGCGAACGAGCGGAGACTGCTGCCGTCTTTGCTGAATGCACAAGGCCCATGAAATAGACGCTCCGACGATGGGCCACGCGGCGATGCCGTCTTGCCGCAACATCGCCATGGCGGATTCCGGCGCAATGCTGCAGAATTTCCCGTCGCCGATGAGGTCGTTGGTGAGCTGCAGTGAATCAACCTCGATCCCGGTCCGAACCGTTTCTCCCTGTCGCCTAAACAGCTCCTCGATGTGACGGCGAAAATGACTTCTGGTGCCCGGAAGAACGAGGTCCTTGCCGCGCAAGTCCCTAATCTTGAAACGGGCGCCCGATGGAAAATTCGATTTTCTTCCAACGAGAAGGAGCGACTCTCGTGCCAACGGTTGCTGATCAATGCCATCGATAATCCGCGCGGCGTCATGAATCAGCACTCCAAGGTCCACCAGGCCCTCTTGAAGCTGATGATGCAGCAGGGCGTCAAAACCATCGACAACCCGAAGATGTATGCCTGGCATGTCTCGTCTGATGTCGGCGACCAGCGGAGACGTAACGGAACGATGCAACGACGCGGGCATGCAGATGGCAACGTCGCCGGACAATGAACCGCGCCACGCCGACAGTTCCTCGCCAATGAGCTCCGCCTGATCAACAAGCGGTCCCGCCCGGGACAGCAGGAATTCGCCAGCCTCCGTGAGCCGGACCCCGCGGGAATTACGCACCAGAAGCTCGCTTCCGAGCGTGTGCTCGAGCCGCTTGATTTGCCGGGTGAGTGCCGGCTGGGATATCCCGAGCTCAGACGCAGCCTTCGATAGGCTGCCGAGCGCGACAATCCGTCGAAAACATTTCAGGACATCCAAATCCATGGATCGCAGCTATCGAAATCGGTCATGGCGGCGATAGTCATTCGGCATTTCCTCGTACCTTCCGATTGATTAATGCTCCCAAGAAAAGAGGGAGAGAAGCCGTGCTTGAACTGTATCACGCCCCCATTTCCACCTGCAGCCAAAAAGTCAGGTTGGTCTTGGCTGAAAAGCGGCTGGAATGGGAAAGCCGCCTAATAAAGTTTAATGCGGGCGACCACCTGTCTCCCGAATATCTCAAGATAAATCCAAATGGTGTAGTCCCCACACTTGTCGATGACGGCGATGTCGTAACCGACAGCTCCGTGATCAACGAGTATCTCGACGACGTTTATCCGGCGATAGCGGTGAGACCGGTGAATCCCAAGACGTTGGCCCGAATGCGTGCCTGGAGACAGTATATCGACGAGGTACCAACACCGGCCATTCGGGTGCCGTCCTTTAATGCCTATTTCGTTCCATTGTGGGCTGACATGACCGACGCGGAGTTTTTCGACTTCACGGAACGGCTCCCACTTCGGAAGCACTTCTATCGCAAGATGGGCCAGACCGGCTTCAGCCAAGCAGACATCGCCGAGGCATTCGACAAGCTCGGACAGACCCTGCGCCGTATGGATCAGGCGCTGGCCTCAGGGCCATGGCTTGTTGACGGCCACTATTCCCTCGCCGACGTCAGCATTACGCCGACCATGGTTCGAATGGAGGACTTAGGCCTCTCGTACATGTGGACGGATCTCCCGCGCGTGAAGGAATGGTACGAGCGAATCCAAGCCAGGCCAAATTTTGGTGTCGCGTATATGCCGGGGTCGCGCAGCCTGGGACCGTCCTGCTGAGCGATTTGCTCCGGAGTCGGCGCTCACAAAGTACGACGATTTCGGATATCCTCGTGATCGACAGATGATCAAGAAGCAACAGGTCGTCGCTTCTGCGCGAGACCGCCAGCCACCCTCGTAACCGACGACATCACTACGATTTCCCGAACGCAGACTAGTGAACTTGCGTGAGAGAATATTTTCGGGAGGAAAAATCCGTGAAAGATACACCGCTGCCGATAGTGCTGGAAATACTGTCGCGGAGTTCTGCAACGAGGGCAGCAGTGCTGCTGTTTCTGGGCTTAGTTGCCCGCGAATTGGCCTGGAGAATATGCGGCCTTCGGCAATCTGGCCGAGCAGGAGGGATTCGAACTGTCGGTGCGATACACCTCCGCCTAAGCGCCCCGATCACAATTGAGCCGTTGCACGCAGCCAACCCGCCGATTTTATGCTGCGACTTTCCTCCAGTGGTTTCCACGACGCCTCCACGAATGACATCTCGGGCTAAAATTCGGTCAGCAAAACGCCCTCGAAAACGAAACGTTTTCAAGGGCTTTTTGTCTGATTGCGGGGAGACGCAACCACCGATACCGACATTCACTGATCATGGCCGTCTGAGGTGGATCGTCTCTGCGTCCCGAACGCAGTGAATATCTTCTAAGTTATTGATTTTTCTTGGCATGCAAGCGTTTCTGTTAGGTGCCAGCGTGCGTCTTGGACCTGGTCGCTCGCAATGTAAGCGTCTGGTCCGAGCGTTTGAACGCCTTGTCCGGAGTGACGCTGGCTGTGCGGTGCGGGGACAGATCGGCCCCAACGGCGCCGGAAAAACCACGCGCATCAACGTCTTCACGGGCTTTCAGCCGGTTGCACCGGGACCGTGCACCTGGAGGGGAAACGGTCAACAGCATCGCGGCTCACGAACTGCGACGCAAGGGCGTCGCGCGCATGTTCCAATCCGACAGCCTTTTTCGCGAGCCGCATCGGCGCCGTCGCGCCGCGTTCCACGACGGACAGCGCGGCATGACAGTTGCATCGATCCCATTTCGACTGCAATCGGAGTGCGTAACATGCAGGCAACTTATGCGACCACCGACATTCCCTTGCCCAAGCGGCGCCAATTCTGGCAGGAAATCGTCTCCAGCACCTATTTCCCGCTCGAGCTTTCCTTCGCGGGAGGCGGCGAATTCAACGGCAGTCTGGGTGCCTGGTCGCTCGGCCCCGTTTCTGTATCCCGCAATGTCTCGGACGGTCTGCTCTACAAGCGGCACCAACGCCATCTCCTGAACGAGCGAGAAGAGTGTTACCTGATCACCGTGCCTGAGCTGGCCGAAATCCGCTTCGAGCAGGACGGCAAGGATGTGCGCTGCCGTCCAGGTGCCTTCCTGATCGAGCGCAGCCACTTGCCCTATCAATTCAGCCATCGTGATCCGGCCGCGCTTTGGGTGCTGAAGATCCCCAACGCAGTCTTGCGTGCGCGGATATCCCGCCCCGAACGTCTCGCCACCCTGCAGTTCGACGCCAGCCGCAGCGTGGGAGCGCTCTTCGTCGACATGCTGCGTCTGACCAGCGCTCGCATCGGGGAAATGGACGAGCCTGCCCGGGCGCTGACAGGCAAGCATCTCATCGATCTTCTGGCGATGGCGATCGAGTCCGACGAACGCGTGTTGGTGGGGCACTCGTCCTCGGTCCGCAACGCACACCTGCTTCGCTGCGAGCACTTCATCCGGGCGCGCCTCGAAGACGTGCGTCTCACGCCACAGAGGGTAGCGGACGGTTGCGGCATCTCTCTGCGCTATCTGCACCGGATCTTTGAGGGAGAAGGCATTACCGTGTGCGCCTACATCCGCAATCAGCGACTCCTGATGTCCGACGCCATGCTGCGCGATCCGAACTGCCGGAAGAGCATTTCCGAAATCGCCTACCAATGGGGGTTCGGCGACCAAGCGCAGTTCAGCCGAAACTATCGCAGTCGGTTCGGCTGCACACCGAGCGACGTGCGCGCGGCTTCGCGCCCGCCCAATCCATGAATGGGCTGCCTCGCCAGCCAAAGCCGACGAGACAGGCGTTTCGCAACCACCCTTGAGGATGTCGCCGCCAGAATCCGCGACGGGATCGCCATTTCAGTCCTGTCGAAGCCGCGGCACCATTTCGCCACGACGAATAACGTCGGTACTCGTGTTCGCGAGCCCGGCATGCCTGCGGCCGACCGCCCTTTAAGCGAATAACGGCCAGGTCGACGGCCATTTATGCTCTCTCGCACAAATGTTCCTGCACTCGGCGTCAAGCGCCTCGCCGGCGATCTGCGTATGATTTTCGCGTTACCTCGGAAATTCGCCGGCCGAACGAGCTGTTCGCGGCACCCGGATCCGAGATCCGGGCGCGCACGCGTCCCGACGTCCAGATGGCGAGCGAGTGCTCGAAAGGAAGTCCTGTGCTGCAGAACCTTCGTGTGGCTGTTGATGTCGGCGGCACCTTTACCGACATCTGTATCATGGACGAGGCAACCGGCCTCATCCGCATCGAGAAGACGGCTTCGACGCGCGATCCCATCGATGGGATCATGGGCGGGGTTTCCAAAGCCGGGATCGACCTTTCCAAAGTCGCGCTGTTCTCGCACGGGACCACGGTTGCGACCAACGCACTGATCACGCGCCGTCTGCCACGCACCGCCGTGGTGACGACCAAGGGCTTTCGCGACGTCATCGAGATCCGGCGCGCCAACAAGGAAGACCTCTGGGACACCTACAAGGATGTCGTCAAGCCGTATGTGCCGCGGCGCGATCGGTTGACTGTCGCCGAACGCGTCGACGCCACCGGCAAGGTGATCGAGCCACTCGACGTTGCGGCGGCGCGCGACGTCGCGCGCATCCTGAAGCGCCGGGGCGTCGCCGCCATCGCGGTCTGCTTCATGAACGCCTATCTCAACGGCGAGAACGAACGCGCCATGCGCGACATCCTGGTCGAGGCGATGCCGAATATCCCGGTCTCGATCTCCTCACAGGTGCTTCCCGAGATCTTCGAGCACGAGCGCTTCTCCACCACGGTCGCCAATGCCGTCGTGAGCCCGGTGGTTGTCGACTACACCAGCCGGCTTGGCGAGCGTCTCGCGAGCGAGGGCTACACCCGCGATCTCTTGCTGCTGCACAGCGGCGGCGGCGTCATGACACCGGCGAGCGTCAAGGATTTCGCCGCGCGTCTGGCCGGCTCCGGCATTGCCGCCGGCGCCATCGCCAGCCGCTACATCGCCGGCCTGTGCGGCTTTCCCAACTCGATCGGCCTCGACATGGGCGGCACCTCGACCGATGTCTCGCTGGCCTATGAGGGTCAATCGCGCATCACCAAGGACTGGTACATCGAATTCGGCTATCCGATTCGTTTCCCCTCCATCGAGGTGATGACCATCGGCGCCGGTGGCGGATCACTCGCCTGGACCGATCCGGCCGGTTCCTTGCGCAACGGCCCACAATCGGCCGGCGCGCATCCGGGTCCGGCCTGCTACGGCAACGGCAATCCGCAGCCGACCAATACCGACGCCAACGTCACGCTCGGGCGCCTCGGCACCAGCCTGGCTGGCGGCAAGGTAACGCTCGACGCGGCACTGGCCCACCAGGCGGTCGAGGAAGGCGTCGCAAAACCGTTCAAACTCGGCGTGCACGAGGCCGCGGACGCCATCCTGAAGGTCGCCAACGCCAACATGTCGAATGCAGTCCGGTTGATCTCGATCAGCCGTGGCTACGATCCGCGTGACTTCGCGCTGGTCGCCTTCGGCGGCGCCGGCGCCCTCCACGGGGTCGACGTCGCACGCGAACTCTCGATCCCCGTCGTGATCGTGCCGCCTAATCCGGGCGTCACCTCGGCGCTCGGCTGTCTTCTGGTCGACATGCAACACGACTTCTCGCAGAGCTGCATGGTCGGCGCCGAGGAGGCCGATACCGCCGACATCGAGGCGCAATTCGCCACGCTGGAAAAGGAAGCCCTCGACCGGCTGATCCACGAAGGCGTCGCGCTGAAGGACATCGTCCTGCAGCGGTCGATCGACATGATGTATCGCGGCCAGTGGCGCTCGCTCGCGGTCAATGCGCCACGCCCGATCGGCGTAATCGCCGACCTCGTCGAAAGCTTCCATAGCGAGCACAAGCGCGAATACAATTTCCGTCGCGATAGCGCCCCGGTCAGCTTCTTCCGCCTCAACCTCAAGGCGGTCGGCATCGTCCCCAAGGCTGAATTGGCCGTGCACAAGCCGACTGGCGCTATTCCAGATCCGATCGACAGCCGCAGGGTCTGGTTCGAGGGCACGGCGCTCGATACCCCCGTGTACCAGCGCGACCACCTGCCCTGCGGCTTTGCTTTTCAAGGCCCCGCACTCATCGAGCAGGTTGACGCGACCACCGTCGTACCGCCTGGCGCAAGCGCGGAAGTCGACAAATACCTCAACATCATCATTCGCGTGAAGGAGTGAAGCGATGGCCGGAGACCTTACGCTTGACCCCGTGACCTTCGAGGTTCTGAAGAATTCCTTCATCACCAGCGTCGACCAGATGGGCGAGCAGGTGCTTCGGACCTGCTACTCTTTCGTCATCTACAATCACGACTTCTCGAGCGCCTTGCACGACGCCAAGGGCGAGTGCGCCGCGCAAGGCAATCAGGATATCGCCGTCCACGTCGGGACGCTGCACTTCACCTGCCAGGACGTCATGCGCCACTTCGAGGGCGACATGCATGAAGGCGACGTCTTTGCCATCAACGATCCCTATGCCGGC
>Ga0302308_10003270_pt1 | contig 12920 bp, 10 predicted proteins | sample III_Palsa_E3_3_FD_200531 | JGI IMG/M metagenome (GOLD analysis project Ga0302308, IMG submission 200531) | Peat permafrost microbial communities from Stordalen Mire near Abisko, Sweden - III_Palsa_E3_3 | ecosystem: Environmental > Terrestrial > Soil > Palsa > Peat permafrost | place: Sweden... | reverse complement strand
CTCAAGTACATCTTCGGCGTGCCAGACCTCTGGATCACCTTTGTCATGCTCCTGCTCATCGGAATATTGAGCTACAACTTCGCAGTCGTATTCCCCCTCTTCGTCGAGAAGGGACTCCACGGCGGCAATGGCACCTACACCCTCGTCTACTCGGCCTTCAGCGCAGGCGGCCTAGTCGGGGCGCTGCTCGTCGCCAGGCGTTCCACCGTCACCATCCGGACGGTGGCGGTCGGTGCCGCGGGGCTCGGGGCGGCCATGCTTGTCCTCTCAGCCGTCCCCAGCGTCGCCCTCGCCTTCTTGGTGGTGACCCTGGTTGGCGCCGCCAGCGTCGCCTACATGACGGCGACGACGTCCATTGCCCAGCTCCGAACGGAGCCGCACATGATCGGGCGGGTCCTCGCTCTACAAACCGTTCTCCTTGTCGGCACCGCACCGATCGGCGGACCAATCGTCGGGGCGATCGCCGACGCGGTCGGCGTCCGCGCCCCAGTCCTCATCGGCGGGGTCGCCGCTCTGGCCGCGGCAGCCTTCGGCGTGCTCGCCGCCCGTCGTGTGGACGCGCGTCGGGGGCACGCCATGGAGCAAGACTGACGCTCCGTTGCCGACTCGCACAATGCTCAGAGGGCGGCCTGATCGCCAGACCTTCCCAGACCGCCCCTAGCGGCCCGAGTTTGTTGTTCGAACGATCGATTTTCCGCGATACGGCGCGTTCAACAGGTTCAGGAACAACCGCTGGGTGTTGGGTGACAACGATAGCAAGCGCCTGCCTGGCTGAGTCCCTGACCGGCATCAGGCACGGCAGGGCCATCGGGTAACGCCATGCCCTTGACTATGGCCATGGCCATGGCCATGGCCATAGTCAAGGGCATAGCCATAGCCATAGCCAGCGCTCCTGCGTCACGCTGTGCGCCTTCACCGACAACACCTGCGGGGAACGTGCGCTCAGATGACCGGACTGCTCGGCGCCCGTTACGGGTCGTTCCGGCGGCGCACGAGCCCGTGGGCGTCAGTGAGGGTCGGGCACAACTGCGGGATCGCTGATGAGGTCCTGCCCCACCGCGCCCTTGTCCACTTGGCGAGGCGCCCGACTTGCCGGATGTACGAGGCGCCTCGAGGGGCACCGGTCTTGAGGAGGCCAGGCTGCCCAGCAGTTCCTAGGCATCGCAGGCTCGGCAACGAGGCGAGTATCGCTAGCGGATCGCTGGCCGATCATCAGGCAATGTCCAATTCGGAAATCGCGAACCGCCGGATCGGCTTCAGCGAGGGACCTGGGGTGGTCATCATGGCAATCGACGCTCGGCGGCGCCAGGCACGGCAAGTCGTGCCGCGACCGCGGGTGGTTCAGTTCTCGCTGACGGAGGAGGAGTTCGCTGAGGTGAGCGTCGCAGCGCGGCGGTGCGGGCTCGCGCGGGGTGCCTTCGCTGCCGAGGCGACGGCGTACGGGCCGGACAACCCGTGGTACCGCCGCGCTACCGCCAGCGGCGCCGGCCGGATCCGGGCCGGCAGCATCGAGAGGGACGTCTCCTTCGCCCACGCCGCCCCTGGGGCCCAGACCGGCATAGATGCCGCCTATCACGCCGAGTACGACCGTTATGGGCGCGGATCGTCGGCCCGGTCACCGGTTCGGCCGCGTATGGCGCGACTGTACGCCTCGCCCCGCAACCCGACAGGGAGAAGTAAGCGCGATGGCCAATTGACCTCATACCGGAAGGCCTTCGCGAACTGGACCTAGTCACCACCTCGATCCGCGCGCACGGAGCCAGGGGAACCGGCCGCGAAAGTTACAGCTAAATCCTCAACGGGACGGCGCGCCTCGGCTGGGGGACTCGTTTTAGTGCAAAGCCGACAGTTTCCGCACACCGCCCCACCCGACGGACGCTGTCCGCGATATGCCCCTGCGTGCCGCCCGTGCCGGAACGCGGCAAGACCGCATGGCAGTCCCGCTGCATTCCCCAGCCGGGGAGAGCAGTGGGACTGATCGTCAGCGGCACACCAAGTTCCCGGCTCTCCTGCCCAGGTGCTCAGCTGTTGGCGGCCATGGGAAAGTCCCGTGTTCGACACCGGAGCGCGCTGTGACGGACCGCGCGCCGTGACTCAGGAGTTCTGGGCGTTGCGCCAGGCGATCCAGTCGCGGAGCCTGGACAGGTCGTAGTCGGGGCCGCCGACGCCGACCGTGAACAGCGAGACGCCGAGGGAACGTAGCGTCGGGCCGAGCTCGTCCGGGCTGCCGTTCACGCCCACGGAGATCTCGATCTCAGCCGGGTCGCGGCCGACATCGGTGCTGTGCTGCCGCAGGATGCCGACCTTGCGCTCGACGGCTTCGGGGTCGCCGAAGCTATGCCAGATGTCGGCGTGCTTGGCGACGAGCCGCAGCGTCTTCTTCTCGCCACCGCCGCCGATGAGCACCGGGATCTTGCGCGTGGGCGGCGGGTTCAGCTTGCTCAGCCGCGACTCGATCCGCGGCAGTGCCCCGGCCAGGTCGTTGAGCCGGCCGCCTGCGGTGCCGAACTCGTAGCCGTACTCGGCATAGTCCTTCTCGAACCAGCCAGAGCCGATGCCGAGGATGAGCCGGCCGTCGCTGATGTGGTCGACGGTGCGCGCCATGTCGGCGAGCAGTTCCGGGTTCCGGTAGCTGTTGCACGTCACGAGCGCGCCGATCTCGACCCGCGAGGTCGACTCCGCCCACGCGCCGAGCATCGTCCAGCACTCGAAGTGCTGACCGTCCGGATCACCATACAGGGGATAGAAGTGATCCCAGTTGAAGACGATGTCGGCGCCGAGCTCCTCCGCTTCAGCGGCGGTGCTGCGGATCTTCTTGTAGGCGGCGTGCTGCGGTTGCAGTTGCAGGCCCACACGGACGGGCCGGCTTACGGAAGCTGTCACGGTTCTCCAGCGTAACCCGTGGGATTTAGGACAAGGCATCGAAATCTCCAGGCGGTCTTCAGTATCGCCGTCGATAACGGGCTGATCGGTTCAGGCGCTCCGCGCTTGGCACGCAAGAAGGGAGTTCCAGAAGATCACCAAGCCGCCAGGCTCGGCGGGGCCTGGACGCCCCGAGAGCTCAGCGACCTGGTCGGGCCCAGCAGCACGTCGGTCACCGAGACGGTTTACCGGCACGAGATAAGGCCCGCGCTCAGCAAGGAGGCGACGGCCATGAACCGGATTCTCAAGGCCAAGGTCACGCAACCCGCGTAGCCGAAGCCGACGGGAAACCAACAATTCCGTTGGCTCCCGGTTGGCTCCCGAAACTTAAGCCGAAAAACCAATCTGACCAGTCGGGACGGCGGGATTTTAACCCGCGACCCCTTGACCCCAGTCACGAACGGCCCGTCTGGCCCGGTCGGACTGAGTCGGCCGGGAAGCCTCTCACCTGCGACAACGCCCTAAAGGCGTTGCGGTCAGTCTGAGCGAGTCGACCTGCGTTGGCTCCCGTTTCTGGCTCCCGTGGCTCCCCCGAGCGGGAGAAGGCCTGCCCTATGTCAACCAAGATCAACGACGACTCTATGGCCCTGGAGATCGACGGCCGCGTCATCGCGACTGCGGAGTTCCGCCAACACGCCGCGGCCGACGGACACGGCACATGGATCGTCTCATGCCACCCGGGCCGCCCGTTCACCCGGAACCAGGCGATCACAGCCTTGGTGCTCGCGGAACGGCTCGCCACCGGGTACGGCGATGACGACCCGTTCGTCATCGGCGCGAGGAGCTGAGCCTGTGACCGACCGGCTCATCAGAATCACGACGGCGCTCGCGGTGGTGGCGTGGCTGTCGTCGCCGCGATCATCTCGTATCAGCACGCTTATGACCTGGTGCGCTTGCACGGCGAGTCCGGCATAACGGCCCTGCTGCTGCCGTCCACCGTGGGACGGCCTGATCTGGGCCGCCTCCATGGTGGTGCTGGACGCCAGCCGCCGGAACCAGCCCGTACCACGGCTGGCCGCCTCGAGCCTGGGCGCGGGCATCGTGGCCACGGTGGGCATCGCGGACGCCGTCGGCGCGCCGTCGTTTGCGATCATCGGCCAGTCCAGCGGCGCGGCCATCGCCATGACCTGCGCCCAGCTCGCGCCGTCGCGGGTCGGGCGGCTCGTCCTCGTCGATCTGGCGGGGAGTCCTGACGAGCGGGCGCTGGGGCCCGTGTTCGCCTCGGTGAGCGGGCTCGGCACGGTGTACCCGTCGGTGCAGGCGGCCATCGCACTGGTAAAGCAGACCGGCCTCATTCCCGAGTGGGACGAGGGCCGTTTCGGCGCGCGCACCGCGGTCGCTCACGATGTTCCCAGCCCTGACCGTGCCAGCCGTTGCGCCCGCAGCCAGCGTTCGGCCACGGCGGGCGGTGCGCGGCCGTCCAGCTCCACCTGGGCGTCGAGCGCCGCGAGAGCAGCGGAGGACAGGGCCGCCGACAACGTGTTGAGCGCGGCGACCAGGCCGGGGCCGAACCGGGCGGCCGTGGCTCGCCGGAGCACCGGAACGACGTTCTCGGCCGGCTGCAGGCCGCGGTCATCGGCCAGCACGACCAGATGCTGCGCCTGAATGGCCGGGTCGGTGGTGAAGAGGAGCGCGACGCTGATGTCCCCCGCGGCCAGGGCCTGCCGGGTCAGCGGGCCGCCGGCATCAAGCGGAACGAACTCGCGGAACCGGAGCCCGTATATCAGCCGCAGGCCCGGGAGGCAGTACAGGCGCTCGGGGCACTCAGGGGGGCCGCCGAAGGTCAGCCGCCCTGCCACCCTGGCGAGATCGGAAATCGTCCGCAGCCGGTAGCGAGCCGCCGTCCCCGCCGTCACAACGATGGCGTTGCCGTCCTGGGCAGCCGCCGGGCGTCCGGTGACCAGCCCGCGCCCCGCCATGGACCTGGCTAGCGCCCCGGCCGTCGCCGCGCCGCTGGCGGTGGCGTGAACCCGGCCGAGGCTGACGAACTCCAGGGCGGATCCGGTGTACTCGGGCACCAGCTGCACAAGACCGGCCATCAGCGCCGGGTCGACCAGCTCCCGGGTGCCCAGGTCCGGCAGGACCCGGACCGGATACCCCTTCGCCGCAAGGGCGTCCGCGTACAGGTAGGCAAGCAGAACACTCTCCGGGAAATTGAACGACCCGACCGTGATCACCGCGCGGCCGCTGTCCGGGCCGCGGCCGGCAGCCAGCGGCGCCCGGCTGCTGGCTGTCGTACAGGCAGCGCACGTAACTGCCAGTGCAAGACAGGCAGTGCGGGTCAAAGCATGCCGCTCCAGCATCCTGCTCACGCTCCCACGCTCTGCGCGCTAACCCAGTATTTGCTTTATGCCCCGATTCCGGAACAGCCCCTGACGCCGATCTGCCCCGTGTGGGGGATCGGCGCCGGGGCCCCGGGCTGGGATCTGCCAGGTCATGGTCTGGTGGCAATGTCCCAGAAGCGTGAACGGTTCGTGACTTGATAAGCCCTACCGTTGTGTCAACGGCGAGCCCAAGCGCTGCGCCGCCCGCGATATCAAGCGGCAGATGGGCGCCGACGTAAACCCGGGTCAGTCCCACGACGGGGATGGCGCTCAGGGTAAGGGCGCGGCCGACTGGCCCGAGATGTGGAAGGGCTGCGGCGCCCAGGGCGACGGCAACACCGGCGTGCCCGGACAGGTAGCCGAGCCCGGCGGCGTCGCTGCCACGGCACCGGGTGCCTGGAAGCAGGGTCGCCGGCCGGGGGCGCCGCACCATCTGCTTGACCAGCTTCGAGAGTGCCCAGGTACCGGCGCCGCTGACGAGGAGCCGGCCCGCCAGCTCACCGCCTTCTGCCAGCCAGGCGGCTCCGGCAGCCGCGGGGGCGGCGCCGAGGGTCCCCAGTTGCATGATGGCCCAGGCGGGCAGGTAGAGCGAGTCGGGCAGGCCGTTGACAGAGCGGAACACCTCGGCCTCACACGGGCTGACGCGGTCGCGGCGCACGGCCATCGCCGTGAGCAGCAACGCCGCAGTGCCAGCCCCAAGCCGGATTCGTGGATCGGCTAGCACCTCGGTGAGTGAGCGCTTTTGCGCCCCCAGGAGTGCCTGCGGCAGCGCCGGCGCGGTGGGGCTTGCTGGGGTGCGGGTGCCGGTGAGCCGCGTCATGGATTCAGCTCCACTCCCAGCTTCCTCTTGAGGACAAGCCGCTATGTGGACCCAGGGTATGCCGGACACGACGGAACCTGATCACCTGGCTCGTCATTGCCCGAGGCGGCCTATGCGGCCTAGCGTTGCCGGAGATACGAACATGGGTTCCGGGGCCTGTGATGGGCGGCTGCGCGGTGAGCTGACCGAGTTCATCGGGCGGCGGGCGGAGCTTGCCCTGGTGAGGCAGGCGCTGGGCGCGGCGCGGCTGGTCACGCTGACCGGGTCGGGGGGATCGGCAAGACCCGGCTGGCCATCGAGGCTGCGTCAGGCGCCCGTCGGGCGTTCCGCCACGGCGTGTGGGTCGCGGGATACCTGGCAGAGCTTCAAGGTGACATCCTCGATGCCCGCGCGCGGCTGGAGGCCGGGATCTCGGCGGCCAGGGACACGGGTGATATCCGGGCCATCGCGTATGCGTCGACTTACCTCGGGCCCGTCCTATACTCCCTGCGCGAACCCGCTCGGGGCCACGCGGTCACGGAGATCGCCCTCCGGCTGCACCGGAAAAACGCCGACCAGTTCGGGGTGGCGCTGACCGCCACAGTGGTGCTGTCCTTTGCCGCCGCGCTGGGGGTCAGCGCGTTCTTCTTCAACCACGTGTTCGGCTTCGGCGGCGCCGCTACCAGCTTCCCGCTGTTCGTGTTCGTGTTCCTGGTCGCCCTGGGCATCGACTACAACATCTTCCTGATGACCCGGGTCCGGGAGGAGGCGATCCGGCGCGACGCCCGGCACGGCGCGATCATCGGGCTCGCCGCGACCGGCGGGGTGATCACCTCAGCCGGCTTCGTGCTGGCCGGCACGTTCGCCGTCCTCGCCACGATCCCGTCCACACAACTGACCGAAATTGGTTTCGCCGTCGCCGTTCGGCATCCTGCTCGACATGATCATCGTGCGGTCCGTGCTGGTTACCGCGCTTAACCTGGACCTCGGACGGTGGATGTGGTGGCCCGACAGGCTGGCCCGCAAACCAGACCCGGCCCCGGCAGAGCTCGGCCGCGAGCGCACAGCCTTGACCGCGGGCTGACCTGGGTCCGCCGCGAAATCGCACGTATGCCAGTCAAGGGCGGTCGCATCTCATGCGGTTGCAGGCAGCCGGGAGCGCCGGTGTGCGGAAATACTGTCCGCTCGCGCCCTCGCTAGTCGGGCCCGCAGCGTGTCATCCTGGCAGTGGGTCCGCCGGGAGAAACCACATCTCGGCGCAGCATCTGGTGGTACTGGCCGATGACCGCGCCTTTCATCCGGCCGAGAACATCACGCCTGTAGTGCGCCGTGATGTGGTCGCCCGTTACGGCGCCCGGATGCCCACGCTGATCAACGCCGTGTCCGCCAGGCTTACCACAGGCTCCCTGCGTTCTCTCAACGCGCAGGCTGTGCTGGACGGGCGCCGGCCTCGTTCGGCGGCCGAGGCCTGGCTGCGCGCACAGGGGCTGATGTAGACAGGGGATGTTGTTCATTGAGCGAAGACATCGAGCCGGTGGCCACGCGCGATGGCCCGGCCAGCCTGCCGCCGGGCACCGCCGTCCACAAGACCCGCCGTCAGCGCCGCCCGACCGGTGCGCCGCCGCCGCTGCCGCACCCAATAACCATCAGCATGACCGCGTGGCTGATCCTCGGGGCCGTGGTCCTCGCCGCTGCCTTCGTGGCCGCACAGCATACGCCGTGGCTCCGGGTCGATGATCGGGTCAGCACCTGGATGCTGCGCCAGCTTGCGGCGATACGGACGCCGTGGCTGACCGATGTGGCCAAAGGGATCAATGCGGCTGCCTCTGGATGGGGGGCCACCGTACTCGGCCTGTCGGTGGTCGCCTTGCTCATGGTGTTCCGGCGCTGGCGGCACCTGCTGGTGTTCATCGGCATCGTGTTGTTCCTGGAGCAGATCGGGACACTGATCTACAACGGGCTGTCCAGGCCACGCCCCTACGGCGTGCAGATCATCGCAAGCTGGACCGGGTACGCGAGTGCGTCGCCCCCGGTGGCTGTCCTCACGATCTTCCTGATGGGCGTCGTCTACTGCCTGGCCGTGCCAGGCCGCCCCCGCTCCTATACCAAGGCGGCTGTGGTTGCCGTAGTCGCCTTGTTCAGCCTCGCCCGCCTGTACCTCGGTGTCGATCACCCCGGCGATGTGCTACTCGGCGCGACGTTCGCCGTGGCGATCGCAGTCACCGCGTTCCGCTTCTTCACCCCGAACGAGGCGTTCCCTGTCGTGTACCGGCGCGGCCGCAGCGCGCACGTCGATGTGACGGGCCAGCGCGGGGAGGCGATCCGCCAGGCCGTGCGCGACCAGCTCGGGCTCAACGTGGCCGAAATCAAGCCGGTCGGCCTCGAGTCGTCCGCCGGCTCAACCCCGCTGCGGCTTCGGGTCGAGGGCAGCCCGGATGAGTTCCTGTTCGCCAAGCTCTACACCAAAGGCCACGTCCGCGCCGACCGCTGGTACAAACTGGGACGGACCCTCCTCTACGGTTCCCTGGAGGATGAGTCTCCGTTCAAGACGGTGCGGCGACTGGTCACGTACGAGGACTATGCCCTGCGCCTGCTGCAGGACATCGGGGTTCGCACAGCCAGGCCATACGGCGTTGTCGAGATCACGCCCGAGCGCGAGTACCTGATGGTGACCGAGTTCTTCTCCGGTGCCGTCGAAATCGGCGAAGCCCACGTCGACGACGCTGTGATCGACCAGGGACTGCTGCTGATCCGCACGCTGTGGGACGGCGGGATCGCCCACCGCGACATCAAACCGGGCAACCTCATGGTCCGCTCCAGGGAGTTGCTGCTGATCGACGTGGCATTCGTCCAGGTGCGCCCATCTCCGTGGCGGCAGGCGGTCGACCTTGGCAACATGATGCTCGTGCTCGCGGTGCGCAACGACCCGCACCGCGTCTACCAGCGGGCGTTGCGTTATTTCACCCCAGCCGAGCTGGCCGAAGCGTTCGCGGCCACCCGCGGGGTCGCCAGTCCGACACAGCTGCGCGCCTTCATGAAACGGGATCCGCGCGACCTGCTCGGCGAGTTCCGCGCCCTTGCCTTGCAGCGGCGGCCTATCGTGCTGCAACGCTGGAGTGTCCGCCGGATCGCTCTGGTGGCCGCGGTGCTCGCCGTCACCGTCGTTGCCGTGAATCTCGTATATCAGACCCTCTTCCCGTTTAATCTGGGCGCCTCCCCCCCTAGCTGCGGCACCGGCCACTCGATGATCCTCAGCGCCCAGGCAGTCCCGTCGGCGGCCATGCTGCCCTGTGTTGCCGCGCTCCCGTCTGGCTGGAGTATTGGCCGCGCGGACATCTCCAGTGGTAGGTCCAGGATGTGGCTGGACTCCGATCGCGCGGGCATGCACGCGGTCACCGTAACCCTGACCGCGGCATGCGACACCTCGGGCGCCGAGCAGATACCCTCCGACCAGTCGGGCACGCGCAGATTCGAGCGGCCGCTGAGCCTCGCGCCGCAATTTTCCGACCTTCGCTACTACACGTTTCCTGGCGGCTGCGTCACCTACGATTTCCGCTTTAAGCCGGGAGCCTCACCGGTCCTTGCCATCGCCGTCGACAGCGCGCTGGCGTTCCAGCCCCGGTCAACGATCGTCGACTACATACGCCACACCGAGGGTCTTGTCCTGTGTGGGCGCGGTGCTGCGTGCCCGGGATGAGCCGGGAGGCGGCACCGGGCACCCCGAGCAGGAGCTTCTTGCCGCGCCCAGGCTGGACGCTCTCGCTGCCGCCGTTGTGGGCTTCCCCTCGCAGCGTGGAGACATCGCCTTAGAGGAGAAGGCGATGGGTGAGGCACGGCGGAAGTTCGATCCGGATTTCCGGGAGGGCGCGGTCCGGCTGGTCCGCGAGAAGGCAAGCCGATCGCGCAGGTGGCCCGGGACCTGGGGATCGTCCCGGAGACGCTAGAGAACCGATCTATCCGCCGAGCGGCACCTCGGCTCCTAGGCGCCGTACGAACCATTGAGTCTACGGACTACCTCACGCGTATCGCACGCTGCAAGTATCGGAACCTGGCCGAGCCAGGGGCCGAGCGGCAGACTGGACGGGTGTATTCCGCCAACTTCTTTGAGGATCGGTGGCGCCGCTACCCGTACCCGTCGCTCAGCAGGGGCTGCTGGCCGGCGGCGGGGGTTCGGGTCGTCTCGGTCGTAGCTCGCCGGGAGGGGGGTGTCCCGTGCAGGCCAGACGGGTCGATGTGCCCGGGGCGGAGCGCCAGGCGCTGGCCCCAGAGGCCGCGTGGCACACGCTGAGCGCCGAGGAGGTGCTGCGAGCCGAGGGGGCAGACCCGCGGCACGGCCTGAGCTCGTCGGAGGCGGCGTCGCGGGCCGGCCGGTTCGGCCCCAACACGCTCGCCGCGGGCAGGGCAGAGCCTCGCTGGCGCGCGTTCATCCGCCAGTACTCCGACCCCATGCAGATCGTCTTGCTAGTGGTCGGCCTCCTCAGCCTCTTCCCCCTCAGGCAGCTGGGAAGCGGCCTTCTGCTGATTCTGCTGACACTGGCTAACGCGGTTCTCGGCCTGCAGCAGGAGGGCGGGGCTGAGAGCGCGGTCGCCGTGCTCCAGCGGAGGTTGATCGTGACCGCCCGGGTGCGGCGCGATGGCCAGGAGGCGGAGATCCCCGCTGCACAGCTGGTCCCCGGCGATGTCGTCTCGATCGGGGCGGGTGACGTCGTTCCGGCTGACGGCAGGCTGCTCCGGGTGGCCACGCTGGAGGTCGCCGAGTCCGAGCTGACCGGGGAGAGCCTGCCGGTCTCGAAGGGCACGGCCCCGGTCGGGGAAGCCGGCATGCCGCTGGGCGACCGGACCGACATGGTGTACATGAACACCTCTGTCACCCGCGGGACGGGCGAGTTCGTGGTCACCGCGACCGGGATGGCGACCGAAGTCGGCCACATCTCGGGAATGCTCCAGGCGCAGTCGGCGGTCAAGACCCCGCTCACCCGCCAGCTCGACCGGCTCTCAAAGCAGCTCCTGCTGGTCGCGGGTGTCGCGCTGATCGCGTCGATGGCCGTGAACCTGTCTCGCGGCTATTCCTTCAACGCGGTGTTGCCCGCCGCGGTCGCCTTCGCCATCGCGGCGGTCCCGGTGCAGTTGCCCATGGTGGTGACGACGATCCTGGCGTGGGGCGCCCGGGCTCTGGCCAAGGTCGGCGCCATCATGAAGCAGCTCGCTTCGACCGAGACCCTGGGGTCTACGTCCGCGATCAACACGGACAAGACCGGGACGCTCACGCTGAACCAGATGACCGCGGTCCAGATGGTCGTCGCCGGGCACCGCTATGCGGTCGAGGGAAAGGGCTACTCGACCGACGGGCGCATCAACCGCGTCGCCGGACAGGCGGAGATCCCGCTGGACCAGTTCCTGATGCCGATGGTCCTGGCCTCCGACGCGGTGCTCAGCGACGGCGAGCTGATCGGCGACCCGACCGAGGGAGCCCTGGTCGTGCTGGCCGCGAAAGGCGGCATCGACGCCGTCTCGACCAGGCAGGTACACCCGAGAATCGCCGAGCTCCCCTTCGACGCCGAGTACAAGCTCATGGCGACGTTCCACAAGATGACCGATGAATCGGGGAAGGCGGTGATCCGCTGCTTCGTGAAGGGGGCGCCCGATCAGCTCCTGGCCCGGGCCGCCACGGTGCTGGATCCGGACGCCGGCCCGGTTCCGCTCGACGGCCGTCTCCGCGAGCGGTACCTGGCCGATAACCACCGGTTCGCGGAAGAGGGCCTGCGGGTCATCGCCACCGCACGCAGGGATTTCGACCCGGCGGCCTTCGATCCGGGGGCTGACCTGCTCCCGCTAGTGACCGATCTGGAACTGCTGGCTCTCGTCGGAATCGTCGACCCGCCGCGGCCCGGTGCCAAAGCATCGGTCGGGCAGGCGAAGTCCGCCGGGATCGAGGTCCGCATGATCACCGGTGATCACGCGGTTACCGCGGCCGCGATCGCCCGCCAGCTTGGCATCGATGGCAAGGTCATCAGCGGGGCGGAGTTCGGCGCGATGACCGATGACGAGGCGATGGAGGCGATCGCCGATGTCGGCGTGATCGCCCGCGTCACTCCAGAGCACAAGGTCCGCCTGGTGGACCTGCTCAAGCGCGAAGGCCAGATCGTCGCCATGACCGGCGACGGCGTCAACGACGCGCCCGCGCTGAAGAAGGCCGACATCGGGATCGCGATGGGCACCGGGACCGAGGTGGCCAAGCAAGCCGCGGTGATGGTTCTGACCGACGACAACTTCTCCACGATCACCAAAGCGGTGGAAATCGGCCGCGGGCTGTATGACAACCTGGTCCGGTACATCCGGTTCGAGATGGGATGCATGTTCGGCTTCATCATCACCTTCCTTGGCGCCAGCATCTTCGACATCGCCCACGGCGAGCCGCTCCTTCCGCTGCAGGTCTTGTGGGTGGCCTTCACCACCGTCACGATCCAGTCCATCGGGCTCGGCTACAGCAGGCTTGTCGCAGGGCTGATGGAACGCCGGCCCCGGCCGCCCGGCCAGCCGATCCTGACCGGGGGGGTCCTCGCCTGGCTCGTCTCGGTCGGGCTGGTGATGGCGATCGGCACGCTGAGCGTGGTCAGCTGGGCGGAACAGGCGCACACGCTCGCCATCGCGCGAACCATGGGCGTGGTCGTGTTCTCGCTGTTTAACCTGTTCTTCTCGCTCGAGTCGAGGGACCGGCGGGACTCGGTGTTCTCCCTCAGCACGTTCGCCGACCGGACGTGCATCGTGACGACCGGGGCCTCCCTTTTCCTGCTCGTCATGGCAACCGTCCTGGCGCCGTGCCATGCGATCCTGAAGACCACCGCGCTCGACGTAGATCAGTGGCTCCTCTGCGC
>Ga0302308_10003267_pt1 | contig 12925 bp, 4 predicted proteins | sample III_Palsa_E3_3_FD_200531 | JGI IMG/M metagenome (GOLD analysis project Ga0302308, IMG submission 200531) | Peat permafrost microbial communities from Stordalen Mire near Abisko, Sweden - III_Palsa_E3_3 | ecosystem: Environmental > Terrestrial > Soil > Palsa > Peat permafrost | place: Sweden... | reverse complement strand
CTCCGATGGTCTGCGGTCAAGGCTTGTAATGCTTTCAGTACATCATCAACCAACAGGAAATTAGCATCCGGCAGGGCCAGTTCCGGCCCTTCCTTTACCACGAAATTGCGTACGCCCGCGGCGTAGGCCTCGGCAATAAATTCGTGTCCGTTGCGCCGTCCGCTTAAGGCAAAAAAAATGGCTTCGCCGGCGTTGGTCACCCGCCGGCTATCGGTCAGCAGGACGTTAACCGGGTTATCGTGGATGACAGTTCCCTTAGCGTCGATGATCTTTTTAATTTCAGAAACCAGGTATTGATGGGCAGGCATGTCGCGAATTTGCTTATATTTCTGCCAATACAAGAATTTTTAAGAATTTTGGTTTTAATGAATTCTCCGAAAATGGCAAAAATTTATGACACACATGCTGCCTATGCTAAGGCTGAGAATTACTGTGCCTACCAGGAGCGTTCACAACAGGAAGTAAGGGACAAGCTTTACGAGTGGGGCTTGAAAACTGCCGACGCCGAGGCCGCCATTGCCAAACTGGTGGAAAATAATTTTGTGAACGAGGAACGGTTTGCCATCGCCTATGCCACCGGAAAATTCAACCAGAAAGGCTGGGGGAGGATCAAGATCAAACAGGGCCTTAAGCTAAAGCGCGTTCCGGATGTATTGGTCAAAAAAGCGCTGCAAAGAATTGACCCGGAAGTCTATTACCAAACCCTTGTTAAGACAATCGAAAAAAAAGCCGCGTTATTGAACGAAAAGAATCAGTTTTCGCGCCGCAATAAATTACAGCAGTTTGCCCTGTCGCGAGGGTTCGAGAGCGATCTGATCTCGGAGGTGTTGAATGAGATGTGAGATATGAGATATGAGATGTGCAGATGTGCAGATGTGCAGATATGTGCGGATGTGCGAATGTATAGATATGAGATATGAGATATGAGATATGAGATATGAGATATGAGATATGAGATGTGAGATATGAGATATGAGATGTGCAGATGTGAGAAGGGTTCATAGTTCATAGATCATGGTTCATAGCCGGAGCGGATTGGCGGGGTATGGATACTCCGGTGGTGGATTTCTTTGATTAGATGCTCCAAATGAAACATCACGCTGGTCCGTCCAAAATATCAGTCGCCCTTTTCAATGCCCGTTCAAATGTGTCCTTCACATTGCCTTTCCCTATTTGAAAAAGCAGGCGGGTTTTTCCCAATTCGCTAATCACCTGCTCGCTGTCCACTTCGGCCAGGATCAGTTTGCTATGGTTCTTTTTTAGTTCTTTATTCACATCGCGCAAAACTCTAATCCCCGTGGCATCTATCACGGGTACGTGGCGCATCCGGATGATGAGGACCCGCGATGGTTTTTCCAGGACTTTCATCGCATCCTTAAACTTATAGGCTGCACCAAAAAATAAGGGGCCGTTGATCTCAAAAACGTCAACGCCTTCCGGAATGCCGGAAGTGTCAAGCAGGTCCTCAACGCCGTCTGCGTTCACAGTGGCCAGCTGAACAGAACTGGATTGCATCATTTTCCGCATAAACAGAAAAGCGGCCAACACCATTCCTACTTCGATAGCGACCGTGAGGTCAACCAGTACCGTCAGTAAAAGCGTGGTCACGAGAACCGCCGCATCACTTTTCGCGCCTTTGGCAACATCGATAAAATTACCAACTTCACTCATGTTCCAGGCTACCACAACCAGTATCCCGGCGAGTGTCGCCATGGGGATCCATGCTGCCCATTTGCCAACAAACAGGACAATAACCAGCAGGGTAAGGGCATGCACGATGCCCGCTATGGGTGTCCTTCCCCCGTTTTTTATATTGGTAGCAGTGCGTGCAATGGCCCCTGTAGCCGGTATGCCTCCAAAAATTGATGAACAGATATTGGCAATGCCCTGTGCGATGAGCTCCGTGTTGGAACGGTGATTTCCGCCCATCATGCCATCGGCCACCACGGCTGATAAAAGCGATTCTATACTACCCAGCAGCGCAATGGTAAACGCAGGCCTTATCAATTGCTGCAGGGTTGAAAGGCTTACGCCCGGGATGACAGGCCGCGATAAGGAAAATGGGATCGGCCCAAAGCGGCTGCCAATAGTCTCAACAGGAATCTTAAAAAAATGAACGGCGAGGGTGGTGATGACAATGGCAATCAATGAGCCCGGTATTTTATGGGTTATTTTCGGCCATAATAAAATCACCATTAAAGTAAAGGCGCCCGTCAGCAGTGCATAAAGGTTGACAGACGACAGATGCTGATAATAGGCAAGCCATTTGCTGATGAAATCAGCAGGCACATTGCCCATCTTCAGCCCTAAAAAATCCTTTATTTCCGACGAGAAAATGATAACGGCAATCCCGGTTGTAAAACCGATGATGAGCGGGTAGGGAATAAATTTGATCACATTACCCAGTTTGGCAATTCCCATGATGATCAGCAATATGCCGGCAATAAACGTGGCCACTATGAGGCCATTGACCCCGAAGCGTTGAACGATGCCGTAAACCACCACGATAAATGCCCCGGTCGGCCCGCCGATCTGGACGCGGCTGCCGCCAAGAGCGGAGATAATAAACCCGGCAATGATGGCCGTGAATATCCCTTTTTCGGGTGATACACCCGAAGCGATGGCGAAGGCAATGGCAAGCGGCAGAGCCACCACACCTACGATCAAACCGGCGACAATATCCTTGTAAAACTGGGCTTTGTTATAGTTTTTGAGGGTATCGATAATTTTCGGGCGAAATACTTGCATTGTTTTTTCCTTTCATTCACGTTTCCGTCGTCATGGCTGTTGATGAGCCTAAAGTCGTCCCGATAGCGATCTTGGAGACTATGGACTAACCACAAGTTGCGAATTTACTCCAAATACCACCCGTCCTCTATGGTGTAATGTCATTCAAAAAAATGATATTGATCAGTTTTTTAATTACATGCCGTTGAACGTAACCAGGTGAGGTACTTTTCTCATCGACCGATGGAATTGTCCCGATAGCAATCTGGAGGGGAGTAATGATTGGAGAATTCTGACTGGTATGGGTAATGCAGGGTGAAAATGGTTGGAGATTAGTTATAACTAATCTCTAACCTCTAATCAACTAACCTCTAACCCTAATACTTCAACACAATATACCCTGTTTTATGTTTCATTATACCATTGACATTATAATCCAGCGCGTAAAAATAAGTACCCGGCGTCAGCATCCTTCCATTGATATTGGAGTGTCCGTCAAATACTCCGTTGCTGTTGTCATAGCCCTTTGCCTGGTATACCAGTGCCCCGTTGAGGTTGATGATCATTAAATGATTATCGGGATACTGGGTTATTCCATCTATCATCAAAAAGTCGTTGATGCCGTCGCCGTTCGGGGAAACACCCTGGTGCACCAATATGCCGTCATCTTGTATCGAAAGACTGTCTGCCAGGCTTACATAATTTACCGGCCTGAATGCAACGCCCGGCGCGGCCTGGGTTACTGTTATGGTATACGTTTGGGTAGCACCGCTCTGTGCGGTTACCAACACGGTGATGGCATTTGGCCCCTGAACTAAGGGCAGGCTTGCCGACGCCGATCCGGATGTTACCGGTGCGCCATCAACCTGTACCGTTGCCGTTGGATCGCTCTTTGTCGGCGTTACCGTAACGGATGTAATGGTGTTTGGTACGCTTGCCGTATAGCTGGTTGTGCCTGCTGCAAAACCCGGTAATATTGGACCGCTGCTTAATATTAGGTTGGCAAGGCTGGCATTGGTTGATACTACGGCAATATTTACTGTCGCTGTAGTGCTGGCGAGGTTATTATAAGCCGTTACGGTATAATTTGTAGCCGGGCTGCTTGCCGTGGGTGTACCGCTGATCGTTCCTGTTGTGTTATTCATGGTTAACCCTGTCGGCAGGAACGGCCCGATGTAAAAGCCGCCAGTTGGCTGGATTTGTTTTACGGCATTATTGGCGTTATCGGCTACATAGACGTTGCCTGCGCCATCTACGGCTACGCCGTCTGGATTACTAAAGCCTGATCCCCCGATAGCTATCGGGGCAACCGGGGCGCTGCTCCCAGCCGGGATCATCTTTACCTGGTTGTTGCCATAATCGCCGACGTATACATTACCTGAAGCGTCGACCGCTACGCCCAATGGATTGTTGAAGCCTGCCCCTATCACTTGAGGACTATTGCTTCCTGCGGGAATCTCTTTTACGGCATTGTTGCGCCTGTCGGCGACATATACATCGCCCCGGGCATCCACCGCTATGCCGGCTGGTCCGCCAAAGCCCGAGCCTATGGTTTGGGGCCCCGTACCTACAGGGCTGCCTGCGGGTATTTCTTTTACGGCATTGTTGCCGTAATCGGCTATGTACAGGTCGCCTTGTGCATCTATAGCTACGCCTGTGGGCATATTGAAGCCGGAACCTACGGTTACCCGGCTATTAGTACCTGCCGGTACTTTGTAAACCGCATTGTTGCCGTAATCGGCTACATACACATCGCCTGCCGCATCAACGGCAACGCCATAAGGCTGGCTGAATCCGGAGCTTATGGTTACCGGGGTTCCGTTGCCTGCCGGAATCTTTTTGACCAGGTGGTTCTCTCTGTCGGCTACATAGATGTTGCCCTGTGCATCTATGGCAACACCGGTCGGTCCGTTGAAGCCGGAGCCGAGTGTGGTTGTGCTGCTGCTGTAGCTTACCGCCGCTATTCCGCTGCTTGTTGGAGCCAACGGGGTGATGGCTGTATTTTGCGTATAAGTATTGGGACTGGTATAGCTAACCGCGGGCGCTGTGTAGATAACCGTTATACTTAATGCCGCCGTACTTGCGCCTGCCAGGTTATAAGCCGTTACGGTATAATTTGTTGCCGGGCTGGCTGCCGTTGGTGTTCCGCCGATGGTCCCTGTCGTGCTGTTGAACGTTAAACCGGCTGGCAGGAATGGCCCTATGTAAAGGCCCCCTGACGGTTTAATCTGTTTTATCGCATTATTGCCGTAATCGGCTACGTATACATTGCCTGCGCCGTCCACTGCCACTTCGTCGGGGTTGCTGAAGCCTGAGCCTATCATTACCGGGGTATTGCTCCCCGCAGGGATCATCTTTACCTCGTTATTATCAAAATCACCGACATATAAATTACCCGATGCGTCGACCGCTACGCCGAATGGACTGTTAAAACCCGTTCCGATCACTACCGGAGTATTACTGCCTGCGGGAATCTCTTTCACGGTATTGTTGAGCCTGTCGCCCACGTACAGATTTCCCTGTGCATCCACGGCTACGCCCACCGGCCCGCTAAAGCCCGAACCAATGGCTACGGGGATATTGCTGCCCGCCACAATCTTTTTTACCGCGTTGTTGCCATTGTCGGCTACAAACACATCGCCGGCTGCATCTATAGCTACCCCTGTCGGATGGCTGAAGCCCGAGCCTATGGTTACTTTCGTTCCATTACCTGCCGGTACTTTATATACCGCGTTGGCGCCGTAATCCGCCACGTAAACATCTCCGGCCGCATCTATCGCCACCCCGTATGGCTCTGTAAAGCCGGAGCCAATAACGGTTGGGGTTCCGTTGCCTGCCGGGATCATTTTCACTTCTTTATTGCCCCTGTCGGCTACATAGATGTCGCCCTGTGCATCGGCTGCCACCCCTGTCGGGCTGCTGAAGCCGGAGCCTAATGCAGCCGGGCTGCTGCTGTAGGCTAAGCTCGCCACGTTGCTGCTTGTCGGCGTGAGCGGTGCTATCGCTGTACCGGCGGTATAGCTTTGCGGGCCGGTGTAGCTGATCGCTGGCCCGACACCCATAACAGTGATATTTAACGCTGCCGTACTGCTGACGGAGCCGTTATAGGCTGTTACGGTATAATTTGTCGCCGGGCTGCCGCCAACAGCATTGGGGGCGCCGCTGATCGTTCCGGTGGTATTATTAAAACTTAAGCCGGCGGGTAGGAACGGCCCGATATAAAAGCCGCCGGTTGGCTGGATCTGTTTTACCGCATTATTGGCATAATCGGCCACATATACGTTGCCTGCGCCGTCTACGGCTACGCCATCCGGGTTGCTGAAACCTGAACCGATACTAACAGCGGTATTGGCGCCGGCAGGAATCTCTTTTACCGCATTATTGTTTAAATCGCCGACGAAGACATTGCCTGATGCGTCGACAGCTACGCCGAATGGATTATTGAAGCCCGAGCCTATCAATGCCGGCGTATTGCTGCCTGCGGGGATCTCTTTTATGGCGTTGTTGCCCCTGTCGCCTACGTACACATTTCCCTGTGCATCTACCGCTACACTTACCGGCTGGTTAAAGCCCGAGCCGATGGTTTGCGGGATACTGCCCGCCGGGATCTCCTTTACCGCATTGTTGCCATAATCAGCCACATAAATGTCTCCGGCTGCATCTATGGCTATCCCTGTGGGCGTTTTGAAGCCGGAGCCGATGGTTTGCCGGGTACTTGTGCCTGCCGGGATTTTATAGATGGCATTTGCGCCGTAATCGGCCACGTACACATCGCCGGCAGCGTCTACCGCTACGCCATAAGGCTGGGTAAAGCCGGAGCTTATCGTTACCGGGGTTCCGTTGCCTACCGGGATCTTCTTTACCAGCTTGTTGCCCCTGTCGGCCACATAGACATTTCCCTGTGCGTCCACCGCTACGCCGGTCGGGCCGTTAAAGCCCGAACCTAAGGCAATTGGTGTGCTGCTATAGCCGGGCGCTGCTACATTACTGCTTGTTGGCGTCAGTGGCGTGATCGCTGTATTCAGGGTATAGGTTTGAGGGCTTTGGTAACTGATGGCGGGCGGGGTTAGGTTAACGCCAATATTCACCACCGTCGTGCCACTCCCGGCGGCGTTAAATGCCGTCACCGTATAATTGGTTGCCGGAGATGCAGCAGCCGGCGTGCCGCTGATAATGCCGGCGGTTGGGTCGATGATAAGGCCCGGCGGCAGTTCGGGGCTTACAAAATATCCGCCCACGGCGTTTTCCTTATAAAGCGTTCCTCCCTCCGCCCAATACAAATTAAAGCTGGGGTCGACGAATAAGGCAAGAGGGTTGCTGAGGCCTGAGGGCCCTACCTGGAGCGGTGTTCCCCCTCCGGCCGGCACCATAGCGATACTGCCATTTTTCATGTCGATATAAAGATTTCCGGAGACATCGGCTGTAAATAACTGGGCGCCTAATCCCTGGGCATACACTTTTTGTACGCCGCCGGCGGGTATTTCATAAACCATACCGACGGAGCCAGGAGGGCCAAAAAATACATTTCCATTCAAATCCACCGATACGTAATTTGAAGCAATGGTGCTTATGACAGTTTGCCCGGAGCCGTCCGGGCCCATTTTTATAACGCCGCCTGTATTATCGGCCACATAAATATTGCCTGCGGCATCAAGCGCTACACCATTCGGCGGACCGGTAAAACTGCCTAATTTGACGGCGGTACCTCCGCCGGCTGGTATTTTCGATAATGATGTGCTGGTTTTATCAGCCACGTAAACATTGCCCGACGCATCGACAGCAAGACCTGTCACCGTAGCGAAACCACTTGCAAAAACCGCAGGCGTGCTGCTGCCGGGCGCCAACTCCAAAACCACGCCGGCTGTACTGTTATTACCGATATATATGTTCCCTGCCTTGTCCATTGTTAGCGCGATGACGTCAGTAATACCGGTGCAAAGTGCAGTTGGTGTTGGGTTAAAAGCAGGAGAGGCCACCGCGCCGCCGGTGCCGGCGGCTGTTAATGGCGTAATGACCGTACCTGTGGTATAGGTTTGCGGCGTGCTGTAGCTAATTGCGGGCAACCCCAGGTTTGCCGCGATATTTACCGTTGCCGTACCGGAGCCGGCGGTATTATAAACTGTAACGGTATAATTCGCGGCGGCTGTAGTTTTGGTTGGCGTACCGCTGATAACACCTGTATTGCTGTTAATTAATAAACCGGCCGGTAAAAACGAGGTATAATAGCCGCCCGTGGGAAGGATTTTTTCTACGACGTTATTGGTCGCGTCTGCTACGTACACGTTGCCGGCTGCATCTATTGCTACACCTGCCGGGTCGCTAAAGCCGGAGCTGAGGGTAACCACCGCGCCGCCGTCTGCCGGTATTTCTGTTACCGAAGTGCTGCCGGTTTTGCCTGCTTTATTACTTACATATACATTGCCGGCTGCATCCACTGCTATACCTTGCGGATCAGAGTACATGCTGAGGGTAACCGGCGTACCATTGCCCGCCGGTATTTCTTTTATGGCGCCGTCGACATGATCAGCAACATATACATTGCCGGCTGCATCCACGGCTACACCCGTTGGGCCGCTAAAACCTGAGCCCAGGGTAACCGGCGCGCCATTGCCGGCCGGTATTTCTTTTACGGCGTTGTTCCCCGCATCAGCTACATACACATTGCCGGCCGCATCCACTGCTACACCCTGCGGGCCGTTAAAACCGGAGCCGAGGGTAATGGGCGCGCCATTGCCCGCCGGTATTTCTTTTACAGCGTTGTTGCCAAAATCAGCTACATACACATTGCCGGCTGCATCCACTGCTACACCCTGCGGGCCACTGAAACCCGAGCCGAGGGTAACCGGCGTACCATTGCCCGCCGGTATTTCTTTTACGGCGTTGTTGAATGCATCAGATAAATATACATTGCCGGCTGCATCCACTGCTACACCGAAGGGGCCGTTAAAACCGGAACCGATGGTAACCGGCGCAGGGTTATAGGCCTGGGCGGCCGCATTGCTGCTTGCTGGCGTTAGCGGGGTGATTGCCGTACCTGTGGTGTACGTTTGCGGCGTGCTGTAGCTGATAGCGGGCAGTCCCAGGTTTACCGCGATATTTACCGTGACCGTTCCGGACCCCGACGCGTTAAAAGCAGACACCGTATAATTGGTTGCCGCGGAAGCGACAGTCGGTGTGCCGCTGATAATGCCGGCGGTTGGATCGATGGTAAGGCCCTGCGGTAACTCAGGGCTTACAAAATAGCCGCCAATGGCGTTTATCATGGATAGACTCCCGGGCTGCGCTGTTGTCCAATACAAATTAAAACCGGCGTCGAGCATCAGGCAGTCCGGCTGGTTGCTTAAGCCGGGGCCAAACTGGATAGGCGACACCCCGCCAGCCGGCAGCATATACGTATAGGTTTTCTTGTTCGAAAAATAATAAATATTCCCGGATGGGTCCATTCCAAATGCGACGATTTCCCCGGCGGCGTAAAGTGCTTTTTGGGCGCCCCCTGCAGGTATTTCATAAATATTGTTATTAGATGGAAAGAACACGTTGCCGTTCAAATCTACCGACACAAATATAGCCGTGTTACTGCTTAAGCTTGTTTGCCCTGTCCCATCCTGCGCCATTTTGGATATGCCTGTGTAATAATCCGCAACGTAAACATTGCCCGCGCCATCAACCGCCACATCGTCTGGTTGGGTAAAGCTTCCTAATTTAACGGCTGTGCCACCGCCTGCGGATATTTTCCAAACAGAGACGCCATCGGCCAAAAATACGTTGCCCGATGCGTCTACGGCAATTCCATGACGGACATTGCCGGTCGAAAAACCTGTGGCAAAAACGCTTGTCGTACTGCTGCCGGGTGTCAGTAATAAAACGCTGCCGGAGGACTCATCGGCGATATAGGTGTTCCCGGACTTATCCGTTGCGAGGCCGTCAAGAATGTCAGTGCTGGTATAAAGCGTGGTAGCTGTTGTGTTAAACTGAGGAGCCGCCACCGCGCACCCTGTGCTGGCCGGCGTTAATGGCGTAATGGCCGTGCCTGTAGTATAGGTTTGCGGCGTGCTGAAGCTGATAACCGGCGGCGTTAAGTTAACAGCGATGTTTAGGGTAGCTGTCCCCGAACCTGCCGTATTAAAAGCCGTCACGGTGTAATTGGTGGCGGGGGTGGTGGCAGTAGGAGCCGGCGTACCGCTGATGGCGCCGCTGGTTGGATCGATGGTAAGGCCTGCCGGTAATTCGGGGCTTACAAAATAACCGCCCGCAGGGGCAAGTTTGCTGATGCTTCCTGCCGCCCCGTACACATTATAGTTAGCATCTGTCGCCAACCCGGTAATGGTGTTCCCTCCAAAAGCCGAAGGCAGGTTAAAAGCCGTGTTCCCGCCAGGGTATAGGATATTTAAAGCGCCGAAGTTATCCAGTATATAAAAATTTCCTGATCGGTCTGCCGCGATGCCCGATGCACCTGTAACCGGGACGGAAACCGCCGAACCGCCCGCAGCTACCTCGTAAACCGCCGATCCGGACGCCGCCGAAAAAACCACGTTACCGTGCATATCTGCCGCTATGTTATTTGCGGTGGTAGTGCTTAACTGGGTTTGGCTCGCTCCGCCGGGCGCCATTTCGTAAACACCCTGCACCACATCGGCAACATAAACATTGCCGGCGCCATCAACCGAAATGCTCAAAGCCAGGGTATAGGTCCCTATCTGTGTTTGTGTTCCGGTACCCGCAGGTATTTCCCATGCCGAACCGTCCGTAACGTACACATTGCCTGATGCATCAACTGCTATCCCGCTTACCTGGTTAAAGCCGGCGGCCAGGACAGTAGCCGTAGTGGAACCGATTTGCAACTTCGAAACCTGTCCGCTGGTTTCCCCGATGTACATATTACCCGATTGGTCGAATGCCAGGCATGAGGCATCGCTAATCCCGGTGGTTACAGCCGCTAATGCAGAATACCCCGAACCCGCCACCGCGCCGCCCGTGCTTGTGGGCGTTAACGGCGTTATGGCTACGCCGGTGGCATATGTTTGCGGCGAAGTGTAGCCGATCGCCGGAGCCTGTGCAAACAGTTTCGAAGAAGGCCACGCTAAAATAGCCAGTAGGGCTAAAAGTGGACGGAGGGCGGAGAAATGTTTCATGCGGATATATTTATTAGTTCAATCGTTCATTAGTTCACTTGTTCATTAGTTCACTTGTTCATTGGTGGGAGCGAGAGACTTACGAAGTTTTGAAAACTTCGTAAGTCTGACCGGTTTATTGAAATTCGTTTTAGCTGGTCGTCAATCTTTTTTATGCGCCGGTTGTAATAAATGAATACCACCGCTATCAACGCCGCCAAAAGCAGCATGATAAGTATCCATTTATGATGGGGGCCGTTAAAAAAAATCCTTTTCACTTGTTGTTAATTATCAAGCGAATATGAACATGAATTTTGAACCCGGGGTGGGACAATGGTGGGACAATTCGATGTGCGGATGTGGGGATGATGTGCAGATATGCAGATGTCTGGGTGTGCAGATGCGGGGATGTGCGGATGTGCGGATGATTTTTTCATCCTTCCAACCTCTTTGTCATCTCGACGTAGGAGAGATCTTTTACGCCGTGCAAGCGGACTGTGCAGGCGGTACTGTCAGTAGCATAAGATTTCTCCCTCGTACCTTCCTGCGGCAGGCAGGCCTCGGTCGAAATGACAAATTTATATTTCTCGGCGATTTTGGTGATAACGCCAAAATCGCCGAGAGTCCCCACATTCGCACACCTCGTGCGCCGAAGCTTCAGCGAAGGAGCATCAATTAAATTCCCGCAACAACCTCCTCCAGGCTGTTTTCTTCGGGGATTGAGACCCTTTTGCGCAGGCGCTGCTTTGATTTCCTGACGCCTTCGGGGCTGATGCCCAGCATGCCGGCCATTTCGGCGTTGTTTAGCCTAAGTTTCATCAACGCCAGCAGGCGGATATCGGTGTCAGTGAGGTTTTGAAAGCGGTTATTTATTACGGTGAAGAAATGGGGATGCACTTTATCGAACAGGCTCTTAAATTCTTTCCAGGCCTTATCGGTCATGATATGGGCCTTCATCATTTGCTCCAGCCCGGCAAGCCTCGCCTGGTAGTCAGGATCGGCTTCGCGGTGGATATTGTTCATTTCAGCCTTAAAGCTTTCCACCAGCTCATTTTGCTGCCGCAGCTTATCGGTATAATCAACCAGGGCCAGGCGGGCCTTGTCGCGTTCCTGTTCGGCAAGCGATTTTTGCAGCAACAAATCGGCCTGGTCTCTTTTAACGATCATCTTTTGCCGGTTATACAGCAAAAACGAAATGACGATCAAAAGAAATAAAATCCCGGCAAGGCTGTTGCGCATAATTGCATCAGCTTTTGCCCTGGCGCTCAATTTATCAATCCGGGCCTGGTTTTTATCGGTTTCCCATTGCAGCTTTATTCTTTCCACCGCCAAAACATTGTCGCGCCGGGTTAAACTATCCTTTAACGCGGCATATTTTTTCTGGTAATCAAAGGCCAAAAGGGGCCTGCCTGTTTTTTCGGCAATCTCCACCCAAAGGCTGTACATGGCTATGTGCTGGTTCAGGTATACAAACGCCGGGTATTTTATCAGGTCTGCAACGGTATCGAGCTGGCTTTCGGCTGCCCGGAAATTGCCTTTTTTTACATTGATCGTCGCCAGGCGTATCAGCGCGTATGCCGCATTATCGCGCTGAATATATTTAACTGATTGTTTATAATCTGTCCTTATATAGGGAAGCGCCTGGTCGTAATTCCCCTCCATAAAGTAAACCGAGCCGATATTACCGGTAGCAATACCCATCCACACCGAATCTTTATACTTTTTGGCGATACTGAACGCTCTATTAAAATACAGCAATGCTTTATCATAGTCGTTATTGCTCCGGTAGATCATGCCGATGGTATTGGTCATGTTAACCTCTGTCCCGTGCGAGGGGTTGTTGTTGAGCGCCTCCAGCAAAAAGCGCTTCGCCGTTTCTAAATCACCGAGGCTATAATAAAACTCCGATACATCCTTAAGGAAGTCGCTGATGTGGGGAACGTTATTAAACCCGATACTTTTAAATATATCATATGCTTTTAAATAGCATTGGCAAGCCGGGACATAGCGGTTATTAACTTTGTAATAAAGCCCTTTACAATAAGTGTAATACCCCTCTTCATACCTGAGGCCGTAACTGCGGGCCA
>Ga0302308_10003265_pt1 | contig 12930 bp, 10 predicted proteins | sample III_Palsa_E3_3_FD_200531 | JGI IMG/M metagenome (GOLD analysis project Ga0302308, IMG submission 200531) | Peat permafrost microbial communities from Stordalen Mire near Abisko, Sweden - III_Palsa_E3_3 | ecosystem: Environmental > Terrestrial > Soil > Palsa > Peat permafrost | place: Sweden... | reverse complement strand
CCTGCACTACGACCGGTGGTGGAACCCGGCGGTGGAGGATCAGGCCACCGACCGGGCGTACCGGATCGGTCAGGACCGCCCCGTGCAGGTGCACCGTCTTATCGCCGAGGGGACACTCGAAGACCGTATCGCGGCCCTGCTCGAGACCAAACGTGAGCTCGCCGAAGCCGTGATCGGTGCTGGCGAGGGCTGGATCGCCGAGCTATCCGACGCCGAGCTCGCCGAGCTCGTCAGCCTGCGAGCCGCCCCGTGAGCGACGTGACCGGGATAGGCCCGGTGAGTTCCGCGCAGCCGGCCTTCGGCCGGACGTGGTGGGGCCGAGCGTGGCTCGAGGCGCTGGAGCAGCGGGCCCGGCTGGACCCTGACCGGCTGCCACGGGGCCGGGACTACGCGCGCTCCGGCGCGGTCGGCGACCTGACCCTCGCGCCGGGGGAGGCACGTGCTCAGGTTCGGGGCCGCAAGACGGAGCCGTATGAGGTCAGGATCCGGGTGCGGCGGTTCACCAATGACGAATGGGACCGGGTGCTCGCCGCCATCTCGGCCCGGCTCGGCCACGCGGCGGCGCTGCTTGATGGCGAGCTGCCGCCCGAGATTGCCGATGACGCGGCCAGCGCAGGGCTTGACCTGCTGCCAGGTGGCGGCGAGCTAGGGCCGCGTTGCAGCTGCCCGGACGACGCGGACCCGTGCAAGCACTCGGCGGCGGCCTGTTACCTCCTCGCCGACGCGCTGGACGCTGACCCCTTCACCCTGTTTCTGTTGCGCGGCAGGACCCGTGATCAGGTGCTGGCCGGGGTCCGGGCCCGCCGGCGTGGCGGATCCTCCGGCCAGGCGACCGCGCCGGGAGCCGGGGCGGAGGCTTCCGCGAGTGACCAAGCTAAAGCACCGTCGGTGGCCAGTGCGCCGGCCGTCGACGAGGGCGTGGACGCCAGGGCGGCGTTCGGCTCGGCGGCTTCGTCCGAGCCGGTTCCAGCCGTGCCGTTGCCGCCCAGGCGGCCTGGTCATCCTGCGGCTCTTCCGGTGGATCCGCCGCCTTGGCGCTCCGGCCTTCGTGATGACCTGCTGGAACTAGCCGCGGATGCGGCCAGTCGGGCCTGGGACATGGCGATGGGCCTGTCCGCCGACGCCGGGCTGACCCTCGACCCTGACGCCGACCTCGCTCGCAGGGCCGCCCGAGCGCTGGGCACGCCGGCGTTCGCTGTGCTCGCGGTGCGCTCGGGGGTCGGTGAACGTGACCTCGCCCGCCAGGCGCTGGCCTGGCGGCAGGGCGGCATGACCGGCCTGGAATCGCTGCGCACCGAATGGGACCCGGCCACCGACGATCCGGACGCTTTCGAGCTGCTGACGGCGGCGCGGGCGGCGTTGCGCGCCAAGGCCAATGCGGCGGAGACCATTCAGGGCAACCGGATCACCGCGGGCCACCTGCAGTTGCGGCTCGGCCGGGACTTGCGCTGGTATCCGTACGCGCGATCGGACCAGGACTGGGAACCCAGCGGCTCGCCGGAAACCGATCCGGCTCAGGCTCTCGCGGATCTCTGACACGGGAAAGCGCGGCGCCAGGAGGCACGGGCATGAGCAGAACGCTCGCGGCTAGGCTCGGCGGCATGGATACCGGTGTAGCGATGGTGGCCCGCCGCGACGCATGCCTTATTGACGCCTACGACACCATCGTGCACACCGACTTCAGCGCGCACAGGAATGAACTGCCGAAGCTGGCGGGCATCCCTGCGGAGGCTTTGTTCCGCGAGTTCAGACGGTTCGCGCCTGCGCTGTCCGTAGGCCAGATCTCGATCACCGAGGCCTACGCGGAGATCCTGCGGGCGTGCGGCGTGGAGCCTCGGCCCGACCTAGTGTGCGCGATGGCGGACAAGAGCCGGGAACTGCTTCTGCTTTCGGGCCGGCTGTTCGACGACGTCCTGCCGTTCCTGCGTACGCTCAAGTCCCGCGGCATCAAGATCGCGATCGTCAGCAACTGCGACGAGAACACGCGCGACCTCCTGGTCGAGCTCGGGGTGGCCGCGCTCGCCGATGCCCTCGTCCTGTCGAACGAGGTCGGCGCGGTAAAGCCGGCGGCTCAGATCTACCAGTACGCGCTGGACCAGCTCGGCGTTGGGCCCGATGCTGCGCTGTTCGTCGACAACAATGCGACTTACTGCGCAGGGGCAGCGGCCCTGGGGATCCAGGCGGTGCAGATAGTCCGGGAAGCTCGGGAAGCTCGGGAAGCGGAGGGCCTGGAAGGGACCACGGTGGTCCGGTCGCTGGCGGAACTCGAGGTCCTGCTGTAGGACTGGCCACAGGTTCAGCATGCGCTGCGGTGGACGGGTCAGGGATGGGCTAGGGGGTGCGGACCATGGTGTCAAAGAGGTGAGTGAGCTCGGCGGCTGGGTCCTCGGCGAGGCCGCTGTGGACGGGGCCGGGCTGGACGATGGTGGATCTGGGGGCGGTGAGCCAGCGGAAGCGCTCGCCGAGCGGGCGGCCGGCCAGCGGGCCTTCGGCGCAGGCCTTCTCGAAGGCGGACAGGGCCGAACGGACCGCGTCGACGTCTGCGGCGGGATCGACCGCGAGCAGCCGGGCCACGTCCAGCTCGATCCGGACGGCCAGGTAGCGGCGGCTGTGGGAGTAGACGATCACCCCGGCATTGATGGCCTCGCCGCGCTCGACCCGGGGAACCACCCGGACCAGCGCATACTCGAAGACCTCGGTCACCACCGGATCACCTCGGGCACGATCGGCGCGCGCTGCCTGAGCTGCTCGACATAGGCGTCGGCGCCGCGGTCGCCGAACCATTCGGGCGGGACCAGGCCGGTTACCTGCCGCAGCAGGGGTTCGGTGACCTGGGGCGCGAGCGTCGCATGAGCTTCGGCCAGGTCCGTGGCCCGCTCCCTGAGCACGTGCTCGCTGGCGTCAAAGGGCCGTTTGGGATCCGCGGTCGGCCAGTTGTGGTGGAAATAGAGCGCCGCGCCATGATCGATGAGCCAGATGTCACGGTGCCAGACCAGCAGGTTCGGGTTGCGCCAGGTGCGATCGACGTTCTGCACGAGCGCGTCGAACCATAGCACCTGGCTGGCGAAGTCACGGCCAGCCGTCCAGCCGAGCGGATCGAAGCCGACCGAGCCGGGCAGGAAATCCACCCCGAGGTTCAGGCCCTCGCTGGCCCTCAGCAGATCCTGGATCTCCGGGTCGGGCTCGCTGCCCGGAATCCGGGGGTCGAGCTCGCCGAGGACCAGCTCCGGGGTGCGCAGGCCGAGCCGGCGGGCCAGCTCGCCGGCGATGATCTCGGCGACGAGCGCCAGGGGACCCTGCCCGGCGCCGCGAAACTTCATCACGTAGGTGCCGAGATTGTCCGCCTCGACCAGGGCGGGCAGAGACCCGCCCTCGCGCAGCGGGGTCACGTACCGCGTCACCGTGACGTGTTCAAGCACGCCGGCCAGGCTATCGCCCGCGCCTGGTACGCGGAGCGGTGCTGCGGTCAGACACGCTGAAGTTACAGGCCGAACTGCGAGCGACGGTCGGCCGGGACCAGGTCGGCATATTCCCGGTGGCCGGCGATCCAACTCCGCACGTACGGACAGTACGGCAAGACCTTCAGGTTCCGGTCCCGGGCTGCCTCGAGAGCCGACTGGGCGAGGCGCCCGGCTAGGCCGTGACCGCGGAAACGGTCTTCGGTTTCGGTATGGGTGAAGGCAATCTCGTCGCCGCTCATGTCGTACTCGACGAAACCGGCGAGCTCGCCGTCCGCGTGAATCTCGAACCGCGACTGCTCCTGATTGTCGGTAATCTGCAGGTCCATCCCACCTCCAGCCTCATAGGCTATCCGCCTGTTCCGCCTCGACGAGCGGGAGCAGCGGGAGGGCGCCCAGATCGCAATAATCTCGCTTTCGTCCGCTAAGGCCGCCTTGCGGCAGGCGTAAAGCCGTAGCATCATGCGCAAAGTTATGCACAGCAGAACAGATCGCTCGGGGGGGAAGCCAGTGAGCGACCATTCGCCGGTCAGTGATGACATTGCCGACCCGGACCGGATCGTGACCCAGCAGGATTTCGGCCGCGGCCTGACCTTACTGCGGAACCGCGCCGGGCTGACCGTGCGGCAGGTCGCACGGGCGTCCGGTCTGCCCGCCAGCACGGTCGGCGACTACTTCTCCGGTCGGCACCTGCCGGCGACCGGGCAAGCAGGATCACTGCACCGGATCTTGGCCGCCTGTGGGGAGACCGATCCGGCGCGGCTGACGTCATGGACGGACGCCCTGAGCCGGGCCAGGCGCCAGCGGCCGGCGCTTCGGGCCAGCGGGGACGTGCCTTATCGCGGCCTGGCCAGCTTCGAGCGCGAGGACGCACCCTGGTTCTTCGGCCGGGAGAAGGTGATCCAGCGCCTGTTCGACCTCGACCTCGGAGCCAGCCTGCCACTGATCGTGGTCGGACCTTCGGGTTCGGGAAAATCGTCGCTGCTTCGGGCCGGGTTGATGGCGCAGCTCACCGGGCCGGTGGCCCTGTTCGTGCCGACGGCCACGCCCGCGGCGGACTTCGCCGCCGTGGTGGCCGATCTCCCGGAGCCTGCCGGCCTCCCAGAGCCTGCCGGGGTCGCTGGGGCTTCGGGGTCTTTGGGTTCCGAGCGGCGGTGCGTGATCGTGGACCAGTTCGAGGCGGTCTTCACCCGGTGCCAGGACGAGGAGCAGCGACAAGCCTTCATCAGCGCGATCGGCGAGCTGGCGGAGACGGTCACGGTGATCTTGGCGCTGCGGGCCGACTTCTACGAACAGGCGCTGCGCTATCCGGTTCTGGCCGCCGCGCTGCAGGCCAAGCAGGTTGTCCTCGGACCGATGACCGCGGATGAGGTACGCCGGGCCATCGTGGAACCGGCCCGACGGGCTCATCTTGAGGTAGAAGACGGTCTGGTCGAGCTGCTGCTGCGTGACCTGGACCCAAGGATCCCGCAGGCAGGCAAACCCGGAGCGCCTGAGCCGGGAGCGCACGAACCGGGGGCGCTGCCGCTGCTCTCGCACGCGCTGCTCAGTACCTGGGAGCACAGCAGCACCGGCGCGATCACGGTAGCCGCCTACCTGGCCGGCGGCGGGATCTCCGACGCGATTACCCGGACGGCCGAGGGCGTCTTCGGCGGGCTGCCCGCCGACCAGCAGCAGCTGGCACGGCGCCTGTTCCTGCGCCTGGTGCACGTCGCGGATGACGCCCCGCCGACCCGCACCGCCGTCGGGCTGACCGAACTGACTCCCCTCGGCCAGGACACCGAGGAACTGCTCGGGCGGTTCGTGGACGAACGCCTGATCACCGTGGACGCGGACACCGTCCAGATCACCCACGACGCGCTGCTCACCGCCTGGCCGCGGCTGCGGTCCTGGATCGATACCGGGCAGGATGACCTGCGGACCAGGCGGCGCATCACCGAGGCGGCCCGCATCTGGCAGGAGAACGACCGGGACAGTTCGGCCCTGCCGCGCGGCCTGCAGCTGGCGATATTCGCGGACTGGAACGCGGACGCGGACAACCGGGATTCGCTAGGGCCGCTGGCAAGCGGGTTCCTTGCCGCGGCGATCGCCGAGGAGCAGGCCCGCGAGCGCGCCGAACGCCATCGCACCCGACGGCTGCGGCGGCTCGTCGGCGCGCTGACGGTCCTGGTCGTCGTGGTGGTCGGGCTGGCGGGCTACTCGTTCCAGCAGCGTGCGACGGCCGCCACGGCGCGCGACGACGCCGACTCCCGCGAGGTGGCCGTCGTGGCCGGGCAGCTCAGGGACGCCGACGTTCCGCTGGCCGCGCAGTTGAGCGTGGCCGCCTACGGCATCGCCCGCACCCCGGAAGCCGATGCCAGCGTGCTCGAGTCGTCGGGCACTCCGTCCGCGGCCCAGCTGACCGATTCGCCGGATGTGGTCCAGGCGGTCAGCCTCAGTCCCAGCCGCACGCTGCTGGCCGTGGCCGCCGCCGACGGGACGCTGCGGCTGTGGAACGTGGCCAGCCCGAGCCATCCCGCCGCGGTGGGCGGCCCGCTGATAAACGACGGTGACGATCCGCTGTACACCACGGCGATCAGCCCCGACGGCAAAATCCTGGCCGCGGCGGGGGCCGGCCGGACGATCTCGCTGTGGAACATCGCCGACCCTGACCGTCCCGTCCCGCTCGGCAAGCCGCTAACCGGTCCGTCCAGCACGGTGTACTCGGTGACCTTCAGCCCGGACGGCCTGATCATGGCGGCCGGAAGCGCGGATGACACCGTCCGGCTCTGGAACCTGGCGGATCCGCGGGCCCCCCAGCCGCTGGCCACGCTGCTCGGCCCGGCCGGGTACGTGGAGTCGGTCGCGTTCTCGCCGTCCGGCCGCGTGCTGGCCGCGGGGAGCGCGGACAAGACGGTCCGGCTATGGGACATCGCCGATCCGTCCCGTCCGGTCGCTCTCGGCCGGCCGCTCACCGGACCGGCGAACATCGTCACTTCGGTGGCCTTCAGCCCCAGCGGCCAGACCCTGGCCGCGGGCAGCCAGGATGACAAGGTCTGGCTCTGGAACGTCGCGGCGCCGGCGAAGGCCGCGCCGGAGGGCACGCTGACCGGTGCCACCGACTGGGTCAACGCGGTCTCCTTCAGCCCGAACAGCCGCCTGGTGGCGGCCGGCAGCAGCCAGAACAGCGTCCTGGTGTGGAACCTGGCTACCAGATCGCTGACCGCGCAGCTGCCGCAGGCGGACCCGGTCACCTCGGTGGCCTGGGACGGCGCCGACCGGCTGGCCACGGGCGACGCGGACGGCACCGTGTCGTTCTGGTCGCTGCCGTCGCCGATCCTGCTCGCGGGTGCTCCGGTGAACAGCGTGGCGTTCAGTTCCGACGACAGCATGCTCGCCGTCGGCAGCCAGGACCTGCAGCTGTGGGATCCGGCCAGCCACTCGCTGCTGACGAGCCTGCCCACGCCCGCCGCGACATTCGTGAACGCGGTCGCGGTCGCGCCGGGCGGGCGGCTGGTGGCGGCCGGCTACGGTAACGGGACGTTCCAGCTGTGGCCCACGACGGGTAAGGCTCCCGCGCCACTCGGGCCTGAAGTCACCGCGTCCAACCCCGGCATGATCGAGTCCGTCAGCTTCAGTCCGGACGGCAAGATCCTAGCCACGGGCGGTGACGACGGCACCGTTCGGCTCTGGTCGGTTCCTCCTCCGGGTTCCGCTCACGCTCATGCCGTTGCCCTGCTGGCCACCGAACACGACTCGGACAGCTACGTTTTCTCGGTGGCCTTCAGCCCGGACGGCCAGACGCTGGCGGCCGCGAGTGCCGACGGCCTGACCCGGCTGTGGTCCGTCCGCGATCCAGCCCAGCCGGTCGCGCTAGGCGCGCCGCTGACCGGCCCGGCAAGCTACGCCTACTCGGTGGCCTTCAGCCCGGAGGGCAACCTGCTCGCCGTCGGCAGCGCGGACAAGACGGTGCGGCTCTGGTCGGTCAGCGACCCGGCCCGGCCCCGGCCGGTGGGCGTGCCGCTGACCGGCCCGGCGAGCTACGTCTACTCGGTGGCCTTCAGTCCAGACGGGAAAACCCTGGCCGCGGGGGTCACCGACGGGACGGTCTGGCTGTGGAATCTCGCCGTACCCGCGCACCCGTCCCTGGTGGCGACCATCACCGGGCCGAACGGTCACGTGTACTCGGTTGCGTTCTCCCATTCCGGCCAAGTGGTGGCCGCTGGCAGCGCCGATGGCACGGTCCGGCTATGGGACACCAGCCCGGCGCAGGCGGCATCGGCGGTGTGCGCGGACGAGGGCCAGCCGCTCAGCAGGTCGGCATGGCAGGCCAGCGTGCCGGGGATAACTTACCGAGTACCGTGTCCCTGAGCTTGTCCGAGGCTGTCCGGGATTCTGCCGAGCTGCCCCCGGCCGCCCGGTAAACGGATAAATTCTTCGCGGCTACCGGAAATTCGGGCGGTGAAAACCAGATGCCCGCTATGACCGGACATGCCTGGCGGTATTGGGGGGCGGGCTGGCTGGGAGGGGGGCCAGCCAGCCCGCCCCCAAATGCCGCCGTTCATCAGCTCGCTTCTGTGGCGTAGACGACGATGTTGCTCAGATAGTGACGGGTCGCGTAGTCGAACGCTCCGCCGCAGGTGATGAGACGCAACTCCGCGTCGGGAGTAGGGCCGTAAACAGCCCGCGTCGGAAACTGGTCCTTCAGATACTGCTGGACCGCGGTCACCAGGAACTTCACCAGGGTTCCGTCGGTCCGCATGACGTAGACCTGATCACCCTTGCGCAGCTCGGACAGCCGGTAGAACACCCCGGGGGCGCTGACCGAGTCAATGTGGCCAACGATGATGGCCGATCCGATCGCCCCCGGCCGGGGGCTCCCGGTATACCAGCCCGCGACTGAGGTCGTGGCCGGCACCTGCAGCGAACCGTCGGACGTCAGGCCGAGCGTGATCAGCTTGGTGCTGACGCCGATCAGCGGAATCGTGAGCGAAACCGGGGCGGCCACGGGACGCGGAGCTGCCGACTGCGGCGCGGCCACGATGGGACCGGTCGGCGCGGGCAGCGCCCCCACTCCGGCCGCGACCGGCCGCATCGCCGGGGTGGAGTGCCGCGTCAGCAGCAAGCCGGCCGTCCCGGCCGCGATCACCACCAGGCCGGCCGCGAAAATGATCGCGGCCGGCCTGCGAAACGACATTCCTCAGACCCCAGAGTGCAGCTGACGACGTAGTCCGCGACGGCGCAGCCTCAGCCCGCCGGTCAGGGCGAGCAGAGAGCCGACTCCGATGAGAGCCGCCCACGGTACCGGCGATCCCGGACCGTGTCCCGCGGTGCCGCCGAATCCCGTCGTGACACCCCCAGCGGGCGGCAGGCCGGCCCCGGCCGCGTCCTCCAGGTTGAGTATTTCAAGGCCGCTGGATCCGTCGAGGACAACCTCGGTGTGGACGGTGCCGGCGACGAGCGAGACGGGCAGGCTCGCCTTCTCGCTGCTCCCGATCGCGGCCATGGTCCAGGTGCCTGGCGGGATAGGCGCGTAGGAAGTCACCGAGGCGAACGATGCCTTGGACGCAAGGGTTCCGCCGCAGCTACAGGTAAACTTCACGGTCTGCTGCTTCAGGGAGGCCTGGATGACCCGCACCAGGGACTTTCCTGACGGCGTGGTCAGATCGTCGTCCATGACCACGAGCCGCAGGCCAGACTCGGGCCCCATGCCCGCCACCGTATAGGCGCGGTCGGCCGCGACGGTCACGCTGGTGGACAGCACAGGCGAGCTCGTGGCCGAAGCACCCGCGGCCCGCATGGCGACGCTGTAGTCACCGGCGGCGACGGCCTCGTAGGGCGATACCGTCCCGTAGGTAACATGATGAAGGACGATCTGGGCGTTGGAGTTGCCGAACGAATATAGGTATACGTCCACGGCGGGCGTGTTCGGGGACAGGTGAGCCAGCCTGATCCAGCCGGTACCCGTGGCGGCCGAGGACGCGTGAGCAGCGACGGCAGCCGGAACCCCGAGCAGCAGGGCCGCAGTGGCCAGCAGCATGGTGATACGTCTTATGGTGCGCGGAAACCTCATGTTGATCCCTCCCCAAGAGCTGAAACCTCTACAAACCTGGTACATCCAGGGGACCGGGGGCGTCGAACGAAACGGCGACCACTCGCTCACCGCTGACGTTGGCCAGCTTCTCCTCGGCAGGTTTGAAGCCCTGCTGACCGGCCCAGAACGCGACTATCGCCGAAAGATCAGTCGACCCAGCCGGACCAATTTCAGCACCACGCAGCGGAACGGCAGAACCCTCACCTGGTGACGAGTCATCGAACGCTACCAGTTTTATGGGTTTTTCGTCCGCAAGTTGCGCAAGTGTTACAAGCAGGCGCGGATCGACTATACCGGCGAGTAGCTCAGAGCGGGCGGCCGCACTGGCGTGGAAATGGCTATTACCCAAAAGCTGTACGCCCCCGCTAATGCGGTCCTGGCGATCCATCGCCAGCCGGGCGTTGAAGGCGGCTGCGCCGTCCGGCGCGATATAGCGGACCACAACCTGCTCTGGGCCCGAACCGAAGCTCGCGAGCACCTGCGGCGCGTAGACGGTGGCGAGCCGGAGGCCGAATTGGCTCTGGACGGCGGGCGTCGCGATCACCACCTCAGAGCCCAGCGGGTCGGGGGCCGTCGGCGCCAAGACCATCAGCTGACCCGCAGGGAAGCCGCTGTCTTGCACCTCACCGCACATCTCGAGGTCACACGACACGATCTCGCTGGTGCTCACCTGCGTGGCGACCCACTTCGCCGCCGCCAGCCGGTTGGCCGCGGCTTGCTGCAGCAAGGTCAGGCTCTGCGCCGTATCAGTGGGCCGCGCTCCCGCCGACGCCCGCTGGTTCGTCCCCGTGAAGGCAAGCGTTATGCCGGCCCCTAGGGCCATGGCGGCAAGCGCGCTTAGCACGACGACAAGCCGGCGGCCGGGACCTGCCGGACGCTGATTGACAACGTGGTGGCGCTCCAGCCACAGACGCACCGTGGTGCCCGCCACCGTCCGCCACGATGGCTCTGACCGTGGTTCTGACCGTTGACTAAGCGTTCCCCGTGTGCGTCGCTCAATCTCCTGGCTCATCTCCGCTCCCCCACGGTCCCGCAAGCGGGCGGGGCCGTCTACCAAGCTGTATGATCATACGCTCTCCTCCTATTTCCGCCAATACAACCATTAACCGGTCACTACCGCCTTGAAGTTCGCGCTCATCACCTTGCCGGAACACAGAAGATCTTTCACCTCATTTGCTTTGGCGCATAGTCCAGGTGCTGAAAGCTCACGTCTCGGACTGAGCTCGGCATAGCGGCGAGAGTCTCCCCGAAGCCCCTATCCGAAGTAACGAGCCCGGGCGTCTTGGCGGGCTAGGCGACGCAGGGCGGGCAGGACGCGCCCGGACGCCGGATCAGCGCCCGGCGGGACTGACGAGACTGACGGTCGGAGTCGGCGGGTCCGGCTCGGCGGGCAGGATCTGGTCGCGGATCGCGGCCCACTGGAGGGAATGACGGATGCCGTCGGTGACGTCGTACTGCGGCCGCCAGTCAAGCAGGCGCTCGGCGCGGTCGATACGCGTGTAGGCCCCGACGGTGTCACCTGGCCGCCGCTGCGCATCCCGGGCCTCGACCCGGCGATCGGCCACGCGGTTAAACGCGTCGAGAAGCTCGCGGACCGTGGTACCGGCTCCGGTACCCAGGTTGATGGCCGTGGCCGGTCCGGGCAGCGCCTCGAATCGGGTCAGGGCGGTCACGTGCGCGGCGGCCAGGTCCCAGACATGGACATAGTCCCTGATGCCTGAGCCGTCGCGGGTTGGCCAGTCAGTTCCGGTGATCAGGAACGGCACGCCTTCTTCGTACGCCTGAATCATCTTGCCGAGGGCATGAGTCGGCCGCCGCAACTGCAGGCCGGTGCGCATCTTAGGATCCGCGCCTATCGGGTTGAAGTAGCGCAGGGACAGCACGCGGATGAGCCCGGCGGCGGCGATATCGGCGAACAGCTCCTCGCACACCGCTTTGGTCCGGGCGTACGGACTCTGCGGGTCGATGGCCGAGCCCTCGTCGACGGTAAGGTCATCGCGGGCGCGGTAGATAGCGGCCGACGAGCTGAAGATCAGCCGGCGGCAGCCGTTGCGCAGCAGGTGGGTGACGAAATCCAGGCTCTTCGTTACGTTGGCCCGGTAGTACCCGACCGGATCAGCCACCGAGTCAGGGACCACGATCAGGGCCGCGCAGTGGATAACGGCGCTGATCTCCGGATGTTCGGCGAAGACGCGGTCGATCAGCGGGCCGTCCGCGATATCACCCTGGTAGAACTCATGGCCGACCGCGAACTCACGCCTGCCCGTGACCAGGTTATCCAGGATCACCGGGCTGATTCCCGCGTCGGACACAGCTGATGCGATCGTACTGCCGATGTAGCCGGCGCCCCCTGCGATCAGGACTTTCATAGTTGGTTCCCCCTATGCAAGGGTACCCGGCTGAACCTATCCGGCGGACTGCTGACCGGCGCTGCGGCGCAGGATCTCCACCGAGCGCTCACGCATCTCCACCTTGCGCACCTTGCCGGTCACCGTCATCGGGAAATCGTCGACGATGTGCACGTACCGCGGGATCTTGTAGTGCGCCAGCTGGCCGCGGCAGAATTCCCGCAACGACTCGGCGGTCAGCGTCGCAGCGCCGGGCCGCAGCCGCACCCAGGCCATGAGCTCCTCCCCGTATCTGGCGTCCGGTACGCCGATGACCTGGGCATCCAGGATGTCCTTGTGCGTGTAGAGGAACTCCTCGATTTCCCGCGGGTAGACGTTCTCGCCGCCGCGGATGACCATGTCCTTGATCCGGCCGGTGATGGCGAGATACCCCTCCTCGTCCATGACCGCGAGGTCGCCGGTGTGCATCCAGTGCGCGGAATCGACCGCCTCGGCGGTCTTTTCCGGCTGCTCCCAGTAGCCGAGCATGACCGAATATCCCCGCGTGCACAGCTCGCCGGGCGTGCCCCGAGGCACCGTACGGCCCGTCGCCGGGTCGATGACCTTGACCTCGAGGTGCGGCCCGACCCGGCCCACGGTGGACACGCGGCGATCCACGGAGTCGTCGGCGCGGGTCTGGGTGGATACCGGCGAGGTTTCGGTCATGCCGTAGCAGATCCCTACCTCGGTCATCGACATCCGCTCGATGACCTGCTTCATCACCTCGACCGGGCACGGTGATCCGGCCATGATCCCGGTCCGCAGGCTGGACAGGTCGTAATCGCCGAAGCCCGGGGCGGACAGCTCCGCGATGAACATCGTAGGCACTCCGTAAAGCGAGGTGCAGTGTTCGGCCTGCACGGCTCCCAGGGTCGCGACCGGGTCGAAGGTCGGCGAGGGAATGACCATGCACGCCCCGTGGCTGGTGGCCGCGAGGTTACCCATCACCATGCCGAAGCAGTGGTAGAACGGCACCGGGATGCAGATCCGGTCAGCTTCGGTGTAGTTGCAC